>Ga0187788_10000446_pt1 | contig 11418 bp, 10 predicted proteins | sample 1015_BV01_MP10_2_FD_133008 | JGI IMG/M metagenome (GOLD analysis project Ga0187788, IMG submission 133008) | Tropical peat soil microbial communities from peatlands in Department of Meta, Colombia - 1015_BV01_MP10_20_MG | ecosystem: Environmental > Terrestrial > Soil > Wetlands > Peat | place...
AGAAAGCAGAACCAGTCCCATATTCCCCAGGGACATCACCCTCTTCAAAATCGGCCTCTGATCCAAATGGGTCAGCACGTGATCGGTTTTTTTCTTCAACCATCTTATGGGAAAAAAATTCCTGCTCGAATGCTCCAGGATGATTCCATAAACTGGGATTTGAACATAGTCATAAGCCAAGGCCAATGGAAAGTAGAGAAAAACAGGCATCTGGTTGAAGATGGCAAAGAGCACGGAGAAGGATCGCCCCAGGGTGAAGTGGATAAGAGTGAAAAGGAGAATCGATTCCCAACGGCCGCTCATCCACTCCATTCCACACCTGCCAGAATAGCTGAGAAGCAATTTCCCGGTGATATCCCCAGATGGAGAACCGTCTCAAGCTTTCGATCCAATTTTTGATTGATAACATAATGGAGGTCACAGGTTGGATCCGGATTCAAATAATTGATCGTCGGCGGGATAAAACCATTTTCCATGGAGAGCAAACTAGCCGCCATTCTCAGTCCGCCGGATGCAATCCCTTCCCCCGTCATCGATTTGATGGAACTGACTGGAATCTGAAGAGACCGAGTTGGAAAGACCTCTTTAATTCCTTTGGATTCCAAGGCATCCAATACTTTCGATGAATTCCCGGCCCCACTCAGATAGTCGACGGAGACATCTTCTCTCCCCCCGAGTGCCAATTGAATGCAGCGTTTCAAATCCTTTGACCCATCCCCTTGAGACGAGCTGCCTACTAAACTGTAACCTTGAATATAGCCGTAAATCCTTGCCCTTCTTGATTGAGCATGCTCCTCGTTTTCAATGGTCAAGATTCCAGCTCCCTCTCCCAATACCAAACCATTTCTCGTTTTATCGTAAGGACACGACTTCTCCCCATGCCCCTGATCTGTAGCCAAGAGATGAAGTTCTGAAAACCCGCGGAAAAGGAATTCGCTCAGTTCATCGACTCCCCCTGTGAGGATGAGGTCAGCCTTTCCTTTTCGAAGCTGATCACAGGCGAAAAGCAAAGCAGCTTCTGCTGTGCAGAAGGACTGAACCAGTGTGGAATTGACGCCATGGATCCCGAGTTCGATGGAAACATAGCTGGAGGGGGCATTGGGAACAGTGTTAGGAAAGAGCATGGGATTTAAGTCCAAAAACCCTTTCAGGACCTGGCTTCGATGAAACTCTTCCGAGCTTGAGAGGCCACAGAAACCAGAACCAAGGACCACGCCGACTCCCGAGCAGTTCCCCTGAGTCACTGAAAACTGAGCATCCGCCAAAGCCAATTTCGAGGCTGCAATGGCAAACTGACTCGCCCGATCAAGGCGCCGGATCTTGGCTGCCGGTATAAAATCCTTTGGATGGAAAGAGCGAACGACTCCTCCCTTTTTCGAATGCGAAAAATGGGTATTGAATTCTTTAATCTCAGCAATGCCTGACCGTCCGTTCTTTAAGGAAGAAAGGAATTCCTCTTTCCCAATTCCAATTGAGGAGACGATTCCCACTCCGGTGATGCAAATACGGTCACTCATAGACCTTTTCCTCTTCTCCTTCGAGGTCACTTGCATCTTTTTCCACGTCCCTCGCATCACTCTCCCTTCTCAACACGTCTCTATAGAATTCATGCTGAATGAGAAGGTTCATGATCTCGTTCGTCCCGGTCCAGATCATCTGTAATCGGGCGTCCCGGAAGAAGCGCTCGATCGGATAAACGTTTGTATACCCGATTCCTCCCATGACCTGCATCGAATTGTTGACCACCTCCCAGAGCATCTCCGTGGAGGTCTTCTTGGCCTCAGAGACCATCCTTCTTGAATCAAAGCCTTCGTCCACATGCCTTGCCGTCACATAGACAAGACTCCGGGCTGCATCGAGTTTAGCAATCGAATCGGCTACCTTGAAACTGACCGCTTCGAATTTTCGAATTGTCTCCCCAAAGGCCTTTCTCCGGTCGCTGTACCGAGTGGCAATTTCCAGACAGCACCGGGCCATACCAAGTGCCCCTGCTGCAGTGGTCAATCGCTCAGGAATCATCATCCGGTTAAAGACTAGGAAACCTCCATGTAACGGACCAATGAGATTTTTCGCTGGGACCTTGGTATCACGGAAATAGAGGCGGCCCGTTCCTCCTCCTCGTGAACCCAAGAGCCCGTAGACATGTTTCACCTCCACACCCATATCCCTCTCGACAATGAAGCAAGAAATGGATTTGTGAGGTTCAGCCTCGGGCGCTGTCTTTGCATAGACCACAAAATAGTCTGCTCCTTCGGCTCCAACGACGAAACGTTTCTGGCCGTTGAGGATATAGTGATCCCCGTCTTTCTTGGCGATGGTGGTCGCGCCGAAAAAGTCGGATCCTCCCCGGGGCTCGGTGAGTGCCTCTGCACAGCAGAGCTTTCCTGCAAGAGTGGGTTTTAAATATTTCTCCCTTTGCTCTGGAGTGCCAAAATGATGGATTGCCTCGCCACAGATGCTCACCAAAGAGTAGAGGCAGGTCATTCCAGACCCAAGGACGCCAATTTCCTCAATGGCGGCCACCTCTCCTGTCCACTTCATCCCCCTCCCTCCCCATTCTTTGGAGAACCGAAGTCCAAGGAGATTCTGTGACGCCAGACTTTCAATATACTCCTTCGGATACTTCACCTGATCAGCATCCATTGCTCGTATCAGCGAGCTGGGCACCTTTTCCCTGACGAACCTTCTGACCTCCTCCTGCAACTTCTTCTCTTCCTCTGCCAAAAGAAAATCATACATTCTTTTCCCCTCCCCCCCTCAATGATATTTGCTTCAGGATTGACCTTTATGATGAATTCTTTACCCAAAAATCATAAAGAATCAAGAGAATTCTTTTTCGAAGGCCATCTTGGAGAAGCCCTTGTATTTTTAGGGGGAATTGATTAAGATTGGGGTTCGAAGGAGAAGAAACGTATGCTGAGAATACTGAGAGAGCATGCATCTTCATGGATGCTCAAGGGTATCCTGATATTGGTGGCTGTCACATTTATCTCTTGGGGAGGGTACTCTTTTTTTCGGGAAAAAAAAGTGACCTATGCGGCCAAAGTGAATGGAGTGGTTATCGAATGGAGGGAGTATAATGATGCCTTCCAAAATACGATCAAACAATATCGAGAGGCCATGGGCCCGGCTTTTACGGAGAAGATGATTGAAGAACTTCATATAAAAGACCAGATCTTAGACAACCTCATTTCCAAGATTCTCATCCTCCAAGAAGCAAAAAGATTGGGGCTCTCCATCCCTGATGAAGAACTGAGGGAGTCCATTGAATCCGTCCCGGCTTTCCAGGCGAATGGCCACTTTGACAAAAGGAACTACGAGAGGTTTCTCCGTCTCAATCGGATGACCCCGGAAGAGTTTGAGCAGAGTCAGCGTGAAAGCCTACTCCTTTCAAAAGTGGTCAGCCTGATCAAAATGAACAGTGGAAAAGTTTCAGAGGATGAAGCATGGGAGACCTATCTCTTTGAGAGCGAACGGATCAATCTCGCCTTCCTGAAGGTCTCTCCTGGGTCTTTCATGGGGCAGATCCAGGCAAATGAGATTGAGATAAAGGACTATTTTCAGAAACATCAAGAAGAATTCAGGGTCCCCACTTTTATTCAGATTCAATATCTTCTCTTCCGGCCTGTTGATTTTGAGAACAAAGTCCAGGTTTCTCCAGATGAGATTAAACAATACTACGATTCTAGGAAAGAAACCTTCAAGATACCTAAACAGGTGAGGGTGAGGGATATCCTGATCAAAGCGGGGCCACAAGATACCCCTGATCAATTGGAGGCGAAAAAGAAGAAGGCTGAAGAGATTCTGGAGAAAGCCAAAAAAACGAAGGATTTTAGTTCTTTGGCAAAACAGTATTCCGAAGCGGATAATGCCTCGAAGGGTGGCGACCTGGGATGGATTCAAAAAGGGATGTTGGGTGAACAAATTGAATCCCTTCTCTTTTCTTTGAAGGCCGGTGATCTGAGTGGCGTATTGGCAGGAAAAGAGGGATTCTATATTTTTAAAATAGAGGAGGTCAAAGAGGAGAAACAAAAATCCTTCGAGGAAGTAAAAGAACAGATCCTTCAGACCTTAAAGAAAGAGAAGGCAAAAGCAGAGGCCTCCCGAAAAGCAGACGACGCGTTCTACTCCCTTTTCCGGAGCCGCGATTTAGAAGGATATTCAAGGGAGAAGGATATTCCAATCAAAACCACAGGTTTTTTCAAGGAAGGCGAAGAGATCCCGGAGATTGGCAAAGATCCCGCATTTTATTCGAGTGCCTCCTCTTTAAGGCTGGGGGAGATCTCTCCTGTTGTGAGCATCCCACCCAATTTTTACATCTTGAAGTTGGTGAACAAGAAAGACTCCAGAATCCCCCCTTTGGATGAGGTCAAACAGGAGGTGACTCGAAAGGTCATCGCAACAAAAGCAGAGGAGAGGGCCCGCCAGGTGGCTGAAGAACTTCTCAATCAGATTCGAACGGGGAAAAATATTAGAGAGGTTGCAAAAGAGAAGGGTTATCCTTTGGAAGAAACCGGCTTTTTCATCCGGACCGCAGGGGTCGTTCCCAAAATTGGTCCTGCCAGGGAATTTATGGGAATCCTTGCCACCCTGACAGAAAAAAATCCAATTCCTAAAGAAGTCATTCATACAAAAGAGGGATACTTTGTGGTGCGGTTATCTGGCTATGAACCTGCGGATCAGAGTAAGTTCCAAACCGTGAAGAAAAATCTTGAAAAGCGACTGAGCTATCAGAAACAGGAAGAGGCTTTTCAGGGTTGGCTCAGTCAACTCCGATCCAAAGCCAAAATCGACATCAATAAAGATTTAATGAAGGGTTAGTGTTTTTTGCGGTTAGGCAGGGAGAGTTGTCTCCCTGATTCGGAATAGGGAATTTCGAAGTGTTGATAGGCTAATTCAGTGGCTCTCCTTCCGTTTTGCATCCTTGCAACAAAACCGATCTTGAGGAGAAAAGGCTCAATCATATCAACCAATGTATCCGCTTCTTCCTGGAGGGTAGCAGCAATGGCCTCCAGACCTACCGGCCCTCCTTTGTAATACCTGATGATAGTCTCTAAGAACCTGCGGTCAAGGCTTGTTAAACCGATTTCATCCACGCCTTCTAAACGAAGTGCTTCATCGGCGATGGCTTTATCAATCTTTCCCTGTCCACGGATCTCAGCAAAGTCTCTTACCCTCTTGAGAAGTCGATTGGAGATCCTCGGTGTGCCTCTTGACCGTTTAGCAATCTCCTCTGTCCCCCCTTCGTCGATGGGAATTCTTAAAAGAGCTGCTGAACGTCTAACCACCTGACAGAGCTCCTCGACAGAATAGAAATCGAGGTTCCTCAATATTCCAAAGCGCTCTCGAAGAGGCGCTGAAAGGAGCCCGGCCCTTGTCGTAGCACCCACAAAGGTGAACCGTTCTAACCGATATCGATGGCTCCTTGCATGAGCCCCTTTGTCAAAAATGAAATCGATGCAAAAATCTTCCATGGCCGGGTAGAGGAATTCTTCCACCACTTTGGGAAGTCTGTGCACCTCATCGATAAACAGGACATCCCCTCTTTCCAGGTGGGTGAGGATGCTTATTAAGTCTCCTCCTTTTTCGATGGCAGGTCCTGAGGAGGTGACAATGCGAACTCCTAATTCTGTTGCGATGATATGGGCAAGAGTAGTCTTTCCTAAACCGGGAGGAGAATGAAAGAGGATGTGGTCAAGAGGCTCTCCACGCTTTTTGGCGGCCTGGATCGCAATCTCGAGAGTCTCCACCACCTGTTTTTGACCGATGTATTCAGAAAGCTTACGCGGCCTCAGATCGAGATAATCCTCAACCTCCTGAGAAGTCCCTTCCTTAACCTCTTGCTCTTGCTCTCTCTCCTCTTCAGACTTCTTCACACTGTCCCTCTTCGATTCGCATCAAAAAAATTACCCCTCACTCCACCCTCTCCCCTCGGGGGAGAGGGGAAGGGTGAGGGGTGTTTTAGTCATTTGAAATTGGGGTTTGGAACTTATTTGGGATTTCAAATAGTCCATGCGAGTACCACAAATCGTTAAATTCGAAAGATGTTGGCTCTCAGCAAACTCGCCCTATGGGGGAGTATCTTTTTGCCCCCGATACACTTCTTCGAACAGTTCCTCTGGGGTGGAAACATTTGGGTTTCTGAGCATCGCCTCCCTGACCAACCGCTGCGCCTCACTCAATTTATGGCCAAGGTCTTTGACCAAAACGTCTTCCACCTGTTTTTTGAAGTCCACGACCTCCACATCAATTGGAATTTCATCCCTTCTCATCAACGCGAATTTGCCCACTTTTCCTTGCAGGGTGGCAATGATCTTATCCGCCGTTCTCTTTCCGATTCCTTTCAGACTCTCCAGGGTTTTCGAATCCCTTTCCTCTATCGCCTTGGCAATCTTTGGGATGGGCATCATCAAAGCCTTCGCTGCCGTGGGCGGACCGATATCTTCCACGGTAATGAATTTCTCGAAGAATTCCTTCTCCGGTTCAAAGTTAAACCCAATGAGAAGGGGCTTAGGTTGCCGTTCGGTCTGATGGTAATAAACATAGAGTCTGACAGTTTCTCCATCTTCACCCGCTCTCCTTGGATTAAAGGTTTGCCGCACAATAGCAGGAAGGAGGATTTCGTAACCCACTCCGTTCGCTAAAACCACGATCCTATCTTCTTCTTTCTTGAGCAATTTCCCTTCGATGTAACGGATCATCTTTCTTTCCTAATTCCGCTCGCCCCGTCCCTCTCCCCTGGAGGGAGAGGGGAAGGGTGAGGGGGCAGTTTACCAATGAAAATCTTCATTTCTTGAAAGCCCGGTCAAGGCTAAGGCAAGGGCATCCCCCGCATGGCTCGAGCTCAGGGGGTTCTCAATCCTGAGAATTTGGCGAATGGCCTTCTTCATCTGTCCCTTATCTGCCCGGCCGCTTCCGGTCAAGGCACTCTTCACCTCCGTTGGCCTCACTTCCACCACAGGAATGTTCATCTCCTGAGCAGCCAGATAAATCACTCCTCTCACTTCTCCCAACTGAATGGCTGCCTTGGGAAATTCTTTCAAGACAAAGACTTCTTCTAAAACAAGAAGATTCGGTTCCCATCTCTCGAGCAGTGCCTTTAATTGATCATAGATGGTCTTTAAGCGAACAGGAATAGGAAGGTTTGCTTCTGTTCGAATAGCTCCCCAATCACAGGCTTTCCCTCCCCGGAGAAGAGTCTCTACCACCCCAAAGCCTGTCATGGCAAGGCCCGGATCAATTCCAATCGCTTTCACTATAAGACCCTGTTAACTCTGAGCACAGTCGAAGGGCCCAGATGTGAAAAAGCCACCCAATCACTTTCCTTTAGAAGGGGGTGGCTTATCGTGTAACTAAAACAAGAATGTTTATGCACTGAGCCGTTCCATCTCCTCATCGGCAATATCAAAATTGCCATAAACCTTTTGCACATCATCAGAATCTTCAAGCCCCTCCATTAACTTCAACATCTGTTCCGCCTCTTTCCCGCTCAAACGAATAGTGCTTTGGGGAACCATGGTTACCTCAGCATAGTTATATTTGAAGCCAGCCTCCTCAAGGGCCTTCTTCACCTCTTCGAAACTGGCTTGATCGGTCGTCACTTCGAATTCTTTTCCCATATCTTTCACGTCGAGTGCTCCGGCATCCAAGGCAATCTCAATCAGACGATCTTCTTCAACTCCATCCTTCTCGATCGTAATTAATCCCTTCTTTTCAAACATCCAGGAAACACAACCATTCTCCCCGAGGCTTCCGTTGTGTTTGGAGAAGACGTGTCTCACATCAGCCACGGTCCGGTTTTTATTATCCGTCAACACTTCCAGCATCATGGCCACACCACCCGGCCCATAACCCTCATAAATCAGCTCTTCGTAGTTGACCCCTTCTAATTCTCCGGTTCCTTTCTTGATCGCCCTTTCAATGTTGTCCTTCGGCATGTTCTCTGCCTTTGCTGCAAGGACAGCAGTCCGGAGTCTCGGGTTGGCATTGATATCCCCTCCGCCGAACCGTGCGGCCACCATGATCTCTTTGATGATCTTCGTGAAGAGCTTTCCCCGTTTGGCATCCGCTGCTCCTTTTTTTCGCTTAATCGTACTCCACTTTGAATGTCCAGACATAATCGCTTCGCTCTCGAAGGTGGAAAGCAGAATGTAGATGGTGGGCGCTACTGGATTTGAACCAGTGACCTCCTGCGTGTGAAGCAGGCGTTCTCCCCCTGAACTAAGCGCCCGATTTATAGTTTATTGTATAAGACCTTCCCGAAAAGTCAACCCTGTCGTATAAAATTTAGTGATTGAAATTTTCAATCATCATCATGATAGACACATCCTGTTATACATACAATTCCCCATATCTCTATACAACAGGGTCAACCCTAATTACCCAAATACCTCTCAAGCAATATCCAGTGTAAGGTATTGAGGAGCCGTTTGGACCCACTCTCCGTTTGTAAAGCCCGGATACCAGAAATAATGCAAACGCAAAGAGAATCCGACTTTTCCGTCTTCCACACATTCTTCATCGTGGGATTCGTCAATAACTTCGTTCTCAGATGTCTCACAAATTGGTACAGATCGAGAAAGACAGAAAAGAATTGAGACTCTTCCATCTTTCCGGAGGTAGAAGCGAGTCCTTTCCTGATCCCCACCTCCAAAGCACGGGACCAAGTCGCAAGCCTCTCTTCCTCAATCTCACGGTGCAACACATCTAAAATATCAGTGTGCTTAATATTCCATTCCATGATCTCGTCGATGAGCTCATCATAAGATCGGGTTTCTTTGTTGATCGGAGGTTCGGGTTTACCTCTGACCCTTGGTCCCCCTTCTTTTAAAAAATCAAGGACTCCCATGATGCTTTTCCCGTAACCCCCCATTGCCCCCCTTAACTAAAGGGGGGTGTGGGGGGATTAAAAATTTTCTACATTCTATCAAAGTCAATAACACTGTCAATCATTATTATCCCTTTTTGCCAATTCCACTTCACAAAGCAAAGCCTTAAATACTGGAAACCCTGAGATGGGATCCCGATTCTCAGGATCGGTCAATTCATTCACATTGGCTTCTCGCCATGGCTTGGGTTGAAGGGGACCCCCTCCACCCATGTTGGCCTCGATGACACCCTTTGTAATCCGTTGCGTCACCTTCGCATAGAAAGCGACGCTTCCCCTCTTTGTCCTTACCCACACTTTGTCTCCATCCCGAATCCCTCTTGGTTCCCCATCTTCCGGATGGATCAGAATATTCGGTTTATCTTGAAGCTTGAGGAGACCGGGAATATTGAGATGCTGGCTTCTGAAGGTAGATTGGATTCGAGTGCCGGTCGTGAGGATGAGTGGAAATGCCTCAGCTAATTCAGGCGACCCGAGAGGGCCTTCTGAGGGCTCCTCGTAAACTGGGAGGGCATCGTAGCCATACTTCTTCAATAGGTTTGAAGAAATCTCAAACTTTCCAGAAGGGGTTTCAAATCCAGGATTTCCATCCCTCCGGAGTAACCCTGCCTTATACTTCTCATAAACCATAGGAGGCGATGAAAGGGAAATACTTCGAGGCTCTGATTTTAGTCCTTCAGGGGAGATAGGAGACTTAGCCAATACGAACTCCAACATGGCCTCTTCAGACTGTGGATAATGATCCCCGTAACCCAGGGCCCTCGCCAACCCTGCCAGGATGAGATAATCATTCCTTGCTTCTCCAGGAGGCGGAATGATTTTTTCTCGGAAGGAGAGATGGCCCGGGTAGCGCTTGTAGGACGTGATCTCAAACATAGTCGTCGCGGGAAGGACGATATCTGCAAACGTGGCTTCATTGGTGAGAAATCGGTCAATGACGATCAGACAATCCAATGACTTGAAACACCGTTTCCATAGATTCGGGTTTGGAAATGCGGTCATGATAGAGCCGCCCAAAACGATGAGCCCCTTTATGAAATAGGGATCTCCACCTAAAATCGCTCTTGGCATCTCCATAAAATGTCCACTTCGGTTCAGATTGCAATAAAAGGGATAGCGATCTGAACCGATTGGTCGTTTTCCTTCAGGGGGCTCGATTCGATTCCTTCGAATGGGAGTAGGTTGGGGCATTCGAAAAACTAATCCTCCCGGTCGATCCAGGTTTCCGGTGAGGGCCCAGAAACTAAGAATAGCCCGAATATTTTGGACGCCACTGTTGGTGTATTCCAGACCCGTGTGGAGGAGGAGGGAAGTTTTCTCCTTGGCCAAATCCTCAGCCAATTTCTCAATCTTTCTTGCTTTGACCCACGTGATCTTTTCCACTTCTTCAGGCGGGAACCCTCTGACATATTCCCTAAATTCTCCAAGGCCATATGTCCAATCATCTGCAAAGGCCGTGTCGTAGAGACCCTTCTCCATCACCACATGAGCCATTCCTAAGGCCAAGGCCCCATCTGTCCCGGGTCTGATGCCAATCCACTCGTCAGCCTTCTCGGCCGTATGGGTTTTCAAAGGATCAATGACAGTGATTCTTGCCCCTCGCGCCTTCGCTTCCAAGATTCTCTTCAGGTTAATCGGAGGAGAATCAGTTGCGGGATTGGATCCCCAGACTATGATCCGATCGCTCTGCTCCAAATCCGGGAACAGATGATCGTAAGAGGCTCCGAATGTTGACACAGGGGCTAATACCCGGTGGGAATTGTTGCAGAGAGAACTGCAACTAAAGGTATTTGGAGAACCCATTGGGAAAAGGAAGTTTGAACAAATATAATCTTGACCTCCGGTCGTGAAAATATCGAGTAGCGACTGCTCAAATCCTCCCCTCCCAGAGTAGATGGCCATAGCCTCAGGTCCATATTCTTCAACGACCTTCTTGATGAGACGGGCGGAATGCTCAAAAGCCTCCTCCCAGGAAATCCTCTCTAATTTCCCTTTGTCTCGATTCCCACTTCGTCTCATTGGAAATTTTAATCGATCGGGGGAATAGACCACTTCCTCTGCATGGACTCCTCGCGTGCAAACAATACCCAAGGGGTGATCCTTCATCGGTTTGATACGATGGAGTCGTTCTCCCTCCATGGTAATCTCAACTCCGCAGCCCGACGGGCAGATCCCGCATAACCCTTTCTTTTTTGTCTTTCCTGTCATCTCTATTCTCTGTTGAACAAATTTTGAATTCTTATAACAGGTTATCTCTCAAAAGGCTATAGAGAGGTCCGAAGAAATCTGTATATATACAGACCTCTCCGATTAAAAAAGATCAAATATCGATTACACTGATTAGGTCGTACTCGGAGAAATCTCCGAAATCATTTCTTCAAATCTGTGTAATCGGAGATTCCTGGTCTCTCACAGAAATCTCATAAAAAAAGGTTGACAACATATCCCTTAAGAATATAATACTACTCGCTATCGCATTGAGATCCAAAGAGTTTTGAATTCAGTCAGGGGTCTTTTCGAGAGGCAAAACT
>Ga0187788_10000447_pt1 | contig 11407 bp, 10 predicted proteins | sample 1015_BV01_MP10_2_FD_133008 | JGI IMG/M metagenome (GOLD analysis project Ga0187788, IMG submission 133008) | Tropical peat soil microbial communities from peatlands in Department of Meta, Colombia - 1015_BV01_MP10_20_MG | ecosystem: Environmental > Terrestrial > Soil > Wetlands > Peat | place...
ACGACGGTCGCCTCCTTGGCCTCGTCGTCGAGATAGACCTCGCGGACGCGCGCCGGCGAGAGCGCCTTGGCGACGAACCGCGCCGGCTCCGGATTCCACGGGATGATGTCGATCTTCTCGCCGCGCAGCTCGGAGACGACCATGCGGACGCGCGATCCACGCGGGCCGACGCAGGCGCCGACCGGGTCCACACCCTGGGCGTGCGACTCGACCGCGATCTTCGAGCGATACCCCGGCTCGCGCGCGACGCCGCGGATCTCGACCAGGCCGTCGGCGATCTCCGGCACCTCGAGCTCGAACAGCGTCCGGATCAGCTCCGGGTCGCGGCGCGAGAGGATGACCTGCGGGCCTTTGGTACCGCTGCGCACCTCGGTGATGACCGCCTTGATCCGCGAGCCCTGCTCGTAGCGCTCGCCGTCGACCTGCTCGGAGCGCGGCAACAGGGCCTCGACCTTGCCGAGGTCGACGAGGACGTTGTTGCGGTCGCCCGCCTGCTGGACGATCCCGGTCACGACCTCGGTCACGCGGTCGACGTACTCGTCGTACATGATCTGGCGTTCGGCCTCGCGGATCCGCTGCGTGATGACCTGCTTCGCGGTCTGCGCGGCGATGCGGCCGAAGTTCTCCGGCGTGACGTCTGCGCGCCTGACCTGATCCTCGGGCACCTCGGACCAGTCGATGTCGAGGTCCTCGTCGGTGACGAGCACGTGCGAGCGCTCGCCGTTCTCGGCCTCTGCGGCCTCCAGCTCGGTGAGCACGCGCTCGCGCGCCTCTTCGAGCAGGCGCTCCTCGATGTCGGAAGGAAGCTCGATCGAGAAGACGCGGAAGTCGCCCTCCTGACGGTCGAGCTCGACGACGGCATGGCGCGAGGCGCCCGGCGTCTTCTTGTAGGCGGCGAGCAGCGCGTCCTCGAGCGCGAGGATCAGGGTGTCGCCCTCGATTCCGCGGTCCCGCTCCAGCTCGTGAACGAGCTCGATGATCTCTCGGCTCATCTCGACTCCTCGATCAGGTTGCCCCGCACGATCTGACCGTACGGGATGTCTACTTGGCCGCCGTCGGCGGCCAGGGTCACGGTGTCATCAGTCGCTCGGACGACCTCCCCGCGGAGCTTCGCGCGCTCGGCGGTCTTCAGCTTGACGCGACTGCCGACCGCGCGCCGGAAGTGCTCCGGCTTGCGCAGCGGGCGCTCGGGGCCGGGCGAAGAGACGTCCACGGCATAGGTGCGCAGGTAGTCCTGGAGGACGCGGGTTACGCGCTCGCAGAGCGCGAGGTCAACCCCTTCCGGCCGGTCGACGAAGACGGTGAACCGCTCGGGGCCGTTCAGCTCGACCGCGAGCACCTCGACGCCCGGCAGGGCTTCCTCGACCTTGCCGCTGATCTCTCGCTCCAGCGTTCTCTCCCTCTCGTAGACGTTTGCCATCGTGCTCCTCACAAAAAATGGGCGCCTCGCGCCCATTTCGCCAAGCCCGGTGAAATGTGGTCTCAAGAGGATAGCAACCCGCCCTCGCTACTCGATCGGAAGGGCTCTGGGCCCCGCCGGAGCGGGGCCGCAAGCCTCAGACGGTGCCGGTCTCTGCGGGCTCGTTGCCTCGCAGGTGCTTGATCACGTCGGCGACGTCGGCGATCTCCTGCTCGAGATCGCGCTGGTACTCCTCCAGCTTGCGAAGCCAGTCTTCGCGGCTGGGGAAGCGCCGGTGGCCGCGGAAGCCTAGGCGTCCGCGGAAGTGTCCGTGTCGGTGCATGCTCATCACCTCCTTCCTTGTTCGTAGCGCTCAAGGAACCCGCCGATCGTCTCCTGGGCGCGGCGCAGGCCGTCGGCCCAGGAGTCGAGGACGCGGCGGCCCTCGGCGGTCAGCTCGTAGGTGCGCTTGGCCGGGCCTGGCAGGTCGGCGCTCCACTCGGAGCGGACGAGCCCCTCGTCCTCGAGCCCGCGCAGGAGCCGGTAGAGGTTGCCGATGTCGATCCGGCCCTCGACGCCGAGCTCCGGGAGCCGCTCGAGCAGCTCGTAGCCGTGCAGCGGCCGCTCACGGAGGAGCAGCAAGAGCGACGGCTCGACGAAGCGCTCGACCCGGGCCCGCACGTGCCAGTGGCCGGGCCGAACCAGGTGCCGGCTGCGAGCGCGCGGGTGACGACCTCGATGCCTCATTTCCGGCAGTATAGGTAAAACACATATGTGTGACGCAGGCGTCTAGGCTTGGCGCTCGATGGCCCACCCGGACCTCCCCGCCGAGCAGACCTACGTCGACGAGGCCTACGCGTCTCTGGACCGGATGCGCGAGGCGCTGCTGCGCGCGGCCGAGGCCGGCGCGACCGACGTGGCCCAGCAGGCGATCGAGGACTGGGCGACCGGCCGCCTGCGCACCTACGAGGACGCCGAACGGGGTCTCTGCTTCGGGCGGATCGACTCCGAGGAGTCCGCCGACCCGCTCTACGTCGGCCGCCGCTGGATCCACGACGACGCCCGCCGCGCACTGGTCGTCAACTGGCAGGCGCCGGCCGCACGGCCCTTCTACACCGCGACCCCTGCCGCGCCGCACGGCGTCACCCTCCGCCGCCGCTTCCGCACGAAGGGGCGCACGCTGACCGGGATCAGCGACGAGGCGCTCGACGGGTCGCTCGCCGACGCCGCGGCCGTCGACGACTTCCTCCTCGAGGAGCTCGACCGCGCCCGGGACGCGCGCATGCGCGACATCGTCGCCACGATCCAGGCCGACCAGTACCACCTGATCGCCCGTGACCCCGAGCCGCCGCTCGTGATCCAGGGCGGCCCAGGCACGGGCAAGACCGCGGTCGGGCTCCATCGTGCGTCCTTCCTGCTCTACGCGCACCGCGAGCGGCTGCGTCGTGTGCTCGTCGTCGGCCCGAACCCGGCCTTCATGGAGTACGTCTCGCACGTCCTCCCCACGCTCGGCGAGGACAGCGTCGACCAGCGCGCCGTCGCCGAGCTCGTCGACGGCGTCGAGGTCACGCGCGCGGACCCGCTCGAAACGCAGCGCCTGAAGGCGGACACGCGCCTCGTCCCGGAGCTCCGCCGGTTGGTCGAAGCGGCATCCGAAGGTGAACCGCAGGAGCTCGTCGTGCGGCTGGAGGGGCGGTTCGTGGGCCTCGAGGCCGACGAGGTCGTCGAGCTCCTCGATGAGGCGCGCGAGGAGCTCGGCCTCTCGGCCGCGGCACGCGAGCGGTTCCGGATGAACGTTCTGCGCCGGTTCTACGAGGACTACGGCGTTCGCCTCGGCGGGCAAGCCTTCCGAAACTTCGAGGAGATCGAACGAGCCCTGCGGCGCGACGGGCGGTTGACGCGATTCCTGAACCGCGCGTGGCCGGTCCCGAAGCCCGAGCAGATCGTGCGGCGCCTGCCGGAGCTTCCCCGCTCCCGGGGCTGGAGCGAGGCCGACCTGCCCCTGCTAGACGAGGCTCGCGCACTGATCGTGGGCCCGCCGCAGCAATACGGCCACGTCATCGTCGACGAGGCGCAGGACCTGACGCCGATGCAGCTGCGAATGGTCGCTCGCCGCGCCGGCGCGGGCTTCACGCTGCTCGGCGACATCGCGCAGGCGACGGGCCCGATCGCCTACGAGCGCTGGGCCGAGCTCCTTCCCCACCTCGACGGCGGCACGGCGCAGGTCGAGGAGCTGCGCCACGCCTATCGCGTGCCGCGCGAGATCATGGAGCTCGCCCTGCCGCTCCTGGAGCGGATCGCGCCCGAGGTGGAGCCGCCGCTCGCCTACCGCTCCGGCGCCGATCGGCCTCGGGTCGTCGCCGCGGATGACCCGATCGCGACGGCGTTCGAGGAGGCAGCGCGGCTCGCGGGCGAGGAAGGCCTGCTCGCCGTGATCGCGCCCCCGTCCCTGCGCGGCGAGGGCTCGGGCTCGCTGTTCGACGACACCCGCGTCGCCGTGCTGACGCCGCGCGAGGCCAAGGGCATGGAGTTCGACCACGTGATCGTCGCCGAGCCGGCCCTGATCGTGGCCGAGGCCGCCGAGGGCCAGGGTCTGCGCGAGCTCTACGTCGCGCTCACCCGGCCGACGACGACGCTCGTCCTCGTCCATTCGCGCCCACTCCCACCCCAGCTCGGCCTCTGAGGCGGCGTTAGAGCCGTTGAGCAGGCTCTCTCTCGGAGCAGGCGAGAGGAACCGAGAGGAGGCTTCCGATGAAGCTCAGGGCCCGCGCACGCAGCCTCTGGCTGCTCGGCGCGGCGCCGTGTTCGTCGGCGACCACCGTCTGGCAGTTCATCCATGTCGTCAACGCAAATCCCCTCACAAACGAGGAGGGCGGGACGAACCGGGCGACGGTGCCGAACGCCTTCGTCGTAAACAGCGTTGCTTGGCGGATCTTCGTGAACGGTGCCGAGGTGCCGGCACGGGACGTTGAACGGCAACCCCGTCGACCTCACCGCGAGCTCGCCGCCGATCAAGATGACGAGCTAGCGAGACGCTTGGGATCGAAGGGCCCGGCTGACCGGTCGGGCCCTTCGCTACCCGCGTCTCGGCACGTCCGACCCGGCCCCGCACAATCTGTCCGTGCCGGGCCCGCTCCACGAAGACGAGGCGCAGCCGGGTTCGGAGCCCGACGCCGAAGAGGAAGCGCGTCCAGCTCCGACGTCGCCGTCCGAGCTCGATCAGGAGCGGCGCACGTCGATGGCTGCGGAGCGCACCTGGCTGGCATGGTGGCGCACTGCGCTCGCCGCCACCGCCGGTGCGCTCGCCGTGGGCCGGTTCGCCCCGCAACTGCTCCACGTCGCCCCAGGGCCGTACATCGTGCTCGGCTGCGGCTACGCGTCTCTCGCGGTCGCGCTCTCGATCATCGGCGCAAAACGCCAGCGCGACCTGGAGCATGCGCAGCGAACCGGTGGCCACGTACCCCTGCGATTCCGCACCGTCGCGCTGTTCACCGTCGGCGGAGTCGCGCTTGCCGTGATGACCGTCGTGCTCGTGATCGCGCAGACCTGAAGCTGTCTCAGAGCACGATCGTGACGGGGCCGTCGTTCTCGAGCTGGATCGCCATCCGAGCGCCGAAGACGCCCGTCTCCACGCGGACGCCGAGGCCCCGCAACGACTCGCAGAACGCCTCGTAGACCGGCTCGGCCTCCTCGGGTGGGGCCGCCTCGGAGAAGCTCGGCCTGTTCCCTTTCGCCGTGTCGGCGATCAGCGTGAACTGGCTGACGACGAGCGCCTCGCCGCCCACGTCCAAGAGCGACCGGTCGAAGCGGCCCTCCTCGTTTTCGAAGATCCGCAGCCGCGCGACTTTCTCGGCCAGGCGGGAGGCCACGGCAGCATCGTCACCGCGGGCCACGCCGAGCAGCACGCAGACCCCGAAGCCGATCTCGCCGGCCACCTCCTTCCCAACCCGCACGCGCGCGCGGGAAACCCGTTGCACTGCCGCCTTCATGTTTCTGCCCGAAACGACGATATAGCCCAGGTGGAAGCGGCCCAGCTCCCCTGGCAGCACCTCGGCTCGCTGCTGATCAACCGCGGCCTGCTGACCGTGGACCAGGTGAAGCAGGCGTTCGAGGAGCAACGTCTGACCGGACGGCGCCTGGGCGAGATCGCAGTGGGGCACGGGTGGGTCTCGAGCTCCGACCTCTCGAAGGCGCTGGCCGACCAGTTCGGCCTCGAGTACGTCGATTTGTCCGAGACCGAGCCCGACCGCGACGCGGCCACCCTCCTCCAGAAGGAGCTCGCCTTCCGCTACCAGGCCGTGCCGATCCGCTTTCTGGCGAGCGACCTGCTGCTCGTCGCCGTCGCCGACCCGACCGACGTCGGCCGGGCCGACGACCTCCGCCTGGCACTCGGCCACAACGTCAAGCTCGCCGTCTCCGATCCGACCGACCTCGAGCGCGCGATCAAGACGCTCTACCGGACGCAGATCGAGGTCGACCAGGAAGAGGAGACCGACGAGACGGCCTTCGAGCGCGCCGCCCAGCGCGAGGAGATCTCCGAGGCGGCCGGCGAGACACCCGCGGTCAAGCTCGTCCACACCACGCTGGCGCAGGCGATCGAGGACGGCGCCTCCGACATCCACTTCGAGCCGCAGGAGGAGGAGATGGTCGTCCGCGCGCGGATCGACGGCGTCACCCGCGCGGTCGCGACGATCCCCAAGCAGATGCAGCCCGCCGTGGTCACGCGCCTGAAGATCATGGGCCGACTCGACATCGCCGAGCGCCGCGCGCCCCAGGACGGCCGCGTCTCGGTCCGCTTCGGCGGCGAGCCGCTCGACCTGCGGATCGCGGTGATGCCGACCACGCACGGCGAGCAGGTCGTGCTCCGGATCATGCACCGCGCGGTCAGCAAGCCCGACCTCGAGGTGCTCGGGATGACCCCGCCGATGCGCGCGCTGTTCGAGCGCGCCATCCGCCAGCCCTACGGCGCGGTAATCGTCTGCGGGCCGACCGGCAGCGGCAAGACCACCACCCTCTACACCGCGCTGCACATGCTGAACGACCCGGGCCGCGTGCTGATGACGATCGAGGACCCGGTCGAGTACCAGATCCCCGGCGTGAACCAGATCGAAGTCTTCCCCAAGGGCGGCCTCACCTTCGCGCGCGGGCTGCGGACGATCCTGCGGAGCGACCCCGACGTGCTGCTGGTCGGCGAGATCCGGGACGAAGAGACCGCGCGGATCGCGATGCAGGCCGGCATGACCGGCCACCTCGTCCTGACGACCGTGCATGCGCACAACGCCGCCGGCTCGATCGCGCGCCTGAAGGACATGGGCGTCGAGACGGGGCTGCTCGCGAGCTCGGTCAACTGCGTCGTCGCCCAGCGGCTGGCGCGGCGGCTCTGCACCGAGTGCCGCGAGTCGTACTGGCCGAGCGACGAGGAGCTGATGCAGCTCGGGCTGCTCGAGCACAAGGGCAAGGTCTTCCTGCACCGCGCCAAGGGCTGCGGCCGCTGCGGCGGCACCGGCTACCGCGGCCGGGTCGCACTCTACGAGGTGATGCCGGTCACGCGCGAGGTGCGCCTGATGCTCGGCGCGACGACGGACGAGATCCACCAGGCGGCGATCCGCGGCGGGATGACCACGCTGCACCAGGACGGCGTCCGCCTCTGCGTCCAGGGCATCTCGTCGGTGGAAGAGATCCACCGCGTCGCCGGCGAGCGGCTCTAGTCGAGGTCGCGAATGCGCGACTCGTAGGCCGCGCTGCCGGGCCTGAGCGAGCTCGCCAGCTTGTAGTGCCCGTTCGCCTCACGGGCGCGGCCCTGCTTCTCGAGGCAGCGGCCGAGCGCGTAGTGCGCGTAGTCGTCGACCGGCGCGAGCTCGAGCACCTTGCGGAACTCGGACTCGGCCTCGGCGTAGCGGTGGATGCGGAAGTAGGCGATCCCGAGCGCCTCGCGGATCGACGCCTTGTCGGGCTCGCGGGCCTTCGCCTTCTCCAGGGCGACGGTCGCCTGCGCGGCCATGCCGCGCTTGAGATGCGTACGTCCCTGCTGGAAGAGGTCGAAGGTCTCGGTCATCGTCTCCTCTCAGTCAAGCTGACGCGTCAAGCCAGGCCGAGCGAGCGGAGCGAGACGAGGCCGCGTACGCGCTCGACGCCGGTCAGCTCCCTGCGGACGCCGCGGCGGAGGGCGCGCATCGACCGCCGCAGCTGGCGCGCTTCCTGGCGCGCGGCCGGCGGGGGCCCGAAGCGTGCGACCGTCGCCTGTGGGCCGAGGGCGGGCACGCTGACCTCGAGCTTCCACTCCGCGAGCGCGGCGAGCTCGCCGGGCGTCGCGCTCGCCGGGACTTCGATGCCCTGGTCGAGCAGGATGTCGCGCAACTCTCGGTGGCACGCGGCCGCCAGGCGCCGCGGATCCCGCGTCAGGTAGCGCGCGCGCCGCACGACCAGCTTGGCCGCGGCGATTGCGAGCACGACCCCGGTCAGGACGAGCAGGATCAGCTCCACGATCCCCGGCGTCCCGAAACCGTGCGACCCGGCCTTCAGCTTCGGCTCCACCGTCCGCGGCACGTCGGCCGAGAGGCGCAGCGGGTTGCCGGGGAGCCCCAGTTCCGAGCGGTGGGCGTCGAACTGCCTGAGACCGTTCTTGCCGCGGAGGACACTCGCGGCCGCGGCGGCGTCGAAGGCCTTCGACGAGGACGAGTAGTCGCCCGCCAGCCCGGCCTGGCCCGGGGTCGGGTCGAACGGCACCCAGCCCCAGCCGCGGAACCAGACCTCGACCCACATGTGCGCGTCGTGGTCGGTCACCGTCCACTCGCCGGAGCCCTTGTCGTAGCTGCCGCTGCTGAAGCCGGCGGCGACGCGGGCCGGGATCCCGAGGTAGCGCAGCATCAGCGCCATCGCACCCGCGAAGTGCTGGCAGTAGCCGCTTTTCGTGCGGGTCACGAAATAGACGAGCGCCGGGACCCCGTGCGGCTGCGGGGGATGCTGGTTGTAGACGAAGCCGCCGCCGGTCCGGAACCACGACTCGAGCGCCACCGTCGCCGCGTACGGGCTCCTGGCGCCACCCGCGACCCGCAGCGCCGTCTCGTAGAGCGGCCGGTACGCGGCGATCGGGTACGGGCCCGCGAAAAGCTTCTCCATCATCTGTGCGCGGTCCGACGCGCCGAAGGGCGGCACCCACACGTCGCGCTCGACCTCGAGGTACTCCCGCTGCTGGCTGATCGCGCGCGGGTAGAGCGGCCGCGAGCGCGCCAGCTCCGCCGGGCTCGGTTTCGGCTCGAAGCTCCAGGCGCGGTAGGTGTCCCCGCGATGCAGCCCGCTGTTGAGGTAGCCGATTCCGGTGGAGTCGTACTGCACGAACCCGAGGTTGCCCGCGTCGAACTCCATCGGGTCGTCAGCAGCCGGAAGGAGCTTGTCGCGCAACGCCTCGACCGTCACCTGCTGCTCGACCCAGGTCCGCCGATCCTGCGCAACCACCGGCACGAGGCCCACCTCTCCCAACGCGCCGCTCGGAAGCGCTTGATTCGTCGTGTCTATCCGCCAGTGTCCCGCGAAGACACCCGCGAGCGGCGCGACGCGCCAGTAGTGCGGCCGCGGCGACGCTTTGATCTTGAGAACGACGGTCTTCTTCTTCGGGAAGGAAAACCCGGTGTACCTCGAGTTCCAGACGTAGTTGACGTCGACCGGCTTGGCCGGCCGCGTGTAGAAGTCCCACTTCTGCCAGTCGATGAAGCCGTGCTTCGCCAGGGCCGGCGAGCTCGACAGCGCGACGGCCGCCAGCACCACGAGCCCGATCGCGGCAGGCGCGTACCGGAGCCCCCGAGCGCCCCCGCGAGCGCCGACGAGCACGACGAGCAAGCCGACCAGCAGGAAGGTGCCGCGCAGGAGGTCGTCCCCCGTCAGCAGGGTCGCCGGCCAGCCGGCGCCGAACAGGAGCGCGATCGCGGCGGGTTGAGGCTCGCGGCCGGCGATCGCGATCGCGCAGACGAGGGTGAACACGAAGACCGCGACGACGATCGTCCCGTGCATCCACGGGTGCACGTTCGGGTCGAAGGGCAGGCCGATGTCGTAGAACTCGAGGAAGCCCTGCCAGAAGCGCGAGCCCAGCGTCGCCGGGAAGCCGAGGCCAGGGCTGATCTGGAAGGCACCTCCGGTTGCGAGGAGGAAGGCCACGACGGCGAGCGGGACCCGGCGGCGCCAGCCCCGCACGAGCGCGGGTGAGATCGCGAGCAGGACCACGAGGGCGCCGGCGCCGCTCGCCGAGCCCTCCTCCAGGCGGAACCAGTTCGCGGCGATCAGCGAGCCGGCGAGCGCCGCGAGCGCGAACGTCCTAGCCACGAGCGGCCTCCACGGCGGGCGCCGACAGCGCCGCCGCCAGATCGTCCCCGGCACGGACCACGGCCACCGCCACGCCGGCGGCCTGAAGCGCCAGCAGCCCCGGATAGACGCTCCGCGTGCCGAGCTTGCCGAAGCTGGCCGCGTCCACGAGGACGAGCGAGATGCTCTTCCGGCCCGCCGTCCGCTCGACCAGCCGCGTCACCAGGCGCGGGGCGAGCGTCGCCGTCACCACGGCGAGCTCGAGGCCGCGGCCGGCCGGCCCGTCCTCGGTGAGCAGCGCATGCAGCGGCGGCCCCGGCTCCGGCTCGACCGCCGCGAGCAGCTCGAGCGCCTGCCGGCCCTCGGCGTCGCCGGGATGGATCCGCTGCTGCTCCATGCGCGGCGAGTTGACGACCAGCACGGCGCGCCGGCCGCGGCGGCCGTGCGCTATCAGGATCGAGCCTGCCGCACGCACCTGCGTCTCGAAGCTGTCGCCGACGACGCCCGACGGGTCGGCGTCGAGAACGACCGCGACCTCGTCACGCGGTGCGTCCTCGAGCTCCTTGACCATCAGCTGCGCCCGCTTGGCGGTCGAGCGCCAGTGCACCTTGCGCAGCGACTCGCCGTTCTCGTACTCGCGCACGTTGTGCAGGTCGAACCCCGAAGGGCGGCGCAGGAGCATGCGGCGGCCGTTCAGCGCCAGCGCGCCCGCGTCCGAGAAGAGGCCGTCGAGCTCGACGAGCCGCGGGTAGACGAGCAGCGCGCCCGGCGCGTCGACCGGGTCCTCGACCCGCGCCAGCCCGAGCGGATCCTCCACCGCCGCCACGCTCTCATCGAAGACGTAGCGCCCGCGCGGCAGCCCCTCGAGGACATACGAGGTCTCGAGGACATACGAGGCGACCCCGCTCGCAGGCACGGTCATCTCGAGCTCGCCCAGCTTGCCGATCCGCTCCCGGAGCACAAACGTCGCCGGCACCCGGGGCCGCTCGAGCTCGAGCTCGAGCTGCACCTGGACGTCGTCGCCCGCGAAGCAGTCGATCTCGGGCACGCGCCGCCTCAGCCCGGAGGGACGGCCGGCGAGCCTGGTCCAGAGCCAGGCGAGCAGGACGGCGACGAGTAGCCCCAGCGCGACGGGATAGAGCGGTTTCGAGCCGAACGCCCAGGCGCCGAGGTAGGTCGCGCAGCCGAGCAGCAGCGCGAACCTCCCTCTCTGCGTCATACGGGAACCGGCGTGTGCTCGAGTGCCTCGCGGACGAGCTCGCCGCCTGTCAGCCCGGCCGAGCGCGCCTCGGGCGCGACGATCAGGCGGTGCGCCAGCACCGGCTCGGCACAGGCCTTGACGTCGTCGGGCGAGACGAAGCCGCGGCCCTCGGCGAGCGCCCGCGCCTTGGCCACGCGCAGGAGCGCGATTCCGGAGCGCGGGCTGGCGCCGAGGTAGAGCCGCCCGTCGGAGCGCGTGTGCCCCAGCAGCGCGACGACGTAGCGGTTGACGCTCTCCTCGACGAAGATCTCGCTCGCCTCGGCGATCAGGGCGCGCACGCTCTCGGCGGTCGCGACCGGGCGCAGCGAGTCGAGCGGCGGGTCGCTCGTCTGCTCGGTCAGCATCCGCGCCTCCTCGGGCAGCGGCGGGTAGCCGATCGCGACCCTGAGCGTGAAGCGGTCGAGCTGCGCCTCGGGCAGCGGGTAGGTGCCCTCGTATTCGATCGGGTTCTG
>Ga0187788_10000448_pt1 | contig 11392 bp, 8 predicted proteins | sample 1015_BV01_MP10_2_FD_133008 | JGI IMG/M metagenome (GOLD analysis project Ga0187788, IMG submission 133008) | Tropical peat soil microbial communities from peatlands in Department of Meta, Colombia - 1015_BV01_MP10_20_MG | ecosystem: Environmental > Terrestrial > Soil > Wetlands > Peat | place...
AGTAAACGAGGCGAGATTGGCCACCTTCAGCGACAGGAACAGCATGGCGCCCATGCCGACCACCGCGAAGATCCCGACCCACAAGTCCAGCTCTTTGCGCGTCATCATGGCTCTAGAGCCCCCTGAACATCAATGCGGTCAGCACGAAGTCGAGCGCGAGGATCGCGAGGGAAGAGCTAACCACGGTGCGCGTGGTCGCGCCCGATACGCCCTCCGCAGTCGGTGGTGCGTCGTACCCTTCGAAAACCGCTATCCAACAGACTGCAACCCCGAACACGAAACTCTTGATCAGGCCGTTTACGATATCTTCTCGGAAGTCCACGGCCGCCTGCATCTGCGACCAGAAAGCGCCTTCGTCGACGCCGATCAGCCGCACGCCGATAAGATAGCCGCCGAAAATGCCCATCGCGGAAAACAAGGCCGCGAGCAGCGGCATCGAGATCACGCCGCCCCAGAAGCGCGGCGCGACGACGCGCGCGATTGGATCGACCGCCATCATTTCCATGGCCGAGATCTGCTCGGTCGCCTTCATCAGACCGATCTCGGCGGTGATCGCCGAGCCGGCGCGGCTGGCGAAGAGCAGGCCGGCGACGACCGGACCGAGCTCGCGCACCAGCGAGAGCGCCACCAGGACGCCAAGCGCCTCGGACGAGCCATAGCGCTCGAGTGTGTTGTAGCCCTGCAGCCCGAGCACCATGCCGACGAACAGCCCCGAGACGAGGATGATGACGAGCGACAGCACCCCGGAGAAGTAGATCTCGCGGATGGTGAGGGGAAAACGCCGCAGCGCGGTGCCCGAGTGCAGCAGCATGTAGCCGAGGAATCGGCTCGCGAAGCCGAGTCGCCAGACGCGCGCGGTCACCCAGCCCCCGAGGCGTTCGAAGAACGCGCGCAGCGCGCCGCCAGCCATCTCAGCGTCCCGCCAGCTCGAGATCGGCGTCGTAGCTCGGCGCCGGATAGTTGAACGGCACCGGCCCGTCCGGCCTGCCGTGCACGAACTGATCGACGAACGGCTCGCGCGAGCCGCGCACGGACTGCGGATCGCCCTCGGAGACGACGCGGCCATCGGCCATGAAATAGAGGTGATCGACCAGGTCGAGGCATTCCTCCACGTCGTGGCTGACGATGATCGATGTCGCGCCGAGCGAATCGTTCAGCTCGCGGATGAGGCGCGCGATGGCTCCGAGCGAGATGGGATCGAGCCCGGTGAACGGCTCGTCGTAGAGCATGAGCTGCGGGTCGAGCGCTACGGCGCGCGCGAGCGCAACGCGCCGCGCCATGCCGCCGGAGAGCTCGGAAGGCATCAGCTGCGCCGCCCCGCGTAGCCCGACAGCCTGCAGCTTCATCATCACCAGGTCGTGGATCGGCTCTTCGGGCAGATCCGTGTGCTCGCGCATCTGGAACGCCACGTTGTCGTACACCGACATATCCGTGAACAGGGCGCCGAACTGGAACAGCATGCCCATCCTGCGGCGCATCGCGTACAGGCCATCGCGATCGAGATCGCGCGTCAGCGTGCCGAACACGCGCGCGCTACCGCGCGAGGGCAGGAGTGCGCCACCAATGATGCGCAACAGCGTGGTCTTGCCGCAGCCCGATTGGCCCATGATGCCGACGACCCGGCCGCGCGGAATTGAGACGCTGACGTCGCGCAGCACCGGCCGTGCCGAATCGTAGCCGAACCAGGCGTTTTCCACCGCGACGATGCTCGATTCGGACAAGGGAAATGACGCCGCGCAAAAACGCGGATTCTACCCGCATGAGCAGATGTATATATCATTGGCGGCATGCCCGTTCTCGAAAGCAGCGCCGTGCTGCGCATCACGCAGCTCGAGAAGCGCTATGGCAAGCGGCGCGTGCTCGCCGGGGTCGACCTCGAGATTGCGGCGGGCGAGTCGCTCGGCTTGGTCGGACTGAACGGCGCGGGCAAGACCACCCTCATAAAGTGCCTGCTCGATCTTTGCGGACACGATTCGGGCGCGATCGAGCTGTTCGGCCTGAACAACGACGAGCCGCGTGCGCGGCAGCGGCTTGCCTATGTTCCTGAGCGCTTCATGCCCCCGCATTACCTTCTGTGCCGGGAGTTTCTCGACCTGATGCTCTCGCTTTCCGGCAGCCGCTACGAGCGCGAGCGCGCACGCGTCGCGCTCGGGGAGCTCGAGCTCGATGCGGAAGTGCTCGATCGCCCGGTGCGCCAGCTTTCCAAGGGAATGACGCAGAAGCTCGGGCTTGCGGCCTGCTTTCTGCTGCAGCGCGACTTGTACGTGCTCGACGAGCCCATGAGCGGCCTTGACCCGGCCAGCCGGGTCGCGGTCAAATCGGTGCTGCACCGCCTCAAGAACGAGGGTCGGGCGCTGCTCGTCACCTCGCACGTGCTCTCGGACGTGGAGGAGCTATGCTCGTCGGTGGCGGTGCTCGATCGCGGATTGATCAAATTTCGCGGCACGCCGGCGGCGCTGTGCGACCGCTATGCCGAGCCGCAGCTTGAGCGGGCATTTCTGAGGTGCATACGCGGCAATGGCGAGCAACCTGCAGGACGTGCGTGAGGGCAAGCCCTCGCTGCTGATCGTCGACGACGACGCGCTGATCACCGATTCGCTGGCGTTCGCGCTGGGCGCCGATTTCGACGTCTACACCAGCGACGCGCGTCAGTCGACGATCGAGCTTCTGCGCCAACTGCCGCACGCGCCGCAGCTGGCGCTCGTCGACCTCGGGCTGCCGCCGACTCCGCATGCGCCGGATGAAGGCTTCCAGCTGATCGGCGACCTGCTGGCGCACTCGCGCAGCATGAAGATATTCGTGCTCTCCGGCCAGAACGACGCCGCCAACGCGCGCCACGCGCGCACGCTGGGCGCTATCGAGTTCATCGCCAAGCCCTGCGATCCCGCCACGCTCAAGCGCAGCTTGCTGCGCGCGCTCGAAATGCGCGCCGCGGAGATCGTCGCGCCGCCGGAGGACGCCTCGGTCCTGATCGGCGAGAGCCCGGCGCTCGCCAAGCTCAAGAGCCAGCTGGCGCAGTTCGCCGATTCGCCCTTCCCCGTGCTGATCGAGGGCGAGTCGGGCAGCGGCAAGGACCTGGTGGCCCAGAACCTGCACCGCGGCTCCGTGCGCACGGCCAGGCCGTATCTCGCTCTGAACTGCGCGGCGATATCGCCGACCCTCGTCGAGCCGACGCTGTTCGGCTACGCGAAGGGCGCGTTCACCGGCGCCACGGCGAACAAATCGGGCTACTTCGAGGATGCGCAGGACGGCACGCTGTTCCTCGATGAAGTGGGCGAGCTGCCGCTCGAGATGCAGGCCAAGCTCCTGCGCGTGCTCGAAAACGGCGAATTCCAGCGCGTTGGCGAAACCCAGCGACGCGTCTCGCGTGCGCGGGTGGTGGCGGCGACCAATCGGGACCTGCGCCAGGAGGTGAAGAACGGAACCTTCCGCGCCGACCTGTATCACCGCCTGTCCGTGCTCACCCTGTCGGTGCCGCCGCTGCGCGAGCTTGCCCAGGACAAGCTCCTGCTGCTCGAGCAGTTCCGCCGCCTGTACGCGCAGATGTCCGGCACGCAGCCGTTTTCGCTCGACGCGGAAGCTGAGTGTCGCTGGCTCGGCTACCCGTTCCCGGGAAACGTGCGCGAGCTGCGCAACATCGTCATTCGGCTTACGACCAAGCACGCCGGACAGCGCCTGTCGGTCGCTGAGCTCGAGCAGGAGTTCGACCTCGAAGCGCACCCGCCCGGCCCGGCGCGCACGGCCGAGGGCGCCGACCTCGTCGAGCAGGCGCGACGGCACCTCGAGCAGGCGCGCAATTTCAGCTTGGACGAGACGCTGAAGAGCTGGGAGCGCGGCTATATCGAGGCCGCGCTCAAGCTGAGCGGTGGGAACGTCAGCCAAGCGGCCAGGATACTTGGCGTCAACCGCACCACGCTCTATAGCCGCATGTCCAGCGATGCCGGGGACCTCCAGGGCGCCGCCGAGGCAGCGCCGCCCCCGCAAAGACCGAAGTAGGGCAAGGCGCTATGTACCTCGAGCACTTCGGACTGGACGAGCCGCCGTTCCGCATCACACCGCACACCGACTTCTTCTTCGACGGTGCCGAGCGCGGCGCGACGCTCGAAGCGCTCGTTTACTCGATCCTGCACGACGAGGGCATCGTCAAGGTGAGCGGCGAGGTCGGAAGCGGCAAGACCATGCTGTGCCGCGTGCTGATGGAGCGCCTGCCCGAGCACGTGGACACCATCTATCTCAGCACGCCCTCGCTCGGCCGCGACGAAATCCTGTACGCGATCGCGGACGACCTGAAGTTCCGCTTTTCCGAGAGTCGCGTCTCGGTCGCGCTGCGCGAGCTCCAAGAGCACCTGATCGGCCTGTACGCGGCCGGCCGCCGCGTGGTGATCCTGATCGACGAGGCGCACGCCATGCCGGAAGAGACGCTCGAGCAGGTGCGGCTGCTGTCCAATCTCGAGTCGAGCCGCCACAAGCTCCTGCAGATTGTGCTCTTTGGGCAACCCGAGCTCGACGAGGCCTTGAGCAGGCCGTCGCTGCGCCAGCTCAAGGACCGCATCACGCAAAGCTTCCGCATGCGCCCGCTGACGGATGACGAAGTCGCCAAATACCTTGCCTTCCGCATGCACGCCGCCGGTTATCGCGGACCGGACGTTTTCACCCGGCAGGCCGTCTCACTGATCGCGCGTGCATCGGAGGGGCTTACGCGGCGCATCAACATTCTCGCGGACAAGTCGCTGCTTTCCGCATTCACCGTCGACACCCACGCGATCACCGCCCGGCACGCGCGCGCAGCGATCGCGGATTCCGATTTCGCCCCTCTAAAGCGCCCGCAGCGCCGTCGCGCGGCTTATGCAGCTGTGATACTGATTGCGGGGATTGCAATAGGAGTGACCGCTCACTGGCTATTCTACTCGCCCCTTCCAGCCCCCATTTCCGGTAGGCAGTCGCCAATACCAGCCGCCCCGCCGATCTCGGCTAGGTCCGCGCCGGAACTCGCGCCTGCCCCGAAGTCCGAGCCTGCGCCGAAACCTGACGCTGCCCCGAAACCTGACGCTGCCCCGAAACCTAACGCTGCGCCAAAATCCGAGGCCGCTCCGAAGCGTGGGCTCACGCCCGGGCCCGAATCCGTGCGGGCCGCGCTCCCGGCCGTAGCGCCGTCTCCGCCGCCTGCCCCTCCGGCGCCAGAGGCTGCGCGGCTGTCGCAGGCGCAGCTGCACCGCATCGAGGCGCGCTACGCGGCGCGTGGCCAGCCGCTGCTCGACGAGCGCCTTGCGGCAACGCGCGCACTGCTCGCTCGGGCACCTGACGATGCCTACACGCTTGAGATGTACGTCACTGAGAACATCGATCAGGCGCGAGTCGAGCGCTTTCTTGTGCGCGCGGACGGCATGGGGGTGCTGTCCAACGTCTACGTGGTTCCGCTCGGTGGGGCGGCGAAGCGGCTCTGGGTGTTGTTTGGCGACTTCCCCGACCGCCAAGGGGCGCTCGCCGGGCAGAAGGTGATGACGCCGGAATACCGGCGCGAATTCAAGAACGTGCCGCGCAGCTTTGCGGAAATACGCCACGCCCTTTGACGATTATTGACAACTTGTACACCCGAAAAACGCCCAAGCGACAGAAGGTTAGCGTGGTTTTCTCAGGATTGGCGTGATATTCTCTGGCCATCAAGGGGGGAAGGCGCGCCCGTCATGAATCGAAGCAAGAAGATTGTCGCCATCGGTCTCGCCGCGCTGCTCGCTGCCTGTGGGGAGGCGCCGCTCAAGCCTGCGGACACCCATCTCCAGGCTGAAACAGCTTCCCGAACTGGGGCCATTCCGCCTCCAGTGCAGGCTGCACCCGTCCTGCCCAAACCGGTACCTCGCACGCCGCCTGAGACCTATAGCGTGGTTGTGAACAATGTGCCAGTGCATGACCTGCTGTTTGCGCTGGCGCGCAACGCGCACGTGAACGTGGACATCGACCCCGGCGTCAGCGGCATGGTGACGCTGAACGCCATCGACCAGACGCTGCCGCAGTTGCTGACACGCATCGCCCGCCAGGTCGACATGCGCTACGAGATGCGCGGCAACGACCTGGTGGTGCTACGCGACACACCTTACCTCCATCTGTACAAGATCGATTACGTCAATATGGCGCGCAACGCGACCATGAACGTGTCAGTCTCCAGTCAACTTGCTGGGGCGACGACGATGGGCGGAGGCGGGGGTGGGGGCACCGGCACGACAGCAGGCACGACCAACTCCTCGTCCTCGCTTGTCATGACCTCGAACAACAAGTTCTGGGACGCACTGGTCGCCAACGTCAAAGACATCCTGCGCGAGACCGACAAGGTGCTGCCCACGACTGCGGCGGCAGAAGCCGGACAGCCTGCCACCGTGTCCCCGGCCGCTGCTCAAACCCCTGGAGGGGCACAGCAGCCTGGTCAGCAGCAGGCTGCTACGAACGCGCCCCTGGTCCAGCCGGTTATGTACCGTGAAGCGGCTTCGGTGATCGCCAATCCCGAAACCGGCATCCTTACCATCCGCGCAACTGCGCGCCAGCACGCCAAGATCCAGGAGTTTCTCGACCATGTAATGGCAAGCGCCAAGCGCCAGGTTCTGATCGAGGCGACCGTGGCCGAGGTGCAGCTAAACAATGACTACCAGCGCGGCATCGATTGGTCGCGCGCGCTGACCGGCAGCGCAGGCTGGACGTTCAGCCAGTCTTCGGCGGGCACGCCGGCAAACATCGTCACCAACGCGTTTACCATCGGGTACCACGTCGGCAACATGAATTTCACTTCGGCGCTCAGGCTACTCGAGTCCTTCGGCCAGGTGCGCGTGCTGTCGAGCCCCACGCTCACGGTGCTAAACAACCAGGCCGCGGTCATGCGGGTGACCGACGACCTCGTGTATTTCACGCTTCAACCCGGAACGACGACCGTTTCGGGCACCGGCGGCGCCACGATAAACGCGCCGCCGACATTCACGACTACGCCAAATGTCTCGCCGGTCGGCCTAATCATGAGCGTGGTACCGCAGATCAGCGACAACGACACCGTGCTGGTCGACGTGCGCCCGACGATCCGGCGGAAGATTGCCGACGTGGCGGACCCCAATCCGGCGCTTGCCAATCCCTGCGGTACCGCGATCGCGTGCGGCACGCCACCCATCCAGAGTCTCATCCCGGTGATCCAGACGCGCGAGATGGAATCGCTGCTGCGCCTGCAAAGCGGGCAGATCGCGGTGCTCGGCGGACTGATGGAGGACACGCGCTCGTCGACCGAGGACACAGTGCCGGGTGTGAATCGGATTCCGTTCCTCGGCGACCTGTTCCAGCAGCACCGCGACCAGAATCAGAAAACCGAGCTCGTCATCTTCCTGCGCGCGACAGTCGTGCGCGACGCCAGTCTCGAGGGCGAATTCGCCGCCTTCCGCGACCAGCTGCCTGGGCCGGATTTCCTGTCAAAGCCGAACCCGGCCCGCAACGCGCCGGTGGTCGTGCCGGGAAATTGAGATGAGCCTGCTCCTCGACGCACTGAAGAAAGCGGAGAAGGCGAAGGAAGAGGCGCAGCGCCACGCCGAGGCGGACGAAACGGCGGCGCCGAGCGCAACCAGCGTGCCACCGAATCTGCGGCATTCGGAGGAGGCACCCGAGAGCGGAACTCCGCACGTGCGCACGCGCGACGAACTGCCCGATATCTCGCAGTCGCTCGAGATCGCAACCGAGGATCTGTCGCCGGCGAGTCGGCCGCGCGAAACGCCCCGCGAGCTAACGCTCGAGAGCGTCGAGGCACCTCCACAGACCGCTTCTCCGGCACGTCAGCGGCCGATCACGGCGCAGAGCGAAGCGCCGCGCGCACAGAGCGCCGAACGCGCAGCAGCAAGGAAGGTTTTCGAGGCCAAGATGAGAGAGCCCAATCCACGCTTGCCGTTTTTCATTGCGCTCGGCGTATTGGGCGCCGTGGCGCTCGGCACGGTGGCCTATTTTTGGTACCAGTTGCGGCCGCCGCCGTCCCTGGTGAACGCAAATCCGGTCCCCACGCAGGCCGAGCGACCCGTCTCGGTGGCGGCGAGCGCGGGCAATGTAGCTGCTGTGGCGCCCTCTTCCGGCGCCGGGGCCAACGGTAGCGAAGTACCCGGCTTGCCGGGACTGCCGACGGCCCCCTCGGCACCGCCACCGCAGCAGGCCGCGCAGGTGCCGTCCGAGCCGCCCGCGCAAGCGCGTACGTCGGCTGCGACGCCCGAGCGACTCCCCGCCACCCGCGCGGCGGCCGGCCTGCGGCCTGCGCCTCAGGCGCCCGCTCCGCGCGTCGAGCTGAGAGGGCCATCGAGCGATGACGCGCTGACGGTTGCGCGGCGGGCGCCACGTGTCGACCCGGATGTCGGCGCCGGCTACGCGGCCTACCAGGAGGGCGATTTGGCGGCCGCGCGCACCCACTATGAGCAAGCACTGCAGAAAGATGCTGGCAATCGCGATGCTCTGCTTGGCCTGGCTGCGCTCGACATGCGTGCGCAGCGCTACGACAACGCCGACGCCCACTACCGGCGGCTGCTGCAAGCGAATCCGCGCGACCCGTATGCGCTCGCGGGGCTGCTCGCGCTGCGCGGCGGCCAGGTCGATCCGCTGTCCGCAGAGAGCCGCGTCAAGACGCTGTTGGCGTCCGACACGGGAACCGATGTGCTGAACTTCACGCTCGGCAACGAGTACGCGCGGCAGGGACGCTGGGCCGAGGCGGAGCAGGCCTACTTCAAGGCGCTCGCCGCCGATCCAGGCAATCCAGACTTTGCCTACAATCTCGCCGTGAGCCTCGAACACATCGGCAAACCGAAGCTCGCGCTCGAGCAGTACAGGCAGGCGCTCGCGCTCGCTCAGCAGCGAACCGCGAGCTTCGACCCGGCAGCGGTCCGCAAGCGCGTCGAGGAGCTGAGCAACTGAGGAATAGATAGGCTCGCCCGGTACGCGCCGGGCACCAAATTCACGGATGAACTCGCCCACCAATCCGCAGGCCAGGCGCCACATCGGGCAGATCCTGATCGACCAGGGCATCCTTACCGAGGACCAGCTCAGGATCGCGCTGCTCGAGCAGATGAAGTCGCACCTGCCGGTAGGGCGGCTGCTGGTGCAGCTTGGCTTCGTGTCGGAGGCCACTCTGCGCGACGCCCTGTCGCAGAAGCTCGGCCTCCAGTCGGTCGATCTGGCGCACATCATCGTTGACCCGGCTGCCCTCAAGGCGCTCCCCAGAGAGCTCGCGCGGCGCTACCGCATATTTCCCATCGCGCTCGACCGACAGGCGAACAGGTTCATCGTGGCGCTCGCGGACACGAACAATATCGTGGCCGTCGACCAGCTGCGCACGCACCTCAAAGGCGACTTCGAGATCGAGCTCAGGCTGGCCGGCGACTCGGAGATCGAGCGAGCGATCGAGCATTACTATGGACACGAATTCTCGATCGACGGGATCCTGCAGGAAATCGAGACAGGCGAAGTCGATTACAGCTCGCTGACCGAGGAGGACGAGTATAGCCAGCCGGTCGTGCGGCTCATCTCCGCGCTGCTAGCCGACGCGGTCGAGCACGGCGCGTCGGACATCCACTTCGAGCCCGAGCAGAGCTTTCTGCGCATTCGCTACCGCATAGACGGCGTCTTGCGCCAGATCCGCTCGCTGCACAAGACCTACTGGCCGGCCATGGCAGTGCGCCTCAAGGTGATGTCGAAGATGAATATTGCCGAGACGCGCGCTCCGCAGGACGGTCGCATATCGGCAACCATGTCCGGCAGGGTCATAGACTTTCGCGTTTCCAGCTTACCGACCACGCATGGCGAGAACCTGGTGCTGCGCATCCTGGATCGTCAGAAAGGAATCGTCCCGCTGGATAAGCTCGGGCTCGAGGACTCACAGCTCGAGCTGCTCAAGCGCATGATCGCGCGCCCGGAGGGAATCATTCTCGTTACCGGGCCTACCGGAAGCGGCAAGACGACGACGCTCTACTCGATCCTCAATCACGTCAACTCGGACGCGGTCAACATCATGACGCTCGAGGATCCGGTCGAGTACCCGCTGACGCTGATCCGCCAGACCTCGGTATCCGAGGCGGCCAAGCTCGACTTCGCCAACGGCGTGCGCGCCATGATGCGCCAGGACCCCGACAAGATTCTCGTCGGTGAGGTGCGCGACGCCGACACGGCCGAAATGGCGTTTCGCGCCGCGATGACCGGCCACCAGGTGTTCTCCACGCTACATACCAACTCGGCGATCGGCGCCATTCCGCGACTGCTCGACATCGGCATCGTGCCCGACGTCATGACCGGAAACATCATCGGCGTCATCGCGCAACGCCTGGTGCGCAGGCTGTGCCGGACTTGTCGCCAGTCGTACTCGCCCGAGGCAGGCGAAATGCGCATGCTAGGCATGAAGGCGAGCGAGACCGCGACGCTGTATCGCGCAGTCGGCTGTGAGCAATGCGACTACCAGGGATACCGGGGACGCACGGCCATCATCGAAATCCTGAAGATTGACGCCGCGATAGACGAATTGATAGCGCGACGTGCCACGACACGCGAGATCTTCGATGCGGCGCGCGCCAAGGGCTTCAAGACCCTGGCCGATGACGGCGTGCGCCTGGTGCGCGCCGGCGCGACAAGCCTCGAAGAGCTGATGCGCGTGGTGGACTTGACCGATCGGATGGGCTAAGCACGGCCGTAGCGCCGCGCAGCGAGCATGCCTCTTTACACCTACAAGGCGATCGACGGCGACGGCAAAAGCGTGCTCGGACGCGTCGAGGCGGTGAACGTATTCGACCTCGAGCAGCGTCTCGCGCGCATGGGCCTGGACCTGGTGAACGGCGCTCCGGCGAGCGGTCGCTCGCGGATGATCGGCGGCATGCGGGTAAACCGCCCGGACCTGATCAATTTCTGCTTTCACCTCGAGCAGCTGACCTCTGCCGGCGTACCGGTTGTCGAAGGCCTAGTCGACCTGCGCGAGAGCATGGACAACGCGCGCTTTCGCGAAGTGGTGTCCGGTCTTGTCGAGGCGATAGAGGGAGGTCGCAACCTGTCACAGGCACTCGCCGAGTACCCGGAGGTATTCGGCAAGGTGTTCGTCAGCCTGGTGCGCTCGGGCGAGCAGACGGGAAAGCTGCCCGCGGTGCTCAAGAGCCTGACCGAATCGCTCAAGTGGGAAGACGAGCTGGCCGCGCAAACCAAGAAGCTGCTCATGTACCCGGCGTTCGTCGGCACGATCGTTTTGCTGGTGACCTTCTTTCTCATGATCTACCTCGTGCCGCAGATGACCGGGTTCATCCGCAACATGGGGCAGCAGATCCCGTTACAGACGCGCATCCTGATAGAAGTGTCGAATTTCTTCGTCAACTTCTGGTGGGCGATCATCGCGGCGCCATTCGTCGCCTGGTTCGGG
>Ga0187788_10000449_pt1 | contig 11384 bp, 20 predicted proteins | sample 1015_BV01_MP10_2_FD_133008 | JGI IMG/M metagenome (GOLD analysis project Ga0187788, IMG submission 133008) | Tropical peat soil microbial communities from peatlands in Department of Meta, Colombia - 1015_BV01_MP10_20_MG | ecosystem: Environmental > Terrestrial > Soil > Wetlands > Peat | place...
TAGAAGTAGGCGAAGAAAATGATGCCGATGGCATACAGCAGCGTGTACAGCGGCTCGCCCCAGCCCAGCGCCCGAATCAGTGGTCCAAAGAAGCGATTGTCCCGCAGCACGAAGCCGGCAGTCTGCGGCAGAGTCAGCAGCGAGGAAGCGAAGATCACCGGCATGACACCGCCCGAGTTGACGCGCAGGGGCAGGTGCGTGGACTGGCCCCCCATGATCTTGCGGCCGACCACCCGCTTGGCATACTGCACCGGGATGCGGCGTTCGCTGCGCTCCACAAAGACGATGAAAGCCACCACCGCAATCATCAGCGCCACCAGCAGGAGCACAGCGGGAGCGGTAAACGCGCCCCAGGCGTCGGTTCTTACCTTCCCGACCAGTTCCGCAACGCCGCGCGGCAAGCCGACGACAATTCCGGCGAAGATCAGCAGCGACATGCCATTCCCCACGCCGCGCTCGGTGATCTGTTCGCCCAGCCACATGATGAAGGCGCTGCCGGTGGTAAGCGTCAGCATGGTCATCAGGACGAAGCCCGGACCCGGGTTGGTCACAAACGCGATCCCGCCGGAAACGGTCTGCCGCTCCAGCGTAAGCGCAATGCCAAACGATTGCATGGCGCTGAGCACCACCGTCAGGTAGCGCGTCCACTGGGTGATCTTCTTGCGCCCCAGCTCGCCTTCCTTCTGCAGCTTGGCCAGGGGTTCATAGACCACGGTCAGCAATTGCAGGATGATCGACGCGGTGATGTAGGGCATGATGCCCAACGCGAAAATCGTCAGCCGACGCAGGTTCCCGCCGCTGAACAGATCCACGAAACCCAGGAATGTGCCGCGGTTCTGCTCGAAAAACTGCTGCAGCAGCGCCGCATTGATGCCGGGAGTGGGAATGTGCGCCCCGAGCCGGTAAACTGCCAGCAAGCCGAGCGTGAAGAGAACTCTCTTCCGCAGATCCGGAATTCGGAATATGTTCGCGAGCTTTTCCAGCATCTGACTGCAACTCCCCGGTCCTGTTGAGGCTCCGGCCCTGGCCGGCTCGCCTCCATTCCCTATTGAAGGACTTCCGCTTTGCCGCCGGCCTTGGCGATCTTCGCCTGCGCTGCCTTGGAGAACTTGTGCGCCTGCACGGTGATGGCCTTGCTCAATTCGCCGTCGCCGAGGACCTTCACCAGAGTGTCCCTTCCTTTGACCAGCCCCGCCGCCCTCAGGCTTTCGAGAGTAATCGTGCTCTCGCCCAGCCTGGCCAACTGTTCCAGGTTCACCACGGAATACTCGGTGCGGAAGATGTTATTGAAACCGCGCTTGGGAAGACGGCGATGCAAGGGCATCTGTCCTCCCTCGAACCCGCGCATCAGGCTGGTTCCGCTGCGCGAGCCCTGGCCCTTGTGCCCGCGGGTGGAGGTCTTACCCATCCCTGAGCCCATGCCCCGGCCCACGCGCTTGCGCTTCTCGTTGGCTTTTCTGGGTGCTCTTATCGTTGAAAGATTCATGGCTATTTCCTGCTGGCGCCGTTCTCCACCACCTTCACCAGGTGGGGCACCTTGTTGACCATCCCGCGAATGGATGGCGTGTCCTCGCGCTCGATCACCTGGTTCAGGCGGGTAAAGCCCAGCCCCTTGATGACCAGCTTGTGCTTGGTGGGCGCGGCAATCGCCGAACGAACCCACTGCAACTTGATCTTGCCTTTTGCCGCTGCTTGCGCCATCACAACTCCTCCACTGCCTTCCCCCGCATGGCAGCCACTTCGTTGCGGTCGCGCAATTTGCCGAGCGCATCGAAGGTGGCCTTGACCACGTTGTGAGGATTGGTAGTGCCGATGGACTTGGTCAGCACATTGGCGATTCCCGCCGAGGTCATGACGGCCCGCACCGCCCCCCCGGCGATTACCCCGGTTCCTTCCGCCGCCGGCTTCAGCAGCACCATGCCGGAACCGAAGCGTCCCAGCGCCGCGTGCGGAATCGTGGTCTGACGCAGGTTCACCTTCATCAGGTTCTTCTTGGCCGATTCAATCCCCTTGCGGATGGCCATGGGAACTTCCTTGGCCTTCCCGGAGCCGTAGCCTACGACTCCAGCCGCCGGATCTCCCACCACCACCAGCGCCGAGAACGAAAGGTTCTTGCCGCCCTTGACCACCTTGGTCACGCGGTTGATGGCAACCACCTGGTCCTTCAGTTGAAATGCTCCTGCATCCAGCTTTTTCTTTACTGTTGGCATCGTTTGATTTCTCGATTCCTGCAAACCCTCAGAACTTCAGTCCCGCTTCGCGGGCGGCGTCAGCCAAGGCTTTCACGCGCCCGTGATAGAGATATCCGCCACGGTCAAAGACCACTTCGGTGATGCCCTTCTGCTTGGCCTTCTCCGCCACCGTCTTGCCCACTTCTTTCGCCGAGGCCACGTTGCCGCCCTGCCTGGAGCCGCCCTTCTTGCCCTGGGCGCTGCTGGCGCTGACCAGGGTCACGCCCTGCAGGTCATCGATCACCTGGGCATAGATGTGGTTCAGGGAGCGATAGACGTTCAGACGCGGCTTTTCCGGCGTGCCCACTACCTTCTTGCGGATGCGATTATGAATCCGCGACCGAGTTTGATTCTTCGATGTCCTGCTCAGCATTGTTCTCTTCCATTCCCCGGGGTTCTGTACCGGGAGGCCGTCTTGCGGCCCAGTCTGTTGGCCTCATCCGGCCCGCCTTACATCACTAGGGACCGGAAGCCGCCTGCGCATTACTTCGCGCCCGTCTTGCCCACCTTCTTCTTCAGCCGCTCGCCCAGGTAGCGCACGCCCTTCTGCTTGTAGGGATCGGGCGGACGCAAGGCACGCATGTCGGCGGCGACCTGGCCGACTTTCTGCCGGTCGATGCCGGCAACCGTGATGCGGGTCTGCTTGGCATCGACGGTCACCTGGATACCGCTGGGCAACGGATATTCGATGGGGTGGGAATAGCCCAGGCTGAACACCACCACGTCCTTGCCCTTGAGCTCGGCGCGGTAGCCGATGCCGACAATTTCCAGTTCCTTGGACCAGCCCTGGGTCACGCCGTGCACCGCATTGTTGACCAGTGCCCGCGCCAACCCGTGCACCGCGGCCTGCGAGTCGTCGCCGCGCTTGGCCAGCAGATGTCCGTCCTGCTGCTCCATGGCAATGCCGCGCGGAAGCTGGGTCTGCAGCTTGCCCTTCGGTCCCTGCACTTCGACAGCGTTGTCGCTGATCGTGACCTTCACCCCTTGCGGGATAGCAATCGGTTTCTTTCCAATTCTCGACATGATTCTTCTCTCAGCTTAAATGGCAGCCTGCCGGCCGCTTTCAGCTCGCACTACTATGGCACTACGGTTGCCGCGCCGCCATTCTTCAGCGGTTCGGAAACCACGCCTACCAGACCTCGCAGAGAATTTCTCCGCCGACGCCCTGCTTTTTCGCCTCGCGGCCGGTCATCACACCCTTGGGGGTGGTGAGAATGTTGATCCCCAGCCCGCCTAGCACGCGCGGGATCTCGGTGCGTCCCACATACACGCGGCATCCCGGCTTCGAGACCCGCGACAAATTGGTGATGGCGGCCTCGTTGGCGGGCGTGTACTTCAGATACACGCGCAGGACCTTGTGCCCGTTCTCCTCGGTAGCCTTGAAATTGGAGATGTAACCCTCTTCCTTAAGGATGCGGGCGATGTCCAGCTTCAAGCGCGACGCCGGCACGTCCACCTTCTGATGTCTGGCTCTGATCGCGTTACGTACCCGCGTCAGGAAATCTGCGACCGGATCGGTCATGCCTTCCTTCTCCTAATACGTCGCCCGTTCGCTCCCCACAGGGAGAACCCGCGGCAACGGACTCAACAATCCTCGAGTACCCCACCTTTGTCGCTCCCGCGTTTGGGAGCCGCCGGGTGGGATCCCCTTCATTCACCAGGACGACTTGGAAACTCCCGGAATCTCGCCCCTGAGGGCCAACCCGCGGAAACATAACCGGCAGATGCCGAATTTCCGCAGATATCCGCGCGGGCGCCCGCAAATCTTGCAGCGATTGTGCTGGCGCGTGGAAAACTTGGGCTTCTTCGCGTCCTTGACTCGTTTTGCTGTCGTAGCCATGAAATCCTTTATCTACCAAAATCCACTTTTCTCCGGTCACCCCTGTCGTGACCGCCCACCTCGAACCCCGGACGCCTACGCCCGAAAGGGCATCCCCAGATGCCGCAGCAGGGCGCGCGCCTGATCGTCATTCCTGGCCGTGGTCACGATGGTGACGTTCATGCCCTTGAGCTTGTCGACCTTGGCATAGTCGATCTCGGGAAAAATCAGCTGGTCGCGCAATCCCAGCGTGTAATTGCCACGCCCGTCGAACGATTTCGTCGACACTCCGCGGAAGTCGCGCACACGCGGAAGGGCGATGTTGATCAACCGGTCCAGAAACTCGTACATGCGATCACCGCGCAGCGTCACCATGGCGCCGATGGGCATTCCTTCACGCACCTTGAACGCCGCAATCGACTTCTTGGCCTTGGTGATCACCGGCTTTTGTCCGGTGATCTGCGCCAATTCATTCGCCGCCGGATCCAGAATCTTGGCATTCTGCGTGGCCTCGCCTACACCCATGTTGACAACCACTTTATGCAGGCGGGGCACTGCCGTGGGGTTCTTCAGTTCGAACTCCTTCATCAGCGCGGGGGCAACTTCCTTCTCGAAGCGCTCCCGCAAACGCGCCGTCCCTTTGCCGCTGTGCTTGGGTCGGCTGGGGCCCTTGGCTTCCAGCTGCTCTTCTGCGCCCGGCTTACCGCCCTTGGCTTCCTTGCCGCCTTTGGGAGCGCCGCCCGGCGCACCCCCCTTGGGTTGTTGCTTATCCTGCTTAGCCATCTACTCCGCTTCTCTTCCTCTCACGGTTTCGGAGTGGTCACCGGTTCGTGAGGACGTCAGTTGCTTTGTTTTCATTTCTCTAACGTAGTGCCGCATTTCTTGCAGACCCGCACCTTGCGGTCGCCGCGCATCTCGTGTCCTATGCGCGCCGGCCCGCAAGAGGCGCAGACCAGCATCACGCTGGAGACCGCAATCGGAGTCTCCTGCTCGGCAATTCCGCCCTTGATGTTGCGCTGGGGGTTGGGACGCACGTGTTTCTTGCTCATCATCACATGCTCCACCAGAACCTTGCCCTTCTTGGGCAACACCCGCAGCACGCGACCTTCCTTGCCGGCATCGCGGCCCGAGATCACCTTCACGGTGTCGTTGCGGCGAATGTCAAACGCCTTCGGTGCTGTCGCCGTGCTCGCCATTCAGAGAACCTCCGGGGCCAGAGACACAATCTTCAGAAATTTCTTTTCGCGCAGCTCGCGCGCCACCGGGCCGAAGACGCGGGTGCCCACCGGCTCGCCGGCCTCGTTGATCAGCACCGCCGCGTTCTGATCGAAGCGAATGTAGGTGCCATCGCGGCGGCGATGCTCCTTGCGCGTCCGCACGATGACCGCCTTCACCACCTTGCCCTTTTGCACCTGGCCATCAGGGGCGGCTTCCTTGACGCTGGCGGTCACGACGTCGCCCAACCCCGCCACCAGCCCGGTATGACCGCCCAGCGGCAGGATCATTTGCAGCTTGCGGGCGCCGGAATTGTCGGCAACCTCCAGCATGGTTCGCATCATGACTGCCATGGAATCCCTCCCTACCGGCCAGCCGTTTCCGGCTCTTCGATTTCCGCTCCCACCAGAGCGGCGCGACGAACCACCTCCGCCAGGCGCCAGCGCTTCAGCTTGGACAGCGGGCGGGTCTCTTCCAGGCGGACGATGTCGCCCACACGCGCGCTGTTCTGCTCATCGTGCGCATAGAATTTCTTGGAACTGGCGAGCACGCGGCGATACAGGGGGTGCGCCTTCTTGTGGTCAACTTCCACTACGATGGTCTTCTGCATGCGCGTCGACACCACTTCCCCGACCAGCGTCTTGCGCCGGGAAGCGGAATGCACAGCCTGCGTCTCCGCCATTATTTCTTCTCCGTTCTCGCCGCCATCTCGCGTTCGCGGGCGATGGTCTTGACCCGCGCGATGTCCTTGCGCAGCGTGCGGATCTTCTTCAAGCTTTCCGATTGCCCCATGGCCAGCTGAAATTTCAGCCGGAACAACTGGTCCTGAAGCTCGCGTTCCTGATGCTTCAGCTCGGCGTCGGTGGTGTTGCGAATCTTATCTACCGGTTTAGCCATACCTTCATCCTCAGCCGCGTCTACACGTGGCCTTCACGCGCCACGAAGCGCGTGGTCAGCGGCAGCTTGTTGGAGGCCAGGCGCATCGCCTGCTGTGCCTCGCTCACCGTTACCCCTTCCATCTCGAACAGGATCTTTCCCGGACGCACGACTGCCACCCAGTGATCGGGCGCGCCTTTGCCCTTGCCCATACGAGTTTCGGCCGGCTTCTTGGTCACCGGCTTATCCGGAAACAGGCGGATCCAGATCTTGCCGCCGCGCTTCACGAAGCGCGTCATGGCGATACGCGCCGCTTCGATTTGCCGGTCGGTGATGTAGCCGGGCTCCAGCACCTTGAGCCCGAAATCGCCAAAGGAGAGCGAAGAACCTCTCCAGGCCTTGCCGGCGCGGCGCCCGCGCTGTTGTTTGCGATACTTAACTTTCTTCGGCATCAACATAAGTCAATTCCTGCTGCCGGATCAGCTCCGGCTGGGTCCGCTCTGCAAGAGAACGGTCCCTAAAAGGCTCCTGCGCTGGCAGCCTGGGGTTCGCGCTTCTTCTGCTGGAAGATCTCGCCGCGGTAGATCCAGACCTTCACGCCAATCACGCCGTAGGTGGTCTTCGCCTCGGCAAAGCCATAGTCGATGTCTGCCCGCAACGTGTGCAGCGGCAGGCGGCCCTGCAGGTACCACTCGGAGCGCGCAATCTCGTTCCCGTTCAGTCGACCGCTGACCCGCACTTTGATCCCTTTACAGCCAAAGCGCAGCGCCGAATCCACCGCCTTGCGCATGGCACGACGAAAGCCCACGCGCTTCTCCAGTTGCAGGGCAATCGACTCCGCCACCAGCTGGGAATCCAGCTCCGGCTTGTGGACCTCCTGGATATCGACGTAGACGTCGCGGTTGGTGCGCTTCTGCAGTTCCTGCTTGAGCTTGTCGATCTCCGCTCCCTTTCGCCCGATGATGATGCCCGGGCGGGCGGTGCGGATGATGATCCGCAGCTTGTTGCCGGGACGCTCGATCTCGATGGAGCTGACGCCGGCCGAGCGGAGCTTCTCCTTCAGCTCCTCCTTCAGCTTAACGTCTTCCAGCAGCAGCTTGTGATAGTCGCGCTCTACGAACCAGCGCGATTTCCACGGCTTGGTCACGCCGATCCGAAATCCGTAGGGATGGACTTTTTGACCCATCGTTTCCTCTTCCAGCTGGCCGCTTCTGGCAATCAGCTATCGCTTCGATCGTTTCCTCTTCCCCTGCCTCGGCGACACACCGCACCCGGCCGAGGAAATCGGCTACTTCTTCTTGGCAACCGCTTTCTTGGCAGCTGTCTTCTTGGCCGGTGTCTTCTTGGCCACGGGCTTTCTGGCAGGCTTGGCAACCGCGGCTGCCTGCTCTCCGCCGGCGGTTGCCGCCCCGTTTTGCGCCGAGCGCTCCGCCAGCACCACTTCCAGGTGCGCAATCCGCCGCTGATAACGGTAAGCCCGCCCCATGGGCGCAGGACGCACGCGTTTCATGCGCGGACCCTCGTTCGCCACCGCCTGCTTGACGTACAGGTTGTCCAGGTCAACGTCGAGGCCCTTCTCGGTGCTCAGGTAATTGGCGTTTTCCACCGCCGACCGCAGCAGCTTCTGGACCGTCTCTGCCACGCCCTTCTTGGTGAAGCTCAGCGTGGTCATGGCGTCCTCCACCCGGCGGCCCTTGATCAGGTCCAGCACCAGGCGGGCCTTTTGTGGCGAGACTCGCATGTATCGCGCTTCGGCTCTGAATTCCATAATGTCTTCTCTCGTCACTTTCCTGTTACTTCGCCGGCGGCGGGGCGGGGGCGGGAGCCGGCTTGGCGGCAGCTTCCGTCGCCGCTCTCACCGAGTGCCCTTTGAACTGCCGGGTGAAGCTGAACTCGCCGAGCTTGTGTCCTACCATGTTCTCGGTGATGTACACGGGAATGAATTTCTTTCCGTTGTGCACCGCGATGGTGTGCCCCACCATCTCCGGAACCACCGTGGAACGCCGCGACCACGTCCGCAGCACCTTCTTTTCGTTGCGCTCGTTCATCGCGCTGACCTTCACCAGCAGGTGGTTGTCGATGAACGGCCCCTTCTTTGTCGAGCGTGCCATAGAACCTCTTAATTAATTCTGCTGACGATGAACTTATCCGTCCGCTTGTTGTTGCGCGTCTTATAGCCGCGCGTCGGCTGGCCCCACGGAGTCACCGGGTGGCGTCCGCCGCTGGTCTTACCTTCACCACCGCCGTGCGGATGATCCACCGGGTTCATTGACACACCGCGGTTCACTGGACGCTTGCCCAGCCAGCGCTTCCGCCCCGCCTTGCCGATCGAAACATTCTCATGATCCAGGTTTCCCACCTGTCCGATGGTCGCCATGCAATCCACCAGCACGCGCCGCGTCTCTCCCGAAGGCAACTTCAAGAGCGCATAGTCGCCTTCCTTGGCGACCAGTTGCGCCTGCGCGCCAGCGGAACGCGCCATCTGCGCGCCCTTGCCCGGGCGAAGCTCGACTGCGTGCACCACCGTGCCGGCCGGAATGTTGCGCAATGGCAGGGCGTTTCCGACCAGGATGTCGGCCTCCGCGCCGCTCAGCACCTTCTGGCCAACCTTCAGCCCATCAGGCTGCAGGATGTAACGCTTCTCGCCATCGGCATAGCTCAGCAACGCGATTCGCGCCGAACGGTTGGGGTCGTATTCGATCGACACCACGGTCGCCGGAATTCCCGCCTTGTCGCGCTTGAAGTCTACGACGCGATACTTGCGCTTGTGGCCTCCACCGCGATGCCAGATGGTGATGTCGCCGCTGTTCCTGCGCCCGCCGGAACGAGTCTTGGCCTCCAGCAGCGGCTTGTGCGGTCCCTTGGGCGTCAGCTCGCTGTTGACCAGAGTTGTCTGGAACCTCAGCGAAGGAGTGGCCGGTCGGTATGTCTTGATTGCCATGGTTAACTCTCAGCTTTCCGCCGTCTATAAGTTCTGCGCGTACTCCGGCATCTTTTCGCCCGCCTTCAGCCGCACGTAGGCCTTCTTCCAATCCGGACGGTAGCCGGTGAACTTGCCCCGCCGGCGCTCCTTGCCGGGGAAATTGGCCGTGCGCACGGAATCCACCTTCACCTTGAAGATCGCCTGCACGGCTTGCTTGATCTCCGTCTTGGTTGCACCGGGGGCCACCTGGAAGACCAGGGTGGATTCGTTTTCCTTGACCGCCAGCCCCTTCTCGGTAATCACCGGCTTGCGAATAATCTGGTAAGGCGACTTCATTGCGCCACCGCCCTTCTCCGCGAGGAAGCCGCTGCCTTCAGCGAAGTCTGCAGTTTTTCCAGCACCGGCCGCGCGAACACAGCATGCTCGTAGCGCAGCAGGTGGTAGGGATGAACCTGATGGCTCCGCACCAGCTCCACGCCCGCCAGGTTTCGCGAGCTCAGTTCGAGATTGCGATTCCCCTTGTTGCCGTCGATCAAGAGCGCCGTGCCTCCCACCTTCAGGGTATCCAACGCCTTGCGGAATGCCTTGCTCTTGGGCTCACTGAGCTCGAAATTTTCCACCACCACCAGCTTGCCATCCGAGAGCTTGGCCGCCAGTGCCGAACGCAGCGCGCCCAGCAGCTTCTTGCGCGGGAATGCATACTCGTACGACCGCGGCTGCGGGCCGTGCACCGTCCCACCGTGCCGCCATAGAGGCGAGCGGATGGAGCCGATGCGGGCGCGCCCTGTCCCCTTCTGCCGCCATAGCTTCTTGCCCGATCCGGAAACCAGCTTGCGATTCTTGGTGGCATGGGTGCCGGCGCGCTGCGCTGCCCGGTAGGCTTTCACCGCCTCCCACAGCAGGTCTTCGTTGATCGCGCCAAAGACCTCGTCGGCCAGCTCCAGCGTGCCTACCTTTTCTCCATTCAGATTGCGAACATCGATGGTTGCCATAGTGATCTCGCTATGCCTTCTTCTTGGCGGCGCGCTTGGCGGCCTTCAACGGGTCAACCGTGGTCGCGCCCGCGAATCCGCGGCGCTCTCTCGGCGGTTTCTTGGCCCGCGTAATGACCACGTAGCCGCCGTTCGGACCGGGAACCGCGCCGTTGAGCACCAGCAGGTTCTCGTCCTTGTCGATCCCCAGAACCCGTAGGTTGCGCATAGTGACTCGCTCCGCGCCCATGTGCCCTGACATGCGCATGCCCTTGAACACGCGTGACGGAAATGCGGAGGAACCGATGGAGCCGGTGATCTGGAACATGGAGCCATGCGACTTCGGCCCACCGCCGAAGTGATGTCGCCTGACCACGCCCGCGAATCCCCGGCCCTTGCTGACGCCGGTCACGTCCACGAACCTGTCGCCTTCGAAGATATCCACCAGCACGCGATCACCGACCTTGGTTCCATCGCCGTCGCCGTCCCTGCTGGCGCTGAGCTCGATGGGAACCTCGCGCAGGAACTTCACCGGCGGAAGATTGCCCTTGGCCAGGTGTCCGCGCTGCGCCTTGGTTAGGCGCGACTCCTTCACGAACTCCACCAATCCGATCTGGGCGGCGTCGTACCCGTCCTTGGCCTGGGTCTTGCGCTGCGTGATCACACACGGACCAGCCTGGATGACAGTGGCCGGACGCACGTCGCCGTTGTTATCGAACAACTGCGTCATTCCGACCTTTTTCCCCAGTATTCCGATGACTGCCATATCTTTATTCCCTCATCATGCCCGTGCGCACCGCCACTGCCGGCACTGTAGGTGGACTACTTGTGTTCCTTGCCGAAGGCCTTGATCTCCACATCCACGCCCGCCGGCAGATCGAGCTTCATCAGCGCGTCCACCGTCTGCTGCGTCGGCTCCAGAATGTCGAGCAGGCGCTTGTGGGTGCGGATCTCAAATTGTTCCCGCGACTTCTTGTCCACGTGCGGCGAACGCAGCACGCAGTACTTGTTCTTCACCGTGGGCAGCGGAATGGGACCGGCAATCTGTGCTCCGGTACGCCGCGCCGTCTCCACAATCTCGCCCGTCGACTGATCCAGAATGCGGCAGTCGTAAGCCTTCAACCGGATTCGAATTCTTTCTTTTCCAATCACGTTATTCGCTCGCAAAGATCCTGCGGCTGACCGCATGCCGCTCTGTTGCTTCGTTCACTCTCATGTGCGGGCTTTCAACGCCCGCACGGCTTGTTACGCCAGAATCTCCGAAATGGTGCCCGCGCCCACCGTGCGTCCGCCTTCGCGGATGGCGAAGCGCAAGCCCTTCTCCATGGCCACCGGAGTGATCAGCTCGA
>Ga0187788_10000450_pt1 | contig 11358 bp, 9 predicted proteins | sample 1015_BV01_MP10_2_FD_133008 | JGI IMG/M metagenome (GOLD analysis project Ga0187788, IMG submission 133008) | Tropical peat soil microbial communities from peatlands in Department of Meta, Colombia - 1015_BV01_MP10_20_MG | ecosystem: Environmental > Terrestrial > Soil > Wetlands > Peat | place...
CCGACCGCCCCGAGCAGGATCGCGTCGTGGTCGCGGATCTCGGCGAGCACCGCGTCCGGCAGCGTCTCGCCGGTGGCGTGCCAGCGCCGCGCCCCGAGGTCGTACTCCGTGGTGGAGACCGACGCCTCGCCGTCCACCGCCGCCCGCAGCGCCTTCAGGCCCTCGGCCACCACCTCCGGGCCGATGCCGTCACCGGGGATGACGGCGAGCCGGACGGATCCGGGCGGCGGTGACTGCGGCATCCCGCCAGGCTAGCGCCGCTGTCCGGATGGCGGGCGGGCGGTCTCGATCCGCGAGATGCTCACCCGATGGCGACCACGCCGCTGCGGCGCCGGTCGCCGGCACCCGCGAGCGTCCCCGACGGGCTGCGGCCGGCCAGGGTCACCGAGCCGAAGTACATCGCGCTGGCCGGGTGCTCCTGCCAGCGCGTGTGCGCCGCGAGGCCGTCCAGCGGGACGCGGCAGTCCTCCGGCAGGTCCTGCTCGTGGTCGACGACCAGGGCGTCGCCCGCCGGGTCGAGGCGCACGTGCAGCCGGGGCCGGTCGACAGCCTCCTGCAGCCGCGACCGGGACACCCCCCGGCCGGCCAGCAGCGGCGCGAGCACCTGCAGCAGCGAGGTGGTGATCCGGTCGGCCCCGGGGCTGCCCGCGGCGAGGACGGCGCCGTCCGCGCGGCGCGCGACGGTGGGTGCCATGTTCGTCGGCAGCCGGTTCCCCGGTGGCAGCCCGTGCACCCCGGTCCGGTTGAGCTCGTGCTCCCCCAGGCAGTTGTTCAGCCACACCCCGGTACCCGGTGCGATCACCCCCGACCCGTAGCCGGAGGAGGCCGTCACCGAGCAGGCCGCCCCCTCGGCGTCCACCACGGAGACGTGCAGGGTGGACGGCGAGCCGCGCATCCAGCCCAGCCCGGTGCTGAGCACGCCGTCCAGCAACCGGCCCAGCGCCTCCTCCCGCTCCGGCGCGACGTCCAGGGTCAGCGCGCGGTGCCGCAGCACCGCCAGCTGGACGGCGATCAGGTGCTCGACGTCGCCCACCGACCATTCCCCGTTCGGGCGCCCCTCCATCAGCAGCAGCATGGCGGCCAGCACCGGTCCGCCGATGGACGGCGCCGGGTTGGTGCCCAGCTGCCACCGGCCGACGCGGAACGGCAGGGCCGCCCGGACCATCGGCCGGTAGGCGGCCAGGTCCGCCTCGGTGACCAGGCCGCCGTGCTCGGCCATGTCCGCGGCGATGGCCCGCGCGACCTCCCCGCGGTGGAGCACGTCCGCGCCCTCGGCGGCGACCGCGTCGAGGAAGTCCGCCAGCCCGCCGATCCACACCCGGTCCCCGAGCGTCAGCGGGCGGCCGTCCGGGTGGTGCAGGGCGCTGCGGGTCTCGGGGTGCCACCCGAACACGGGCTCCCGGGCGTGCTCGAGGTAGCCGGCCGCGCCGTGGCCCAGCGGGAACCCCGCAGCCGCGACCTCGCGGGCGGGCTCGACGACCTCGCGCCAGGACAGCCGGCCGAAGCACCGCTGGGCGTGCTCGATCGCGGCCAGCCCGCCGGGAGTGGCCACCGATCCGTGCCCGACCGACATCGCCGTCCCGCCGCCGTAGCTGAGCAGGACGTCGCGCAGCCCGCCGCCGAACGCGTCGCGGCCCAGGCCGAGACCGGGCATGGTCACCGCGCCGTCCACGGTCACCGGTGCGGACCCGTCCGCGGGTGCGATCGTGAGGTACGCCGCGCCGCCCAGCGATGCGACACCGGGCTCGCTGGTCAACGCGACGAGGACGGCGGCCACCGCGGCGTCGACGGCGTTGCCGCCCTGCGCGCCGGCCCTGGCCCCCGCCTCCGCCGCAGCATGGTTCGGCGCGGCCACCGCCACTCGGGCGGCGCCCCCGCTTCTCACGGCACCGCCCGGTGCTCTGGTGCGCACGTGGGCATAGTGACAGGTGTGGCGGCTCGTGCGCTCCCCCGTCTCGGCATCGATCCGGCAAACGATTCCGGCGTCTCAGCGCCGGCACCGGAGGTGCTCAGCGTTCTCCCAGGTGGGAAACCGCATGATGGCGGGGTGCTCGCCGGTCGGCGGAGCTGCCCGGCGGGCGCCGGAAGGGGCTGGGGATGGGTGCCGGACGGTACGTGCATCACGACGCGTGGCTGATCGGCTATGGCCTGCTGCTGATGCTGCTGCTCGCCGGCGCGGTGGCCGCGCTGATCGTCTTCCTGGTCGGGCTCGGCCGCCGGCCGCCCCAGCCGCCGCCGGTCCCGCCACAACCGCAGCCGTTCGCCGCCGGTCCACCGCCGCTGACCACCGCCGAGCAGATCCTGTCCGACCGGCTGGCCCGGGGCGAGATCGACGTCACCGACTACGAGGACCGGATGGCCGCCCTGCGGCGGCACGTCCCCCCGGACCTGCCGCCGCCGTGACCCTCAGCGGGCCAGCAGGTCGACGAACCTGACCGTCTGGGCACCGATCTCGCGCTGGATGTCCTCCACCACCACCTGCGGCAGCGCGTCGTCCAGGGTCAGCACGCTCACCGCCTCGCCGCCCTCGGCGTCCCGGCCGACCTGCATGGCGGCGATGTTGACCCCGGCGTCGCCGACCAGGCGGCCGATCGCACCGATCACGCCGGGGCGGTCGGCGTAGCGCAGCACCAGCATCCGGTCGGCCAGCGGCACCTCGAGGTCGAGCCCGTCGATCCCGACGAGCTTGTGGACCTGCTTCGGGCCGGTGAGGGTGCCGGCCACGGACAGCCGCGTCCCGTCGCCGAGCGTCCCGCGCAACGTGATCACGTTGCGGAACTCCGGGCTCTCCGGGTCGGTCAGCAGCCGCACCTCGATCCCGCGCTCGGCGGCGAGGACGGGTGCGTTGACGTAGGTCACCTGCTCCTCGATCACCTCGGCGAACAGGCCCTTGAGCGCCGCCAGCCGCAGCACGCTGACGTCGAAGGCGGTGATCTCACCCCGCACCTCGACGTCGAACTGGATCGGCAGCCCCCCGGCCAGCGCGGTGAACACCCGACCCAGCCTCTCCACCAGCGGGATCCCGGGACGGACGTCCTCGGCGATCACGCCGCCGGACACGTTCACCGCGTCCGGCACCAGCTCGCCGGTCAGGGCCAGCCGCACCGAGTTGGCCACGGCGATCCCGGCGCGTTCCTGCGCCTCGTCGGTGGAGGCGCCCAGGTGCGGGGTGACCACGACGTTGTCCAGCTCGAACAGCGGCGAGTCGGTGCACGGCTCCCGGGCGAAGACGTCGAAGGCGGCCCCGGCGACCCGCCCCTCCTTCAACGCCGCGTACAGCGCCTGCTCGTCGACGATCCCGCCGCGGGCGGCGTTGATGATCCGCACGCCGGGCTTGACCCGGCGCAGCTGCTCCTCACCGATCATGCCGACGGTCTCGGCGGTCTTCGGCAGGTGCACGCTGATGAAGTCGCTGTCGGCCAACAGCTCGTCCAGGCCGACCAGGTGGACGCCCAGCTGTCCGGCCCGCGCGGTGGAGACGTACGGGTCGTAGGCGACGACCTTCATCCCGAAGGCGGTCAGCCGCTGCGCGACGAGGACGCCGATCCGGCCGAGCCCGACGATCCCCACCGTCTTCTCGTACAGCTCGACCCCGACGAACTTCGAGCGCTTCCACTGCCCCTCCCGCAGCGAGGCGTTCGCCTGCGGGAGGCTGCGGGCCACGGCCAGCAGCAGCGCAATCGCCAGCTCGGCGGCCGAGACGATGTTCGACGTCGGGGCGTTGACCACCATCACCCCGGCCTGGGTGGCGGCCTTGACGTCGACGTTGTCCAAGCCGACACCGGCGCGGGCGATCACCCGCAGCCGGGGGGCGGCGGCCAGCACCTCGGCGTCGATGGTGGTCGCCGAGCGGACCAGGACGGCGTCCACGTCGGGGATCGCGGCCAGCAGTTGGGAGCGGTCGGAGCCGTCGCAGTGCCTGATCTCGAAGTCCGGTCCCAGCGCCTCCACGGTCGCCGGCGAGAGCACCTCGGCGATCAGCACCACGGGCTTGGTCACAGCTGCCCCTCCGGGGACGTCGTCGGGAGGACCCTCCCCCCAACGGTGGGCGAGTCTAGTCCCAGCTTGTGAACGCCTTCACGAGGGTTACCGGAACGGCGTGTCCACCCGCGCCGCAGGTTCTTGCTCACTCGCCGCCGCTTTGCTCGCCGGAAGCCGCCCGGGGCCGGCCGACACGCCGCACAGACCGGCGGTCAGCGAGCAAACCGGCATTCAGCGAGCACGTGGTGCCGGGGCGGGGACGCGATCGGCGCCGCCCGCCTAGCGGGCGGCGGTTCCCTCGACGTAGTCCGAGTCCGCCGACTTCACCCAGCTCATCAGCTTGCGCAGGTCCTGCCCGGTCTTCTCGATCGGGTGCTGCTCGCCCTCGGCCCGAAGCCGCTTGAACTCCGGCGCGCCGGCGTCCTGGTCGGCGATGAACCGCGCGGCGAAGGACCCGTCCCGGATCTCGGCCAGCACCTCGCGCATCCGCTGCTTGACCGAGTCGTCGATGATCCGCGGACCGGAGACGTAGTCGCCGTACTCCGCGGTGTCGGAGACGCTCCAGCGCTGCTTGGCGATGCCGCCCTCGTACATCAGGTCGACGATCAGCTTCAGCTCGTGCAGGCACTCGAAGTAGGCGACCTCGGGCTGGTAGCCGGCCTCGGTGAGCACCTCGTAGCCGCACTGGACCAGGCGCGAGACCCCGCCGCACAGCACCGTCTGCTCACCGAACAGATCGGTCTCGCACTCCTCGGTGAACGTGGTCCTGATCCCGCCCGCGCGCAGGCCGCCGATCGCCTTGGCGTAGGACAGCGTCAGCGGCCAGGCCTTCCCGGTCGCGTCGCGCTCCACGGCCACCAGCACCGGCACGCCGCGGCCGTCGGAGAACTCCCGGCGGACCAGGTGCCCCGGCCCCTTGGGCGCCACCATGCACACATCCACGCCGTCCGGCGGCTTGATGTAGCCGAACCGGATGTTGAAACCGTGGGCGAAGAACAGCGCGTCGCCGTCCACCAGGTTCGGCTGGATCGCCTCGGCGTAGAGCATGCGCTGGCGGTGGTCCGGGACCAGCACCATGACCACGTCGGCTTCCTCGCAGGCCTCGGCCGGGGTGACCACGCGCAGGCCCTGGGCCTCCGCCTTCTCCCGGCTCTTGCTGCCCTCGGCCAAACCCACCCGGACGTCGACGCCGGAGTCGCGCAGGCTCAGCGCGTGGGCGTGGCCCTGGCTGCCATACCCCAGCACGGCGACGTGGCGGTCGGCGATCAGGGACAGGTCGGCGTCGTCGTCGTAGTACATCTCGGCCACGATCGGCTCTCCTTCGACTGGTGGAGCTGTAGCGGCGACCCTAGCGGGCGGGCGCCGCGAGGTGGACCTGCCTCACGCCGTGCGCAGGGCCCGGTCCGTGATCGAGCGGCTGCCGCGCCCGATCGCGACCATGCCGGACTGGACCAGCTCCCGGATGCCGAACGGCTCCAGCACCCGCAGCAGCGCCTCGAGCTTCTCCGCGTTGCCGGTCGCCTCGATCGTCACCGCGTCCGGAGCGACGTCGACCACCTTGGCCCGGAACAGCTGGGCGGTCTCCAGCACGTGCGAGCGGGTCTGCAGATCGGCCTTGACCTTGACCAGCAGCAGCTCGCGCTGCACCGAGGAGGAGCCCTCCAGCTCGACGATCTTGATGACGCTGACCAGCTTGTTCAGCTGCTTGGTCACCTGCTCCAGCGGCAGCTCCTCGACGTCGACGACCACCGTCATCCGGGAGACCTCGGGGTGCTCGGTCGGCCCCACCGCCAGGGAATGGATGTTGAACCCGCGCCGGGCGAACAGCCCAGCGACCCGGGTCAGCACGCCGGGCCGGTTCTCCACCAGCACCGACAGGGTGTGCTTGCTCATCGCCGGCCCACAGTCCCTTCTGCCCGCGCCCTAGTCCTCACGGTCCCACTGCGGGCTCATCCCGCGGGCGACCTGGATGTCGTCGTTGCTGACCCCGGCCGGCACCATCGGCCAGACCATGGCGTCCTTGTGCACCACGAAGTCGATCACGACCGGTGCGTCGTCGGTCGCCATCGCCTTCTCGATCGTGGCGTCCACGTCCTCCGGCCGCTCGCAGCGCAGCCCGACGCAGCCGTAGGCGTCGGCCAGCTTGACGAAGTCGGGGACCCGACGGTCCCCCTCCCGCTGGAGGTCGGTGTTGGAGTAGCGCTCGTTGTAGAACAGCGTCTGCCACTGCCGGACCATCCCCAGGCTGCCGTTGTTGATCACTGCCACCTTGATCGGGATGTCGTTGATCACGCAGGTGGCCAGCTCCTGGTTGGTCATCTGGAAGCACCCGTCGCCGTCGATCGCCCACACCGTGGCGTCCGGCCGGCCCACCTTGGCACCCATCGCGGCGGGCACGGCGAACCCCATCGTGCCCAGGCCGCCGGAGTTGATCCACGTGTTCGGGTGCTCGTAGCGGATGAACTGGGCCGCCCACATCTGGTGCTGGCCCACCCCGGCGACGTACAGCGCCTCGGGTCCGGCGATCTCACCGATCCGCTGGATCACGTGCTGCGGCGAGACCTCCCCGGCCGGCGCCGGGCCGTAGCCCAGCGGGTAGGTGGTGCGCCAGGCGTCCAGCTGCGCCCACCACTCGGTGAGGTCGGCCCGGTGATCGGCGGCACGTTCCGCCTCCACCGCGGCGACCAGTTCGATGATGACGTCGCGGGCGTCCCCGACGATCGGGACGTCGGCGACCCGGTTCTTGGAGATCTCGGCCGGGTCGATGTCGGCGTGCACGATCGTGGCGTTCGGGGCGAAGGTGGCCAGCCGGCCGGTGACCCGGTCGTCGAACCGGGCGCCCAGGCTGACGATCAGGTCGGCCTTCTGCAGCGCGGTCACCGCCGCGACCGTGCCGTGCATCCCGGGCATCCCGAGGTGCTGCGGGTGGGAGTCCGGCAGCACCCCGCGGGCCATCAACGTGGTCACCACCGGGGCGCCGGACAGGTCGACCAGCCGGCGCAGCTCCGCGCTGGCCCGCGACTTGACCACTCCCCCGCCGACGTAGAGCACCGGGCGCCTGGACTCGGCCAGCAGCCTGGCCGCCTCGCGCACCTGCTTGGCGTGCGGCCGGGCCACCGGCCGGTAGCCCGGCAGGTCGATCCGGGTCGGCCAGGTGAACGTCGTCCTCGCCTGCATGGTGTCCTTGGCGACGTCCACCAGCACCGGGCCCGGGCGGCCGGTGCCGGCGATGTGGAACGCCTCGGCGATCACGCGCGGGATCTCGGCGGGGTCGGTCACCAGGTAGTTGTGCTTGGTGATCGGGATCGTGATCCCGCAGATGTCCGCCTCCTGGAAGGCGTCGGTGCCGATCGCGGCGCTGGGCACCTGACCGGTGATCGCCACCATGGGGATGCTGTCCATATAGGCGTCGGCGATCGGGGTGACCATGTTCGTCGCGCCGGGGCCGGAGGTGGCCATGCACACCCCGACCCGGCCCGTGGCGTGCGCGTACCCCTCCGCGGCGTGGCCGGCCCCCTGCTCGTGCCGGACCAGGATGTGCCGCACGCTGGCGGAGTCCATCAACGGGTCGTACAGCGGCAGGATGGCGCCGCCGGGGATGCCGAACACCGCCTCCACGCCCATGGTCTCCAGCGAGCGGACGAGGCTCTGCGCTCCGGTCATGGCGATTCCGGTCGAGGCGACACCTGCCGCGGGATGACCGGCCGGGGGATCGGCGGGGCTTGGGCCTGACATCGGGCCTCTCCTCAGCGTGTGGGGGCCGTCCGGTGCCGCCGGACGTCGGAGCCGTCGGGGTACGAAAAGACCCCTCGGCCCACTCGGGCACAAGGGGTTCGCGCGCTCGGCGGGATGACCTCAGCCGGCGCGCCGTCCGAGTACGAGGGCCAGACGCATGACCTCACGCTCTCGCCGCCCCGTTCGCCGTGTCAATCACGTGGACAGGCTGTCTCGAAGTTCGAGACAGCGCACCGCCTCACCCGCAGATCGCACCGGTGGATGCCGACCCCACGAGCTTGGTGTACTTGGCCAGCACGCCGCGGGTGTAGCGCGGCGGCAGCGGTTGCCAACCCAGCCGCCGCTGGGCCAGTTCCGGCTCCTCGACCAGCAGGTCCAGGGTGCGGTCGGCGACGTCGAGGCGGATCCGGTCACCGTCCCGGATCAGCCCGATCGGCCCGCCGTCCACGGCCTCGGGGGCGACGTGCCCGACGCACAGGCCGGTGGTCCCGCCGGAGAACCGGCCGTCGGTGATCAGCATCACCTGCCTGCCCAGGCCGGCACCCTTGATCCCACCGGTGATCGCCAGCATCTCGCGCATGCCCGGGCCGCCCTTGGGCCCCTCGTAGCGGATGACGACGACGTCGCCCGCCGTGATCGTGCCGTCCTCCAGCGCGTCCAGGGCCGCCCGCTCCCGCTCGAAGACCCGTGCGGTGCCCTCGAACACCTGGCTCTCGAAGCCCGCGGTCTTCACCACGGCGCCGTCCGGGGCCAGCGAGCCGCGCAGGATGGTCAGCCCGCCGGTGCGGTGCATCGGCCGGGAGAGGGGCCGGATCACGGTTCCGTCGACATCGGGCGGGGACAGCTCGGCGAGGTTCTCCGCGACCGTCCGGCCGGTGACGGTCAGCGCGTCCCCGTGCAGCGCGCCGGCGTCGAGCAGGGCCTTCATCACCACCGGGACGCCGCCGATCCGGTCGACGTCGGTCATCACGAACCGACCGAAGGGCTTGACGTCGGCCAGGTGCGGCACCCGGTCGCCGATCCGGTTGAAGTCGTCCAGCTCGAGCTTCACCCCGGCCTCGTGGGCGATCGCCAGCAGGTGCAGGACCGCGTTCGTGGAGCCGCCCAGCGCCATCACCACCGCGATCGCGTTCTCCAGCGCCTCCCGGGTCATGACGTCCCGGGCGGTGATCCCGCGGCGCAGCAGCTCCACCACGGCCTCACCGGAGCGCCGGGCGTAGCCGTCCCGGCGGCGGTCGGTGGCCGGCGGGGCGGTGCTGCCCGGCAGGGCCATCCCCAGCGCCTCCGCGGCGCTGGCCATCGTGTTCGCGGTGAACATCCCGCCGCAGGCGCCCTCCCCGGGGCAGATCGCGCGCTCGATCGCGTCGACGTCCTCGCGGCTCATCAGGCCCCTGGAGCAGGCACCCACGGCCTCGAACGCGTCGATCACGGTGACCTCGCGCTCGCTGCCGTCGGACAGCCTGGCCCGGCCGGGCAGGATCGACCCCGCGTAGAGGAAGACCGCGGCCAGGTCCAGCCGGGCGGCGGCCATCAGCATGCCCGGCAGCGACTTGTCGCACCCGGCGAGCAGGACGGCGCCGTCCATCCGCTCCGCCTGCATCACCGTCTCGACGCTGTCCGCGATCACCTCGCGGGAGACCAGCGAGAAGTGCATCCCCTCGTGGCCCATCGAGATGCCGTCGCTGACCGAGATCGTGGCGAACTCCAGCGGGTACCCGCCCGCGGCGTGCACGCCGTCCTTGGCCGCCCGCGCCAGCCGGTCAAGGGAGAGGTTGCACGGGGTGATCTCGTTCCAGGAGCTGGCCACACCGATCTGCGGCTTGGCGAAGTCCTCGTCCGTCATCCCGACGGCGCGCAGCATCCCGCGCGCGGCGGCCCGCTCCAACCCGTCGGTGACGTCGCGGCTGCGGGGCTTGAGGTCAGGGCTCTGAGTCACCCGGGTGAGTCTAGGCTCACTCCGGATCGGGGCCGTCGACGTTGACGGTCACCGGGCCGGTGCCGACCCGGGCGATCACCGCGGTCGAGGTCTCCGGCCAGGGGTTGGACTCCCGGTGCACGGTGTTCGCCGGCACCCGGATGAAGTCCCCCGAGCCGGCCTCGACCGCGTCCTGGCCGCCGGGCCCGAACTCCAGCCGCACCCGTCCCGCCACCTGGTAGAGCACGGTCTCGTGGTCCCCGTGGTGGTGCCACCCGGAGACGGCGCCGGCCTGGGTGTGCACCAGACCCGTCCACAGCTGCGGCGTGCGGAAGGCCAGCCGGCGCTGCATGCCCGGGGTGGGGTCGGCGTCCACCAGCCCCGCCTCGCTGATCACCTCGATGCGCTCGCCCATCGTCCCTCCCTCGGCGGCCGGTCCGTCCGGGCATCGTCGCTCCGGCCGGCGCGGCGGGGCAAGGTCGGCTGCGGCAGGCTGGTGCCCGTGACGCCCGTGACCTCCGCGGCACCGGTGCTGGTCGCCTGCTCGCACGGCACCCGCGACCCGGCCGGGCAGGGCGATCTCGAGCGGCTGCGCTCGTCGGTGCTTGCGCTCCGGCCCGGGCTGGAGGTGCTCCCCGCCTACGTCGACGTGCAGCCGCCCGCGGTCGGGGACGTCGTCAGCGGCCTGGCCGCGGACGGCCGGCCGGCGGTCGTGGTCCCGCTGCTGCTGTCGACCGGGTACCACGTGCGGGTGGACATCGCCACGGCGGTCTCCTCCGCCGCCGGCAGGGCGGTGGCGGCCGCGCCGCTGGGCCCGGACGGCGTCCTGGCCCGGGTGCTGGCCGAGCGGCTCGCCGAGGTGGGAACCGGTCCGGACGATGCCGTGGTGCTGGCGGCGGCCGGGTCGGGCGACTCCCGGGCCACGAGCGACGTCGAGGAGGTCGCAAGGGGGCTGGAGCAGCTGCTCGGCACCCCGGTGACGCCCGGCTACCTGTCGGCCGCCGGCCCGGCGGTCGGCGAGGCCGTGGCCGAGGCGCGCCGGCGGGGGCGGCGGGTGAGCGTCGCCAGCTACCTGCTGGCCCGCGGCCAGCTCTACTCCCGGCTGCTGGAGCTGGACGCGGACCGGGTCGCCGCCCCGCTGCTGCCGCACCCCTCGGTGGCCGAACTGGTGCTGCGCCGCTACGACGCCGCGGCGGCCCGGCGCGAGGTCAGCCCGGCCTAGCCACGCTCCCCGCCGGCACGACGACGTTGCGCAGCGCCCGGCCGTCGACCAGCCGCCGGAACTGGTCGCGCAGCAGCGCCCGGGCCCGCGGCGGGAACGCCGTCGAGTCGCCCCCCAGGTGCGGGGTGATCAGCACGTTCGGCACCCGCCACAGGGGGTGGTCGGCGGGCAGCGGCTCCGGCTCCACGACGTCCAGCGCCGCCATCAGCCGGCCGGAGCTGACCTCGGCGAGCAGGGCGTCGGTCACCACCACCGGCCCGCGGGCCACGTTGACCACCAGCGCGCGGTCCGGCAGCGCCGCGAGGAACCCTTCGTCGACCAGGCCGCGAGTGGCCTCGGTCAGCGGGCAGGCGAGCACCACGACGTCGTGGCAGGGCAGCAGCACCGGCAGCTCGTCCGGGCCGTGCAGGTGCCCGGACGCGTCGTCCCGGGCCCGGCTGGCCACCCGGGTGATGCCCACCTGGAACGGGGCCAGCCGCGCGGCGATCGCCGACCCCACGCTGCC
>Ga0187788_10000451_pt1 | contig 11349 bp, 5 predicted proteins | sample 1015_BV01_MP10_2_FD_133008 | JGI IMG/M metagenome (GOLD analysis project Ga0187788, IMG submission 133008) | Tropical peat soil microbial communities from peatlands in Department of Meta, Colombia - 1015_BV01_MP10_20_MG | ecosystem: Environmental > Terrestrial > Soil > Wetlands > Peat | place...
CGCCTGCGCCTCCTGCGCCGCCTGCTCGATCGATCCGCTGTCCTGGATCTTCTTCACCAGTCGCTCGATCTGCTGGTCATCCGGCATCCCGCCCTCGCGCAGCCGGGCGATCACCTGGTCGGCCAGCAGGCGGCCCAGCTCGTAGTTGTCGTTGCCGACGAAGAGCTGCACGCCCGACGCGGCCGGCGGCGGGTTGTCCACCGCGATCAGCGGGATCCCGGCGTGCTGGGCCGCGGCCAGCGGCTCCACGAACAGGTCGGGGGTCAGCGTGAACACCGAGATGCCGTCCCGGTGCGTGCCTTCCACCTGCTGGAACATCTGCACCTGCTGGGCACCGTTCTCGATGTCCGGGCCGATCACCGTCTGCTGCACCCCGCCGACCATCGCCACCCCGGCCCGGAAGCCGGCGGACATCTCCTTGGCGAAGTTGAGCCGCGAGTTGGCCACGACGAAGGCGACCTTGTGCGGCCCCTCGCTCGCGGTGGACCCGGACGAGCAGGCCGCCAGGGCCGTGATCACTCCGATCGTCAGCGCGGCGGTCAGCAGGCGGGAGCGGCGGTGCATGGGTACCTCCAGGGGGACGGCGGTCGCGATCTGTATCGGCGGCCCGGGCCCGAAGGTGTACCCCTTCGGGTGATTGGCCTGGCCGGGCCGATCTGCTCAACCCCCCGTGCCGGGGGCCCGATGAGGTGATGTGCTGGGCAAGCTCTTCCGGAGTCGCGGCGTGGCGCGTGCCGCCGTGGCCGGGCTGACCGTGGGGATGGCGGCGCTGGCCGGCCTGTCCCTGTGGGGCACCGCCGGCACCGCGAGCGCCACGGACGAGATCCGGCAGATCGACGGGGTGAGCAGCCACTGGGCCCAGGTGTCCATGCTGGTCGACGTCGAGCACGATGCGCTCGAGGACTACCTGCGGGCCGGCACCGAGATCGGGCGCCAGCCGCTGATCGCCGCGCTGGGCTCGGCGGGGCCGAGCCTGACCTGGTTGCAGACCGCGGCCGGTCCGGAGGAGGCCCACCGGGCCGTCTCGGTGTCCAGGACCTACCAGGCCTACACCCAGACCCTGCGGCAGCTGGTGGCGGCGGGCAACCGCGGGGACCGGGCCAGGGTGCAGCTGTTCGCCGAGCAGGCAGGCCTGAGCGCCTCGTCGCTGCGCAAGCAGTGCCTGACCAACACCGAGCGCAAGCGGCAGGACCTGAACAGCTACATCGCGATGGTCGACCAGCACAACCAGCGGCTGCGGCTGGCCGCGGAGATCATCGGTGTGGTCGACTTCCTGCTGCTCGCGCTGTGCGCCCTGGCCCTGCTCAACCACCAGCGGCGGACCGAGCGGCAGGCCGTGGAGAGCCGGCACCAGGCCCTGCACGACAGCCTCACCGGGGTGGCCAACCGGACGCTGCTGGCGGACCGGATGGAGCGCGCCCTGACCTCGGCCGCCCGGCGCGGCAACCTGGTCGGGCTGCTGCTGCTGGACCTCGACCGGTTCAAGGAGATCAACGACACCCTCGGCCACCACCACGGCGACCTGCTGCTGCGCGAGGTGGCCGCGCGCATCCTGCAGGTCACCCGCGACCAGGACACGGTGGCCCGGCTCGGCGGCGACGAGTTCGCGGTGCTGCTGCCGGAGGTGGCCTCGGAGGAGTCCATCCTGCGGGTGGCGCAGCGCATCCTCGACGTGCTGCGCGGCCCGGCCGACCTGGGCGGGACCGTCGTGGACATCAGCGCGAGCATCGGTGCGGCGCTGTACCCGACGCACTGCGACACCCCGGCCCAGCTGCTGCAGCACGCGGACATCGCGATGTACGCGGCCAAGCGCGGCCAGCTGGGCACCGTCGTCTACGACCAGCAGGTGAACAACCACAGCTTCCAGCAGCTCAGCCTGTTCGGGGAGCTGCGGCAGGCGATCGACAGCGACGAGCTGGTGCTGCACTTCCAGCCGAAGATCGACGCCTCGACCGGCCGCTGCCGCGGGGTGGAGGCCCTGGTCCGCTGGCAGCACCCGAAGCGCGGCCTGCTCCCGCCGGGCGAGTTCATCCCCCTGGCCGAGCGCACCGACCTGATCCGGCCGCTGACCGACTGGGTGATGCGCGCCGCGATGCGCCAGCACCAGGCCTGGCGGGACAGCGGCCTGGTGCTGCCGATCGCCGTCAACGTGCCCGCCACCTGCCTGCTCGACTACGCCTTCCCCGAGCAGGTGGCCGGGCTGCTGGAGGAGTACGGGATGGCCCCCGGACTGCTCACCCTGGAGATCACCGAGAGCGCGATGATCACCGACCAGACGCGGGCCGCCCGCATCCTGGAGCGCCTGCACCACCTCGGGACCCGGCTGTCGATCGACGACTTCGGTGCCGGGTACTCATCGATGTCCCACCTGCAGACCATGCCGCTGGACGAGCTGAAGATCGACCGCCGGTTCATCGCGACCCTGGGCCGCTCGGAGAAGGACGCCGCGATCGTGCGCGCGATCCTGGAGATGGCCCACGTGCTGCAGGTGGCGGTGGTGGCCGAGGGCGTCGAGGACCGGGCCACCTGGACCTCGCTGCGGGCGATGGGGTGCGACGCCGCGCAGGGATACCACTTCTGCCGGCCGCTGCCGGTCGGCGAGCTCGTCGCCTGGCTCGCCGACCAGCCCGGGCCGCCGGCCGCCGAGCTCCCGGCGCAGCGGGTCGGGGCCACCGAGTAGCCCCGCCGCTGATCCCCCGCCGCTGATCCTCGCCGAGGGTCAGGGCACCGCGGGCAGCTCGGCCAGCGACCTGGCGAAGCGCTCCTCGCCGACCTCCTCGTCCACCATCTGCCCGGACAGGTACGCGTCGTAGGCGGCCAGGTCGAGGTGCCCGTGCCCGCACAGCGCGGTGAGGATCACCTTGGACTCCCCGGACTCCTTGCAGGCCAGCGCCTCCCGGATGCAGGCGGCCAGCGCGTGGGTCGGTTCCGGCGCGGGCACGATCCCCTCCGTCCGGGCGAACTGGATGGCGGCCCGGAAGCACTCGGTCTGCGCCACCGCGATCGCCTCGATCAGCCCGAGCTCGTACACGTGGGACATCAGCGGGGACATCCCGTGGTAGCGCAGCCCGCCGGCGTGGATCGGGTCGGGCACGAAGGAGTGGCCGAGCGTGTGCATCTTCAGCAGCGGCGTCATCCCGGCGGTGTCGCCGAAGTCGTAGGCGTACACGCCGCGGGTGAACGACGGGCAGGACGCCGGCTCGACCGCCCGGATCGTCGGCGACATCCGGCCGGCCAGCTTCTCCCGCAGGAACGGGAAGGCCAGCCCGGCGAAGTTCGACCCGCCGCCGGTGCACCCGACGATGACGTCCGGCGCCTCCCCCGCCTTGGCGAACTGCAGCAGGGTCTCCTCGCCGATCACGGTCTGGTGCATCAGCACGTGGTTGAGCACGCTGCCCAGGGCGTAGCGGGTGGTCGGGTCGCCGGCGGCGACCTCGACCGCCTCGCTGATCGCGAGCCCCAGCGACCCCGGGTGGTCGGGGTTCTCGGCCAGGATCGCCCGCCCCGCGGCGGTCAGCTCGGAGGGGGAACGGTGCACCGTGGCGCCGAAGACCTCCATCATCGTGCGGCGGTACGGCTTCTGGTCGTAGCTGGCCCCGACCTGCCACACCTCGCACTCCAGGCCGAACAGCGCGCTGGCGAAGGCGAGCGCCGTCCCCCACTGCCCAGCGCCGGTCTCCGTGGTCAGCCGGCGGGTCCCCTCCGCGGCGTTGTAGAAGGCCTGCGGGACGGCGGTGTTCGGCTTGTGCGAGCCGGCGGGCGAGACGCCCTCGTACTTGTAGTAGATGCGCGCCGGGGTGTCGAGCGCGCGCTCCAGCCGGTGGGCCCGGTACAGCGGGGAGGGCCGCCACATCCGGTAGACGTCGACCACCTCACCCGGGACGTCGACGTAGCGCTCCCCGGTGACCTCCTGCAGGATCAGGGCCTGCGGGAACAGCGGCGCGAGGTCCTCCGGCCCGACCGGCTGCAGCGTCCCGGGATGCAGTGGCGGCGGCGGCGGGCTGGGCAGGTCGGGGATCACGTTGTACCACTGCGTGGGCATCTCGTTCTCGTCCAGAAGGAACTTGTGACGCACGTCGGCCACGGCGATCTCCTTCGATGCGCGCCGGTGATCCCGGTCGGGTGAAGCAGGATGTCACCCCCGGATCGCCACCGTACAGCCAGCCGCCGCCGCGGCGCGTGCGGTCAGGGAACCGGCCAGGTGTGCACCGGTTCGTTGCTGTGCATGCCCTCGCAGTACAGCTGGAGCATCCGGGTCAAGGCGGACATCCGGTCCATCCCCGACGCCTCCAGCGCGTGCACGGTGTCCACCTGCCAGGTCGCCCCGTTGACCGACGCCTTGCTCCGCTGCTCGATCACCCCGAGGTAGCGGTCGCGGACCTTCCCGTCAACGCCCCAGCGGTCCAGGCCCTCGTGGGCCATCGGCAGCAGCCGGCGCAGCACCAGCTCGTCGACGGTGACCTCGCCGACCCCGGGCCAGTACACGGTGGCGTCGAACCCCCGCCGGGCGCACTCCCGGAAGTTCTCCTCCGCCGTCGGGAAGGTGATCTTGCTCCAGATCGGCCGGTCGTCGTCCACCAGCATCCGCAGCACGCCGAAGTAGAAGGTGGCGTTGGCCAGGACGTCGGTCACGGTCGGCCCGGCCGGCAGGACGCGGTTCTCCACCCGCACGTGCGGGCGGCCGTCGACGATGTCGTAGACCGGGCGGTTCCACCGGTAGACGGTGCCGTTGTGCAGGCGCAGCTCCTGCAGGCGCGGCGCCCGGCCGGCCTCCAGCTCCCCCACCGGGTCCTCGTCGGTCAGCTCGGGCAGCAGCGAGGGGAAGTATCGGACGTTCTCCTCGAACAGGTCGAAGATCGAGGTGATCCAGCGCTCGCCGAACCACACCCGGGGTCGCACGCCCTGGTTGCGCAGCTCTGCCGGCCGGGTGTCGGTGGACTGCGCGAACAACTCGATGCGGGTCTCCCGCCACAGCTCCCGGCCGAAGAAGTACGGCGAGTTGGCGCCCAGCGCCAGCTGCGGGCCGGCCAGCACCTGCGCCGCGTTCCAGGTCCTGGCGAAGTCCTGCGGCGAGACCTGCAGGTGGAACTGCACGCTGGTGCACGCGGACTCCGGCGCCAGGGTCTTGGCGTACAGCGACAGCCGTTCCGGGCCGTGGATGTCGAGGTGGATGTCCTCGCCGCGCTCGGCGAAGATCGAGTCGTTGAGCGCGGCGTAGCGCGTCGAGGGGCTCATCCAGCCCTCGCGCTCCAGGTGCTCGGGCATCGTGGTCGGCAGGATGCCGATCATCACGATGTGCGCGCCGTGCCGGTTCGCCCGCTCCTCCGCGGCGTTCAGGCTGGCCCGCAGGTCGCTCTCCAGCTCCACCTGGGAGGCGCCCATCAGCGGCCGCGGGTTGGCGTTGAACTCGATGTTGTAGGCGCCCAGCTCGGTCTGGAACGCCGGGTCGGCGATCTCCGCGAGCACCGCGGTGTTGACCATCGCGGGCTGGTACTCGGCGTCGACGAGGTTGAGCTCGATCTCCAGCCCGGTCAGCGGGTGGTCGGCGTCGAAGGTCCAGGTCGACAGCATCTGCTCGAAGACGTCGAGGCAGAGCTGGACCTTCTCCCGGTAGCGCTGGCGCTGCTCCCGGGTGAAGGCACTGGTGGCCACCTCGTCGCCCACGATTACGACGAAAGCACACTACGTGGCCCGGCGACCAGACCCCGTCCCGACTCCGGCCGGACACGGACCGCGACGGGCCGCGCCTCCCGCGTGCCGTCGGCGGCCGCCCCTAGGGTCGAGACGTGCGGATCCTCCACACATCGGACTGGCATCTGGGCCGCTCGTTCCACCGGGTCGACCTGGTCCAGGCGCAGGCCGACGTCCTCGACCACCTGGTCGGGGTGGTCCGCAGCGAAGGTGTGGACGTCGTCCTGGTGGCCGGTGACGTCTATGACCGGGCGCTCCCCCCGGTGGACGTCGTCGCCCTGCTGGACGACGCCCTCGCCCGGCTGGCGGCCACCGGCGCCGCCGTCGTGCTGTCCAGCGGCAACCACGACTCGCCCCGGCGGCTGGGGTTCGCCGCCCGGCTGCTGGAGGCGGCGCGGGTGCACGTGCGCACCGATCACGAGCGGCTCGCCGAGCCGGTGCTGCTGGAGGACCGCAACGGCCCGGTCGCGATCTACCCGCTGCCGTATCTGGAGCCCGCGCTGGTCGCCGATCCGCTCGGCGCGGCGCGCTCGCACACCGCCGTCCTGCAGGCCGCGATGTCGCGCGTGCGGGAGGACCTGGCGGCCCGTCCGGCCGGTACCCGGTCGGTGGTGGCCGCGCACGCGTTCGTGGCCGGCGGCGCGGGGTGCGACAGCGAACGCGACATCAGCGTGGGCGGGGTCGGGTTGGTGCCCGCCGCGGTCTTCGACGGCGTGGACTACGTCGCGCTCGGGCACCTGCACGGGCGGCAGCGGCTGGCCGACGCGGTGCGCTACTCCGGCTCGCCGCTGGCCTACTCCTTCTCCGAGACCGCGCACACCAAGGGGTGCTGGCTGGTCGAGCTCGGCCCGCGCGGCCTGGCGTCGGTCGAGCCGGTCGACGCACCGGTGGCCCGGCCGCTGGCCAGGCTGCGGGGCCGGCTGGAGGATCTGCTCACCGGGCCCGGCCACGAGCCCGCCGAGCGCGCCTGGTGCCAGGTGACGCTGACCGACCCCGAGCGCCCGGCGGAGGCCATGCGGCGGGTGAGGTCGCGGTTCCCGCACACCCTGGAGCTGAGGTTCGCCCCCGAGGGCGGCGGCGCGGCGCCGGAGCAGACCTACGCCTCGCGCGTGGCCGGGCGCGACGACCTGTCGGTGTGCTGCGGCTTCCTCGAGCACGTGCGGGGGCGGGCGGCCTCGGCCGAGGAGGTCGGGCTGCTGCGCTCGGGGCTGGAGCGCGGGCGCCTGGCCGAGCCGCTGCGGGTCCCGGACCCGGCCGCCGACCCCGCCGGGGCCGAGGTGTGGGAGGCGGCCGGGTGAGGCTGCACCGGCTGTGGCTGCGCGCGTTCGGCCCGTTCGCCGGCGAGGAGGAGGTCGACTTCGACACCCTCGCCGGCGGCGGGCTGTTCCTGCTGCACGGCCCGACCGGGTCCGGCAAGACCAGCGTGCTCGACGCGGTGTGCTTCGCCCTGTACGGCACGGTGCCCGGCGCCCGGGCGGCCGGCGGCCGGCTGCGCAGCGACCACGCGCCGGACGGTGTCGGGCCGCAGGTGCGCTGCGAGTTCTCGGTCGGGCCCCGCCGCTTCGAGGTGACCCGCTCCCCCGCCTGGGAGCGGCCGAAGAAGCGCGGCGAGGGGACGACGACCGAGCAGGCCCGGGTGCTGGTCCGGGAGCGGGTGGGCGGGCAGTGGCAGCCGCGCACCCAGCGCATCGACGAGGCCGCCGACCTGCTCTGTTCGGTGCTCTGCCTGACGGCCGACCAGTTCACCAAGCTCGTCATGCTCCCCCAGGGCGAGTTCGCGGCGTTCCTGCGCGCCGACGCGGAGACCCGCCGGCAGATGCTCGAGCGGCTGTTCGACACCGATCGGTTCCAGGCGGTGCAGGACTGGCTGCGCGACCACCACTCGGGGCTGCGGCACCGGGTGGACGCGGCGGAGGCGGCCACCGGGCAGCTGCTCGCGCGCGCCGCGCAGGCGGCGTCCGGTGTGGCCTCCTCAGGCGCGGCGGCGGACGGCGAGCCCGACACCGGGCCGGACGTCACGACCGCGGTCGCCGAGCTGCGGGCGGGGGTCGGCCGGGCGTGGGAGGAGGCGCTCGGGCGACGCGCGGCCACGCAGGCCCGGCTGCACCAGGCGCGGCGCGACCGCGAGCAGGGCCGCGCGCTGGCCGAGCTGCGGCGGGAGGCGGAGGAGCTGGTCCGGCGCCGAGCACAGCTCGAGGAGGCGGCCGCCGATCGCGAGGACCGGCGTCGCAGGTTGCGTGAGGCCGAGCGCGCCGCCGCGCTGGGACCGCTGGTCCCCGCGCTGAGCGCCGCCGGCGATCGGGTGGCGGTCGCGCAGCAGGCCGTGCGGGCGGCCGAGCGGGACGTGCCGTCGCGGCTCGCCGCGGCGCCGGAGGAGGATCTGGCCGCCGCCGCCGTCGCAGCCCGGCATGAGATGGGCCACCTGTCCGCGCTGGACGGCGAGGAGGCCGAGCTGACGGCGGTGCGCGCCCGGGTGGCCGCGCTGAGCCTGGCATCGGGTGAGGCGGCCGCCCGCCGGGAGCGGGCCGATGCCGAGCGGTTGCGGCTGGAGACCGACGTCGACGGGCTGCGCCGCGCGCTGGCCGGGGCGACGGCGCGCGGCGGCGCCCGCGACGCCCTCGCAGCCGCGGAGCGTGCGGCCGCCGAGACCGCGCAGGCCGCGGCGGAACGGGACCGGCTGGACGGCGAGGTGCGCCTGCTGCGCGCGGCCCGCGACGACGCCCGCGAGGCCCGCGACACCGCCCGGCAGCACTGGCTGGACCTGCGGGAACAGCGGCTGCAGGGGATCGCGGTCGAGCTCGCCGGCCGGCTCACCGACGGCGAGGCCTGCCCGGTGTGCGGGAGCCCGAGCCATCCCGCTCCGGCCGCCGGCGACCGGCCGGCGGTCACCGAGGCGGACGAGCAGGCCGCCCGCGCGGTGCTGGAACGGGCGGACGGGGTGCTGGCCGGCGCCGAGCAGGCCCTGCACGAGGAGCAGGTCAGGCTCGGCGCGGCCCGGCGGGCCGCCGGCGGGCTGGCCCGCGCCGTGGCCGAGCAGCAGCACGCCACGGCGGTCGCCGACCGCGAGGAGGCCGACCGCGCGGCCCGCGAGGCGGCGGAGATCGCCCAGCGGGTCGAGGCGCTGCAGCGCGATCTCGACCTCGCCGGCCGGCAGGCGCGCACGGCCGCCGAGGAGGTGCACGGCCTCCAGGCGGGCCTGGCCCGCGAGGGCGCGCTCGAGCGGGACCTGGTGGCCCGGGTGGACGCCGCCCGCGGTGACGACCCGAGCGTCGCCGCCCGCCGCCGGCGGCTGGAGGCCCAGGTCGAGGCGCTCGAGGCACTGCTGGAGGCACGCCGGGACCTCACCTCGGCGACCACCCTGCACGCGCAGGCGGAGGCCGGGGCGCAGAGCGTCGCGCGGGAGGCCGGCTTCGCCACCGTGGCCGGAGCGCTGGCCGCGGTGCTGCCCGAGGCGGAGCGCGAGGCCCTGCGGGAGGGGCTGGCCGACCAGGACGCCGAGGCGTCCACGGTGGCGGCGCGGCTGGCGGCCGAGGCGATCGTGGCCGCCGGGCAGGCACCGCCTCCGGACCTACTCGCGCTGACCACCGCGGAGGAGCTGGCCGAGGCGGACGACGCCGAGGCGGCCCGCCGGGTCACCGTCTGCGAGACCGCGGTCGAGGCGCTTGACGGCATCGCGGCGGCGCTGCGCGAGCACCTGGGCTGCTCGGCGCCGCTGCTGGAGCGCTACCAGGTGGTGCGCGAGCTGTTCCGCTGCGCCGAGGGGACGGGTGGGGACAACACCCGGCGGATGAGCCTGTCCGCCTACGTGCTGGCCGCCCGGCTGGAACAGGTGGCGGCGGCGGCCGGCGTGCGGCTGCGCGAGATGTCCGGCGGTCGGTACGAGCTGGTGCACTCCGACGCGCTCGAGCGCGGACGCGCCCGGTCCGGGCTGGGGCTGCAGGTGGTGGACTCCTGGACCGGGCAGCACCGGGACACCGCGACCCTGTCCGGCGGCGAGGCCTTCTACACCTCCCTGGCGCTGGCGCTCGGCCTGGCCGACGTGGTGTCCGCGGAGGCCGGCGGGACGGCGATCGAGACGCTGTTCGTGGACGAGGGCTTCGGCAGCCTGGACGAGCAGACCCTGGAGGACGTGATGGGCGTGCTCGACGGGCTGCGCTGCGGCGGCCGCGCGGTCGGCCTGGTCAGTCACGTCCCCGAGCTGCGGGTGCGGATCCCCTCCCGGCTGGAGGTGCTGCGCCGGCGCGACGGGTCGCAGCTGCGCCAGATCGGCGCCTGACCGCCCCCTCCAGCTCCGGGATCGGCTCCCCGGTCAGCTCTCGAACGCCTCCGGGGGCGGGCAGGAGCAGGCCAGGTGGCGGTCGCCGTACGCGCCGTCGATCCGGCGCACCGGCGGCCAGTACTTCGCCCGCGGGTCCACCCCGGCCGGGTAGGCGGCCTCGGCCCGGGAGTACGGGTGCGGCCACGGGCCGGCCAGGCTCGCCGCCGTGTGCGGGGCGTTGACCAGCGGGTTGTCGTCCGGCGGCCACTCCCCGGCGGCCACCTCGGCGATCTCGGCCCGGATCGCCAGCATCGCGTCGCAGAACCGGTCCAGCTCGGTCAGGTCCTCGCTCTCGGTCGGCTCCACCATCAGGGTGCCGGCCACCGGGAACGACATCGTCGGCGCGTGGAAGCCGTAGTCGATCAGCCGCTTCGCCACGTCCTCGACCGTGATACCGGTCTGCTTGGTGATCCCGCGCAGGTCCAGGACACACTCGTGCGCGACCAGCCCGGCCTGGCCGGTGTAGAGCACCGGGTAGGCCTCGCGCAGCCGCGCGGCCACGTAGTTGGCGGCCAGGATCGCCGTGCAGGTGGCCCGGCGCAGCCCGTCCGGACCCATCAGCCGGATGTACGCCCAGGAGATCGGCAGCACCCCCGGCGAGCCGTACGGCGCGGCCGAGACCGGACCGACCCCGCCGGCCGGGCCGGCGTCCGGGTCCAGCGGATGGTTCGGCAGGTACGGCGCGAGGTGCGCGCGCACCCCCACCGGGCCCACGCCCGGGCCGCCGCCGCCGTGCGGGATGCAGAAGGTCTTGTGCAGGTTCAGGTGCGAGACGTCCGCGCCGAACCGACCCGGTCGGGCCAGCCCGACCAGCGCGTTGAGGTTCGCGCCGTCCACGTAGACCTGGCCGCCGGCGTCGTGCACCAGCGCGCACAGCTCGGCCACCGACTCCTCGAACACCCCGTGGGTCGACGGGTAGGTGATCATCACCACGGCCAGTGCGTCGCGGTGCTCCTCGATCTTGGCCCGCAGGTCGTCCAGGTCGACGTCGCCGCGCTCGTCGCAGGCGACGACCACCACGCGCATCCCGGCCATCGCGGCGCTGGCCGCGTTGGTGCCGTGCGCACTGGCCGGGATCAGGCAGACCCGCCGCCCGCTCTCCCCCCGGGACCGGTGGTAGGCCCGGATCGCCAGCAGCCCGGCCAGCTCGCCCTGCGATCCCGCGTTCGGCTGCAGGGACACCGCGTCGTATCCGGTGATCTCGCACAGCCAGGACTGCAGGTCGGCGATCAGGGTGCGGGTGCCGGCCGCGTGCTCCGGCGGGGCGAACGGGTGCAGCCCGGCGAACGCCGGCCAGGTGATCGGCTCCATCTCGGTGGTGGCGTTGAGCTTCATGGTGC
>Ga0187788_10000452_pt1 | contig 11329 bp, 11 predicted proteins | sample 1015_BV01_MP10_2_FD_133008 | JGI IMG/M metagenome (GOLD analysis project Ga0187788, IMG submission 133008) | Tropical peat soil microbial communities from peatlands in Department of Meta, Colombia - 1015_BV01_MP10_20_MG | ecosystem: Environmental > Terrestrial > Soil > Wetlands > Peat | place...
CGGGCCAGCGCGTAGGCGGCGGGCAGGCTGAAGGCCAGCGTGATGATCACGACCAGGACGCCGATCACCACGCTGTTGCGGACGAAGGTGAGGTACGGCGTCTGGCCGAACAGCAGCCGCAGGTGCGCCAGGGTGGGCGGATCGTTGTAGCGGAAGGGGTTGTTGCCGGCCGTGTACAGGTCCGGGTCGGCCTTGAACATGGTGACGATCGCCCACGCGAACGGGAACGCGGCGAACACGCAGAACAGCACGACCACGAGGTAGACGACGGTCCGGGACCCGGCCCGCTGCACGCTGGCCCGGGACACCTCAGCTCACCTCCACCCGCGAGGCCAGCCGCAGGATCAGCGCCGCCAGGCCGACCAGCACCGGGAACATGAACACCGCCACCGCGGCGCCCTGCCCCAGGCTGCCGCCGTTGATCCCCTGGTAGAACGCCCAGCTCGCGAGCACCTGGGTGGCGTTCTGCGGCCCGCCACCGGTCAGGACGTAGACCACGGTCATGTCGGTGAAGGTGAAGACCACGCCGAACAGCACGGCCACGCTGGTGATCGGCAGAAGCAGCGGGATCTCGATGCCGAACAGCCGGCGCCAGAACCCCGCCCCGTCGATCTCGGCCGCCTCCTTGACCTCCTGGGGGATCGACGTCATCCCGGCCAGCAGGATCACGGTGGCCAGCGGCAGCATCCGCCACACCTGCACCCCGATGATCGAGGCCATGGCCAGGTCGGGCTTGCCCAGCCAGTACATGTGCCCGTCCGGCGGGAGCAGGCCGATGTGGGCGAGCACCCAGTCGATCGGGCTGAACAGCGAGTCCAGCATCCACAGCCATGCGATCGTGCCGAGCGCGATCGGCGTGGCCCAGGGCAGCAGGATCAGGAAACGGGCGATCCACTTCCCCCGGAAGTCCGCGCGCAGCGCGAACGCCAGGATCGTGGCGAGGACGACGACCAGCACCTGCGAGATCACCGTGAACACGATCGTGTTGCGCAGCGCGGTGCGGAACACCGGATCGGCCACCACGGCGCGGAAGGTGTCCAGGCCCACGTAGTGCAGCACCGGGCGGCCGGTGGTGATGTCGGTGAAGGAGTAGAGGATCGCCGTCACCAGCGGAAGGCCGACCAGCGCGAGCAGGTAGATCACCGCCGGGAGCAGCAGCAGCGGTCCGAGGACGCCCTCCCGGTCGAGCAGGTACCGGCTGCGCCGCTGCGGCGTGGTGTCGGCGAGCACCTCCCGGGTCTGTGTGGCGGTCATGTGCCCGACTCCCAGGGCGTGGACGCGGCGCCCGCGGCCTCCGGGGCGGCCGCGCTCCCCGGCTCGACCGAACCGGCAGGCTGGGTGGACCCGGCAGGCTCGGCCGAACCGGCAGGCTGGGCCGACTGCGCCGACGGGGGCGACTCGGGACGGCGGAACTCCCGGCCGGCTCCGGCCAGGGGCTGCGACTCGATCCGCCGCCCGGTGTCCTTGCTGTAGTGGTGGAGGTTCGCCGAGGCGACCGCGAAGCGGTTGACCACGCCCTCGTCGATCTTCGCGGTCACCGTGAACGGCAGCCGCGCGATCACCTTGTCGTGGCCCGACACCCCCGGGATGGTGCCGTAGACGAAGCGGTCCGAGCCGAGGTACTCCACCCGCTCCACGCGCAGGTCCAGCAGCATCCGGCCGCCCCGTTCAGCCACCTGGTCCTCCGGCAGGAAGTGTTCGGGCCGGAAACCGAGCACGTAATCCCCGCGCTCGATCAGGTTCATCGGCGGGGACCCGACGAACGTGGCGACGAACGTGGTGGCCGGGTGGTGGTAGATCTCCCAGGGCGTCCCGAGCTGCTGCACCTTTCCCTTGTTCAGCACCGCGATCCGGTCGCCCAGGCCCATCGCCTCCACCTGGTCGTGGGTGACGTAGACGGTCGTGGTGCCCACCCGCCGCTGGAACTCCTTCAGCTCCTCGCGGGCCAGCGCCCGCAGCTTCGCGTCGAGGTTGGACAGCGGCTCGTCGAGCAGGAACACCTGGGGGTCGCGGACCAGCGCGCGGGCCAGCGCCACACGCTGCCGCTCGCCACCGGAGAGCTGGCGCGGCTTCTGCCCGAGCAGCGGCTCGATCTCGAGCAGCGCGGACGCCCAGCGGATCTTCTCCTCCCGCTCCTCCTTGGGCACGCCGCGGGCGGCCAGCGGGAAGGCGATGTTGGCCCGCACCGTCTTGTGCGGGTACAGCGCGTAGCTCTGGAACACCATCGCGATCCGCCGGGCCCGGGGCGGCAGGTCGTTGACCACCTCTCCCCCGATCAGCACCTGGCCGGCGGTCGGCCGCTCCAGCCCGGCGATCATCCGCAGCAGCGTCGTCTTGCCGCACCCGGAGGGACCGAGCAGGACCAGGTACTCCCCCTCCTCGGTCCGCAGATCGATCCCGTCCACCGCGGGGGTGTCGCTGAAGACCTTCCGCAACTCGCGGGTCTCGACTACCGCCATGAGGCTCCCTTATCAACTCCGCCGCGGGTCCGCCACTCCAGGTCGGGGACCGTCCAGGCCGGTCCCCGAGCCCGAGCCGGCGCCGCTCAGCTGGTGCCGCCCACCAACCCCTGCTTGCGCCACTTCGTGAAGATGGCCTTCACCTGCGCGTCCGCCTTGGCCACTGCGGCCTGGGGGGTCATCCCGCGGGCGGCGTCGGCCATCATGTTGGGCAGGACGAAGGTGTTGAACACCTCGCTCTCGGCCGCGTTCGCCGGCCCCGGATAGCCGACGTTCGTGCTCCAGTCCATGGCGGTCTTGAGCAGCGACAGCTTGTTGGCAGGTTGCGACCCGTACGGGTCGTTGTCCAGCCATCCCGGCAGGCTCTGCCAGGCCTGGCTGTCCTTGAAGGCGGGGAAGTCGTACAGCTTGGAGTTCTGTGCCACGGCGTTGGAGTTGTCGGCCAGGTACAGCAGGAACTGCTTGGCCTTGTCCACGTTCTTCACGTACGTGGGAATGATGTAGCTGCGGACCACGTGCTCGCAGGCCAGCGCCTTGCCGCCGGGTCCCTTCAGCGCGGGGACGAAGAACACGTCGGAGGCCACCGTCGGGTTGGAGCCCTGGGCGCTGCGGTAGGCCGAGATCGAGTTGAGGATGTAGGACAGCTTGCCCGCGATCAGGCCCTGGTTGTTGGACGCCGCCGTCCAGCTGAAGATCTCGGGCGTCATCGATGTCTTGTAGAGCGTGGCCATCCAGGTGACCGCGTCGATCACCTGGGGTGAGTTGAGCACCACGTTCTGGTCGGCGTCCTGGATCGAACCGCCGAACGACCAGATCAGGGCCCGGGCGGCCATGTTGGAGTCGACCTCCTGGGACATCCCGATGCCCACCGGGATCTTGCTCTTCGCCTTGATCTCGGTGCCGCCCTTCAGCAGCTCGTCGTAGCTGGACGGACCGTTGGGCAGGCCGACCGCCTCCCACTGGCTCTTCCGGTAGTCGCCCGGGTCCGGCGTCCAGGTGTGGCAGAACGAGTAGTACTTCTTCGTCGTCGGGTTGTAGCTGGACAGCTTGCAGAAGTCGAACTGCGCACCGTGCTTGCCGATGGACTCCTGGACGACGTCGCTGAGGTCGATGACGCTGGGCTCCAGCGAGGACGGCGGCACGATCCACTCGATCAGGTCATGGCCGGCCTTGGCGTTGATCTCCGCTGCCGTCCGGGCCGGAAGCTGGGCGTTGTCGATGTGGTCGACGGTCACGGTGACGCCGTTGTTCTGGCCCCATTGCTTGGCGAACGTGTCGAACCACGTGTCGTAAGCCGGGATGAAGTGGCTCCACTGCAGGATCCGCAGCGTGCTGGTCGAACCTCCGGTCGCGCCCGTGCTGGCCGCCGGGCCCGCGCATGCCGCCAGCGTCCCGGAGCCTGCCCCGGCGAGCGCCAGCGTTCCCCCCGCTGTCAGTAGGCCGCGCCGCGAGATCCCGCTCGGCTCGGCGCTGCGTTCTGGGTTCCCGCCCTTGTGCATTGGCCTCTCCTCGTCGCTCCGCCCGTTGGGTCCTGCGGCCGGGTCAGGAACCGGCGGGGCCCGCCCGCAGCGGCGGCGAGAGCGCGGCATATGCCGCAACCAGCCCACCGCAGTGCTTATCGCACCACCAGCGACCCGCTCGCGCCAGCCCGTAGAGGCGTGATCGCCAAACGTTTGTAGTCCTGTGACCTCGACTGACCCGCCACCTCCGGGTCGCCTCCAGGGCCCTGACCGGCAGCGATGTCCATGAGGCTCGGCCCGCCTGCGCCGGATGGGACCTTCCGCTGCGACCTCGTTGACAGGCACCTGCCCGGGAGTAGCGTGATCAACCGTCTGGCCGGGGGGGCGCTAACGAGAGGTGGACCATGGCGAAATACCTGTTCGCGGCGAGCTACACCAAGCAGGGTGTCGAGGGGATCCGGGCGAAGGGCGGGCAGGCGCGGGCCGACGCCATCCGGTCGCTGGCCGAAGGTCTGGGCGGGACGATGGAGACCTTCTACTTCGCCTTCGGCGACGTCGACGCCTTCGTGATCGTCGACCTGCCGGACGACGAGACCGCCGCGGCCGTGGCCCTCGCCGTGGGTGCCAGCGGGGCGGCCGGGGTGCGGACGACGAAGCTGCTGACCCCCGCGCAGGTCGACGCCGCCGCCGGCAAGACCGTGGACTACCGGCCGCCCGGCGCCTGAGGGCGTCAGGGGCAGCCCGGTTCAGCCGGGCCGGCCCGTCGAGCGCAGCGCTGCGGGATCGATCTGCGGGCGGTAGCCCGCGCGGAGTGCCGCGGCGCTCGACGGCGGCGTGATCAACTCGGCCGTGCCGCCGCGCGGGCGTGCCCGCGCGGCGGCGTAGCCCTGCACGCTCCAGGGCACGATGACGGAGGCGAGCACGAGCGCGGGGCCGTCCGCGGTGCGCACGAACGCGCCGGCCGGCGCCTCGGCCCACGCCACGGGGTGCAGGCGGCGGCGACGGGTGCCGCGCCCGAGCCGCTCCCCGTGCAGCGTGCGGTCGATCTCGGCGGCCGACGGGACCGGTTCGCCGGTGCCCGCCGCCCACGCCTGCCGGTAGGCGGTGTAGGCGGCGCGCCGGCACAGTGCGCAGGGTCGGTGGCCCGCGGCCAGCGCGACCGCCTCGTCGTGGAAGAACAGCACGGTGAAGTGCCCCGCCGCCCACTGCGGCAGCCGCTGGTCCTTGTAGTGCAGGGCACAGATGATCCACAGGCGACCGCGGTGCAGGCGCACGACGTCCGTGCCCTCGTGGAGGATCCCGCGGTTGCCGGTCCAGGCCCCGCGGAGTTCGGCGGCCACGATGTCGCCGAGTGGCGTCACCCGGTTCCGCCGTGGTGCACGGGTCGGTGACCGACCGGCCGCCGCCGGCGCATGCACCGGCTCGGCCGGACCCGGCTCGGCCACCCGGTCACCTCCAGACCTGGCGTCTCCCGGGTGCGCCGGCCCCGTGCGGATCCCCTACGGATCGAGATCGCCGGCTCACGACGAGTCTTGACGTCCCCCGAGGGTACTCCTAGTCTACTTCGCCATAAGGAAAATTGTTTCCGGCATATGGAAGATCATCCTCCGAGAGCCTTCCATCGCCCATGCCGGGGCACGTCGCCACGACCCGTCGCCCGTCCCCCGAGGTGGCCCATGTCCGCATCCAGCGTTGCAGCGCCGCGCCCACGACCCAAGCACCCGGTCGACGAGGTGCTCCCCGTCGGCAAGCTCGCCATCTACGGGACCCAGCACGTCCTGGCGTTCTACGCCGGTGCGGTGATCGTCCCGATCCTGCTCGCCAGCGCGATCCACCTGAGCACCCAGCAACTCATCCACCTGATCAACGCCGACCTCTTCACCTGCGGCATCGCGTCGATCATCCAGTCGGCGGGGATCTGGAAGGTCGGCGTGCGCCTGCCCCTGCTGCAGGGGGTCACCTTCACCGCGGTCTCGCCGATGATCGCCATCGGGCTCGCGGCGGGCGGCGGCACCGACGGCCTGCTCGTGATCTACGGGGCGGTCATCATCGCCGGGCTGTTCACCCTGCTGATCGCGCCGTACTTCAGCCGGCTGATCCGATTCTTCCCGCCGGTCGTCACCGGCACAGTGATCACGATCATCGGTATCGCGCTGCTGCCGGTCGCCGCGTTGGACGCCGTCGGCGGCGGCGCCAACCCGCAGCCGACCAACGGCACCAACCTGGCCTACGCGATCGGCACCCTGTTCCTGATCGTCCTGATCCAGCGGTTCTTCCGCGGCTTCCTGGCCACGGTCGCCGTCCTGATCGGGCTGGTGGTCGGCACGCTGGTGGCCTGGGCGCTGGGTGACGCGTCGTTCGCAGCCGTCAAGGACGCCTCGTGGGTGGGCGTGACCACCCCGTTCTACTTCGGCTGGCCGCAGTTCAGCGCCGCGGCGATCATCTCGATGATCGTGGTGATGCTGATCACCGCGGTGGAGACCACCGGTGACGTGTTCGCCACCGGCGAGATCGTCGACAAGCGGGTCACCCGCGACGACATCGCCCGCGCGCTGCGCGCCGACGGCGTCGCGACCACGATCGGCGGGATCCTCAACTCCTTCCCCTACACCTGCTTCGCCGAGAACGTCGGCCTGGTCCGGCTGACCCGGGTGAAGAGCCGCTGGGTGGTCTCCACCGCCGGCGGAATCATGATCATCCTTGGCCTGCTGCCCAAGATCGCGGCGATCGTCGCCAGCATCCCGCCCCCGGTGCTCGGCGGTGCGGCCCTGGCGATGTTCGCCACCGTCGCGGTGGTCGGCATCCAGACCCTGTCCCGGGTGGACTTCCATGACCACCGCAACGTCGTGATCGTTGGGACGAGCCTCGGCCTGGCCATGCTGGTCACCGCGCAGCCCGCGGTCGCCCAGGCGGTTCCGAGCTGGGCCGAGATCATTTTCGGTAGCGGGATCACGCTCGGCAGCCTCACCGCGATCCTGCTCAACCTGCTCTTCCACCACGTCGGTCACGGCCGTGGTGCGGCGATCGCCGGGGCGCCGGGCGAGCACCAGCTCCGGCTCGAGCAGGTCAACGCGATGTCCCGCGAGGAGTTCGCGGACACCTTCGGCCCGCTCTTCCAGGGCCCCCGCTGGGTGGTCGAGGGGGCCTACGACCAGCACCCGTTCGCCGACACCCTGGCGCTGCGGACGGCGTTCCAGGACGCGCTGTTCACCTCCACCCCGGAGCAGCAGAGCGAGCTGATGGGCTTCTACCCGGCCCTGGGCAGCGACGCGGTCGCCGAGGGAGCGGCCGGCAGCTACTCCCACCGGGACCAGGCCACGGCCGGCCTGACCCGGCTCACCGACGAGGATCACCAGGCCTTCGCCGAGCTCACCCGGGCATACCAGGAGAAGTTCGGCTTCCCGCTGATCATCGCGGTACGTGACGCGGGCGACCGGAACGCGATCCTGAAGACCGGCTGGGCCCGGATGAACAACTCCCCGTCCCAGGAGCACGCCACCGCGCTGATCGAGATCGCCAAGATCGCCAACCACCGTTTCGACGACCTGGTGGCCGAGGCGAACCCGATCCACACCGCGCGCACGCAGCGATTCGAGCAGCTTCACTGACGATGCACTGACACAGTGCTGGCGTCGCGCCCCGCCGGGCGTGGCGCCCGCACCGGCTCGCGCTGCACGATGTCCCAGGGAGGGTCCATGGCCTCACCGTCCGACAGCACGACGCACCAGGTCGACCTGGCCGGTTTCAACGCGATGGCGGACGCCGACGCCCTCCCGCTCCTGCTGGGAGTGTGCTCCTCGCCGGCCTGGGCGCGCGGCGTCCTGGCCGGAAGGCCGTACCGGTCGGTCGACGACGTGCTCGATGCGGCCGACCGGGTGCTGAAGGAGCTGACCGAGGACGAGGTGGACGCCGCGCTGGCGGGGCACCCGCGGATCGGCGACGCCCTGCCCCCCGGCACCAGCTCGTGGTCGGCGCGCGAGCAGTCGGGCGTGGCCGGAGCCGGCGACGACCTGAGGCGTGCCCTGGCCGAGGGCAACCGCGCCTACGAGGAGCGCTTCGGCCAGGTGTACCTGGTCTGCGCCACCGGTCGGAGTGCCGCCGAGATGCTCGACTTCCTGCACCAGCGCCTGTCGAACGACCCGGTGACCGAACGCGCGGTGCTGCGCGAGGAACTGAGGAAGATCAACAGGATCCGGCTCGAGCAGGTGCTGGCCCGATGAGCGCGGTCACCACGCACGTCCTGGACGCCGCGCTGGGCCGCCCCGCCGCCGGAATCCCGGTCCGGCTGGAGCAGCTGGACCCCGACGGCGCACGCGCGGACCTGGTGGCGGCGGCCAGCACCGACGCCGACGGCCGGGTGACCGACCTCTGCGACGACCGCCTCCCGCGCGGGACCTACCGCCTGGTGTTCGACACCGAGACCTACTTCTCCCGCACCGGCCGGGAGAGCTTCTACCCCGAGGTCGTCGTCGTGTTCCGGCTCGACGACCCGGGCCAGCACTACCACGTGCCACTGCTGCTGAGCCCGTTCGCCTACTCCACCTACCGAGGGAGTTGATCATGGGCATCGTGTTGGGCCCCAACCAGTACGGGAAGGCCGAGAACCGCGTCGTCCGCCTCTACCGGGACACGCCGCGGCACGAGATCCGCGACGTCAACGTCTCGACCTCGCTGCGGGGCGACTTCTCCGACGCCCATCTCACCGGCGACCAGGCTCTCGTCCTCCCCACGGACACCCAGAAGAACACCGTCTACGCCTACGCCAAGGAGAAGGGGCTGGGCGCGATCGAGGACTACGGTCTGACGCTGGCCAGGCACTTCGTCGACGACACCGCCCCGGTGGAGGGCGCGCGGGTCGAGATCGACGAGTACGCCTGGGACCGGATCGAGGTCGACGGGCGCCCGCACGACCACTCCTTCGTGCGCCGTGGGCCGGCGGTCCGGACGACGGTGGTCACCGTCGACGGCAAGGGTGCCGACCAGCGGGCGTGGGTGGTCTCCGGGGTGAAGGACCTGGTCGTGCTGAAGAGCACCGGCTCGGAGTTCCACGGCTTCCTCACCGACGGCTACACCACGCTGCGGGAGACCACCGACCGGATCATGGCGACGTCCCTGGTCGCCCGCTGGCGCTACACCGGCACCGACCTGGACTGGGACGCCCGGTACGGCAGCATCATGGAGATCATGCTCGCCCGGTACGCCACGGTGCACAGCCTGGCCCTGCAGCAGACCCTGTGGGAGATGGGCAAGGCGGTCCTGGAGAAGCACCCGGAGGTCGCCGAGTTCAAGCTGTCCGCCCCGAACCTGCACCACTTCGTCTACGACCTGTCGCCGTTCGGGCTGGACAACCCGAACGAGGTGTTCCACGTCGACGACCGCCCCTACGGGCTGATCCAGGCCAGCGTGGTCCGGGAGGACGCGCCGGATGCCGGGCTGGCCTGGTACACCGTGCCCGCCTTCGCCTGAGCCCGCGCCCGAGGAGGTGCGCAGATGGATTTCCTCCAGCCGACGTCCTGGGCCGAGGCCCTCGACCTCAAGGCCTCGGCGCCACGCGCCGTCCCGATCACCGGCGGCACCGACGTCATGGTCGAGCTCAACTTCGACCGCCACCGCCCCCCGGCCCTGCTGGACCTGACCCGGGTGGAGCAGCTGACCGACTGGGCGCCGGAGAACGGCCACATCCGGCTCGGCGCGGGCGTCACCTACACCCGGATCATCGGCGAGCTGGGCGACCGGCTGCCCGGCCTTGCGATGGCCTCGCGCACGGTCGGGTCGCCGCAGATCCGCAACCGCGGGACGGTCGGCGGCAACCTCGGGGCGGCCTCGCCGGCCGGCGACTCGCACCCGGCCCTGCTCGCCGCCGACGCCGTGGTCGAGATCGAGTCGGTGCGCGGGTCGCGCAGCGTTCCGGTCGCGGACTTCTACACCGGGGTCAAGCGCAACGTGCTCGCCCCGGACGAGTTGATCAAGACGGTGCTGATCCCGGCGGCCGGCGGGCCGCAGCAGTACTGCAAGATCGGCACCCGCAACGCCATGGTGATCGCGGTGGCCGCCTTCGGGCTCGCCCTGCACCCCGGGCACCGCCGGGTCGGCACCGGGATCGGCTCGGCGGCGCCCACGCCGCGCCGGGCCCGCGAGGCCGAGGCGTTCATCGCCGGTGCGCTGGAGGCGGACGGCCTGTGGGACAGCCGCGATCCGGTGCCCGACGTGATGGCCACGCGGTTCGGCGACCTCGTCGCCGCGGCCTCCTCGCCGATCGACGACGTGCGCGGCAGCGCCCGCTACCGGGCCCATGCGCTGTCGGTGATGGCCCGCCGAGCGCTCATCTGGGCGTGGAACGACTTCCGGAGAGGGTGATCGCGATGCGCGTCAGCTTCCGCGTCAACGGCCAGCAGCATGAGGCGGACGATGTCTGGGCGGGCGAGAGCCTGCTGTACGTGCTGCGCGAGCGGATGGGCCTGCCCGGTTCGAAGAACGCCTGCGAGCAGGGCGAGTGCGGTTCGTGCACGGTCTACCTCGACGGCGTGGCGGCGTGTGCCTGCCTGGTCGCGGCCGGGCAGGCACAGGGGCGCGAGATCCGCACGGTCGAGGGCCTGGCCGACGGGGAGGCGCTGCACCCGGTGCAGCAGGCCTTCCTCGAGACCGGCGCCGTCCAGTGCGGGTTCTGCACGCCCGGCCTGCTGATCGCCGCGCACGACCTGCTGCAGCGCACCGGCCGGCCGAGCGATGTGGAGATCCGGGAGGCGCTGGCCGGGAACCTGTGCCGCTGCACGGGATACGAGAAGATCCTCGACGCGGTACGGCTGGCCGCCGATCGGCTCGGGGGGTGAGCGCGATGCCCGGAGCGGACCCGATCACCGTGCTCGACGGCTGCACCGTGGTCACCATGGACGGCCGGCGAAGCGAGTACCCGAGCGGCCACGTGGTGATCGAGGGGAACCGGATCACCGCCGTCGGCGAAGGCCCGGCGCCGCGCGACCTGCCCGGTGCCCGGTACGTCGACGCAGGCGGCTGCCTGGCCACCCCCGGCCTGGTGAACACCCACCACCACCTCTACCAGTGGGTGACCCGCGGGCTCGCCGTTGACGACACCCTCTTCGGCTGGCTCACCACGCTGTACCCGGTGTGGGGGTGCATCGACGCCGACATCGTGCGGACCGCCGCCACCGGGTCGCTGGCCTGGCTGGCCCGCAGCGGGTGCACCACGACCACCGATCACCACTACGTCTTTCCCCGCGGCGGCGGCGACGTGTTCACCGCGGAGATCGAGGCGGCCACCCGGGTGGGGCTGCGCTTCCACCCCTGCCGCGGGTCGATGGACCTCGGGCAGAGCAAGGGCGGGCTGCCGCCGGACAACGTGGTGGAGGACCGGGACGAGATCCTCGCCGCGACCCAGGAGGCGATCGACCG
>Ga0187788_10000453_pt1 | contig 11326 bp, 12 predicted proteins | sample 1015_BV01_MP10_2_FD_133008 | JGI IMG/M metagenome (GOLD analysis project Ga0187788, IMG submission 133008) | Tropical peat soil microbial communities from peatlands in Department of Meta, Colombia - 1015_BV01_MP10_20_MG | ecosystem: Environmental > Terrestrial > Soil > Wetlands > Peat | place...
CATTTGGCGTCAGCGCTGAAGCACTCATGCCGATGACAGAAACAAGAAACAAGATACTGAAAACTATAGATATCTTTTTTATCATTTTTTTCTACTTTTTTAACATAATCCTGTGATGCTGTCTTGGGCGAAGCAAAAAAGCCTCCCCCCCCGGAAATTCTTAACTATTCATACAAATAATATGAAACACATTATGCTATTGCAATGGCATTCTTGCTGTACTTGGTAAAATTGATCTTTTGAAAATACTTATAGGATTCTGAGCCTAATCCGTTCATTTGCGGGAGTAATCTGCTAATTTAATCAAGGGCATTGATTAATGTGTATGTTATTGTATAATATACACATGGAGGTGATGAACTATGCAGTCAACGGTAAAGGTGAGAAAGCAGTTTCTTCTCGATCCCGACAAAATCGAGATGGTCAAAAAGATTACCCATGCAGCTACCGATACCGAGGCGATTAACAGAGCCCTCGATATGATTATTGCGAACGAAAAAATTCAGAAGGCGCTTATAGCTGTAAAGGGCAAGGGCAGAATAGAGGACGTTTTTGGCAGAATATCCGCTTAAGGCCATCTGCGATACTTCGGTATATATCCCCTTCATCAATCAGGGAATCACTCATCCCGTATTTTCCGATGAGTCTGTCAGGCCGGTGCTATACATGAGTGCAGTTGTTCTTTCAGAACTGTACGCCGGCGCCCGTGACAGTCAGTCCATAAAGCTTCTCGATAAACTGTATCAGACCTTTCATGACGTCGCAAGACTCATCACGCCTGATGAGGGCGACTGGCAGAAAACTGGCGGTATCATTGCGAGGTTGAGGAAGAAATACGGATTTGAAACGAAATACCTTGCAAGGATACAGAACGATATCCTTATAGCACGCTCTGCGCGGAAATTAGGCGCATTTGTGGTCACGCTCAACGAGAAGGACTTCCGGAGAATACAGGAATTCACAGATTTTCGTATCTACGGATGAGGAGAGGCGTCAAAATGAAATGCGCCAGATAAAAAAGAAGTAAAACAAAATTGATGATGAACTTCTTATGACTAATGGAGGAGTGTCACGCAGAGGACGACTCTTTTTAGAAGATTGGCCTTAAATATCATTAAAACGGCCTTTTTGATATGTCAAGAAAATCTTTCCCGTTATCTAAAGTTTATGGCTTGCTTGAAACTAAGAGGTTCACACATGATTGCTCTTTCTGATAATATTTACCATGTCTCATGGAAACGGCTCCATCAAGGCGATCATGTATGCATTGGGTGCTAACGGCGGTATCGCCGTAGCGAAGGGGTTCGCAGCATGGCACACAGGGTCGGGAGCGATGCTCGCGGAAACCATCCATTCTTTTGTCGACTGCGCGAATCAGCTTCTGCTTTTAGTGGGACTCAGGCGGGCGAAACGGCCTGTTTCAGAAGACCACCCTCTGGGGTACGGTAAGGCTGTCTATTTTTGGTCCTTCATCGTGGCGCTTATGCTGTTCAGCATGGGGGGCACGTTCTCAATCTATGAAGGTGTGCATAAGCTGATGCACCCCGAGTTGCCCGAAGCGCCCTGGATAGCGGTAGGGGTGCTGGTTGTTTCTATGCTGCTGGAATTCGGCTCGTTAAAAGGGGCGCTCTCTGTAGTAAAAAACAGCAAGGGCAAACGCTCCTTCATGAAATGGTTCAGGGTGAGCCGTGAGAGTGAACTCATTGTGGTGGTCGGTGAGGACGTCGCCGCTTTGGCAGGTCTGTCCCTGGCGCTCGTCGCTGTTCTTGCAACAATCGTCACAGGGAAACCGCTTTTCGATGCACTGGGAACGATTGCCATCGGGGTTGTATTGGTACTCGTAGCGGTTACCGTCGGCATTGAAGTAAAGAGTCTCCTGATAGGTGAAAGCGCAGACCCTGAAACTCTCTCGGCGTTGCGCGACTTCCTTTCAGGGCGACCAGAGATTGCAGAAGTGTATAGTCTTATCACCCTTCAGCTTGGAACAGACCTGATGATATCGGCGAAGGTAAGAATGCAGGAGATGAACGCCGCAGTTCATTTGATAGAGGATATCAACGAGGTGGAATGCGCGCTCAGGACGACCTTTCCACAGATACGCTGGGTTTTCTTCGAGCCCGACATGAAGGATTAATGAAAGGCAGAGACGCGGCGACAGGGTGAGAGAAGTTCACAGTACATCACTTTTCGTTCCGGCTTTTTATGTTAACATCACCGAGAAAATGCCTGTGCGTGATCATCTGTTCTGCGAAGAACTAAACGGAGTAATCTGACAACTTAAAAACGCGCACTCCTGTGAGGAGGTAATTCTTCTCTGTTCGCCTGCTAATAAACAGCACCAATCTATTGAAATTTCTGAGAGCAGGGGATATCCATATCTCTGCTGACGGTGATGCCGAACTACTTTTAGTCGATGTTCCGCTCTGAACACAGTAAGAACGATCTGGTTCCGACTAAGAAAGTAAGGAAGTAAGAGGGGTCAAGGCTTTCAATTAAGTCGCATTGGCGGCATCGGTGCTACAGGTGAGACAGGGCTCTTGAACCGACCACCGCTCTTATTTCAGGAGCAAATTCTGTTACATCTGCCAAAATCATTCATCTGAGCTTTAAGTATTCTTTTTTTGAGTCAGCTTCTCCTCAATACTTTGGACAGGAACATCGGGCAACTGTCATAATCATCTGTGCCGCACCAGCGCTCTCTCTGATAGTCGTCGATTGCCATAGAAGAGAGGGATGCCTTACACGTATGGATACCGTTGTAAGGACATGTAGTTTCGAAGAATCTTGATCTTAGAATATCCTGGCTTCTTATTATTGTGTTCATCTATATCTTATACCTCCTTCTAACCAAGATTATCAATATAGTGTTACAGGGATATGAAAATAGAATGAAATTTTTAGATCATTTCCAGTGGATGGTGATGAGCACAATACCGATCAAAAGGAGGACGGTTAGTATAATATCCTCCACCTTCTTGAATAATTCACTGTTCATTCTTTGTTACCTCCTTTGTTTTACCGGGTGAATAAAGGACCGCGAATGTCCTTATGCATCCTATGACGGCGAGAAGGCTGGCAAGGGAGGCGATCTCGACGGGTCTTATGCTCTGTTGATAGACGGTTATCATTGCCTCTCTCAGGATGAAGACAAGTGCGGCGTCTGCTATTAATGTCAACCTCAGCCTCTGTAATTCAAAATATTCGATAATACCTCTGAGAAGTTCGATGACGACAAACATGGAGAGAATGTTGGTCACAAGGACATTAAATCCATTGGCTATTGTCCGACTTTCGTAAACAACTCTGAGATCAAGAAATATCTTTGCAATTCCTATCATGAGGGCAAGGACCACCAAAGGAATCATCAGCTTGATGATTATGTCCACAACCTTTTTGAAGTATTTCATCTCATGAAGTATAAGGGCCAGATGTTAAAGGGATATGAATGAATAGTTAAATTTTCAGGATCTATCTACCGGACAATAATTTATGAGCAAAATAAGATGGGAGGCCGTTTTCTACAATGGCGGATGCGACTTTTTGCACATCATATGGTATCCTGCAGAATTCAGTTTTTACTTCATCTGAACAAATATCAATAAAGGCGACACATGCCCTTCTATCTCCGTCTTTGGTTTACCCACGCTTCCAGCATTAATAAATACCTTGTTGTCTATATCTTTCCTGTACGGGATGTGGGTGTGGCCGTAAATCATTATGTCTGCTCCCGCCATTTGTGCCATCTCAAAAAAGAACTTATCAGGTCTGTCTTCATACCAGTAAAGATTATTCTTCGATGGCCCTGCGTGAAATATCTTTACCAATCTCCCATGAGCAGAAAAGGATATTTGAAAAGGAAGTCTTTTCATATAATCTTTCGTTCTTTCAGTGGCTTTCTTCTTTGTCCATTCGAAAGACAAATTTGCCGCTTCCGACTGAATGGGATCTTCATACTTACATCCGCAGTGCTCTCTGTCATTTGCCACGGCATCATCATAATTGCCCTGAACCCCTTCAATGTCATGTCCGATAAGAAAATTAACTACCTCATTGACAAATGGAGCATAACCGCCAAGGTCTCCGAGATGATATATTTTGTCAACATTCTGCGATATGGCAGCATCGTACACAATATTAAGGGCCTCAATATTTACGTGAATATCGCCTAATACAGCAATCTTCATTTTTATCCCGCAGCTAATACACTATCAGGCAAGTCTGGTCTTTATAGTATCCGCAAGTCTATATCCCCAAGACCATATACCGGTCTCAGGACATGGCGACAGCATCGAGTCCTTACCGATTATATATCTATTTCCTCTCCATACGACCGCAGCGGAAAGGAGAGGCACAAACCAGACCAGGCCTATGATGAGGTCTTTTACCGGTGATAAAAAATACAGCAGGCAGTTCATCTTCGTCTTTATCTTTTTGCCGATATAAAAATCTCCCAACACTTTAAGCGAACTCACGCTTGCCGCAAAAGTCACTGTCAGTTTAGACGGCTCCCATAACAGTAAGGGAAGAAAAGACATGAACACAGGATTGCCGAGCAATTCAGAGAAATATCTCATTCCGCCGATTTTCCACCTGAGCTTTCCCCATCTCGTGTGCCTGTTAATGAATTTCCTTACACCCCAATATTCGTTCACATTCTTTATCATGTGATTAGACAAAATAACATGCTTTCCTATATCATGCAGTTTCTTGCCGATAAGGTAGTCCTCGGCAAGCACGTCTTTTACCGCTTTGAATCCGCCGATGGCCTCAAGGTCTTGTTTTTTCATAAGCATAGACTTGCCAACTACACAGGGCATTTTAAGGAATTTATCCAGGAAACAGATACTCCCCATAACAAAAGAATTCAGGTGCAGGTTCTCAAAGATTGAACCAAAAGTTCGTCCCCCTGTCCCTTTTATCATATTGCTTACAAGTCCCACCCGGGGGTTCTCCATATGTTTTATGATTTCTCGCAAGTAATTGTTGTTTACCATGACATTGCTGTCACTGACGAGAACATGCCCAAATTTTGCCACCCTGTAAGCGGGTATTAGATTGTTGACCTTCGGATTGAGACCGGCATTGCATCTTTCCACAATAATGTTAATGTCTCTAACAGGATATTTATCCTTTATCTTCCTTGCGACTTTATATGCAGGGTCGTTGTGGTCTTGAAGTGAAAATATAACCTCATATTCAGGATAGTCCTGAAGACATATGCTTTCAAGATTATCAAACAAATTATCGTCAAGCCCTTTGAGAGGCTTCAGGACAGAGACGGGAGGCAGAGACAAAGGTGCGGTAACAGTTATACTGTCGTTGGCTTCACCTGTGCTTTTCCTCCTCAGCATCGATCTGATTGACCATACTTGAAACCCGTAGCCTATAAGTCCTAACATCGTTATACTCGCAAAAATCAAAAATATCTTCATTGTTCTCCTTTCTCAGTTTCGAAACAAAGTTATCGCCACGCCCTTGTTATGCTTGATGCACTGCTTTACCGAATCGACGTTTTTTTCACAATTTAACAAAGTCTTCCATGAGTAGATATGTCGCGCCCTGTGGAAATCACTGTTTGCGATGTAGGGATATTTCTTGAGACTTATCACGTTAAAGACATCGTCCCTGTTGGCGATCTCCCAGGCATCGATGTATCTGGCATATTTCTCTCTGTTATTCCACAGAAATAGCGTATCCCTTGTAGTTATTTCCGAACTGTGGTGCGGATGACAGGCGATGACCAGGGCGTTTTGCTCTTTTGCCCTGAGGAATATCTTTTCATAATCCCAGCAGGCAGGGATGAATTCTTTTATGTTAAGGATAAGGATATGGGCCGACTTGTCAGAAGAGAGGTGGTTCTTGGTTATCTCAACTCCGGGGATTACGAGCATTTCATACTTGTCCCACGCCCTTTTGGCTTCCTGTCCGATATGGGACATGTAGTCGCCGAAATTGTCTTCCGTAATCGACAACCTAAAGCGGTTTGCCAGTTTCCCGAATGAATTGTCTACGCTCACTACATGGTCGGTGATTGCGATGACGTCGAATCCTGCTTGTCCGAAGAGGTCGACTGTTCTTCGCAGCTCCACCGAACCGTCCGAGTATTTCGTGTGAATATGAAAATCACACAATAACATTAATAAGACTATAAACTTTTTAAATTACAGGATTATTACGGAAAGATGAAATTTCTGTTAAGAAACCTGCCTCGGCATCCAGCTGCCGATCCATCAATGCCCGATATAAGAATAAAGGTATCTTTACGGGACGCCTGGTTTTTATAGAAAGCCTCGAAGTCAGCGCATCCGGCTCCGGGGCATTAATTCTGACTCATTTCTGTATGGGAAATAATGGATGGGAGCAGAAGATCAGAATTGTATTTGACATCTCGTAATCTCTTTACCTTCGCTCTTTATGCACAGGATTTTTTTTCGTACCCTCTCGCACCAGATTAGAATCTGCTCCTCGAAGGTGGAACGATTTCCGACTATTTCCAGGACATCGCCTTGTTTCATCGAAGTCGTCTTGGCTGCGATTTTACTGATAGCTTGCGAAAATTGCATACCCGTTATATCCAACTTTTCTATTTCCATTTCTATGCTATCTCCTTTCTGTCCTTGTTTCGCTCTGTTATAGGACCAATGTACATGGAAGGCCATAGGAACTGATATCAGTATATAGGATCAAAGTTACAGAATCATGAAATAAGTATGAATTCTTTGTTAACCCGAAAAATGAAATCCATTGAATAAAGAGGCGGGGCATATGGTATCGAGAAGCAAAAAACACCGGATGCCAGCTTAAGACCTGCAGGCATGACGGGTAAGAGACTTTGAATGTCAATTTTATCATGGGACTCTTTAAATCTGCTCCCGATGTATTTCTCTGGCTAAAAGGTTCTGCTCTTTATAAGATATGAGTAATATGTTGCGGCATTCGTAGGCTTGCGCTCCAGGGTTTTAAAATCCACTTGATAGAGTCCGAAGCGTGCATCGAGACCCTGAAGCCACTCATAATTGTCGATCAGGGACCAATAGAAATACCCCCTCACATCCATGCCCTTTCTTATGCATCGTTCAACAGTATCGACATGACTCCTCATGAATCTTATCTTTTCCCTGTCGTTGCGGGTCGCAATGCCGTTCTCGGTAACAATTAGCGGGATACTCAGTTTTGACGCGTATCGCAGGACCTTTTCAAGTCCCCGCGGATGAATCTCCCACCCCATGTCCGTAAGCCCATACCCGTCGATATCCCTGTGTCTCAGCTCAACTGCCATCTTTTTGAAGGGGTTGAATCTCACGTGTACTCTCGTGTAGTAATTCACACCGAAAAAATCTAGTTTGCCTTTTATAGGCAGAGCAATTTCTACCGCTTTTCTAAAAGGAAATTTTACATAGAGTTTGCCGGTTAAAAATGCATCGAGGAGGGAATGGTTATAAAAGTACTTTGCAATCTTCGCGAGCAATCTGTCCATAGGGTTCCATCTGCTCCAGGGTGCAAGTGCAGCCATATTATGCGCTACACTTACCATGGCATCGGGTATGCGGGAATGGATGACATCATATGCGTTCCCGTGGCATGTCAGGATATTCTCCAACGCCTTAAGTGCCAAGGCGCCATCTCGGACACCCGGAGGCATACATCCTTCAAGATATCCGCCGAGGAGAAGCACGTAGGGCTCATTAAAGGTTATCCAGTAGCGCACACCCTTGATCTCGGAAATGATCCTTTCTGCGTATTCCAGAAACTTTGCAACCGACGTGGTCTCATGCCAGGGATATTTCTTGATGAACCACAGGGGGTGAGTGAAGTGGTGGATCGTGACCATCGGCTCGATATCATTTCGCCTGAGGATGTCGACAACCTCCTGATAATGAGCTATTGCCTCGCCATTCCATATGGCCTCCTTCGGCTGTATCCTGCTCCACTCAATAGAGAACCGGTAAGCATTGACACCGAGTTCTTTCAGGAGATCGAGGTCCTTCCTAAAGAGGTTATAATGATTTGTTACATCAGGGTTTGAGTCGAGTATCGAATCCCAGGATGCCCAATCTGCATAGGGAGAGCCTTCGAGTTGGAAAGCAGACGTCGCAACGCCCCACAGAAAATCTTTTCCCCTATGCATATTCTATATTTAGCCACAACCTGCGCAAAGAAAAAAGAGCCGCCCTCCTTTGGGGAGGGCGGAGGGTTAAGAGCTCTCTATTTGGCTTAAAGAGCTATCTGTAAAGTAACTTGTATTCTATGATCGTTCTTTTTTCCTGACTGTTCATAATTCACGGTGTCATAATCCACAAGAAACATGTTCTTATGCGGCTTATCAAGGTAATATGCCACACCCGCGATATACCTCGAATTCTCATTATCATCTGCATCCGTGTTCGGATCGAAACGGTCATATCTTCCGATCACGCTGAATCTGTTGATGGGGTCTTTGAACATGTTGTAGAGCTTCAGTTCGGTAAAGAAGGAATAGCCGTCTTTTTTAGTGTCATTGGCACCGTTCTGCTGGCCCTTGCCCCAATAATACTGCCCCGTCAGAACGACAGGCTCGGATTCAAAACTACCGAAGGCGAGATTGGTGGTCCAGTTGGGTTCAGCCGCCGTATTGCCCTTTCCGGTTGTACCGAAGTAGCTTAATTGAAGACCCGGGATCACATCCGGCAGAGGCCTGACCGTCAGCCTGCCTTCCAAAACCTTGTTCTTGTTCTGCTCACTCGCGGAATATCCGCCGCCGTTGTAAATACCTGCCTGAACGCTTCCGTACCGGCCTGCATAGTGGCTGTTCACCTTCTCCTGGTACTCCCTCGGCATTTCCCCGCCGAGAAGAGAGGTAAAGGTCACACCGAAGTCAGCCGAATTCATGATGGAGTTTCTCTCGATGAACATCGTGTCTTGCAAACGATAGAAATTGAGATTCTCCTCGTAATCGAGCCAGGGTATGTGTACAACGCCGACCTCGAAATTGGGTTTGGTAAGAAAAGCTAAGTCGGGAAGTTTGAATTTGCCATATGCATACTTAATCCTCACCTCAATGGAATCCGACAATTTGCTGTTCGGTATCGATGCCTGGGTCACATCCGTTGTCATGTGAGCCTCGAACCACGGAGCAAATTCTTTAGTAACCCTGAAATACCCTCTTTTGATGGCAAATTTATTCCTGTCTATGCCGTCGCCCGCTGTGCCGCCGACATCAGCGCCGTCTCCGTTCATATATGAGAGATACCATAGGAGCCCGAATTTAAACCCTTTCAAAGCCTTTACGATATTGCCGAGATCCTTATCTTCTGAAGGTGACACTAATGCAACCTTCTGCTCGATCTTTTGCTCAACTTTTTCCTCCGCCTTTTTTTCCTTCTCGGCCTTCTCCTTATCCATGTCCTTCATTACGCCGACGGCTTCCTGCTCTGTCAGAATACCTTTTTCTACAAGCTTCTTCAGAATCGGGTCTGTAATATCTTCGGCCTTTGATATACCCGACAACAAAAACAGAAAGCACAGACTCAGAACCAACGACAACCCTCTCTTCATACCATCTCCTCCTTTTAATAATTTTTTTGATAATTGTCCTGCAAGATAAGAACTGCCTTGTTTGCACATTCCGATCTGCTCCATATGGCAGCCATTACTTTACGGTCTGAATGTTACAGGAATATTACAGGGAGATTAATTTTTTGTGAAAGCGATGATAATAGACCACACAACCTATCGAGGGTAAAGACCCAAAAATGCATAGGAAAAATGCAGGTGTTATGAAAAGATTTATTTATCGATACCTTAGTGTACCCGTAACAGATGGTTCGACGAGCTTTTTTATGATCATCAGCATAAAGATATGTTCAATAAATTTATCGAGTTAAATAAATCTTTGAACAATATCTGCATTTTTCGGGCAATCACACACGAAGCAATGATCGCTCTATTTCTTCTCTTTTTCTTCCATGACGGGCAACGTAAAATAGAACGTGGCCCCTTCCCCCGGTCTTGACTCAACCCAGATTCGCCCTCCATGGCGTTCGACGATCCTCTTGGAGATCGCGAGACCTACACCTGTTCCTTCGTATTCTTGCCTCGTGTGGAGCCGCTGGAAAATAACAAAGATGCGATCAAAAAACTTTGGGTCTATTCCGATTCCGTTGTCCCGGACAGAGAATACCCACTCTCTGTCCTTTTGCTCCGCTGAGATATGGATTCTCAGTCTCTCTTTTCCCCGGAATTTGATCGCATTTCCGATAAGGTTCTGGAACAGGCTCGTCATCTGGGTTTCATCGGCAACAACTGTCGGGAGAAGATCATACGTTATCTTTGCACCGCTTTCTTCAAGGGCGGAAGGAAGATTAAAAATTGCCTTTTCAAGGGCAACAGAACAATTCATCGGTTTGAAGCTGCCGCCTTTTGTTTCGACTCTTGAATATTCCAGCAGGTCATTAATGAGCATTTCCATCCTGGTGACGCCTTCAATCGTGTACTGGATAAATTCATCCGCTTTCTCATCAAGTCTGCCTTTATAGCGCCTTTCAAGAAGCTTTAGGAAACCCGCGATCGTACGCAGGGGTTCACGCAAATCGTGTGATGCAGCATAGGCAAACTGCTGAAGATCTGCATTGGAACGTTCCAGTTCCTGCAGCGCCCCGCTAAGCTCCTCTTTTTGCATCTCCAGTTCGACCTGATGTATTCTGAGTTCATGAATGAGGCTCTTCACATCCGTGGGAACAAGACTTTCCTTATCTTCCCATTCCTTGGCGAGTTTCATTTCAGCTCTTTTACGAAAGGCTGGAAGTTTCCTTTTTGTTTTGGATCCGTCCTTAATCATTTCCTGCGGTATGCCCTAATGAACAGCTAAGGGATTGGTATCATTAACAATACTTCTATCACGATTTTGGGGTCTTGTAAAGTGAAGGGAAAAAAATAAGTTAGATCAGCCGACGGTACAAAGAATGCGGACTGCCGTTCCCTGCCCTTCCGCACTTTCGATCTTCATTCCCCATCCGTGCGCCTTCACGAGATGTTTAACGATTGCAAGACCGAGGCCGGTTCCGCCGAGTTCCCTCGACCGGGCGCGGTCGACTCTGTAAAACCTTTCACCGAGACGGTCAAGGTGTTTCTTCGGAATACCGATGCCGGTATCCTCGACAGAGACCGTTAGGAAGGATGAGGGATGAGGGATGAGGGATGAATCGATACCTTCCTCTTTTTGAACTTCGAATTTCGACGCCTCCGGCGACTCGCTGAGATCAGAACTTTGGACTGCCACCGTCACCCCGCCCTTTTCGGTAAACTTGAGCCCGTTGTCGACGAGGTTGAGGAGAATCTGGATCAGCCG
>Ga0187788_10000454_pt1 | contig 11323 bp, 11 predicted proteins | sample 1015_BV01_MP10_2_FD_133008 | JGI IMG/M metagenome (GOLD analysis project Ga0187788, IMG submission 133008) | Tropical peat soil microbial communities from peatlands in Department of Meta, Colombia - 1015_BV01_MP10_20_MG | ecosystem: Environmental > Terrestrial > Soil > Wetlands > Peat | place...
GGAGGGCGAGTTGCTGGCGATCGAGCACGCCCTACGGCGCCGCGAGGCGGAGTCGGCGCAGCGGCGCGTGGTCGCCGAGCAGTTGCACCGGGCCAGAGAGGCCGTGCAGCGCCAGACCAGGAACTGGGGCCTGGCACCGGACGCCGACGCCGCGGGCTCCACCCCGGCGTGACGAACGAGGCGGGAAGCGACATCCTCTCGGGAGAGTCGGTCACGGATGTCCGGCTGCGCCGGGCGGCTCCGACGTCTCTGCCGAGGGGCGTCGAGGTGGTGCCCACGACCCGAGGAGACACCCGTGAAGTACATGATCCTGACGTACGCATCCCAGCGGGACTACGACGGCCTGGCCGGCGGTGGGGGCGAGTGGTCCGCGGAGGACTTCGCCGCGATGGGCGCGTTCATGGAGCAGTTCACCAAGGAGCTGGAGGAGTCCGGCGAGTTGGTCGAGACCCGCGGGCTGACCGCGCCGGTGCACACCAGGCGGGTCGGCGGCGGCCTGCGTGACGGCGTGCCGGTGGTCACCGACGGGCCGTACGCGGAGACCCAGGAGGTGCTGGCCGGCTACTGGGTGGTGGAGTGCGAGAGCTTCGACCGGGCCACCGCGATCGCCGCGAGGCTGGGCGACTGCCCGGCGCCGGAGTCGGTCGCGGCCCGGGCGTACGCCGACGTGCGGCCGGTCGCCGAGTCGCGCCACGAGCTGGACAGCTGACGTGCCGGCCACCGGCGTCGAGGACCTGCTGCGTGAGCTCGCCCCGCAGGTCCTCGGCGCCCTGGTGCGCCGGTACGGGCACTTCGACACCGCTGAGGACGCGGTGCAGGAGGCACTGCTCGCGGCGGCCACCCAGTGGCCGGACCGGGGGTTGCCGGAGAACCCCACGGGCTGGCTGATCACGGTGGCGTCCCGGCGGCTGACCGACCTGCTGCGCGGCGAGCAGGCGCGCCGGCGCCGAGAGGGCGCGGCCGCGCAGTGGGTGCTGCCCGACCAGTGGCTGGCGCCGTCCGCCGACCGCCCGGCCTCGGACTCGGACGACTCGCTGATCCTGCTGTTCATGTGCTGCCACCCGGCCCTGTCGCCCGCCGCACAGATCGCGCTCACCCTGCGCGCGGTCGGGGGCCTGTCCACCGCGGAGATAGCGCGGGCGTTCCTGGTGCCGCAGGGGACCATGACGCGCCGGATCACCCGGGCCAAGCAGGCGGTGCGGGACAGCGGGATCCCGTTCGCCATGCCGCACGGCGAGGAGCGCGCGCGGCGGCTCGACGCGGTGCTGCACGTGCTGTACCTGATCTTCAACGAGGGCTACGCGAGCACCTCCGGCCCCAGCCTGCACCGGGCGGAGCTGTCCACGGAGGCGATCCGGCTGACCCGGATGGTGCACCGGCTGCTGCCCGAGGACGGCGAGGTGGCCGGCCTGCTCGCGCTGATGCTGCTCACCGACGCGCGCCGGCCCGCGCGCACCGGGCCGGGCGGCGAGCTGATCCCGATGGCCGACCAGGACCGCGCCCGCTGGGACGCCGGCATGATCGCCGAGGGCATCGCGCTGATCAGCGCCGCGCTGCCTCGCGGCGCGACCGGCCCCTATCAGTTGCAGGCCGCGATCGCCGCGGTGCACGACGAGGCGCCCGGCTACGCCGACACCGACTGGGCCCAGATCCAGGCACTGTACGAGGTGCTGCTGCGCCTGTCGGAGAACCCGGTGGTGGCGCTCAACCACGCGGTCGCGGTGGCCATGGCGCAGGGCCCGCGGGCCGGCCTCGACCTGCTCGACACGCTCGCCGCCGACCGGCGCATCGCCGGCGACCACCGGCTGACCGCGGTGCGCGCGCACCTGCTGGAGATGACCGGCGACACCACGGCGGCGCGGGAGGCCTTCGAGCAGGCCGCCCGGCAGGCGATGAACCTGCCACAGCAGCGCTACCTCAACAGCCAGGCGGCGCGGCTGCGCTGAGGGAGGGCGCTCCGGAGTAGCTTGCTCGCGCATGAGCCGGGAGCGGGACGAGACGCCGGGGACGGACGCGCAGGGTCCCCCCGACGCGGCTCGGCTGCCCCGCCCCGTGACCTCCGGGGTGTTGGCGGGCCTGATGCTGGTCGTGATCGCCGGGTCTGCCTGGCTGGCCACCCGACCGGGGGCGGGGGATGCCCAGGCCGGTGTCGTGACCTGGCTGAATCATCCGCCCCAGCCCCTGGCCGCGGTGCTCGCGGTGACGAATCCGTTCTTCCGTCCGCTGTCGCTCACCGTGGTGGCGGTCGTCCTGGTCGGCTGGGTCCTGCTCACTGCCGGGTCCGCGTGGGCGCGTCGCGAGGTGCTGCGCGCAACGCTCGCCGGCCTGGTGCTCGCCGAGGCCATGGCGCAGATCCTCAAGCGTTCCGGGCACCAGCCACGTCCGTCGGCCGAGATTCCCGGTCTGGACATGCACGGCTACCCCAAGGATCCGCTGGGCTACGCCTACCCCTCGGCCCACACCGCCGTGGCCGTCGCCCTGGTGTCGGCACTGTGGCCGTGGATGAGCCGGCCGCAACGCATCGCGGGCGTGGCGGTCGCCGTCCTGATCGCGCTGAACCGGATCTACATCGGCGCGCACTGGCCGCTCGACGTGGTCGGGGGCGCCGCCATCGGCCTGCTCAGCGGGAGCATCTGCTGGCTGGTCGCGGCCTGGTGGCCGATTCCCCCTCAGCGGGGTGGGGTGTGATGGATGGCGTCACAGACCACATGGCGTGCACGGATCCGGCAGATCACCCGGGTCTCGCGCCCGCGGCGGGCGCGCGGCACCACGTCCCCGTAGAAGTGCCGCCCGCCGGTGTACGCGTGGGCGAGGTTGTCGAGGTGCTCCAGGGCTCCCTCCTCGGAGACCGACGCGTCGCCCCTGATCTCGATCCACCGGCCGCTGTCCTCCGGATCGACCACGAGGACCGCGGCTCGCGGGCGAGCCGACATGTTGCGCGCCTTCTGCCGTTCGGATGCGGTGTTGATCAGCACGTCGGTGCCGTCGAAGCTGAACCAGACCGGCTGGGTCTGCGGCTGTCCATCCGCCATGAGCGTCGCCAACGTCGCCCGCAGCGGCCTGCTCAACAGGTCATGGTGAGAGTCCGGGATGGCGGCGGTCGCCGTCCGGGGCATCTCACCTTCGCCCGGCGTGCCACCCGCCGCCGGCCCCTGATCACCGTCCGCCACCTGCCCGCTGGTCGCAGACTGCGGGCGGCGGTGCGCGCGCGCGGTCGCCGCGTCGGCAACGGCGCCGGTGAGGATTCGCAGCGGCCGGATCCGTCCGATGACGGGGGTCTCGGTTCGGCCCAGCTCGGCGGGGACCGCCCCGCCGAAGAACCGGGGCGCTCCCATGTATCGGTTCGCCAGGGCGTCCAGGTGATCGGACGCGCCGCCCTCGGTGAGCTCCACCACCCCCCGGAGCTCGATCCAGTGCACGGCGGGCCCCGGATCGACGACGAGCAGGGTCACCCGGGGATCCGCTCGCATGTTCCGCTCCTTGCGGAACCCGCGCATGGTGTTCACCAGGACGTAGGGCTGCTCGAAGCTGAACCAGACCGGGTGGGTCTGCGGGTACCGGTCCGGCATCAGGGTCGTCAGGGCTGCGATCAGGGGCCGGTCGAGCAGGTCACGGTGGGAGTCGGGGACCTGCCCGGCGTCCGGCCGATCGCCGGCCGGCCGGGTCGGCGGCAGCCGGGGAGGCGGTGTCCCTGTCATTGCGGACCTCGTCAGGGCCGGATGGGTAGGGGCGCGTGATGGTGGCGACTGTCCTCCGGGGGCGGCTGCGGCGTCCAGGCAGGCCCCGGGTGGCTGACCCCGGTCCTGACGTTCGGCCCTGACGTTTCCCCCCCCCCGGGGGGGCCCTGACTTCGGCCCTGACGTTCGGCCCGGACCTTCGGCCCTGGCAGGTGGGACCGGCCGGGGCGAGGCTCGTGATAGGGCTCGGGCCGGATCGCGCGCCGAGCTGACCCGTCGTCCCGGCCGCACCAGGGTCAGCGGGAGGGAGGGCGTGATATGCGTGTTCCGGACGACACGGCCAGGAGCACCGGCACCGCCGGCGAGTCCGCCGTCGAAGGCGGCGGGCGGCGGCGCGTGACGCTCGGCATGCTCGTGGGGAGCGGGCACAAGATCATGCTCTTCACCCTGCCGTTCCTGGTGATCGGCCTGGTGATCGCCATCGGCTATCCGTCGGTCCTCGACTTCGGCGATCCGCCGGCTGCGCTGCGGGCGGTCTCCGTCGTCGTCCTGGCCGCCGGTGTGGCGATCTGGGCCTGGTCGGTGGCCCTGATCCTGACCAGGGTGCCACGGGGGGAGCTCATCACCACCGGCCCCTACGGCTGGGTCAGGCACCCGATCTACACCAGCGTGGCCCTGCTGGTCCTTCCCTGGCTCGGCCTCCTGTTCGGCAGCTGGTTGGGAGCGCTCGTCGGGATCGGCATGTACCTCGGATCCAGGAGGTACGCGCCGGAGGAGGAGGCGGCCCTGGCGAAGGAGTTCGGGCCCGCCTGGGACCACTACCGCGACGCGGTGCGGATTCCCTGGCTGTAGGGACGGTTGTGGCGACGGCTGCAGTGACGGCTGCAGGGACAAGGAGCGAGTGATGATCTCGCAGACTCACCGGCCGGCGGTCCAGCGCGAGCCACCCCGCCTCGGGCTGCTGAAGGTCGTGAACCCGGTCTTCGCCGCCGTGCTGCGCTCCCCGCTGCACGGTCTGCTCGACGCCGGGTTCCGGCCGCGACTGCTCCTGCTGACCATCCCGGGCCGCAGGACCGGCAGGCGGTACCGCATCGTGGTCGCCCGTCACGACCTCGACGGCGGCGTGTCGATCCTGACCAGCATGCCGTGGCGGCTCAACGCCCGCGGCGGCGCCGATGTCGAGGTCACCTACCACGGCAGGACCCGCCCGGCGCGCGCCGTCCTGGTCGAGGATCCGGACGAGGTCGCCGATGCGTACGCCGCGGAGATCGACCGGATCGGCCGGCGGGCGGCCCTGCGCCGGCTGGGCGTCCGGATCAACGTCCGGCGCACCCCCACGCACGAGGAGCTCGTGGAGGCGGTGAACCACGAGCACCTCTCGCTGATCCGCCTCCGGAGCCCGTCGTAGATCGCTTATCCGATCTGAACCTGAATCACCCTGATAAGGTGAGGACTGCCCGCTTTGGCCATCCGCACGATGGATTCGGCAGGTGTCCCGAGCGCAGAGCCGGTGGCAGGTGGCAGGCCGGCACGACCGAGTCGAGACCGGGAGCCGAGGCGAGGTTCGGGGGTGATGCCCCAGCTCCGTGGCCGACCGGATCGGGTGCCTCGGCTTGCCCGAGCGACCGGACGGCTCAACTCTGGAGGCCTGACGGCTCGACTCTGGAGGCACGTCGTGAACGGTATTCGTGTCGGAGGACGGCGACAGCGGGGCTCGGCGCGACGTCGACCGCTGGCTGCCGCGGCTGTGCTCGCCCTGTCGTCCGCGCTGCTCGTGGCCTGCGGAAGCCAGAGCAGCGTCCCGACCCTGAACTGGTACATCAACCCGGACAACGGCGGGCAGAGGCGCCTCGCCGAAAAGTGCGCCGGCGCCTCGAACGGGGCGTACCAGGTCTCGATCCAGACCCTGCCGAACGACGCGTCCTCGCAGCGCGAGCAGCTGGTCCGCCGGCTGGCCGCCAAGGACAGCTCGATCGACGTGATGAGCCTGGACCCGCCGTTCGTCGCGGAGTTCGCCAACGCGGGCTTCCTGCGCCCGTTCTCCAAGCAGGACGAGCCCACCTTCACCGACGGCGTCCTGAAGGGCCCGATCGAGACGGCGTACTGGAACGACCAGCTGGTGGCGGCACCGTTCTGGGCCAACACGCAGCTGCTGTGGTTCCGCAAAGCGGCCGCTGAGGCCGCCGGCGTCGATCCCACCTCACCGGACTTCACCTGGGACCAGATGATCAAGGCTGCGGACAGCCAGCACAAGGTGATCGGGGTGCAGGCCAACCGGTACGAGGGGTACATGGTCTGGATCAACGCCCTGGTCATGTCCGCCGGCGGCGAGATCATCACAGACGTGCAGGCCGGCAAGAACGCCAAGCCGACGATCAACTCTCCGGCGGGGGATGCAGCGGCCGACATCGTGGGTGGTCTGGCCAGGTCCCCGGCGGCGCCGCCGGCGATGTCCACGGCCGGCGAGGAGGAGGCTCGTTCCGCCTTCCAGAGTGACTCCGGAATGTTCATGGTCAACTGGCCGTACGTGTACAGCGCGGCCAAGGCCGACGTCCAGGCCGGGGCGACAACCCAGTCCGTGGTGGACGACATCGGCTGGGCCAGGTATCCCGAGGTCAAGGCCGGCGAGGCCAGCCGCCCGCCGCTGGGCGGGATCAACCTGGCGATCGGCGCCTTCACCAAGTACCCGCAGCAGGCCCTCGACCTGGTCAAGTGCGCCACCTCGCTGGAGAGCAACATCGACTACATGCTCGACTCCGGCAACCCGGCGGCGCGCAGTGCCGCGTACGACGACCCCAAGATCCGTGCGGCCTACCCGATGGCCGATCTGATCCGCCAGTCGATCAACGACGCGGGGCCGCGGCCGATCACGCCGTACTACAACGATGTGTCGACGTCGGTGCAGAGGACCTGGCATCCGCCGACCTCGGTCCAGGCCCCGCAGACGCCGGAGGAGACAGCGACCTTCATGACCGACGTCCTGCAGGGCAACCGGCTCCTGTGAGCCGACGAGCTGCGCAGGAGAGGAGCATCTCGTGACCATTACCGAACCCCGCGTCGAGGCCCCGGCGCCGGCAGAGCCCGAGGTGTCCGAGCGCACCCGGCATGAACGGCGGCTGGGGCTGAGCCTGTCAGCCCCGGCATTCATCGTCATGGTGTTCGTGACCGCCTACCCGTTGGTCTACGCGGTCGTCCTGTCCTTCTACCAGTACCGGTTGACCGACCCCGCCGGGAAGCAGTTCGTCGGGCTGCGCAACTACGTGACGGTCCTGACCGACCCCATATGGTGGAGCGACTTCGGGACCACGTTCATCATCACCGTGGTGAGCGTCGTCATCGAGCTGGTGCTCGGCTTCGCCTTCGCCTTCGTGATGTACACCATTCTCTTCGGCCGCTCGCTGGTCCGCACCGGGATCCTCGTCCCGTACGGCATCATCACGGTCGTCTCCGCGTTCATCTGGCGCTACGCGTTCCAGCTCGACTCCGGCTTCGTGAACCAGTGGTTCAACCTGGGCGAGTTCAACTGGTTCGGCCAGCGCTGGTCGTCGCTGTTCGTCATCATCCTCTCGGAGATCTGGAAGACCACACCGTTCATCTCCCTGCTCCTGCTGGCCGGCCTGGTGCAGGTGCCCGGCGAGTTGCAGGAGGCGGCCAAGGTCGACGGCGCCACGCCGTGGCAGCGCCTGATGCGGGTGACCCTGCCCAACATGAAGGCCGCCATCATGGTGGCCCTGCTGTTCCGGACCCTGGACGCGTGGCGGATCTTCGACAACCCGTTCGTCATGACAGCCGGGGCCAACAACACCGAGACGCTGTCCATCCTGGCGTACCGCCAGAACGTGACCCTGCTGAACCTGGGCGTGGGATCGGCGATCTCCGTGCTGCTCTTCATCTCGGTGGTCCTCATCGCATTCATCTTCATCAAGGGATTCCGGACCGACCTGTCGCAGGTGAGGGGTGATAGGTGATGGGCGGTCAGCGCACGAGCCACTGGTGGACCGTCTGGGGCGCTCTCATCCTGGTCTGGGCGCTGTTCCCGCTGCTCTGGATGGTCTCCCTGTCCTTCAAGGACCCGAACACCTTCCGCAGCCAGACGCCCACCTTCTTCCCGTCGAAGTGGGTGTGGACGAACTACCAGACGGTGTTCAGCGACACGCTGTTCACCAGTGCCTTCCGTAACTCCGTCGGCATCTCGCTGATCGCCACCGGATTCGCCGTGGTGGTGGCGATGTTCGCGGCGTACGCCATCGCTCGCCTGGACTTCCCCGGCAAGCGGCTCCTGCTGTCGATGGCCCTGGCCATCGCGATGTTCCCGCAGGCCGCGCTGGTCGGGCCGCTGTTCAACATGTGGCGGAGCCTCGGGATCTACGACACGTGGCTCGGCCTGATCATCCCGTACCTCACCTTCGCCCTACCGCTGTCGATCTGGACCATGTCGGCCTTCTTCCGCCAGATTCCCTGGGAGATGGAGCAGGCGGCCCAGGTGGACGGCGCCACCGCCTGGCAGGCGTTCCGGAAGGTGATCGTGCCGCTGGCCGCCCCCGGCGTGTTCACCACGGCGATCCTGACCTTCTTCTACTGCTGGAACGAGTTCCTGTTCGCGATCTCGCTGACGTCGACGGACCGGGCTCGCACCGTTCCGGCTGCCCTGTCCTTCTTCACCGGCGCCTCGCAGTTCCAGTCCCCGGTGACGGCCATCATGGCCGCCTCCGTCGTCGTCACCATCCCCGTCGTCATTCTCGTGCTCCTGTTCCAGCGGCGGATCGTGGCAGGTCTGACCGCCGGCGCGGTCAAGGGCTGAACCCAAGGAGGGAGTGATTCAGCCGTGGCAGCTATCACCATGAAGAACATCGTCAAGCGGTACGGCGACGGGTTCCTGGCCGTCAACGACGTGAGCCTCGACGTCGCGGACGGCGAGTTCGTGATCCTGGTCGGCCCGTCCGGCTGCGGGAAGTCCACCCTGCTCAGGATGATCGTCGGCCTGGAGGACATCACGTCCGGCGACATGCTGATCGACGGGAACCGGGTCAACGACAAGGCGCCCCGGGACCGAAACCTGTCGATGGTCTTCCAGAACTACGCGCTCTACCCCCACCTCAGCGTGTTCGAGAACATCGCCTTCCCGCTGCGGCTGAAGCGGGTGGCGGACGACGAGGTGAAGGCGCGGGTCCACGAGGCGGCAGAGATGCTGGAACTCACCGAGCACCTCGACCGGAGGCCGGCGAACCTGTCCGGAGGCCAGCGCCAGCGGGTCGCGATGGGCCGCGCGATCGTGCGCAAGGCCGCGGCGTTCCTGTTCGACGAGCCGCTGTCCAACCTGGACGCGAAACTCCGGGGCCAGATGCGCACCGAGATCTCCCGGATGCAGCGCCAGCTGGGCACGACGACCGTCTACGTCACGCACGACCAGACCGAGGCGATGACCCTCGGCGACCGGATCGCGGTGCTCCGGAAGGGACTGCTTCAGCAGGTCGGCACGCCGTACGAGCTCTACGAGGGCCCGGTCAACCTCTTCGTCGCCGGATTCATCGGGTCCCCGCCGATGAACTTCATCCCCGGCCGGCTCAGCGGTGGCCGGCTCGAGACGCCCTTCGGCACGCATCCCGTCAAGAGTGAACGGATGAGAGGTGTGGGCGACCGCGAACTGGTGATCCTCGGCATCCGGCCGCAGCACTTCGAGGACGCGTCACTGATGTCGGCGGAGAAGCGCGATCGCGGGCAGCCGTTCAACGCCACGGTGGACGTGACCGAGTGGCTCGGGGACGAGCTGTACGCCTATGTGCCGTACGAGGCGCCGGCGCAGGTCACCAAGCAGTTGCAGGAGCTGGAGCGCGAGCTGGACAGCGAGCAGATGCGCACCCAGCTGGTCGTCTCCCTCGACCCGGCCAGCCGGATCCGCTCGGGGAGCACGGCCGAACTCTGGTTCGACACCGAGCGCGTGCACGTGTTCGATCCCGCGACCGGCGAGAACCTCACGCGCACGTCCGACCTGGCCTCCGACCAGGCACCGGCCGACGTCACCGACGACGGGTCGCCCGGCGTCACGGCGTCCGGGTAACCCGAGCAGGGGCCGCGGGCCGCAGTGATGTGTCTCCGGGACAGGGAGGCGGTGGGCGTGACGCAGCAGTACATCGTGGGTGAGATGTCGTTGCTCCTTGCGCGCCTGCAGGCGGTCTCGACGAACCCCGAGTGCTCGTGTGATATCGCGCGCCTGCGACACGAGACGGAGACCGGGCCGTTGGCCGCCCTGGGCTCCGTGGCCTCACGCGCCCTGGAAGTGACCGATGGGCTGTGCTGGATGTCGCTCTGCCGGGGAGACGGCGCGGCGTTCTGGCGTCAGGCGACGGTCGCCGCCGAGCTTCGTGAATTCGGCGAGTGCGCGTGCTTGATCGACGACGGCTAGCGTCATTGCCTTTCCGCTTGTCATCGGTGTCTTCAATGGGAGGTCGAACAGTGACCGCAGGACAGGAAGCGCAGCTCTCCGAGGCGCAGATCGCCGTCCACTGGCGGGAAGAGGAGTACTACCAGCCTCCGCCCACGTTCATCGGCCAGGCGAACGCGACGGATCCCGAAATCTTCGAAAGGTTCAGCGAGGAGCACTTCCCCGACTGCTTCAAGGAGTATGCGGATCTCCTGACGTGGGACGCCTACTGGCATACCACGCTGGACACCAGTAACCCGCCGTTCTGGAAATGGTTCGTGGGTGGTCGGCTGAACGCCTCCTACAACTGCGTCGACCGTCACCTGGCAACCAGCCGGAACAAGGCCGCGTTGATCTGGGTGCCGGAGCCGGAGGCGGAAGAGACGAAAGCGATCACGTACCAGGAGTTGTACGCCCGGGTCAACGAGTTCGCGGCGGTGCTGCGGGACTTCTGCGGCGTGACGGCCGGCGATCGGGTCACCTTCCACCTGCCGATGGTCCCCGAACTGCCCATCTCCATGCTCGCCTGTGCCCGCCTGGGCGTCATCCACTCCGAGGTCTTCGGCGGGTTCAGTGGTGCGGCATGCGGCGAACGGATCGCAGACTCGCAGAGCCACATCCTGGTGACGATGGACGGCTACTACCGCAACGGCGACATGATCGACCACCGGGCGAAGGCCGACGAGGCAGTGGCAAGGGCCCACGAGGAGGGGGTCGACGTCGACAAGGTGCTGGTCTGGCGGCGTCACCCCGGTCAGTACGCCTCGAAGAATCCGATGGTCCAGGGCCGGGACTACTTCGTCGACGAACTGCTCGTCCGGTATCGCGGTGAGGTGGTGTCGCCGGTCTCGATGCCCGCCGAGGCGCCACTGTTCCTGATGTACACCAGCGGGACGACCGGCAAGCCCAAGGGGTGCGAGCACAGCACCGGCGGCTACCTCTCCTATGTCGCCGGGACGTCGAAGTACTACCAGGACATCCACCCGGAGGACACGTACTGGTGCTTCGCCGACATCGGCTGGATCACCGGCCACTCCTACATCGTCTACGGGCCGCTGGCGCTCGGGACGACGAGCGTGATGTACGAGGGCGTGCCGACGTATCCCGATCCGGGTCGCCCCTGGCGGATCGCCGAGCGGCTCGGGGTGAACATCTTCCACACCGCCCCCACCACCATCCGGATGCTGCGCAAGCTCGGTCCCGACGAACCGTTGAAGTACAACTA
>Ga0187788_10000455_pt1 | contig 11318 bp, 10 predicted proteins | sample 1015_BV01_MP10_2_FD_133008 | JGI IMG/M metagenome (GOLD analysis project Ga0187788, IMG submission 133008) | Tropical peat soil microbial communities from peatlands in Department of Meta, Colombia - 1015_BV01_MP10_20_MG | ecosystem: Environmental > Terrestrial > Soil > Wetlands > Peat | place...
CCGGCGAGCGCCGCGGCGACGAACGCCGGCGAGGACATCGCCAGCGTCTTCCCTCCGACCCACGGCGAGCTCGCCGAGACGAACCCGACGCAGCCGATCGCCGCGGTCGCCACGTAGGCGAGCAGCTCCCAGCTCTGCCGCCTCCAGGCCCACCAGAGCCCGACGATCGCGGCGCCGATCACGACCGCGATCAGCGCGTAGACCGGCCCGGCGTCGTGCGGGTGGACCCGGAAGTCGCCGACGTAGGGCGCGTGGTCGACGGGCCAGATGCCGAAGACCTGCAGCGGGCTCAGCCGGTGGATCAGGTTCCCGAGCTCGGTCTCCTTGCCGAACGCGCCGACGTGGGGGAGCCAGTCGACGGCCGCCGCGATTGCGGGGATCGCGAGCAGCAGCACCGCCCCGGCGAAGACGCCTGCCCGCACCAGGAGCTGGCGAGAGGGCCGGAGGAAGATCACTACCGCACCGGCGAGGAGCAGCGGGACGAGCCAGGCGCAGCTCGGCAGGCTGAGCACGCACACGAAGGTCGCGATCGCGGCCGCGAGCGGGATCCCGGCGCGCGCGCTCCGTCCGGCCAGGAGCGCCCTCGGCGCGAGGGCGGCGATCAGCGCGAGCAGGTACGCGCCGGCCAGCTCCTTGACGCCGCCCCAGAGCGAGTAGCCGTAGAGGATGGCCGGCTGCGCGGCGACGAACGCGGCCACGGCCCGCAGCGCCGGCCGGTAGATGAGCAGCTCGAGGATCGCGTAGAGCGTCAGCGCCAGCATCGCCGCCAGGAAGGCGAGGTACGGCTGGAAGAGCCAGGCGATGTCGTAGGAGAGGAGCGAGTGCCCGATCCCGATCGGCATCAGGCTCCCGGTCGGGTAGCCGAGCTTGAGCGTCGTCGCGAGCGTCGCCTCGTACGTGGACGGCGCCAGCCCGGTGACGCTGCGGGCGTGCTCCATGACGCGGTCGGTCATCGCGAAGTAGGTCGCCGTGTCGTCGAGCTTGATGTACCCGTCGAAGGTCGCCCGGCCGGAGAGCACCGTCGGGGCGGCGAAGACGGCGAAGGTGCCGATCGCGGCTCCGACCGGCGCGCGCCAGCAGCGCACGGGCCACGGCGGTCGCAGGATCAGGCCGGCGGCGGCGAGGGCTACGGCCAGCGGCCCGGCGAGCAGGGCCGTCGCGCCGAGGAGCGTGGCGAACTCGCCGGCCAGGATCACGACCGCCAGCCCGGCGGGAAGCATGAGCGCGCCGGGCAGCCGCTCGCCGGAGGCGATCTCGACGACGCGCCCGCAGCCGAGCGAGAGCCCCGCGAGCAGCAGCGGGAAGGCGACCCAGGCGACGAGCAGCGCGGCTATCGAACCGGCGCGATTTGACCCGCCGCGATCAGCGCGCGCGCGTGCTTCGGCGATGGGTCGTAGACCTCGATCTCCTCGTTCGTGCCGGGGAACGCGACGTAGACGTTGGTCGGGGTCGAGCTCGAGTAGACCGCCAGGCCGTTGCCCGGGACGGGGAACGACACGTCGCCCTTCTTCGCGAGGGTCTTGAGCGCCTGGTAGGCGTTCGGGAACGGATAGGTGCCGACGAAGGTGTACTCGCCCTTGTTGCCGATCGACACGCCGTGTGGGAGGTAGCGCACGTAGATCCGCCCGCTCGAGGTGACGGTCAGCTCGTAGACCCGGCCCGACTCGGGGCCGGCCCAGTAGATCGGGTGGCCCCCGCTAACCGCGAGGGCGCGCAGGTCCTGGACGGTCGCGGCCTTCGGGGCCGCAGCCGGCAGCGTGTTCGTCTTCGCGGATGAGCTACCTCCGCCTCCGCCGCGCACGATCAGCCAGACGACGAATGCGAGCGCGAGTGCGATCGCGACCACGGCGCCGATCTGGACGTCCCGGCGGGACCACGGAGAGATGGGATGCGCGTTCGCGGACACGAGGTTAGGTTCATCTTCGGCCGCGGCAGTCCTGCCCTTGAGGCCGTGGCAGTCCTGCCCCAGAGGCGGCTACAATCGGAATCCCAAGGGCGGTTAGCTCAGTTGGGAGAGCACCAGCTCGACAAGCTGGGGGTCACTGGTTCGAGCCCAGTACCGCCCATTCGACATCATCTCCTGCCGACCAGCCTGCGTTAACCGCGCCCGCGCATGTCGGTCGCGGCGGCGAATTCGCAGTCCCGCGCACCCAGGGCTTCCATACGGCCGATGTCCGTCACCGTTCACCCCGCGACGTCATAGCGCTTGAAGATCGCGATCGCGAGCGGGACTCCGATGAAGAGCGCCGAGACGCGACGACGGTTTTCAAGCGCGCCAGCCAGAGCCTTAGGGTTCTTCGCATGGACGTAGAGGCTCTCCGAGCCGCTCTGGACGACCCCGGCCGTGTCTCGATCGGCGAGTCGGACCGGGCGGTGCATGGCGAGGACATGACGTTCCACGACCGGCGGCCGCCCGACGTCGTCATCTACCCGGTCTCGACGGAAGAAGTCTCGCGGGTGCTTGCCATTGCGGACGAGGAGGGCGTGCCTGTGACGCCGTTCGGCGCCGGGTCGAGCCTCGAGGGCCACGTGATTCCCGTCGACGGTGGTATCAGCATCGACCTCTCCCGCATGGACCGGATCGTGTCGGTCGAGCCCGGGAACCTGACCGCGACCGTCCAGCCGGGAGTCACGCGCCTGGCGCTCGAGCGTGCGGCCGGGGAGCACGGCCTCTGGTTTCCGGTCGATCCCGGCGCCGACGCCACGCTCGGAGGCATGGCCGCGACGAACGCGGCCGGGACGACCACGATCCGCTTCGGGAAGATGCGGCCGAACGTGCTCGCGCTGGAAGCCGTTCTCCCGGGCGGAGAGGTGGTCCGGACGGGCTCGCGGGCGCTCAAGACCTCGGCGGGCTATGACCTCACTGGGCTGTTCGTCGGCTCCGAGGGCACGCTTGGCGTGATCACCGAATTGACGCTTCGCCTCTACGGCATTCCGGAGCACGTCGCCGCGGCGCGGATCTCCTTCCCGTCCCTCGAGGCCGCGTGCCGAACCGCCGTGACCGCGGTGGCCGGGGGCACGGGCGTGCGCCGGCTCGAGCTGCTCGACGAGATGAACATCCGCGCGATCAACGCGTACAAAGGCACCGTGTACCCGGAGGTGCCGTCGCTGTTCGTCGAGGCCGCGGGAAGCGAGGGCTCGGTCGAGGACGATCTCCAGCTCGTCCTCGCGCTCGCCGAGGAGGAGGGCGCTGTCGAGGTCGCCAGCGAGCGCGACGCCGACAGCCGCGCACGGCTCTGGGAGGCCCGCCACAGTGCCGCGTACGCGTGGGCGCACCAGTGGCCGGGCACGAGGGAGTGCGTGACGGACGTCTGCGTGCCGCTCGACGAGCTCCCGGCCGCCGTCAGCAATGCCCGCCGGACGGCCGACCGGCTCGAGCTCCGCGCAGGAATCCTCGGGCACGTCGGCGACGGCAACTTCCACGTGGGCGTCACGGTCGATCCCGACGACCCGAAGGACGTGGCGGGCTGGCACGAGCTCTCGCGCCTCGTCGTCGAGGACGCGGTCGCTCGGGGTGGCACCTGCACCGGCGAGCACGGGGTCGGCATCGGCAAGATGCGCGCGCTCGAGCTCGAGCACCCCGACTTGCTCCCGCTCTACCGCGGGATCAAGCGGCTCTTCGACCCGCGCGGGATCATGAACCCCGGGAAGGTCGTGCGCTTCAACGGTGAGCGAAGAACCGCTGCGGGTTCTTGACCGTCATCTGGTCGATCTGCTCCTGCGTGACGCCTGCTTCCAGCAGGGCCGGCAGGATCGTCGTCCAGATGTGCAGGTAGTCGGGTCGCTCGTCGGCGAAGTTCGGGTCGCCGGTCATGAAGTCGTAGAAGCAGGCGGCGTCGTGCGAGAGGTGGATCTGGCCGGCGTACCCCTCCGCGACGAGCTTCGTGAGCGTCTTGATCCGGTCGGCGTCCGGGTTGAAGAACGGGATGTTGAAGCGGTCGCAGCCGAGCCAGGCGCCGCTGTCGCCCAGCGTCCGGAGGTAGCCGAGGTCGTTGCTGTCGCCGGCGTGCGCGATCACGATTCGGGCGGGATCGACACCGTCCTTCGTGAGCTCCTCGAGCGCGAGGAGGCCGGTCTGCGCCGAGGCGTTCGTGTGCACCATGACGGGCACGCTCGTCTCGACCGCGGCGATGGCGATCGCCGAGAGGATCCGCGGGATGTCGCCGACGAGCCCGTGCTCCTCGACACAGCATTTGAGGAACGCGGCCTTGACGCCGGTGTCGTCGATGCCCTCGCGGATCTCCCGCACGAAGAGCTCGGCGATCGCCTCGGGGCTGCGATAGTGCAGGAAGTTCGGCAGCTCGAGGAACGCGTAGACGCCGGTGGCGACGACGATGTTGAGGTCCACCTCCGCGTTGACCCGCTGGATGCGGGGGATGTAGCGCCCGAGCCCGGGTGCCGTCGGGTCGACGAGCGTCCGGATGCCCGCGTCGCGCACCGCGCGCAGCTTCGCGATCCCATCGGCCACGCGCTCCTCCTCGTCCCAGTAGCTCGCGCCCCAGACGTGCCCGTAGTTGAGAAGCGGCTCGGGCTGCAGCACGAAGATGTGCTCGTGCATCAGCGCCGGGCCGAGCTCTGACACCTCCACCGGCCCGCGGACGGTCTCGACGACGCTCATGCTCGCGAGCGTCTCACGTCTGGGCGGGGTACGTGGGCGGCGCTAGTCGTCCGCGACGTCGCGGCGCTTGAAGATCGCCCAGGCGATCGCGAGCGGCACGGCGATGAAGAGCGCCGAGACCCAGATTGCCCGGACGACTGGCGTCCAGGACACCGGCGACATGAAGAGCCCGTGCCAGCCGTCGAACTGGTCCGAGAGCAGGTAGTGCTTGGCCCAGCTCTGGTGCACGAGGCCGGCGACGGCCTCCTGGCCGAGCGCGTAAACCAGCGTGCCGACGATCGCGGCGGCGCTGTTCCTCGTCCAGGTCGAGAGCAGGATCGCAAAGGCCGCGACCCCGATCAGCGGCAGCGAGAACACTCCCAGCGCCGCCGCGCTCAGCCAGAGTGTGTGCAGCGCGGAGAGCCGGGCGCCGCTGAAGTTCGTCAGCGGGTTGAAGCCCCAGGCGATCGAGCCCGCGACGAGGCCGGCGAGCCCGAGCACGAAGATCGTCGCCAGCACGTACGTGAACGAGGCCAGCGTCTTGCCCGCGAGGATCTGGCCGCGGCGGAGCGAGCGCGTGAGGATCATCTTCAGCGTCTTGCCCGAGTGCTCGCTGGAGACGATGTCGCCGGCAACCAGGGCGGCCGCGATCTGCGCCCCGAAGTGCGAGACGAAGCTCAGTAGCACGAGCGCGAGCGCCAGGCCGGTGCGGCGCAGGTTGTGGCCGAGCGGCGCGTCGTACGGCCCGCCCTTCTGCAGCCCCATCACGGTCACGAACAGGATCGGCAGGAGGGCGGCGGCGCCGAGGCCGATGTACGTGCGCTTCTGCGAGACGAGCTTGCGCAGCTCCCAGCGCCAGGCGATCAACGCGCCGCTCACGCCGCTTCCTCCGGCTTGTCCTCGGTCAGCTCGAAGAAGAGGCTCTCGAGGCTCAGCTCCTCCGGGACGAGCGCGGTTATGCCGAGCCCGTGGCCGACGAGGTCGCGCGAGATCGCCGCAACCTCGCTCTCGGAGGCGTCGAAGGTCAGCTCGTCGCCGCCGAGGATCACGTCATGTGCCTCCGAGTGCTCGAGCAGCACCTGGCGCGCCTGGGTGTCGTCGGTCGTCCGCAGGCGGTAGCGGTTCGAGCGCGCGCTCGCGCGGAGATCGGCGAGCGTCCCCTCGTAGACGATCCGGCCCGTGCGGATGATCGCGACCCGGTTGCAGATCTCCTCGACCTCCGCAAGCAGATGGCTCGAGAGCAGGACGGTGATCCCCTCACCGGACAGGCGGACGACGAGGTGGCGCATGTCACGCATGCCGCCGGGATCGAGGCCGTTCGTCGGCTCGTCGAGCAGCAGGAGCCGGGGGTCGCGCAGGAGCGACGCCGCCACGCCGAGCCGCTGTCGCATGCCCTGCGAGTAGCCGCCGACGCGCGTGTCCGCACGCTTGGCGAGGTCGACGAGCTCGAGCAGCTCGTCGATTCGCGCCTCGCCGCCGTTGCGGTCGAAGGCTGCGAGCAGCTCGAGATTCTTGCGCCCGCTCAGATAGGGGTAGAAGTACGGCGTCTCGACAAAGCCGGCCACGCCGTCGAGCGCCTCGGGCAGCTCGTGCTGGGGGTCGCGGCCGAACAGCCGGGCTCCGCCCTCGTCCGGCCGGATCAGCCCGAGGAGCATCCGGAGCGTCGTGGTCTTGCCCGCGCCGTTCGGGCCGAGAAATCCGTACACGTCTCCCCGTTCGACCGTCAGGTCGACGTGGTCGACGGCCGCCAGCGAGCCGTACCGCTTGACGAGGCCGAGGGCCTCGACCGGGTTCGGGGAAGACATTGGACTCAGCCTGAGAGTAGCTGCGCCGACGTAACGAACGTCGCAGTTGCAAGACTGTTCAACGTGACCAAGATCAAGAAAACCGATAGTGAATGGCGGGCGGAACTGACGCCCGAGCAATACCACGTCCTGCGCGAGAAGGGAACCGAGCGGCCGTTCAGCGGCGAGTACGACCACGTCTTCGAGCCGGGCAGCTACCACTGCGCCGGCTGCGGGGCGGAGCTGTTCGTCTCCGACGCGAAGTACGACTCCGGCTGCGGCTGGCCCGCGTTCTACGCGCCGGCCTCGGAGGAGGCGATCGACGAGGAGCGCGACGTCAGCTTCGGCATGATCCGCACCGAGGTCATGTGCGCAAGCTGCGGCGGGCACCTCGGGCACGTGTTCCCGGACGGGCCGCACCCGACCGGGACGCGCTACTGCATCAACTCGGCAGCACTGAAATTGGAGGAGGAATAGTGGAGAAGAAGGCAACGTTCGGCGCCGGCTGCTTCTGGGGCGTCGAGGCGGCGTTCAGGCAGATCGACGGCGTGACCAAGACCGAGGCCGGCTACGAGGGCGGCAAGCTCGAGAACCCGACCTACGAGGACGTCTGCTCGCACACGACCGGCCACGCCGAGGTCGTCGAGGTGACCTACGACCCCGAGCAGGTCTCGTACGAGCAGCTGCTCGGCGTCTTCTGGGGCAAGCACGACCCGACGCAGCTCAACCGCCAGGGCTGGGACGTCGGCGACCAGTACCGCTCCGTCGTGTTCTTCCACGACGAGGAGCAGCGGGCCGCCGCCGAGCGCTCGAAGGCCGAGCTGGAGGCGTCCGGTCGCTACCGCAAGCCGGTCGTCACCCTGGTCGAGCCGGCGCAGACGTTCTACCCGGCCGAGGACTACCACCAGCAGTACCTCGAGAAGCGCGGCCGCTCGAGCTGCACCACCGCGCTCGCCGAGAGCGCCTGAGGCACCGGAGGCCCCCGCCGGCACCCTGTCTGCCGGCGTTCACCCTTCCAAGTAACACAGTGTTACAAGGTGTGACAGGGACCCGATCGTCGGTTCGGGTCAGGGCTCGAGGAAGATCGCGGCGGTCGCGGTGAAGCCGTGCAGGAACGGCTTGCCGCCGACCGGGCCGATCTCGCCGGCGCAGAAGAACCCGGCCAGCGCGTCGCCGCCGAGAGCCTCGGCGACGGCGCGCGCGTCGTGGTCCGGCTGCTGGAACATGTTCGCGCCGCGCCCGTTGCAGGTGAAGAGCAGCGCTCCGGCGGCCGACTCGCCGTAGAGCGCGTGCGCGAGGTTCTCGCGCAGGTCCTCGTCGGCCGACCGCGCGTCGCGGACGTGGAACCGAAGCGTCTGCCCGACGCGCACGGGCTCGCCGATCGCCAGCGCGCCCGAGTCCTCGTCGGCGCCGACGAGCCCCCGCATCAGGTAGTCGCCGCGCCGGTACTCGGAGCGGTTCTCGTCGATGACGAGCCCTGCGAGGACGCCGCCGCGCGCCGCCAGCCGCTGCTGCTCCTCCGTCAGCGAGCCGAGCTCGCTGCGGAGCCGCTCGAGCGCCGGCTTGCCGGCCAGCTCGAGCACGACGTTCTCCTCGGCGCTCGTGATCACCGAGTCGCTGCCGACGGGCAGGCAGCCCTGCGAGACCACCGTGCGAACCCGCGCCCCGCGGACGACCGCGCCGACCGCGCCGTCGATCAGCACTTCGCCGTCGAGGAAGAGCGCCTGGGCTCCGGGCTCGGCTGTGCCCGTCGCGAGCCCGCCGACGACCGGCACGTCGCCCTCGACCTCGTTCAGCTCCGTGAGGAAGGCCGAGGCCGGGAAGGTGAACGGGTCGGCCAGCAGGAGCACGAGGTCGGCGTCGTCGAGAGTGGGAACGCCTCCGATCGCGACGCCCTCGTCCGTGCCGAAGGCGACCGCGTTGAAAGTCTCGACCCGGCTGCCCGGGAGCTCCGCGGCCCAGACGGCGACGCCCGGGCCATCCTCGAGCTCGCGGTCGCGGCCGAGCACGCCCTGGGCGACGCAGCCGATCAGGCTCGCGGGCTCGAGCTCGGCGCGCGCCGCCTCGAGAGCGTCCTCCGCGTCGTCGAGGTGGTCGGCCGAGAGGAAGAGGCAGGCCAGGTCCGCGCCGGCGCCGCCGAGCGACTCGCGTGCCTGTCGCGCCGCGTCGGCGCCTGCCCGCGCCGCACCGGCGGCACCGGACAACCCCACCCCGACCCGGCACGTGAGCGTCTCGGGCCTCATGGCGCGGGCGGCCCGGCGGGCCTTGCCCAGACGACGATCCCGTCACTCCAGTACGGCAGCAGGCGACCCGCGAGCGCGGGAATGCGCCGCGCCAGGTTCGCCAGGTGAGCCTTGACGCGCCCCAGGCCACCGAGCCGGGCGGGGACGGTGCGGATCGGGTTGTGGTAGTAGGTCATCGCCTCGACGTTCCAGCCGGCCTGGCCGAGTAGCGTCCGCAGCGTCTGCGGGCTGTGCCAGGCGGTGTGGTCTCCGTGGACGATCTCCGAGCCGGTCAGCGGAGCGACGAAGCTCAACAGGCGATAGGCGTTGGGCGTCGTCAGCACGAGGACGCCGTCCTCGGCGAGCAGCGGGCCGAGCGCGCGCAGGAACGGCCCCGGGGCATCGAGGTGCTCGATCAGCTCGCCCGCCACGATCACCTCCGCCGGTTTCAGCCCGGCCGCCGCCACCGACTCCTCGGACTGGACGTCGACCACGTACGCCTCGTACCCGTGAGCACGCGCCCATTCCACTCCTTCGGCCGACGAGTCGAGCCCGACCAGGCTCCGCGCGACGGCCGCCAGGCGCGCATGCAGCCACACCCCTTCCTCCGCCTTCTTCTCGAGCTGCTCGTCGACGAACCCCAGGTGCAGCACCGAGCGGCCGCGCGCGGTCTCGACCAAAGCGCGGTGGCGGTCGACGGGACCGTCCCTCGGCAGCCGGTGGCGCGACTGGAGGGGAGAGCCCGGGTCGACCGCCGCCGCGCGGAACGTGCGTGCTCCGGGCGACTGCGTCTCCACGATCGCATTCTGGCGGTTCCGGGCCCGCAGCGGCAGAATGGCGCCGTGCGCCTGGCGACGATCGAGGAGCGGATCCGCGAGCTGGCGCTCGGCTTCCCGGAGGCGTACGAGGACCGGCCGTGGGGCGACTTCCCGGTCTACAAGGTCGGCGAGAACAAGGTCTTCGGCTGGGCGATCGTGCGCGACGGGTCCGTCGACGTGACGGTCAAGCTCACCCAGGAGGAGCGCGAGATCGCCCACCTGCTCCCGTACGTGCGGACCGCGAGCCACGTCGGCCGCTACGGCTGGATCACCGCCGCCGTCTCGGACGACGAGTCGCTGGAGGCCGCGCTCGAGTGGCTGCGTGAGAGCTACTGGCTCAAGTGCCCCGAGGAGCTGAAGGCCGCCGTCGAGGGCGAGGACTGAACGGCCAGTCCGTATCCTCCTCCGACATGAAAGTCGTTCTTCCCGACAACTCCGAGCTCGAGCTTCCGGACGGTGCGACGGGGCTCGACGCGGCCCGTGCGATCGGTCCGAAGCTGGCCGAGCAGGCCGTCCTGGTCCGCTCGAACGGCCGTGTCCAGGACCTGCGGCTCCCGCTCGAGGACGGGCAGCAGATCCAGATCCTGACCACGCGCGACACGCAGGACCCAGACGCGCTCTACGTCCTGCGCCACTCGACCGCGCACCTGCTCGCCGAGGCGGTCCGTCGGCTCTACCCCGGCACGAAGATCGCGATCGGGCCGCCGATCGAGAACGGCTTCTACTACGACTTCGAGTTCCCGGAGCCGATCGCCGAGGACGCGCTCGAGAAGATCGAGGCCGAGATCCAGCGCGAGCTCGGCGAGGGCCGCTCGTGGAACCGCGAGGAGATCGCCGCCGAGGAGGCGCGCAGGCTCTTCGCCGAGCAGGGCGAGGAGTACAAGGTCGAGCTCGTGGACACCGCCGATGGGCCGATCACGCTCTACACGCAGGGCGACTTCACGGACCTCTGCCGCGGCCCGCACCTCCAGGACTCGAAGCCGATCAAGGGGGTCAAGCTGACCAGCCTCGCCGGCGCCTACTGGCGCGGAGACGAGCGCAACAGGCAGCTGACGCGGATCTACGGGACCGCGTTCTACGACCAGGCCGACCTCGACGCCCACCTCGAGCAGCTCGAGCAGGCGCGGGCCCGTGACCACCGGCGGCTGGGAACGCAACTCGACCTCTTCCACCTCTCCGACCACGCCCCGGGGATGCCGTTCTGGCACCCGAACGGAATGGTCATCTGGAACGAGCTCGAGGACCTGCGCCGGCGCGAGAACCTGAAGCGCGGCTACGTCGAGGTGAAGACGCCGCTGATGTACGACGTCGAGACCTGGAGGACCTCGGGCCACTGGGACAAGTTCAAGGACAACATGTTCCTCGTCCCGTACGGCGAGGACCGGACGCTCGGGCTGAAGCCGATGAACTGTCCTGGCCACATGCTGCTGTTCGGGTCTGCGCTGCGCAGCTACCGCGAGCTGCCGCTGAAGTACGCGGAGGCCTCGACGCTGCACCGCAACGAGCCAACCGGCTCGCTCCACGGCCTGCTCCGCGTCCAGCACATCACGCAGGACGACGCCCATCTGTTCCTGACGCGCGAGCAGATCGAGGACGAGATCTTCCACTGTCTCGACTTCGCGGCCGACCTCTACAGGCTCTTCGGCGTCGAGGCGCGCTTCGAGCTCTCGACGCGCCCTGACAACAAGCTCGGCACGGACGAGGAATGGGACTTCACCGAGGGCGCGCTCCAGGCGGCGCTCGACCGGCGCGGCGTCGCGTACACGATCAACGAGGGCGACGGCGCGTTCTACGGGCCGAAGATCGACCTGCACATGACCGACGTGCTCGGCCGCTCCTGGCAGATGGGGACGATTCAGCTCGACTCGCAGATGCCGGTGCGCTTCGGCCTCACCTA
>Ga0187788_10000456_pt1 | contig 11314 bp, 8 predicted proteins | sample 1015_BV01_MP10_2_FD_133008 | JGI IMG/M metagenome (GOLD analysis project Ga0187788, IMG submission 133008) | Tropical peat soil microbial communities from peatlands in Department of Meta, Colombia - 1015_BV01_MP10_20_MG | ecosystem: Environmental > Terrestrial > Soil > Wetlands > Peat | place...
ATAAGTTTTTTAATGACCGTGGATTTCTTTATATACAAACTCCCATTATCACCGCAAGTGACGCTGAAGGCGCCGGTGAGATGTTTCGTGTGACTACACTCCCTTTCGATAACCCTCCGCGAAATGAGGATGGTTCCATTGACTTCAAAGAGGACTTTTTTGGCCGAAGCACAAACCTGACTGTCAGCGGCCAGCTTGAAGGTGAACTCGCCGCGACGGCATTTGCTGATATCTACACATTTGGTCCAACATTTCGGGCAGAGAATTCGAACACCGCAAGACATCTTGCGGAGTTTTGGATGATAGAACCGGAGATGGCATTTTATGACCTCGAGGACAATGCTAACCTCGCGGAAGATTTTATCAAATATATCATCAACTACACTATTGAAAACAATCCGGAAGACCTTGAATTTCTTGCACAACGGCTCCTGGAGGAAGAAAAGCAACTGCCCCAGAGCACGCGAAGTGAAATGGGTTTAATGGAAAAGCTCGCGTTTGTCGTACATAACCGGTTCGAAAGATTGAGCTACACAGAAGCCATCAATATTCTTTCAGAGAGCAATTACAATAAGAAAAAGAAATTTCAATACCCGGTCACTGGCTGGGGAATGGACCTTCAAAGTGAGCACGAGCGATACCTGGTAGAGAAGCATTTTAAGAAGCCGGTCATCCTGATGAATTACCCCAAAGAGATCAAAGCATTTTACATGCGACAGAATGATGACGGTAAAACTGTTGCTGCCATGGATATTCTCGCGCCCGGCATCGGCGAGATTGTCGGCGGCTCACAACGAGAGGAAAGATTGGACAAGTTACAGCAGAGAATGAAGGAAATGAATGTGCCGGCGGACCAGTTATGGTGGTACCTCGATACGAGGCGCTTTGGCACGGTTCCACATTCGGGGTTTGGCTTAGGCTTCGAAAGACTTGTTCAGTTTGTGACAGGAATGAGTAATATCCGGGATGCAATTGCTTTTCCGCGTACACCAAAAAGCGCTGAGTTCTGAGAATAGTTTCAAAAAAAAGTGCGGTACCTACTCATGCACGCACATGATTGGCAAATGGGAATGAAAAACCAGTTCTCTTGTGTGACTTCTTCTGAAGATCCCTTCCAATAGTTTGTGCTTTTTGGGAATCGTGATTATCAGGTCAAGCTTGTTTTTGTCTGCAAACTTCTCAATGCCCGTTTCAATATTTTCATCTTCGATGAAGTCGTATTTCGGACTAAGTTCTTCCAGCATTGTATGTAACAAGACTGATTGTTCAGGCGTGTCTGCTTTGAAATGAGCATTTTTGTAATCAACATTTAAAACATGCAGTTCAGCATTGAACTCTTTTACAAAATCCTTGATGAGGTGCGTTGGCGTAGAATCCACCACTTCCCTGAAGTCGCAGGCAAATCCGACCTTTTTTATTGAGGAGTATTTTTTACCCGGAGGAACTACGATCACCGGCCAGCTCAAATGCTTGATAGCTGTCAGCGTAGTACTGCCAAAGAAAACCCTTTCGAGTCCCGTCTCTCCCTTTGTCCCCATGACAACCGCAAATGGTTGGATCTTGTTGCACAGATTTTCCAGTTCGTCAATGGTATCGCCCAGCCTGGTTTCAGCATATATTTTAACAGCTCCGGCCACTATTTGCTGAACCGATTTCTTTAGTTCGTCCATGCGGGTTTCGGCATTTTTCTGCAACTCTTCGACCGACACAAGTACGATGGGAACATCAGTCATGCTAACGGGAACCTGGTAGGCATGAAACAGGAGAACGCTGCTTCCTATTTCCCGCGCAAGATCAATGGCGTAATTCATTGCATTGGTTGAAGTCGGAGAGAAATCGGTGGGAACAATGAGCGTCTTCATTGCATTTTTGTGTAAAGCTAATTCAACGTCCGATTAATGGGAAATGACAAAGGTCAATGTGGCAAATGATATGGAATCCGTCCAGATCAGTGTCATGACGAAAAAACTGCATTATGACAGAACTCGGCCCCCGTCCAAAGTGTCAGAACAAAGACAGGCGTTCGATGCATGACTAAAGCAATGATCCATCTCGATATGACGCCTATGACAGATCTCGGGTTTTTGCTCATCTCGTTCTTCATTCTCACTGCCGAAATTTCAAGGCGGTTGTGGTAAAATTATCCATGCCACCTGACGACGGCGGCACAAATATCGCTGCGTCCAAATCAATGACTATCCTCTTGAACGGCGGTGATAAGTTATTTTACTACAGCGGGGACTTCGAGACTGCCAATATTCATCATAATGTGATAGCAACTTCATCGAATAATTTTGGCGTCGTCGTACGAGCCAGGCAACGGACCCTCGAGGCAAAAGGCATTGACCGGCATGAGTTAGTACTGTTGATTAAGCCCACACGCGCAACTTCGTATGAGAGCATTGTAGCCATCCTCGACGAATTGCGCTTAAATGACGTGTCCCGATATGCTTTTATCGATCCAACACCCCCGGAAATTCAGTCGTGCCATTAACTAAGGCGCCTCTCAGCTGGGCATTTTTGCCGTTCATCAAATGACTGGCTTTCTGACAAGGTCACATTCAAACAGCCCAAAACTAAATACTGTATTGCTTTTCAGGCCAGAAATCACCCCAGTTTAATGGCTATTACTTAAATAAACTTGGTACTATGTGTTGCATAGTACCAAATATCACCTTAGCTTTGTGGTGACAGTTGATTTCTGAGGCACATTTCAAACAAGAGTATGAATATTGAAAACACACAAAGCCAGATGAGGAAAGGAATCCTGGAATTCTGCATTCTTTCTATTATTCGTCGCGGAGAAGCGTACCCAAGCGACATAGTGGAAGAAATGAAATCCGCTGGTTTGCATATACTGGAGGGTACGCTATATCCACTGCTTACAAGACTAAAGAATGCAGAAATGCTGACCTACCGATGGGTCGAAAGCAATTCCGGACCTCCAAGAAAATATTTTTCACTAACTCAAAAGGGTGATGCTTTTTATAAGGAACTGGAACAAACCTGGCAGGAGCTGGCAAATGGAGTCAATGCCCTCGCAAGCAAGAAGTCGAATGAACCACTCAACCAATAACAATTTTTTCCCGACGCAACGGGCTTCAACCAAAAAATTATGACAATGAAAAAGATCATCAACATAAACCTGAGCGGGAGAGTGATCCCAATAGAAGATTCTGCGTACGAAAAACTACAGGCGTATATTGAAAGCCTGCGCAGGTACTTTGTAAATGAAGAAGGTCGCGATGAGATCATCAACGACATCGAAAGTCGGATCGCTGAGTTGATGAATGAAAAAATAAGAAAGGGCGCTAATGCAGTTACGGATGCTGATATTGATGAAATCGTTGCCTCGATGGGCAGGGTTGAGGATTTTGAAAAAACGGAATCGGAGAATGCAAAGTCAGCACCTGGCCAGGATACAACCGCTGAAGCGCCGTATGCGAGAAAAAAAGGGAGGCTTTATCGCGATAACTCCGATAAAATACTGGGTGGTGTTGCTTCGGGTTTAGCAAACTATCTCGATATTGATCCGGCCGTAGTGAGAATTCTGATGATCTTATTTGGATTTACCGGCACGGGTTTCCTTTTATACATCATCCTTTGGATCGTATTGCCGGCAAAAGACCTCTACAATTATACCGGCAAGCGACTGTTCCGAAACCCGGATGATAAAGTAATTGCGGGTGTCGCCGGTGGCCTGGGCGCTTATTTCAAAATACAGGCATGGATCATTCGGGTCATCCTTGTATCACCACTGCTGTTGAATATCATATTTGGAACATTCAATGGAATCTTCTTCTCCTGGCACCGGGACATTTTTCCGAATGTGTTTATAGCACCATTCACGGGCACGTTTATTTTGGCATACATCATTCTTTGGATGGTTTTGCCTGAGGCAAGAAGTCCTTTCGAGAAAATGGAAATGCGCGGCGAAAAGGTGGATGTGAACCGCATTCGGCAAAATGTGCAGGAAGGAATGAGTGATTTCAAAACGCGGATGCAGACATGGGGAGAAGAGGTGAAAACGTCGGCCCAGCAATTCGGAGACCGGGCAAAAGATTTTGCGAACACGCGCGGAAAAGCCTGGGCCGGCGAAGTGGCTGAAAGCGCCAGGCCTGCCGCAAGAGGCATTGCTCACGTCATTGGCGTTATCTTCAAAGCCTTTTTCATTTTCATTGCCGGCTGTATAGTGCTGGCGCTGTTCGCGGTCGTCATGGCGCTGATCTTCGGAGGAATTACCTCCTGGCCTGTCAATAATTTTCTGTGGACAAGCAACCTCCAAAGGCTGTCTGCATGGGGAACCATACTATTTTTTATTACCGTACCTGTAGTTGCCTTCATGACGTGGTTGATCCGTAGGATTGTTCATGCACGCTCAGGCAGGCATCAACTAGGATGGATCTTCGGAGGCTTGTGGGTAGTTGGATGGGTTTGCGCAATTGTTTTTGCCGCAAGCATTGCAAAGGACCTTCGGATTTACGAGAGAACGAATGCGATTGATGTTCCCGTCACCCAACCTGTAAAAGGCAGGATGATTGTCAAAGTTGAAGAACCCGAAATCAGGTACAGTGGGAACTTCTGGTGGATGCACGACAACGATAACACAGGATGGGATATAACAGACGATACCATGCGCTACAACAACATCAAAATTCGCTATGATAAAAGTGAAGATTCGGCCTATCACGTACGCCTATACAAATATAGCGCAGGCAGTACCTTGAGTGACGCGCAAAACAGGGCTTCTCAAACAGTGTTTAATATTGGCTCGCAGGATAGTGTTCTAAATATGGGTAGCGGACTTGCCATCAGCCAAAACAGCAAGTTTCGTGGGCAGGGAGTAATTGTTGAAATAGCTATCCCCGCAGGAAAGCAAATCAGATTTGACGAATCAGTGCTTCATGCGTATAACCCATGGGTAGTTCGAAGAACCTGGCGAGAAGGAAGATACTGGGGACGCTGGCGGAGCGACTGGGACAACGATGACTACTTCGACCTTAAATCTGACATCAACTACACTATGGGAGCCGATGGCAAATTGCTCAGTCCCGAAGAAACGCATGAGAACGAAAAGAGCGGTGACTATCGCTATGATAAGAAGCAAAATCTGAGAAAAAATATTGAAGAAAGGGAAAAAAAGATGGACGAAGAACGTAAGAAGCTGGCAGAAGATAAGAGGAAACTTAATGATTCCATCCCCGATAATAACGCGACGGAGGAAAGAAGCAGCATAAAGAATACTGAGGCAACAGCGCACGTCACCGTCGATTCCCCGATCTCTTTCGCGGCATTATTCAACTAAACTCGGTTGAAGTTGGAGTCCCGTCCTGCTAACATCGGGATCCGGGAACAAAGGCCCTGTTTTTTAGCAGGGCTTTTCTTTTGTGCTGGTTAATAGCTTTTAAATTTGCATCCAAATTTCTTTGAATGAAGAATACGGCATTCACGCAAAAGCACATCGCCCTCGGCGCCAAAATGGTTGAATTTGCAGGGTATTACATGCCGATAAGTTACACAGGCATAAATGATGAACATGCAACGGTCAGAAATAACGCTGGTGTGTTTGACGTAAGCCATATGGGAGAATTCATCCTAAAAGGCCCGAATGCACTCGATCTGATCCAGCGGGTCACAACGAATGATGCATCCCGGCTCAAGGCTGGCCAGGCGCAGTATAGCTGTATGACCAACGAAAACGCAGGAATAGTTGATGACCTGTTAGTGTATTGCATTGAGGAAAATAAAGTGTACATGATCGTTGTCAACGCTTCAAATATCGACAAGGACTGGAAGTGGATAAGCGATCATATGCGCGAAGAGGTAGAGATGCACAATATTTCCGCCAAGACGTCCCTGCTTGCCGTGCAGGGTCCAAACGCTACAAGATTGCTGCAACCTCTCACAGATATGGATATTCTCAATCTGAAGTATTACACATTTGTGAAGGGGAAATTTGCAGGGGTTGACAATGTCCTCGTAAGTGCCACGGGCTATACCGGGGCAGGTGGTGTTGAAATCTATTTTGAGAACAAGAATGGGGCTCCAGATAAGATATGGGATAGCATATTCACCGCAGGTGCACTTCAAGGTTTGAAACCAATTGGCCTGGGAGCAAGAGACACGCTCCGGCTGGAAATGGGATATTGCCTTTATGGCAATGATATTGATGACACCACAACTCCTTTGGAGGCTGGCCTGGGATGGATCACAAAATTCAGCAAGGACTTCACCGCAAGAAAAATCCTCGAAAAACAAAAAGCTGAGGGCATCCAGAGAAAATTAGTGGGATTCGAAATGCTCGAAAAAGGCATTCCTCGTCACGCATATGAAATAAGGGATGCTTCAAAAGAGGTCATCGGCGTGGTGACATCGGGTACCCAGTCACCCAGTCTGGGCAAGGCGATTGGAATGGGCTATGTTCAAAAGTCATTCAGCGCGCTGGATTCAACTATCTTTATTGAGGTTAGGGATAAACTCCTGCGGGCGAAGGTGGTAAAGATCCCATTCTCATAGAATGGACAGCCAATAAGAACGACTCTCGATGCTGAACAAACGCCCGATAACTGGAAAATTACTTGTGGATCGCGTGAGTTTTCGTTTGTCCGCTATATTCAGAGTGATTCGGTTTGTTTACTGGGAAAAAATGGATATTTTACGGCAACAATCCTATATCCCATGCCCGTTATCCACCTTACAACATTCATAGCAGCACCTGTTGAACGTGTCTTTGACCTCTGCCGAAACATTCAATTGCATAAGGAATCGATGAAGCAACACCGGGAAGAAGCCGTTGCCGGAACCAGGTTTGGATTGATCGAGAAAGATGAGACGGTGACCTGGAAGGCAAAACATTTCTTTAGAACAAGAATTTTGCGCGTCAGAATTACGGAGATGCACAAGCCGCTGCGTTTCATCGATGAGCAATTTGAAGGTTCGTTTAAGCAAATGAAGCATGAGCACTATTTCAAACCATGCGAGAATGGCACCATAATGATAGATCTATTCCGGTTCGAATGTCCGTATGGCGCCGTGGGCAAATGGTTTAACACCTTTTACCTGACTCGCTATTTGAAGACTTTGCTGCAGCGACGGAACAAGGTGATTAAGGAATATGCGGAAGGCAACAAATGGAAAAAGCTGCTCGAAAACTAAGGCTCTTTCCTTTACATTTGCCTGAATGAGCAGCAAGCCATCACTACATACCTCTCTTTCCCCTGCGCTCATTCATCTTTACGATCTAAGCAATGCGACGATAGTGATTATTGATGTATTGAGAGCCACGTCCACCATAGCGACGGCCCTTTACAATGGTGCAAAATGTGTGATTCCAGTTGACAGCGTGAGTCGCTGCATTGAACTGGGGAAGCAAATTGACGGTGTCACTGCCGGCGAGAGGGACGGCAAGATCGCAGAAGGTCTTGAACATGGGAACTCACCTTTTGAGTATCCCAGAGAATTCATTGAGGGAAGAACTCTGGTACTCACTACTACTAATGGCACAAGATTGCTTCATATGGCCCTGGAAAAGGGCGCCACGGAAATTGTGACCGGTTCGTTCCCCAATCTATCGACAGTATGCGACCACCTTGTTCAAATGAAAAAGAATGTGATCCTTGCCTGCGCCGCCTGGAAAGACCGGATAAATATGGAAGACGCACTTTTTTCAGGTGCGGTAATTGCCACGGTCAAGGATCATTTCGACATTAATTGCGATTCGTCACGTCTGGCTGAAGGGATGTATGGACGGGGCAAATCAAACCTGTTCTCTTTTCTAAAAGACAACAACGCTTCACACTATCAGAGGTTGATGAAGTTCGGGCTGGAAAAGGACATACGCTACTGTCTCACCTCTGATAAGGCCAATATTCTTCCGTTCTATATTGATGGAAAACTTGTCGCGCGATCCTAATGCGGAAGGCGCGGCCCTCACAAAAGGGAAAGGCAAAACTATGCAAGATACTTCATTTTATTGGCTTTCCCGGTCGAATTGAAATTTATTTTTCATCCTTTCCGGAATGATGGAAATGCAAACTACATTCCTTTACTTTTGCAGATTGCCCAATTTTGAAGTGCCGGAATGTGATAGCGTGAATTCTTCGGCTTCTTTCAACATTCACAAGCCTCAATACTCAGAAGCGGGCAAATAACCTAACACAAATCGTAATCGTTTGGCCCTACCGCATCTCCTCAAGTATGTATATACCCATGGAACCGATGAAGTAATTCGGCGTGGCAAGAAGATACATGCAATTGGTTTCGTTGAACTCGTGGAATACGACAATCTGTTCGGATCTGCTGTATTCAGGGTGAAAGATGATATCTACTCGACATTTTACAAAGTATATATTCAAAAAATAAAAGATCCACGTTCTCTTTCGGTCAGGTGCACGTGTCCCTACAACCTGGGCGATATCTGCCGTCATGAAGCGGCTTCTCTATTCCAGCTACAGGAGATGATCGACAAGAATATGTTGGAGGCCGACGAAGTGGAATATGACCAGAGGCACACGGTCGCGAAAATGAAGTTCATTGACCTTAAATCCCTACGTCTACTTTCTTCTCCCTCCGTGTTCTCGGAGGCAGAAAAATTCCTGCGCACAAACAAGGCGAATATAGAATTCGCCCGTGATGAAACAGTCAAAGCGACCGTTACGCTTGATACCGGTAGCTATAATGTTATTATCAGCAAGAATGAGGAGAGAAATTTCGATACGAGTTGCGACTATGAGGACCATGAGCATCCGCTGTGTCTTCCAAAAGTGATTGTTTTTCTGCAGTTGCTCAACTCATACGGGCCGCATTATTTTGACAGCATTCGTAACTGGGACAAGGAGAAGAACAAATTGCTCGAGGCATACGGTTATTCATTGAACGATGATCTCACCGGAAAGTTTGAATTTACCTATAAAGACGGGAAGCCATTCCTGCGTGTGCTGGACAGCAGCATAAAAAGAGTTACACCGGTAACCCTGCCTATTAAACAAGTGATGGTCGAGCCTCAGTCAATCGTTGCCGAAGAGAAGGAAGAAATAATGATCCCTAGCCAGCGACTCGGCGTCGTTTTTAACTTCAACAAAAAAACATATCCCTATTTCACTATTGATGTCGTCCAGGGCGAAAGCAACGATGCAGGAAATGGTTTCACCGGTAAAGCCGAACGGATTGACCTGACAAAGTATATAGATACAGCAAAGTATAACGAGACAGACAGGAACTCCCTGGCACTGCTAAGAAAATTACAGGAGCAGGAGATCAACAAATATATTAGTCGCAACTCTCCGTTCTCGGGAATTTGGGAAAACATTATTCAGCAGGAAGAAGAAGATTTGCCGGACGAGACAAAAAACCTCATGACAGAGTACCTGTTGCCCAAACTCAGGAAATTGTTTGGAACTGCGGACACAAACTTACTCGCATTTAAACTTCCCCAGGGCAAGCCTCTTAAGACCATGAACCTGGAGGAGTTGAAACTATCCGACGAAGATGCGAAGCCTCATTTTACGATAAGCAAGAACGGGAAGTATTCCATACACTGTCATGTGAGAGCGGATGGACTGGAGCACGAACTCGTAGATAATGAAAGTGGAAGCCCCTTGTTCTTCTTGTATAACCACCAGATCTACTTGTGGAAGAGTGCTGAAGTGATCGACGTCATCGAGAAATTTCAGGCTGGCGGAAAAATGGAGATCGCGGAGGAAGGGTGGAGCAAGACACTGCACCAATTCGTGTTGCCCTTGACAAAGGAATACAAAGTTGACTTCGACAGATCGCTCGTGCAGGAAATAAAAGCCGGGAGTCCTGAGGTAAAACTGTTCTTACTTGAAAAAGGTGATTACCTGGTCTTTCAACCGTCATTCTCTTATAAGGGTTATGAAACGAGAGCAAAGGACAGGGACGAGGTGATTGTACCCCTCATGGATAAGGTGACGATCGTTCATCGCAATCGTGAGGCCGAACAGGCATTCATCAATAAATTGCAGAACCTGCATTCCAATTTTATCTACCAGGAAGATACACATGCCCTGGCACTGAAAGGAACGGATGTACTGAAGAATAACTGGTTTTTCCTGTTTGTGGACGCCATGAACGAAATGAAGGTCCCCGTTTATGGCTTTGAGGCATTGAAGAATTTCCGGTTTAATACTGCAAAACCGCAAACAAAGATTTTCATCAGCAGCCACACCGACTGGTTCGACGCACGTGTGGACATTCTTTTTGGTGATCAGCAAGTGACCGTGGCCGAAGTAAAGAGGGCCCTGGCAAATAAACAGCAATTCGTTCAGCTTAATGACGGCACACTTGGCATCCTCCCTGAAGAGTGGATCAAAAAATATTCTCTTTTGTTTCGCGTGGGCGAGGGCAAAACCAATTCGCTAAAGCTTTCGCGTTATCACCTTAGTGTGGTCGATGAACTTTACGAAAATCGTGATGAAAATGAACTCGTGGTCCAACTGGAAGAAAAGTATCAACGTTTACGCGAATTTGACAAGATTAACAACATTGAACCTCCTGATCACTTGCAGCACGTGCTACGTCCTTACCAGGTAGCCGGCTACCAGTGGCTAAATTACCTCCACGAGATCAACTGGGGCGGTATCCTGGCAGATGATATGGGATTGGGTAAAACAGTACAGGCGCTTTCTTTCCTTGAGCGCTATAAGGCGCAGTACGGAAAAATAAAGGCGTTAGTAGTCTGTCCCACGACTCTTATCTACAACTGGGAAAATGAAATCAAGAAATTCACCCCATCGCTCACTTATCATATTCATCACGGAGGTCAACGATCGAAGCTGAAAGAGGACCTGATGAACTATGACATCACTATAACCACCTACGGGACATTACGAAGCGACATCAAATTATTTATCAGTGTGGAATTTGATTATGCCATTTTGGACGAGTCGCAGGCCATAAAAAATCCTTCCAGCAAGGTGACCAGGGCTGCTTCCCTCTTAAATGCCAAACATCGGTTATGCATGAGCGGTACACCGCTGCAGAACAACACGTTTGACATTTTTGCACAAATGAATTTTCTCAATCCGGGCATGCTGGGAACGATGGAATTTTTCCGCCAGGAATTTTCTGTGCCCATCGATAAGTTCGGTGAAGAAGACCGAAAGGAGCATCTCAAAAAAATTCTTTACCCATTTATTCTGCGAAGAACCAAAGAACAGGTTGCCAGGGATCTTCCCGAAAAGCAGGAAATGGTTTTATACTGTGAGATGGAAGATGAACAGAGAAGGATTTATGACGCTTACCGTAATGATTACCGTAACCAGATTCTTGGTTCGATCGAAACGCAGGGAATCCA
>Ga0187788_10000457_pt1 | contig 11308 bp, 7 predicted proteins | sample 1015_BV01_MP10_2_FD_133008 | JGI IMG/M metagenome (GOLD analysis project Ga0187788, IMG submission 133008) | Tropical peat soil microbial communities from peatlands in Department of Meta, Colombia - 1015_BV01_MP10_20_MG | ecosystem: Environmental > Terrestrial > Soil > Wetlands > Peat | place...
CTGCAAGTGCTTGCAGCGTTGCGCCCGGAACAACGCGTCCATTGGGGACGCTGAAGCGATCGCCAAGCTCAACGGCGGTGGCGCCGACGATCACCTTTTTGTTTTCGAGCTTTTGCAAAGTGGTTGGTTCACCTCGCAAAATGTCAGCATAGGAGATTGTCAGCAAGGAGCGCGGGTCAATGCTAAAATCGATATAAAGAGGCTCTTCATTTCTTTTGAATTTTCCTGCCAAGAATGCGCCGACAGACGGCACGAAGCCTTCATCGAAGACCTCGCCGTAGGAATAGCGGCGCACCAAGCCGTCCGGCCCAACGACGACATTGGCCGTTGCCGACCACGCATATTTGCTGAACTGCCGCATCGGGCGATTTACATAGACGGTTTTTGCATTCTCGCTGTCGCTGGACCATTGTTTGAACGTAGGAAGCACAACAGATCCCTCGGCTCTTTGCAGAGCCGCAAGAAAGGCCTGATCGGATCTCGGATCTGATGGCGAACTAAAGTCAACATCGAAGACAACGTCACTGGCGCCGGCCGCGATCAGCTTGTCAAGCAAATCTGAATGAAGACGGCGCGGCCATGGCCACGCGCCAATCGACTCGATTGATGGCGAATCAATTGCAACCAAAGCAATCTTTCCGCTCATCTGGCGAGATTGCCAGTTGAACCGCATATCAGTCAGTGCGTTTTGTAACGCATCGTGAATCCCGCCCAACAATACGAGAGCAACAACGCACGAAACCAAAACATGAGGCCAGGACTGCTTCATCCAACGGTTCAAGTTAGTTTTTGCCTGTATCGAGAACATCGCGGCGCCGACGCCAATACGACAAGACATCACATTGAAGGCTGTCTTCGCCGCTTCCAACGCCGCCGAATCGCAACGGCGAGGGACACCGTAACGGCAATGCCAACGATCCAAGGAACGAGACGCAAGTTATCTTCGCCCGATTCGAATGTCTCAAAAGTATCGCCGATACCCCGCATCATAGGACTGGTGAAATTGCTTTCGTTGAGCAGCGAGGCAACGACAATCCCTTGCCTACTCGCCGCGTTCGATGTCTTCGAATTCTCGACTTCTGCCGGCTGCACCGGACTCGCCGACGTAGAGCGTTGCAGGCTTACTTTTGCAGTCCGGAGCGCTGGTGCAGGTGGGATCGATCCGCCGTCGTTCTTTGATGATGTTGCGCGCGTCGATGTATCATCGGCGGTGGAACGACGCTCGACTGCGACGGGTTCAACATCAACTGGTGAATGACGTGGCGAGCCTTGTTGAATGGTGCTTAACGTACCTGAACCGCTCAAAAACAGGCCCGCCGGCCCATGCGCCTCAACTTTGGCTGATTGCCCCGGATTTACGAGCGCGTACTGGCCGGTTTTGAAATTGGATACTTCCACTTGGCCGCGCAGCACGTCGACATACGCGTCATCTTTCGCGACGGTGACCCGGAACCGCGTACCTTTCACCAAGGCCGCAAGCAGTGGCGTGTCGACCTCGAAATGCTTGACGTTACGCTTTTCCACATCGAGAACTATTGAGCCCGCTCGCTGGATGATCTTCGTCGAAAGCCCGTGTCCATCGTCCTTCGCAATCTCGATTGACGAGTTTGGCGAGACCAGGATGAACTCTTCGCCATGGACCAAAAGCACACGACCATTTTGCCCCGTGCGAATTGAGTCGCCAGGCTTTAAACTTTTCATTTGTGCAAGGGACGCATGCTGGACGCCATCGACGACAATCCAAACGCTGCCGAATGCGTTGCTAATGCGCCAAACGTTGTTGTCTGAATTGTCCGCAAGCGCTTGCGGACCTAGCGGGAAGAGAACGAGCGACGCAAATAGCAATGAAGCCAAAATGGCTCTCATTTTCTGATCCATGGAACGCCTCATCTACTCTTGACCGTTTTTCGATTTCAAAACGCACTGGCAATATTTGATGAAAACGCTACCGACCAACTATCAACAATTTTATTAGATCATGGCGCCGAAACTCTCTCTTCAATAAACGCTTTATTGATTATGGCTCACCATTGCTTTGGGTTGCTGAGCCTGCGATGTGGCCCGCTAGTTGTGAAGTCGGCTGCCGCGTTGCATTTACATGACGTTGTGGGGCTGGTGATGTCCGCTTTGGGTCAATAGCGGACATTCAGCCTGTCTGCTTCTTGTTAATGCGAACGGCCTTCGTCTGATTAAAAAAGTGCTTTCAAAATTGTTTCAATTGCAGCAATCCAGCTTAAACCAAAGCAGATCTTTGTCTTTTAGATTGAGTCAAATTGGTCACGCCTATGGTGTCGTTCCCGATCAGCTAAAGGAGACAAGCCGTGCGCGTTCTGTTGGAAATCGCTATTGCAGCCGTTGTCGTAATCACAGTCTGGTCGGCAAATTCGAATGTTGCCAAACACACGGCTGATTCGACGGATCCGGCCAGCATGATGATGACCGTGGTCAATCTGCCCAGCGAACAATTCGACGCGTTCTAGTTCGGGCAGTCACGCTACCGAAAGCGCTGAGCTGACCGAGACGTCCAATTGTATGTCCGCTTTGGGTCACAAACGGACATGTGCAGCGCAACAGCTGCTTTCCGCTTAGGGTCAATCGCGGACATTTGTTGAGATGCGATCTGTGTGCAACTGGCAAAACTCTGACCCGCCAACCGCTGCCACCAATTGAGCCGACATCAAGATTTTATACTCAATTTACATCCTGCCCGCGCGATTGGACGTACAAGTTCATCGGCGACGATCCGCAGCGGGAAGCACGCGAAGCTCGCAAACTGAAAGCCTTTTAGCCGTACTCCATACAGAAAGAGGATTGTCATCATTTGCGGTGCCGCTTTGGCGGCCGTTTCGAGCGTAATTTATTGGCGTTTGCTGCCGCAGGATGGGCAAGTGCACCCGCTCGTTGAAAAATTCGACGGCGGTTCGACAATTACGCTTGTGATTATGAGCGCATTCTCTATCGGCGTAATCCTACTGGCTGCAGGATTCCTTGGCTGATCGGGGTGTCAAAGCTAGCGGATATCGGAACTGATCAAAATGAGGTCCACTTTGTCTGGTAAGTGGACATTCGGGGCCGTGACCGGACTGTCCGCTCCGTCACAATAGCGAACAGGTTAAGAGGGGCCCCAATTCGGATGCCGCCCCGAATTTATGCACCAGCGCAAGCGCTGGAAGTCGAAGTGCCTCGTATAGCGAAAGAAGTGGCCCAGCTGTACGAAGAAGCTGTCGGACACATGCCGCAGCCGAAGAACAGTGATGTGATTACGACCGCATTGCGGGCAGCGGGTGCGCACGGCGTAATCGGAATCGGATTTTGCCGGCTCGGGCCACGCGGGTGATGACCTCATGTTCGTCCTTGAATGAAAGACCAATCCATTCCTTAACTATGGCGAAGACAAGGCGTCACAGTGCGGCGCGGTTCCATATTTGACGGATCGATTTGTGTCCGCTTTACCCCGCGAAAGTGGGTATTCGGATGTGCCGTTGAAACGTCGGCTAAATACCAAGAGCGGACATCCGTCGTCCGGCGCGTAACGTCTTTCTGCGGAAATATCGGGGATTCATGCAGCATCTCAAAAGTTATGTATGGTCAGGTGCGCCATCTACTATGCGGTCGTAACGATGCCGCTTAAATTGCAATTCATTTCACGGCGGCAGGCCGCGAGCGCTAGACGTCTCAAAACAAAGTACGCCGATGTCAGCTGAACGAAACTTAATCCTGGTCCATCAGCCTGGCAGTCAAGATGTGCAGGATTTTTCCAAAATCTCTTCGTATGTGCGGGAATTAGCGCCAGACATCGAGATTTTCATTGCCAATAATGAAATCCGCAATTCGGTCACGCGAAAAAAAGCGGCAAGACTTCCAACTTTGATTTTTTCGCCGGGCAATCTCATTAGTTTCACGCCTCTCCGCGGCAAAGTATACGCGGGCCGGCCGATATCAAAATTGGACCAAATGAATCAATTCAAAAAATGTGGCCTACCTGTTCCGGATTTTGTCGAATTGCGGCCAGACACTGCTATTACACCCGCTGAATGGGGAGAGTTCGTTCTTGTTAAAGGCTCCGATCCGATTTTTGCCTCGCGTGCCCGCGGCATGACATTGCAAAGAACCACGCGCGTTAGCTACACGCCGCAGCATGTTTTTCCCAAAGATCACCCTGGCCGATACGGACCGATGTTCGTTCAAAAATTCATTGATACAGGACCTCTCCCCATACAATGCCGGGTTCTAACGCTATTCGGCCGTCCTTTATGGGCCGTCAAGAATATATCCCGAGTGCCACGTGGATCGTTTGACGTTCCGGACGCCGAACTAAAAGCTTTGACTATCAATCCATCGCGCAAGGCAGGGTGGTCCCGGCAATTATTGTTCGAAGAAGACGTCCTCTCTCTGGCGTCGCGCGCATACCAGGCTTTTCCGGATGTTCCCCTTCAGGCTTGCGATATTATTCGCGACGTATCGTCTCAAAATCTCTACTTGCTGGAGATCAATCCCGGGGGGAACACCTGGGTGTTCTCTCGAAAATCAACGCCGCAAACAATTCAAGAGCTGGATGGCATCGAACCTATTTCGCAATTTGATGCGTTTAAAACGGCAGCGCGTATTCTAGTCGAGAAGACCAGAGCCGAAGCGCAGTAGTGAGCAGCACCGGGAACGCCCGCGTGATGAAGCCGCAGGGATTATGGGATGATTTTGATATTCAAACCCACTCGGACCAGATTTCCCGAGACACTTCCATTCGCGTTCCATATAGCCGGCAGGTTGCCGCCGCCATTTGAACCAACAACCAAATAATGAAAGTCACCGAGATCAAAATGGAGATATTCCATCTTGGCAGTAATACGGTCGGTGAACGCATGCTCAATTCCCGCCCCAAGCACCCATCCTGTACGAATTGCAGAATATGACCCCGTGAACAGAAACGGAGAACCAATCGTGTTTGCGACCGACGCGTCGGTAGATGCATTCACTCTGCCGAAGGCGAGGCCGCCCGTCACAAATATAAAATCGCGATTCCAAAATGCGTAGCCAAAGCGGCCTCGGAATGTTCCGAGCCAGCGAAGACTTGCCCGCGCGGATATGCTTCCGGGCCCATAGGAATCTTCAGAAGAAAAACTGTATGAGCTGGCATCGAAGATCGTATTGAAGCTGTGCGAGCGATTCGCATAGTCCAGGTCACCTTCAACGCCGACGACCCAGTCACCGTAAAATTGTTGGTTGCAGCCGACTTGAGCGCCGCCGATAAATCCGAGTCCAGACGCGCTGTCACCGAATTGCTGTTCAGGTGGACCGCCGGCAACCGCAGGCAGGATTACATTGTGCCCAAGGGTTGCCGAAAGTCCTCCGGCGTTAAGGCCAATATAACATCCCGTCCATGTGAACGGAGTTGGGTCTTTCGCCAATGCCGGGTTTAGTCCGACGAAAATGCCCGACGCCATCGCAGTCGATGCGAAAAGTTTAAGCTTGCCACCCATAGCCTTGCGCCCCAACCAGCACCTGTGAAAATTTATCCCACAACATTAAGTAAGTCCAACAAGATCCCCTGCATTCAACAGGCTGCAATGAAAAAGGCCGCAACTTAGGCGGCCAGGTGAATTTAAAGGGGTATCGTCTTGTGCCGACCGGTTAAGCCGGCTCTCGAAGGCGGCGCTTACATGGCATTTACTCGGTTGTCTCTTTCAATTCCTGCGCTGCTTTTCCACGGCCACTCGCTTGGACGAATATTACGACCGTTTAGGTTGGCTTCGTCCAACGACGCGTTCGGAGGGTGATTTTCGGTTCGCGTTAAGCCGATCCAACCGGCGACTTCCAACGGGTTCATAATCGCATTCGCAGTGAGCACGCGTGCATTGAGCGAGTGGCAAACGTGGCACGACGTCGCCTAAATATTCAACTCCTGCCTGCGATCGCGCCGCATCGCAGGCTCCATGGCATGGAGCGATGCGAACGCAGCTGATCAACTTAAGTTTGTGCGCATTTCGGAATGCCCGCAATGAGCGGGCAATTTCTTTCGGAGTCTTGTGCATCGGTGCCTCAGAAGGGGCACCGCATATCAGTTACTGCGCTGGCTTTGGGCCGAGGCTGATATTCACACTAACCGTTAGGCCTAATTTCCGTGCCATGTCGCCTTGCCCTCCAAGAGCGGACATGTGCAGTGCACAAGCTCGTGTCCGCTAAGGGCCAACAGCGGACAGTATGGCTTATCCGATCTCTTTGAATGATGCTCCCGATATGCGCCGTTGGACACGCAGGTGTTTGGCATGGAGGGTGATCTGATAGCTTTCTTCGATAGCTACAGAGATTCTTACTCTAAAGGACCAGCGGTGATCGCGGCGTTTTACTCCGAGCCATGCATAACCGCCCGCATGGGTAATGTGCTCGGCTGCCAATTTCTATGCATGCAGGCCAAGTTTATTCATTAAACGCTTTGCTTCCTTCAGATCCGGTACATCAGCATCCTCGTCGGAAAACTCATCGTAAATTTTAGAGATAAGCTTCTTTGCTGCACTTTTGCGGCCCTCGACGCTCCATAACCTCGCTAAGTCACATGTGGCACGCAACTCCCAGAATTTTGCTCTCTGACCGTGCGCGATTTCAAGCGCGGCTTTAAAGCAACACTCTATATCTCGTCGATCGGCCGAGCTTCCTGCTTGCAGAATTTTTCCCTTCACGCGTTGAGCTTCTGCTGCCCACCAGCGTTCTCCGCTAATTTCAACTTCGTTGATTGCCTGGTCGGCAAATTCGATCGCGCGCGCAAATCGCCCAGCACGGGCATACGCTTCCGCCAGACATGATAGGTTGAACGAACTCTGAAAATTCGCACCGGTTTTATGATGCTCAACAAGGGCTCGGTCCATTAGCTCGATCCCTTCAGTCGGGCGGCCGCTCGTGACGACATTAACGGCATGAAGAATATTGGCACGCGAAATATGGTACGGGCTTCGCTGTTCCGTCGCAATCGCAAGTCCTTCGTCGGTCATCGCGATAGCGCTTTGCAGATCATTAATGTGATGATGAAATCGCGCGGATGCGAGCAAGGCCGATACCAGGGTGAAGGGATGTAGCCGGTTTCTCGCATCGGTAATGGCCGCGACCATTGTGTCATTCGCCTGCTTCAGCTTTCCAAGATACATATAAGTGAGAGCCAACCAGACCAAAGAGAACGAATGTACATGTACGCCAGCAATGAATGCGATCGGGCGGCACGCGGATTCATCGTAACGCGACAGTGCCTTCTCAAGATGGCTTTCCGCGCTCTCAAAATTGCCAATGTGAAGATCGGCGGTGCCGACTAAAAAATGAAACACCATTTGGCTCAGGTCATTCGATGGCTTGAGCAGGAGTGGCTCAACCAGCGCCAAACTTTTCGGCGCTTCCGATCGAATCAGGTGGTACTGACACAGGCCGCCGAGAGCTCGCAACGTTTCTATGGGATAGGCTGACGGGTCAAGCAACGTTCGAGCTTTAGAAAGAGCTGTTGCGACCTCGGGGGAAGCAAATCCTTTCGTCATCACAAGTGTGTCCGCCAGCGCTACCTGGATGCGGCCCTCGAATTGCTGGCTGATCGCCTGATCGGCGACCTTTGGCAGCAGCGCCATCGCTTTTTCGACCTGCGCGCGCGACTCAACTCCGGCAGATCGATCGATCGCCATGCGTGCCGCCTTGAGCCAATAATCGACGGCCTTATCCAACATTGACGCTTCTGCGCAGTGATAAGCCAGCACGTCCGGGTTGCGTTCTGACAACTCAAAAAATTCGTGCTCCAGGACGTGCACTGTTCGTGCATGCATTTGCACGCGTTGGCTCTTGAGCATCGTCCCATAGGCCGTGTCCTGCACGAGAGCATGTTTGAACGTGTAGACCGCGTGGGGGATAGAGCCACGTTGGTATACCAGCTCGGATTCGACTAGTTGATTAAGCAGTGGTTCAAGTTTCGCATCATCCAAATTGCAGACGGCCCGCAATAAAAAATAGCTGAAATCGCGACCCAATGTCGCTGCTGCCTGCACGATTTCGCGAAGTGGTGCCAGACGATCAAGACGCGCAACCAGTGACGCTTGCAGCGTCGCAGGAACTGCTATCGATGGCAACGAATCCGCCAATACAAAACTGCCGTCTTTTTCGTGGAGCGCTTCACTTTCGATAACTGATTTGGTCATCTCCTCAATGAATAGAGGGATACCGTCCGTTCGCGTGACAATCTGTTCGAGCAGATCGGGTGGAATCTCTCTTCCTCCTGTCACTTGCTGAATCATCGCAACATTTGCACGTCGATCCAATCGATTGAGCGTCAACACGGTGACGTGCGACTGACCGACCCAGCTTGGCCGGAACTCTGGCCTGTAGGTGACAATAAGAAGCACCGGAAGTGTTCGGATTTGCTCTGCAATAATATCGAACAGTTCGCGGGTTGTTGGATCAATCCAGTGCGCGTCTTCTAGTACCATCAGCACTGGCGTTTTTTCAGCAAGTCCCCGTAACTGTGCAATGAAACGCTCCAGGATCAGTTCTTTTCGCCGCTGAGGGCTCAATGAAAGCCGGGAAAGGCTGTCATCGACGGAAACCGAAAGCAGATCTGCCAATAATGCAGCGTCGCCTTCCACGTTTTGAGACGACAGACTAAGAAGGGACTTCAATTTTTCGATTTTGATAGGATCGCTGTCAGTGGGTTGCAGCTTGGCAGCATATTCAATTTGATTGATTACGGGATAAAGCGCTGTCTGCCCTCTGTGCGGCGAGCAATAGAATTGAAGACAACGGTGCTGCTCGTCCGCAATTGCCTCTTGCAATGCGAGGACAAGTCTCGATTTACCGATACCAGGCTCTCCGTAGATTAGAACAACGCGGCCCTCGCCATCTTGGACCTGTGTCCAGCGGCGCTGAAGAATCTGAATTTCTTCATCACGACCTATTAATTTTGTGTGTCTTGAGCGCAGCGCCTCAAAGCGGCTGGGAATCTTGCTTTCTCCAGTGACTTGCCAGATTTCAACGGGATGAGGTCCGGATTTTGAATTAATTGCGCCCAGATCACGATAGAAAAACAATTCTCCGATCAGGCGGCGCGTCGCGGCAGAGATGACAACGGTAGAAGATTGTGCATGTGTCAGCAGCTGCTTAGCCAGCGGCAGTAAGTCGCCGACCGCAGTGTCATCATTCGAAATTCCAGCTATTTTCAAGTCGCCTACTACGACGAGACCTGTTGCTACAGCGACGCGCGCTTGCAATTGGTTGTTCCGTCGCAAATTTAACTGAGAGACGGAATCAATTACAGCAAGACCTGCACGAACTGCCCGCTCCGCATCGTCTTCGGATGCGCGCGGATAACCAAAGTAGACGAGAATTTCATCGCCCGAGACCTTACTAACAAAACCGCCATATGCCCCGACAACCTGTTTAATTTGGTCGTGATATTGCGAGACATTTTCAATGAAATCTTCCGGGTCCTGACGTGCGCCCGAGGCGTGGGTGTTTATCAGGTCGCAAATCAGCATTGAAATCTGTCGTCGTTCCGGCCTCGGCAAGTTTATCGAAGGCTCTTCTGAAGGCTTGGGGCGGGCGGGCAATTCTTCGACCTGAATCGCCTGCTCGCGTTCGAATAATTTGCCTACAAACCGAAAGCCCTTTCGAGGCAGCGTTCGAATCAGCATTTGACTTGCGCCGTTATCGCCCACCGCCTGACGGGCAACAGCGATCTGGCTGCTGAGCGTTGATTCTGAGACGATCCGGTTTTTCCAGATAGCCGCCATCAGGTCGTCCTTGCTGACGACGCGGTGCCGATTTTCGATGAGATAAAGAAGCAGGTCGAAAGTCTGCGGTTCAACGGCCACCAATCCGCCATTCCGTCGCAGCTCTCGACAGCTTGGATCGAGTGAAAGGTTGCCAAAGCCGTAAATCATCAAATCGCCCGGAACCCGCTGTTGCACAATCAAAAACAAGGAATTCCCAAGACAAAGCCAAAGGTACCCCAAAGACTCCCCGTTCGGCCAGTGACAATAAAAGCGCGTCCGCCAAGTCGCATGGAGGCGCAAATGGATGCTCTATTGACCGCAATCGTGGTTTGGCTCTCGGCGAACGTACCTACTTCGGCGAATTTCAATCACCCGCATATTGAATTTGCGTCCCAGGCGCGAATGATAGAAATGCGCTTACACGGCACGCATTCCGCAGCTCAATCCACGGTCGAAGTCGGGCAAGCTCCCGATGTCGTCGCTGTTTACGACGATGAGCGGCATACAATCTTTCTACCTGAAGGATGGACCGGCACTACAGCTGCCGAGTTGTCGGTGCTGGTACATGAGATGGTTCATCACCTGCAAAATGTGAACGGACAGAAATTTGAGTGTCCCGCGGCGCGCGAAAAGCCGGCCTACCTCGCGCAAGATCAGTGGCTTAAACAATTTGGTCATAATCTCGAAGATGATTTCAGTGTCGATATGTTCACAATCGTCATTAAATCTGCGTGCGTATTTTGAGTATACGCCAATCTAAAGGTCCTGCAGGAAGGATCGATCACATCAAACGCAGCCCGAATCTTGAGCTCGTCGCAATGAACACAGCAAAATACGCGTTCTTCTCTTCCATGCTCGCCTTGACGTCTTTCGGGTCCTTACCGGTCACGGCACACGAATGGTATCCAAAAGAATGCTGCAACGACCACGATTGTGTACCGGTTCAAAGTGTTGAGCGAGTGGTCCCCGCCGGCGGGGGAGATCCATACCTCGTCGTTAAGTCGGCTAGGGGATATGCGGTCATTCGTTCAAATTTTCCAGTGCGTCAGTCGAAGGACGGCCGAATGCACATTTGCATAGGCCACTATGATCGAGATGAGTTTGAGCCGATCTGCTTTTTCGCCCCGCCTGGTATGTAGAAAAATGGCTTTTTTGTCCGCTTTGGGTCAGAAGCGGACGTTTGCGGTGCAATAGGCTGTGTCCGCTTTACCCCCAAAAGTGGACAATGGTCGGGCAGGGCAGGTGGGGTCGGGCTGCGTTCGTCGCTATACGCCCGAATGCGCGGGACTACTGTGCACTACGAGTAGAGAGTTTTGTTTGCAGTAGCACTCCCTCCGCCACGCCACGAGAGGTACCGCAAACCAACTTTGTTAAACGCGGTGCTCGCCAACTCCATGTCCGCTTTACCCTCGAGAGCAGACATGTGCGGCGCAATAGCCGCTTCAGGTGTTTGCTCGACCACTTTTCCGTCAATCATCGACCCGGCCACGCCAATTAGTGGCTTACCAGCCGACAGCGCCGCAACCTCAACCTTGGCATCGGTTCCTTCGGTCAGCTTCTCGGCCGACAGTGCACGA
>Ga0187788_10000458_pt1 | contig 11299 bp, 9 predicted proteins | sample 1015_BV01_MP10_2_FD_133008 | JGI IMG/M metagenome (GOLD analysis project Ga0187788, IMG submission 133008) | Tropical peat soil microbial communities from peatlands in Department of Meta, Colombia - 1015_BV01_MP10_20_MG | ecosystem: Environmental > Terrestrial > Soil > Wetlands > Peat | place...
ACCCACACGCGCGCCGGCGGCAGGTTCATCCAGATCAGCTCCGACGCTTCGGCCCGCATGCCTGATAGTTCTTTAGGGATCGGCGGGAGCATTGCATAAGTGAATTGCACGAACGGCGTACCTGGTGCGAGGAGTGTCATCGCATCAGAAATCAGACGCAGCCGCGTGTACAACGGTTTGGTGACTAACGGAAGCCCCGACACAATCGCGGCGGCCGGTTCGTACACATAAGTCTCCAGCAATCGCCGCAGCCGATAGGCGTCGCCCTGCACGACCGTCGCCGCTGGATAACGCGCACGCAACAGGCGGCAGAAATCAGGATTGAATTCGGCTAGGATGAGCCGCGCCGGATCTACCCCTTGCTTCACAAGCGCTTCTGTGACCGGGCCAGTGCCGGGACCGAGCTCGATGACGGGACCATCCACCCGCGGATCGACGTAGCGCGCCATGGCACGCGCGAGCACGCGGCTCGAGGGCATCACGGCGCCGGTCGATAGCGGTTTCTCGATCCAAGATCGGATGAATTGCACCTCATCGCCGAGATGCAGACCTTTTTTTCGACCCGGGCAAAATGAGTGCGAAAACATCGTTGACTCTCCAAATACACACTCACTGTCGCCTACTTCGCTACGAGCAGAATAGGACTTGAGCCATTGCGTGCAGTAACTTGGTCAAGTTGGGCAGCCCACTAACCCAGTGCAGAATCCAAGCGTGTAGTTTCCCGCTTTTTCGCTCCCGGCGTTCCCCGCAATTTCCAGCGCTTCGTCGGAGACTTCGTAAGTGAAAGTATCTTCTTCAGTCTGGTCGGGTGCAGTGGTGGTCGCACTCATGACATCGGCCCGTTCGTTCGCCAGTGGCTAATCAAAATCCACCGAGGTACAAACGCATTGATATAGATCACCCTACATTTCCAAGATAAAAAGTCAGGAATTCCCGCAGGGCTGCGTGGCCGAACCGAGCGGAAAAAGGCCTCGCCGCCTAGCACTTTGTAACCAGGTAGGAAGTGAGAAAAGGCGCACGCATCCCGCGCGGATTGGCGCCAGCGCGCCGGCGCGGTCCGACGCGGGATGTGGCGGTCTACCGTTGGAATGTCTGTCGGCAGATCTCTTCTTTCTCTTCCCACCCCATCACCAAAAAAATTAACTATTGCGCCTTACATAGCCGCTGGGCGTTGAAGTCCCCACTTCTGCTTGGAAGATGAGGACATGATCGAATTTTTCAAAAAGCCTTGGTGGGTTGGGCCGCTGGTCGCCGGCTTGGCACTCGGTCACCAAGGCACGACCAAGCCCGCAGGCCCAGCCGGCGTTACCGGCTACGAGAAAATCAACAATCGGGGGACTCTGCCCCGGAATGGCAGCGTCGTCGTCATTGCGACATGTCCTGCCGGCAAGCGTGTGATTAGCGGCGGCGGTCATCTCGTGCCCAGTTTTGTCGGTACCACAGATTTGTCCAGGCCAGACGGCGATAACGCCTGGCGGGTGCACTTCAAGAGCAACGGCGGCAGCGGCAATGCCACGGTCTATGCCATCTGCGTCACGGCCAACTAAGGCTCACTTAACACAATCAAGCTGGGTGTGAATCCCGAGCTGGGTCCGGTGCATACCCGGTAGGCCCCCTATTAATAGAGGTGTCAGTTTTATTTTTTTTCACTGGGTGTGGTCAGGTTGTCCGCTTAGTGCCAAAAGGAGAGATCGCAACAAATCCACGCGATTTCTGCTTTAATTCCAATAGCGGCAACGTTTTCTATTTAACAAATTTGCGGGTCAATGCCGGCCATAGGTCTACTTGATAGGGAGCAAGTTTAATGTACCCTGAGCAGAAAAATCTGGAAAAATGGGCCGACAAACCCGGAGGGGGACGTTCATGCGAAAGCTAGTTCTTGCGGTGGCTGCAGCCGCCGTTCTTATGGCTACGGTTGCCGCCTCGGCCCAGAGCCCGATCATCATCAAGTTCAGTCACGTCGTGGCAAATGACACGCCGAAAGGCAAGGGCGCGCTCAAGTTCAAGGAGCTCGCCGAGAAATATACCAACGGCAAGGTGAAGGTTGAGGTCTATCCCAACTCTTCCCTCTACAAGGACAAGGAAGAGATTGAGGCATTGCAGCTCGGCTCTGTGCAGATGCTGGCGCCCTCGACCGCCAAATTCGCGCCGCTCGGCGCTAAGGAATTCGAGGCGCTCGATCTACCGTGGCTGTTCAAGGATGAAGCGGCCTACGCCAAAGCTATGAAGGGCCCAGTCGGCAAGTGGCTGTTCAAGAAGCTCGAGCCGAAAGGCATTAGCGGCTTGGCCTATTGGGACAACGGCTTCCACATGGTGTCGTCGAACCGACCTCTGCTGATGCCCGATGACTTCCAGGGCCTTAAAGTTCGTATCTCTGGCTCCAAGATCGCCGACCAATATTTCCGCGAAGTCGGCTCGATTCCGCAGATCATGGCATTCTCGGAAGTTTACCAGGCCCTGCAAACCGGCGTGGTTGACGGCTGCGAGAACACGGCGTCGAATTACCTGACGCAGAAATTCCATGAAGTGCAGAAACACATCACCATCTCCTATCATGCGCATCTGCAATATGCGGTGATTGTGAACTCCAAGTTCTGGAACGGACTGCCGGCCGATATCCGGAAGCAACTCGACAAAGCAATGGATGAAGCAACCGATTACACAAACTCGATCGCGGTCAAGGAAAACGAAGATGCGCTGGCCGAAATCAAAAAGTCCGGCAAGACCACGCTGCACACTCTGACCGACGACCAGCGCAAAGCCTGGCAGACGGCGATGGCCCCGACCTACAAATGGGCCAAAGGTCGCGTCGGGCAAGAGGTGCTCGATCTGATCGCCAAGGAACTCGACATCAAGATGAACTGACGACCGACTTGCCGCGCCACCAATAAGAAGAAAATGGCTGGGAGTCTCGCGCTCCCTGGCCGTTCCGGGCTGAGACTGGGGGGATTCTCGTGCTCAAAGGCCTCAACCGGGCGCTCGACCATTTGGAAGAGTGGCTTATCGCCACCCTGATTGCGGCCGCGACCGCGTTAATCTTTGTCGCGGTGCTGCACCGGTACGGGACAGGCGTCTCAATCAACCTGTCGAAATGGGCGGCCGCGCGCGGCGTGCCCTTCGTGCCTGAGATTTTCAAAAATATTTATTTGTGGCTTGCCGCCCTCGACCTCTCCTGGGCGCAAGAACTTTGCATTTACATGTTCATCTGGATGGCCAAGTTCGGCGCTGCCTTTGGTGTGCGCACCGGCATCCATGTCGGCGTGGACCTTCTCGTGAACATGGTGCCGGCGCGTTCGCGCAAGCAAGTGATCCTATTCAGCCTGATCTGCGGCGCGTTTTTCACCGGCATGATCGCGATGTTTGGTGGCTCGTTCGTCAACGAGATGTTTAAGACCGGTCAGCAATCGAACGATCTCGAAGCGCCGATGTGGTTCATCTACCTCGCGATCCCGCTCGGCTCAGGCCTGATGTGCTTCCGCTTCCTGCAGGTTGCATGGTTCTATTATTGGACCGGCAAGATTCCGCATCATGATGAGACACATGTCGAGGGTATTGAGGCAAATGTCCCGGCACTGCACCCGGCGCCGGCCACTCCCACGGAGGTCGCCAGTCGCAAGTCAAGCCCGCTGGGACTGATCCTGATTCTGGCGCCAATATTGATTCTGACGGTCTGCCTTGGCGAGAAGGCTGGCATCATCGTGCTGCCACAAGCCCTGCGCGCGGCCACGATCTTCGCGCTCCTGATCGCGCTGATGCTGACCGGTATACCGGTTTCGATCGCGCTTGGCCTCACCGTGCTCACGTTCCTGTTCACGCTGACAGAGGTTCCGATTGAAGCGGTGTCGATGAAGTTGTTTACCGGCATAGAAAGTTTCGAGATTATGGCGATCCCCTTCTTCATTTTGGCCGGTAACTTCCTGACGCATGGCGGCGTCGCGCGGAGAATGATCGACTTCGCTACCTCCATCATCGGACATTGGCATGGCGGACTGGGGCTCGCCGGAATCGTGGCATGCTCCATGTTTGCCCTGGTTTGCGGCTCGAGCGTCGCAACTGTCGCTGCCATCGGGGCGATTGTACTGCCCGAGATGGTGAGACACGGCTACCCGATGCGATTTGGCGCCGGTATTATAACGGTTGCCGGATCACTCGGCATTTTGATGCTGCCGTCTATCCCGAAGATCATTTACGCGATCTCCACGAATACGTCGATCGGCGCACTATTTGTCGCGGGGTTGCTGCCCGGCTCTTTGCTGACGGCCATGCTTTGCGCGGTGACCTGGTTCCTCGCCAGGCAGCGTAATTATCCGCGAATGCACAAAGCGACCTGGATTGAGAGTTGGCACGCGTTCCGGGAAAGCGTCTGGGGCCTGATGCTCGTCGTGATCATCATCGGTGGGATTTACAGCGGCTTGTTCACCGCGACAGAAGCCGCCGCGATGGCAGCCGTCTATTCATTCTTCGTATCGGTCTACGTGTACAAGGCGCTGAAGATCAAAGATGTGCCGCGGGTGTTGCTCAGAGCCGCGAACACGAGCGCAATGCTTCTATATATTGTCACCAACGCTGTTTTGTTTTCGTTCGTCCTCAGCAATGAGAATATTCCTTCTGCACTTGCCGATTGGATCCTGGCTCAGGATCTTGGGTGGTTTGGATTCCTCCTGCTGGTCAACGTGCTGCTCCTGATAGCCGGCAATTTCATGGAGCCGACTTCGATTATCCTAATCATGGCGCCGATCCTGGCTCCGGCTGCGAAGAGACTCGGTATCGATCTGGTCCACTTCGGCATCGTGATCGACGTCAATATGGAGGTCGGCCTGTGCCACCCGCCGGTTGGCCTCAATCTTTACGTTGCTTCGATGATCGCCGGCATGCGCATCACCGATTTGGCTGTGGCAGTCTTGCCGTGGCTACTGACCATGCTGGTATTCCTGGTGATCGTGACTTATTGGCCCGGTCTGACGCTGTTCATGCCGCGGCTACTTGGGATGATGTGAACACTAAGGCCGACGCGGTTGTACGCTATTTTGCAACGATGAGATTTTGATTGACTTTATGCCGCCGACCCGAACGCACGGCACCGTTTGCCGCGGCCTGTTAGGACGGCAGTGAAAGCCGCTTTCAGCTGATTGACGACCAATTCGGCAGGAACCATTCCCTATTTATCAAAGGTCAAATAGCCGGTCTGTATCGCCGCGATGTCCGCATTTACCCCGAAAGCGGACATTAGCTGGCACCACCCGAATGTCCGCTAAGGGCCATAAGCGGACGTTAACCGGCGCTAACTAGCACGTGCCGATGTACGACCTTAGCTGTTGGTCCCGATCGGCTCGCCGGATTTCTTGATCTGTGCGGTGCGCGCCATACTACAATGCACGCACATGCGCATAGGCTCGATCGGGCTTTCGTACGCGACCCATATACGCGCCCCGCATTGAACGCATTGAACAATGAAAGAGCGCGCGGTCGGTTCCGGCATGTCGTCGACGCGCGCGCATGGAAGCACGTCGGTGAGTTTGAGCTTGGGCATGTAATAAGTATAGCCGGGCTGCAACCTCCCGACCATCGTTACTGTAGGCGCCGGACGAAATTGTAGCGCAAGAACACCTTGCCACCTGATTTCAATACCAGAATACCAGCGCGTGTTTAGTGCCGCGCTTGCACCCTCACCTCAGTCGGGCGTGCGCAACGATACGCCGAGGCGCGCGCGCCGGCGCAGCCAGGTGGTCGCCCGGTATTTTGGATCGAGTGTGACGGCATGCATACCGTCAAGTACCGCAAGCACGCGCGCCACACCTAATGCATCTCCGAGCGCGAGCGGCCCTTTCGGATAGTTCAAACCAAGCTCAACCGCAGTATCGATGTCGGCAGGCGCAGCAATACGCAGCTCGGCGATGCGGGTGCCGATATTAACGATCATTGCAAGCAGCCGCTGCACCACAAAACCGGGACTGTCATTGATGACGGTCACTGGGACATTGCCGGCTGACAACGCGGCAACTGCCGCGCCGAGAATTTCGGGCTTGGTGAGCGGGGTCTTCATCAACGTACGGCGGCCCTCGAAGCACCCGAGCATATCGACTGCAACCGTGCGTGCCGGATCGAGCCCCAGGCGAACAGCGGCGTTCGAAGCGTCCTCGCCTAAAGGCGTCACGAAACAGGGCGCGCCCGCGGCCGCCTTGCCGCCGCGTTGAGTTTTAATTCCAGCTGTCTCCAGCCATTCGGCAAGCTCCCTGCCGCCATTCTCGTCCGCGATCCAGGCAGACGCTGGCAGCGGCCCCACTACAACCGTAACCGTTGGCGGGCTCGCATCCGGCGGACCATCATAGTTGTAGAAACCCTGCTTGGTCTTGCGGCCGAGCAGGCCACCAGCGACGCGTACCGCCATTTGCGCCGAGGGTTGGTACATCGGCTCGCCAAAATATTGCTCGAAGATGCTCACCATCACTGCGTGGGTGACGTCCCCGCCGACGAGATCGAGCAATTCGAACGGGCCCATCCGGAACCCGGCGGCCTCTTTCATCAGCTGGTCGACTTCACGTGTGCTCGCGATACCTTGCGACACGATGCGCAATGCCTCCGGCCCATAGGCGCGGCCCGCATGGTTGACGACAAAGCCGGGCGTGTCGGCTGCAACTACGGGATGTTTGCCGATCCGTTTCACAAAACCGACAAGCGCCTCGACCAACGTCGGATCACACCGCAGGCCGCCGATCACCTCCACCAGCCGCATTAGCGGCGGCGGGTTAAAAAAATGCAGGCCGCCGACACGCCCCGGCCTTTCGCAGCCGGCGGCGATTTCCGTTACAGAAAGCGAGGACGTATTCGTGGCAAGAACCGCATCCTGCGCCAGACGTTTTTCCAGTTCGCGGACTAACTCGCGCTTTGCCGCAAGCTCTTCGACAATCGCTTCGATAACAATGCCGGCGCCTTTTGCTTCATCAAAGGAGCCGATCGGTTTCAGCCGTTCGAGCACGCCTCGTTTGGCATCGGCGGTCATACGGCCCTTCGACACCAAGCCTTCAAGGCCCCTGTCGATCACCGCAATGGCTTCTTTTACTGCACCGTCGCGGGAATCAAACAGTAAAGTGGTGAGGCCAGCCTGCGCACACACCTGCGCAATGCCACACCCCATGGTGCCGGCGCCGAATACTGCAGCGATCAGATCGGACCTGGAGAGATCCACTGCCACGCGTTATTGCCCTTCGAATTTTGGTTTTCTTTTTTCCAAGAAGGCGCGCATGCCTTCCTTCTGATCGCGCGTAGCAAATTGCAATTGAAATGCCTTGCGCTCCAGCATCAGCGCAACTTCGAGCGGCGCATTCAGGCCGGCATTCACGATTTCCTTGATCTGCATGATCGAAATCGGAGGCATGGCCGCGACTTCCCGTGCAATGTCGAGCGCGCGTGCGAGGGCCTGCCCTGTCGGCGCTACTTCGCTGATCACTCCCATGCTCAATGCTTCAGCAGCGCCAAACATTCTGCCAGTCATGATCAGCAACATGGCGCGATGGCGGCCGACAAGACGCGCAAGCTTTTGCGTGCCTCCACCGCCCGGCAAGATTCCGACCTTCACCTCGGGCAGACCGAGCTTTGCCCCCTCTCCTGCGACAATGATATCCGCACATAAAGCGAGCTCGAGTCCCCCGCCGAGCGCAAATCCCTCAACTGCCGCGATCAGTGGCTTCGGACAGTCCATGATCGCGCGCCAGTATTTCTGCACATTTCGCGACATGACTTCGACCGGAGCAGCTTCCGCCATCTCGCCAATATCGGCGCCTGCGGCAAACGCCGCATCCGAGCCGGTCATAATCACGCAGCGCACGGCGTTATCAGCGCCGCAGCGCGTGATCTCGTCCGCAAGCCGCGTGCGCACATCGAGATTGAGCGCGTTGCGCACCTGCGGACGATTGATCTTCAGGACGACCACGTCGTCCGACGGACGTTCAATGATCAGGGCCTCCGACGCGACCATGGCAATCGATCCACAAAATTGATTGGAGCTACTCTGCCAGCAGACGGCTTCCCGCGCTTGCTATTCGCGGGTTGAGTTAACCATAGTGAACGCATCGATGACACCGGCGCCGACTTCATTGCGCTTGCCGGGAATCCGTTGAACGCTGCTGGCCCTTACAACCGCCCATAATGCCCCTCAGCCTCCTGAATTTTCGGGCAAAAGCATTCTACACAGCCATTAGTCGGGTACCATGTCCGAATGGATCATCGCCTCGAAGCTGACGGGAATACTGCTAATGCGGCCGCGTAACCACCGCATCGATCAGCTTGCGGCACTCGGCAAGCTCGTGCAGCGCGGCGTGCAATTTGCGCAGATCCTCACGTCCGAGGCCGCCACCGGTTGTCCCAGGCGATAGCTGTCGCGATGTGGCCGCCGTGGGTTCTGCCGACGTTGATGGATCAGCCGCAGTTAAACCGTGAATCGCGCGGTCGGTCGGATCAATCCGGGGAACCGGCGCGCTGGTCAGCGGCGGCTCGACGCGGCTTACTGCGTCATCTTGTCGATCACCGAGGTCACGTCCGATCAGCGAGGACAGGCGACCGCGCAAGCTACGCTCTTCCTCGGTGTCGACATCATCTTCTGTTGTCACAGTCTCATCGGCGAACTCGTCTTCCTCTATCACGCCATGTGGTGGCTGCGGCGCACCGTCCTGCCATACTGCCTGAACGAATTTCACGCCTTGCTCGCGCAGGATTCGCTGCACGCCGCGAATGGTGTACCCCTCGCCATACAACAAATGACGTATCCCGCGCAGCAAATCGATATCGTCGGGGCGATAGTACCGCCGGCCGCCGCCGCGTTTCATAGGCTTGATTTCGTGAAAGCGGCTCTCCCAAAAGCGCAGCACATGCTGCGGCAGATCGAGCTCGTCCGCCACTTCACTGATGGTACGAAACGCGTCTGGCGCCTTGTTGTCCAAAGCGTCCCTCTCCTGAGTTTGATACTAACGCGGTTACGCTAACGAGGATAACGGCTTAGCCTGGCTCACTGGCGCCGTTGATGCGTTGCTTGAGAATCGCCGACGGCTTAAACACCATAACCCGCCGCGGCGAGATCGGCACTTCCTTACCGGTTTTGGGGTTGCGGCCGATACGCTGACCTTTCTTACGCACTACAAACGAGCCGAACGACGAAAGCTTGACGGTTTCTCCGCGCTCTAGACAGTCGGTGATCTCCTTGAGCACCAACTCAACCAGAGCCGCGGATTCCGTGCGTGAAAGACCGACTTTTTGATAGACCGCCTCGCACAAGTCGGCCCGCGTCACAGTTTTTCCGGTCATCGCCTGCCCTGCCCCCGGCGAACGTATCCCGCTGAATTATCGACGATATTAGCAAGACCGGAAGCGGTCAACGGGGCGTTTAAAGATTGTGATGAGATTCCCCCCGACTATCCTGACCCCCAACCCAAGCCTTCACCATCGCAGAAGTGCCGAACCCCAGGTGAACCCTCCGCCCATGGCTTCCAAAAGGATGAGGTTGCCCCGCTTGATCCGACGATCTGCAAGCGCGTCGGACAGCGCAAGCGGGATGGAAGCCGCCGAAGTGTTTCCGTGACGGTCCACTGTGACCACCACCTTCTCCGGCGCAATGCCGAGTTTGTGGGCAGACCCGTCAATGATGCGCTTGTTGGCCTGATGCGGCACGAACCAGTCGATATCCGCCGCAGAATAGCCGGTCGCCTTGAAGGCATCCTCGATCACATCTGTGATCATGGCCACCGCATGCTTGAAAACCTCACGGCCTTCCATGCGGAGATGGCCGACGGTCTGGGTCGACGATGGCCCGCCATCCACATAAAGCTTCGCTTTATGACGGCCATCCGAGCGCAGATGGGTGGTGAGGATCCCGCGGTCTTCACGTGTGCCTGCTTGCGGTTGCGCTTCGAGAACCAGAGCGCCCGCTCCGTCGCCAAACAACACGCAGGTTGTGCGGTCATTCCAGTCGAGGATGCGCGAAAACGTCTCCGCTCCAATCACCAGCGCGCGTTTGTAGCCGCCGCTACGCAGCAATGCGTCGGTCACCTGCAGTGCATAGATGAAGCCAGAACACACGGCCTGCAGATCAAACGCAGCTCCGTGAGTGATGCCGAGTGCAGCCTGCACCGACACAGCAGTGGCCGGAAAAGTCTGATCGGGCGTTGAAGTCGCAAGCACGATCAGCTCAATTGAATTTGCTTCGACATGCGCGTTGGCAAGCGCCGCACGCGCGGCATGCAGCGCAAGATCAGACGTGAGCTCGCCCGGCGCCGCAATATGGCGTTCGCGAATGCCGGTGCGTTGGACGATCCATTCGTCGGTGGTCGAAACCGAACGCGCGAGTTCGTCGTTGCTGACAATGCGCGCGGGCAGGTAGCTTCCGCAGCCAAGCGCGACCGAACGTAACTCCGTCACGAGCTTGCTCCGCTCGCTAGCCGCGATGTCTCCGTCGCTGTCGCCTTCAGATCGTGCGCGACCGACTGGCCTATCTTGGCCAGTAATTTATAGCGCACCATGTCGTAACCCATGTCGATGGCGGCGGCTGTACCTTCGGCATCGGCGCCACCGTGGCTCTTGATGACGATACCGTTGAGCCCGAGGAACACGCCGCCATTCGACCTGCGCGGATCCATCTTGTCTCGCAGTGTCCGGAAGGCTTGCCGGGCAAGCAGATATCCAAGACGCGCCCTCCAGGTCCGGTTCATCGCTGCGCGCAGATAAGAAGCGAGTTGATGGGCCGTGCCTTCCGCTGTTTTTAGCGCGATGTTCCCTGAGAAACCCTCGGTGACAACCACGTCGACGACCCCTTTGCCGATGTCATCGCCTTCGACGAAGCCATGGTAGTCGAAATGCGGGAATTGACCTTCGCGCAGGATGCGGCCTGCTTCACGCACCTGCTCAAGTCCTTTGACTTCCTCAACACCGATGTTGAGCAAGCCTACTGTCGGCCGCTCAAGGTCAAATAGCACTCTCGCCATCGCGCTACCCATGGCCGCAAGATTGACCAGATGCGTTTCATCTGCACCGATCGAAGCGCCAAGATCGAGCACTATGGATTCGCCCTTGAGCGTCGGCCACAACGCGGCAATTGCAGGCCGCTCGATGCCTTCGATCATCTTGAGATTAAAGCGCGCCATTGCCATCAACGCGCCGGTGTTGCCGGCGGAGACCGCGGCATCTGCTTCCCCTTTCTTCACCGAATCAATGGCGAGCCACATTGACGACTTCCAGCGCCCGTAACGCAGCGCCTGACTTGGCTTATCGTCCATGCGGATCGCTACGTCGGTGTGCACGAGCTTCGACCGTG
>Ga0187788_10000459_pt1 | contig 11297 bp, 6 predicted proteins | sample 1015_BV01_MP10_2_FD_133008 | JGI IMG/M metagenome (GOLD analysis project Ga0187788, IMG submission 133008) | Tropical peat soil microbial communities from peatlands in Department of Meta, Colombia - 1015_BV01_MP10_20_MG | ecosystem: Environmental > Terrestrial > Soil > Wetlands > Peat | place...
CGCCAGGTAGCGACCCGCGGCGGGGGCTGCCGATCGCTCTGCTCGCCCGGCCTTCGGCTGTCGCACTCTGGCAATCAGGGTCAGCGCCAGCACAATGGCGAGCAGCCCTACAGCCGTCAGGATCCCCCAGAAGCGCATCCGTTCGGCTCGGGTTCGGAACGCCGGACCTGCCGCGCCCTCCCGCACCTGCTTCAGGTCCGCCAGCACCTCCGATGCGGTGGCGTATCGGTGGCCGGGGGTCTTGGCGAGCATCTTGAAGACCACCCGCTCCAGGCCGCGGGGAACACTGGGATTGGAACGGCGGATCGGCGGGGGATCCTCACGCAGGATGCGGTCGGTGGTGCCTACGAAGCTGTCTGCCTTGAACGGGCTGTCTCCGGTAAGCACCTCGTAGAAGACCACTCCCATGGAGAAGATGTCCGCGCGCTGATCCGGTGCCTGCTCCAGCAGGATCTCCGGCGCCATGTAGGCAGGCGTTCCGGTGAGTTCCCTGGCTTGGCTGGTGGTGGGATTCTCCCCCTCCTGAGCGCCTGCGCGCGGGATCTGCCGGGCGAGTCCGAAATCCAGGATCTTCACCAAGCCCGACGGCGTGAGCATGATGTTTTCCGGCTTGATATCGCCGTGCAGAATGCCCTTCTCGTGCGCAACATGCAGCGCCTGGGCCGACTGCTCGGCGATGTCGAAGAACTCGGACATGCCCAGCGGTTGCGAGGCACGCTGCCGAAGAGTGCGGCCTTCCACGTACTCCATCACCAGGAAGACCTCGCCATTCTCCTGGAGCACGTCGTAGATCGCGGCTATGTGCTGGTCGGTAACCTTGGAGGCACGCTCTGCTTCCTTGAGGAAGCGCTCGTGATATTCAAGATCTCCGGAGAAGGCAGGCGTGACGCGCTTCAGCGCGACCGGGCGCTTCAGCACAGAGTCGTCCGCGCGATACACCTCGCCCATCCCGCCCGAGCCCACACGTGCGCGGATCAGGTAGCGGCCTACCCTCGCACCGATCAGGCCGTCCTCCGGCTGGAGGTCAGCTCGTTGCCGCGCACTAGACTCCGGCATAACCCACCCGAATGCACTGAGGAGGAATCGCGTGGCCAGGCCCGGATCCGTCCGGGCCCAGAATGCAAGGACGCTGTGTAATGTTACTCCCAGCCCGCGCTGGCGGCGATTTCTTTCGTTCCAAGGGCGCACCGGAAGCGCAAGACGCCCCAAACTGACACCGCCGTCCGCAGCTACTGAGCGCGCCTCCAGGCGCAGGAAAACCGCCCTGCGCAGGAGCGTTTCGGGTTTGGTTTCCAGTCGCTCTCTCGTGTTACGCTGGTGCTAAATCAGGACACTCGATGCCAAAATTTGCAGCCTTCCTCCTGCTTTGCCTTGCTCCTGCTCATCTGGCTTACGCTGACGGTACACGCACCTGGTTTCAGTCGCGTTACGACGAATTTGAAAAGGGCACCGCAAAGGGGGTTGCCATCCGCAGCGATGGCATCCTGGAGCTGGCGCCGTCAGTGAACCCCCTGACGACCAGTCCTTCAACTTACATTTGGGCGCTGGCCAGTGACAGTCGAGGCAATGTCTATGCTGCGGCCGGGGCCCCGGCTCGCGTCTATCGCATCACTCCCAAGGGGGAGACCACCGTCATCTTCGAGCCGCGGGAACTGGAGGTGCAAGCCCTGGCGATCGGTGGCGATGGCGCCATCTTCGCCGCCACCTCACCCGACGGCAAGGTTTACAAGATTGTCCACGGTCCTCCCCAGCCGCTGACCACCAAGAAGGAGACGGCGCCCCAGGATCCGCAGGCTCCGCCGGAAAAATCCGAGGAACGCAGCAGCGCCGAGAAGCCGGTCACGGTAGCGATCGACCCCTCCTACACCGCCAGCGTGTGGTTTGACCCCAAGACGAAGTACATCTGGTCGCTCGCCCTGGATGCCCAGGGGCGACTCTACGTCGCAACCGGCGACCGGGGAGAGATCTTTCGCGTGGAGACCAGCGGCTCCAGTTCGCTGTTCTTCAAGAGTGACGAGGCCCACATCCGTGTTCTGGCCATCGACAGCCGGGGCAATGTGATCGCCGGTTCGGATGGCAGCGGCCTGGTCTATCGCATCTCGCCCGCGGGAGAAGGCTTTGTCCTCTACAGCGCATCCAAGAAGGAAATCACAGCGCTGGCGATCGATGCCCGGGGGGATATCTTTGCTGCCGGCGTGGGAGAAAAGCGTCCGCAAGGGCTCACCTTCCCGGGCCCTCAGCCCACGGCGCCTGCCGTCCCTCCGCCAACCAGCAGCGGCCCGGCCGGACTAACTGTGGGCCCGCCTACCGGCCCTGCCCTGGGAACAACCTCTCCCATCTCGCCCTTTTCGACTGCCGGCGGCTCCGAGATCTACCGGATTGTTCCAGACGGGTCGCCTAAGCGCATCTGGAGTTCGCATGACGACCTGGTGTACTCGCTGGGATTCGACAAGAGCGGACGCCTGTTGGCTGGGACGGGAAACCGCGGACGCATCTTCGTGGTGGAATCCGAAGATCGCTTCACCGACCTGGGCAAGGCCAGCGCCAGCCAGGTCACGGGAATTGCCAAGGCCCTCGACGGCGGTCTCTATCTGGCTACCAGCAATTTGGGAAAGGTGTTTCTGGTGAGCGGGAAGACCGATTCCGATGGCACCTTTGAAAGCGACGTCCTCGACGCCAGAATCTTCTCGCGGTGGGGACGCGCCCAAGTCCGCGCCACCGGCTACTACGAACTCTTCGGGCGCAGCGGCAACGTTGATAATCCCGACCGCAATTGGAGTCCGTGGAAGAAGGTTGACCTGGCTCACGAAGCTCCCCTCGATACACCGCCCGCCCGCTTTCTGCAGTGGAAAGTGGTCCTGCATCCTGCGAATCCACCCACTACCCTGGACAGCGTGCTGATCAATTACCTGCCCAAGAATGTGGCGCCTGAGGTGGATGAGGTTTACGTCCAGACGGGAGCTCGCTTCCAGCCCGCCGTCAAGCCTCTGGGGGTGCAGGAATCGGTGACCGTAGGGCCCTCCACACCGGCGCCGGCAGCGCGCTTCGATGCCGCCCCGGTCGCCGTTCGTGACCCCCACTCGATTGCCGTGCGCTGGACCGCCCACGATGAGAACGACGACGACCTCCTGTACTCGCTCTACTACCGAGGAGACGGCGAGACCCGCTGGAAGCTGCTGAAGGGCGACCTCAGCGACAAGTACTACTCATTCGACGCCGCCCTTCTGCCCGACGGGGGCTACAGCATCCTGGTGGTGGCTTCCGACGCACCCTCGCACTCGGAGGGAGCGTTGACCGATGCCCGGGAGAGCGCCCGCTTCGAGGTCGATACCACGCCTCCGCAGATCGAGAGACTTGTGGGGCAGATGAACGGCAACTCCATCCACGTTACCTTCCGAGCTGTCGATAGCTTCTCGCCTATTCTACGCGCGGAATATTCCGTGGACGCCGGCGACTGGCAGCTGGTGGAGCCGGTGGGACAGCTCTCTGACTACCGCATCGAGAACTATGACTTCAACGCCCCGGTGCCCGAAGGGGACAACACGCTGGCCGATGACCCTGCCGATGCGGCAGCTGCTCCCCATGCGGTGGAACCCGTGCGGAATGCAAAGAGCACGGCGGCAGCCGCATCCAGCGAGCATGTGATTGTGGTTCGGGTGTACGACCGCTTCGACAATCAGAGTTCGGCAAAGACGGTGGTGCGAGGAAAGTAAGGCGCGGGCGCAGGTTAGGTGCGGACGAACTTCGTTACAATCGCCCTATGTTCCTGCGAACGTTCGCGTGGGCAGCCTGTGTCATCTACGCGAGCGTGCCTTCGTTCTGGCTGCTCATTCATCCTCATGCTGCGTATTGGCGGACGCGGCGGCAGGCCGGCCTCCCCGTCTATCAATTCCTAGTTCCCCTGTGGATCGCCATGTGGATCGCACTCGGCGCTCTTAGCTGGCCGTTCCGCAAGATTCTTCTCTACGACACAAACCGGGCATGGTTCCCTGCCGCGGCACTGATCGCTTTGGGAATCTATCTTTATGCCCGCGGGCGCCATGGCTTTTCCCCATTTCAGCTTTCTGGGCATGCGGAACTGGATCCCGCGCGGCATCAGCAGACCCTGGTTGTAGCGGGCATACGGCGACGCGTCCGCCACCCCATCTACCTGGGCCACGTGTGCGAGATGCTAGGCTGGAGCGTCGGAACCGGGCTCGCCGTGCTTTATGCGCTGACCGCCTTCGCGCTGATTAGCGGCGCCTTTATGGTCCGCCTCGAAGACGCCGAACTGGAAGAGCGCTTCGGAGAACAGTACCGGCGGTACCAGAAGGAAGTGCCTGCCATCTTTCCCCGCCTGTAGGGTGGTCGAACAATTTCCGGAGCATCTGTCGCCCCAAGTGAGCGCCCATGCCGCGAGAAACCGGCAGCCGACAAACTGGCGGCGTCCCAACCCTCGCCCTCCGCTATACTCGCTGTTGGCCAGCTATGAGGTTTGAGCTCTTCGTGGCGGCGCGCTACCTGCGCGCCAAGCGGCGCCAAGCCGTGATCGGCGTGATTACAGCCATCTCCATCGCCGGAGTGGCCGCCGGCGTGGCCTCGCTCATCATTGCGCTCGCCATCAACAACGGCTTTCGCCAGGACCTGCAGGACCGGCTGCTCGGTTCTTCCTCGCACATCAACCTGCTGCGCGTCGAGAACGATGGCATCCGCAATTGGCAGGAGCTGCTGGCGCGCCTGGTCAAGACTCCGCACGTGGTCGCGGGCGCTCCAGCCATCTACGATCAGGTGCTGATCTCCCGCGGCTCCCGCGCCCGCGGCGCCGTGCTCAAGGGTGTGATTCCCAGTTACGAGCGCCAGGTCAGCGACCTGCTGCAGAGCGTCAAGATTGGATCCAGTGAGCCACTCGATGCCAGCGGTCCCCCCGCGGCAACTCCGGGCGCGAGCGGCTCGCAAGCCTCACAACCCGATGATCTCGCCTCTGTCCAGTCGCGTGTGGCGGGCATGCCTCCCATCATTCTCGGCAAGGATATGGCCGACGACCTCGGGGCCACCGTCGGCTCGGTGGTGATGGCGACCAGTCCCCAGGGCGAGCTCACGCCCTTTGGCCTGGCGCCCAAGTACGTCCGCTTCAAGGTGGTGGGCATCTTCAACTCCGGCTTTTACGACTACGATGCCAGCTGGGCCTTCACCCGCTTGTCAGATGCCCAGAGGCTTGTGGGACTCGGCGACCTGGTCTCGGTTCTGGAATTCAAGGTGGACGACATCTACCAGGCAGGTGCGATCGCCCGCCAGCTCGAGCAGCAGGCCGGCCAGGGCTTTCAATCGTCGAACTGGATGGAGCAGAATCGCGCGCTCTTCCGCGCTCTGCGCCTGGAGCGTGTGGTGACCTTCATCACGATTGGTCTAATTGTGTTCGTCGCCGCGCTCAACATTCTGATCTCGCTGATCATGATGGTCATGGAAAAGACCCGCGACATCGCGGTGCTCCGCTCTATGGGAACTCGCAAGGCACAAGTACGCAATATTTTTGTCTTCCAGGGACTCCTGATCGGCGTGGTAGGAACTGCGATCGGCCTGGTTCTGGGCTTCGCTGCCTCCTGGGCGGCCGGGCGCTACCACTTTATTTCCCTCTCCCCGGAGGTCTATTCCATCGACTACGTTCCTTTCGCGCCGCGGTTGACGGACGGCGTAATCGTGGCGGTGGTTTCCCTGCTGATCTCTCTGGTGGCAACCATTTATCCCTCGATCTCGGCGGCACGCATTTATCCTGCCGAAGCCTTGCGCTACGAATAGTGTTGTATTTTTCGCCAATCGCCGCCTGTATCGCGGCGCGAGAAATTCCCTACAGAGTTCTCTCGCGTGATCGTAGCATGCAAAGATTTGCTGTTCTCAAGCAACTCCCTTCACTTCATTTTTGGCACGTCAGGTGCTCAGACATTTGTCCAAGCTACCTTCACTCGCACCTTCGCGGCATGGCGCAAGAAAAACGCTTGTAATCGCGTTTTAAAGAAGTGAGAATCGATCAGATTTGACGCGGCTTCGGAGGGTGTAGTCGCGGCGGCTAATTCGTAACCGATGGGGTCGGTTCTGCATCTATATCCACAGCACGAAGTGTTGCGCGGCGAAAAACTCAAGAAGGTTTTTCGTTCGGGCAGTTCCGACTTGGTGATCTTTGACAACTTATCGCTTGGAGTAAAGCAAGGCGAGATGGTGGCGATCGTGGGGCAGTCGGGTGCCGGCAAGAGTACCCTGTTGCACATCCTGGGTGCGCTTGATAGCGCTTCTGAAGGTGACGTATACTGCGCGAAAGAAAACCTGCGATCGCTCTCCGAGGAAGCGGCAGCGGATTTTCGCAACCGCGAGATTGGATTCGTCTGGCAGTTTCATTATCTGCTGCCGGAATTCACCGCAGCGGAAAATGTGGCCATGCCCCTGCTGGTACGGGGACGCCACCGGTACGAGGCGGAATCCGAAGCGCTGCAGTGGTTGCGCGAAGTGGGCTTGGCGGATCGCGCCCAGCATCGATCCGGCGAGCTTTCTGGCGGAGAGCAACAGCGAGTTGCGATCGCCCGTGCGTTGGTGACCCGGCCGCAGCTGCTGCTCGCGGACGAACCCACCGGCGATCTGGACAATCAGACCGCTGAGGCGGTGTTTGAATTGATCGCTAGGCTTCATCACGGCTACCGCTTAACCTCTGTTATAGCCACCCACAACCTTGCGTTTGCGCGACGTTGCGATCGTGTGCTTCGGCTTGAGGGGGGACGGCTGGAGGAGGTTTCGCCGGAGCGATTGACGGCCTGATTTGGAACTTTGGTGTGTAGCAAGGGCTTGATAATCGACCTTGGCAGTGGATTTGGTACTTTGCGTGCTCTTTGGGATAGGAAAGGTTCTCGCCAGCGTAGCGGGAACACTCGGGAGGATAGGTCGGTTGGGCGGACACCTGGCCCCCATCGATGGTAAGGTGAGGTACGAGCTGGGTTTCGCTCCCAAGGGCCTGGGAGAGGGAAAATGTTTGAACGGTACACGGAAAAAGCGCGGCGGGTGATTTTCTTCGCACGCTACGAGGCGAGCCAGTTTGGTTCTCCTTACATCGAAACGGAGCACCTGCTGCTCGGACTGTTGCGCGAAGACAAGGCCCTGACCAACCGGTTCCTCCGCTCGCATGCTTCGGTCGAATCGATTCGCAAGCAGATCGAGGGCCACACCACCATCCGCGAGAAGGTCTCTACGTCGGTTGATCTGCCGCTCAGCAACGAGTGCAAGCGGGTGCTTGCCTACGCGGCAGAGGAGGCCGAGCGGCTCTCCCACAAGCACATTGGTACAGAACACTTGCTGCTGGGCCTGCTGCGGGAAGAAAAGTGCTTTGCCGCCGAAATCCTTCACGAGCGCGGCCTGCGGCTCTCCAGTGTGCGTGAAGAGTTGGCGCGCAGTTCGCAGGAGAAGGCTCAGCCGCAGCGCTCCCGCGAATCGTCGCTATTGAGCGAGTTTTCACGCGACCTGACCCAGGCCGCCATGGACAACCAGCTTGACCCGCTGGTGGGTCGCGAAGGCGAACTGGAGCGCGTGGTGCAGATTCTCTGCCGGCGCACGAAGAACAATCCCGTTCTGATTGGCGAACCAGGTGTGGGAAAAACCGCAATCGTCGAGGGTTTGGCGCAGCGCATCGCCGATGGCGATGTCCCCTCTTTCCTGGCAGATAAGCGCATCCTGGCCCTGGACCTATCCCTGATCGTGGCCGGCACCAAGTATCGCGGTCAATTTGAAGAACGTCTCAAAACGATCATGAAGGAACTGATGGAGTCGCAGAACTCCATCATTTTCATCGACGAGTTGCACACCCTGGTAGGCGCCGGCTCGGCCGAAGGTTCGCTGGATGCCGCCAACATCCTGAAGCCCGCCCTGTCGCGGGGAGAGATTCAATGCATCGGCGCCACCACCCCGGGCGAATACCGCAAGTCGATTGAGAAGGACCGCTCGCTGGAGCGCCGCTTCCAGTCGGTCAAGGTCCCTCCCCCCGGCGAGGACGATGCCATCAAGATCCTGAGCGGCATCAAGGAACGCTATGAGAAGTTCCACGCCGTCAGCTACACCGACGAGTCGATCCGCTTTGCCGTGTCGCACTCCAATCGCTACATCCCGGATCGTTTCTTGCCGGATAAGGCCATCGACCTGATCGATGAAGCCGGCGCGCGCGTAAAGCTGCGGCAAACGTCGCTGCCGGAAGAGATCACCGAGGTGCAGAAGCGCATCAAGTTCATCGTGCATCGCATGGAGAACGCCATCGCGAACCACGAGTTCGAGAAGGCGCGCTTTTATTCCGACGAGGAGCGCAAGGAACGCGAGAACCTGCGGGCGCTGCGGGAGAAGTACCATCTCGATGAATCCTCCACCGGCGTGGTCGCCCGCGAGGATATCGAGGACGTGGTTTCGCGCTGGACCGGCGTTCCCATCGCCTCCATCAAGGAAGAAGAATCAAAGAAGCTGCTCCGCATCGAAGATGAACTGCACAAGCGGGTCATCTCGCAGGATAAAGCCATCAGCGCGCTGGCGCGCGCCATTCGCCGCTCCCGCGCCGGCCTGAAGAATCCGAACCGTCCCATTGGTTCGTTCCTCTTCCTGGGTCCGACCGGCGTGGGCAAGACGGAGGTGGCCCGCACCCTGGCGCAGTTCATGTTCGGAACGGAGAAATCTCTGATCCGCTTCGACATGTCGGAATTCATGGAGAAGCATTCGGTCTCCAAGCTGATCGGATCGCCTCCCGGCTACGTTGGCTATGAGGAGGGCGGCCAGCTCACCGAGCGCGTCAAGCGGGCTCCGTACTCCGTGGTGCTACTGGACGAAATCGAGAAGGCGCACCCGGATGTCTTCAACATCCTGCTGCAGGTCTATGAAGATGGCCAGCTCACCGACGGGCTGGGCAACACCGTGGACTTCAAGAACACCATCATCATCATGACCTCCAACATCGGCGCGCGCCATCTGCAGAAGAAGCAGGGGCTTGGTTTCCAGACCGATGAGAAGGAAGGCGAGATCGGCAGCAAGGTCGAGGATCTGGTCCGCAACGAGGTCAAGCGGACCTTCAATCCCGAGTTCCTCAACCGTCTGGACGAGATCATCATCTTCAATTCGCTGACCGAGCAGGACCTGATCCAGATTCTGGAATTGATGGTCAGCCAGCTGAACCAGAACCTGGCCCAGAAGTCGATCACCATTACGGTTACCGAGGACGCCAAGAAATGGGTGCTCGAGCGCACCTTGGTGGACCGCACCTATGGCGCCCGTCCGCTGCGCCGCGCGCTGCAGAAGTACATTGAGGACCCGCTCAGCGAGGCCCTCATTCAGGGCACGATCAATGCGCGGCCTGCGTTCATCGAGGTATACCGCGACGGCGAGCAGTTGTTCTACCGCCCGGTGGACTCCAAGGAGTCCGAGGGCCTGCTGCTCTACTCAAACTGAAGCAAGTTCACGGGAAAGAACAAAGGCCGCCAGCATCCTGGCGGCCTTCTTACTTCTCCCGTGCAGGAGACTATTGCTTCTTCTCCTCCTTCATCGCCGCTTCCTTCAGCTTGGACTTGGACTTGGCGGTCGTCTTGGTGGCCGCCGCCTGCAACTCGTCCGGCTTCACCGTCCAAAAATCAGGGTTCGCCGCCACATAGGTCTTGGGCGGCCGGCTCATGCCCGGACTCGCGGTCATGATGTTGGTTTCCGACGACTGAATAGCCTCGGCCGCCATGGCGTCCAGGCTGCGCTTGACCGCCGGCGTGTACACCGCATCCATGGCCGCTGTCCGGTCTACATCCATATCGGCCAGCGACTTCAGCGGTACAACCGAGACGAATGTGTTGTTGGGCACGCCCGCCACCGCCTGGTAGGCAATCCACGTGTCGTCAATGTTTCCAGTCTTGCGGATCGAAACCACTTCCTTGATCAGGTCGGTGAACTTCGAGGTCATTCCCGGCTTGATGTGATAGACCGTCACCCGCCAGTGAGTGGTCTGGGGACCGGTGACCTTGCCCGGGTTGTAGGAGAGGTCCTCGCGATACTTGTACATCTCCGCATGTGCCATCCGCTCCGACTCGGAGGCCTCGTTGAGCAGCGCCACATTCTTCACCATCGCTGCCCGCTGCACCTTATCGAACGATTTGTCGAAGTTCTCCATGTCCTGAAAAGAGTCATGGAAGGTGATAAACGTGAAGCCCGCCATATCGCCGGTCATCGGCGTCCCAGCGATCCATGTCAGATCGGGACTGTTGGCGTCGACCGCTTCCTTGAGCTGGCTTACATACTTCGTGAAGGTTGGCCCTTTGCCGGGGTTGAGCTGGACATGTTCCACCCATACATACTTGGAAACCTTGGGCATGTCCTGAGCCCAACCGGCGAGCGCCCACAACCCCAGTAGCAGCAATAGAGCCGTCAGGCGTTTCATCGCTGGCTCCTTTCTGAATTGGAATCTTTCCGAGGAGATATTAACCAAGGCCGAACTTGCAACAGGCAGGTTCCTGCGATGCCGGACTCTATACCCCACGTGTCCGGGCGTCAATTGCCCGAAAATGCAGCAGGAGGGTTGCCTCACGCTCGCTTCGTTTTCGCCAGCGTGGGAGGTTGAGCGCGTAGCCTGGACAGAGGGCTGATTGAACGCTGGTTCACGCGCGCCGCCTCACAAGCCTCGCAATCCAGCCGTCCTCGCGCACGCCCTCTTCCTGAATCCGCCGCAGGCGCGCTGCCATAACTCCCTGCCGACCCAGATACCCCACCAGCTTCCTGGAATTCTCGCGGCTCACCACCGGCAGCCTGCCGATGTTGTGGCGCAGCATTTTCTCCGCTGCCTCCGCCAGCAACTCATCGGGAAACGCAATCACCGGTTCGCGATTTCCCGCCTCCAGAACTGTCATGCGGCCGCTGGGATCCTGCTCCAGCGCTCGCAAAATATCTCCCCGTGTCAGCATTCCTACCAACTCCTCCTGGCTATTCACAATGGCAAGTCCCTGGTGCTGTATCACCGTAGGATCTCGCGCCGCAATCCGCGCTGCCAACTCCCCAACTGGAAGCTGCTCCGGAACTCTAGGAACATTGGTGTCCATAGTCTCCGCCACCGGCACGATTCGCAGATCGTCCGGCTCGTACTCCGCGTGGATGCGCAATCCCCGCCGCGCCAGCTTCTCGGTCATGATGGACGTGGGCAGGAAGAACATCGTTACGCCGTCCGCAATCACACTCACCAGCATCAGCGGAAGCACCGAGTTGTAATCGCGTGTCAGCTCGAAAGCAAAGATGATGAAGGCGAAGGTCGCCCGCGATGCCGCTCCAAACACCGC
>Ga0187788_10000460_pt1 | contig 11294 bp, 10 predicted proteins | sample 1015_BV01_MP10_2_FD_133008 | JGI IMG/M metagenome (GOLD analysis project Ga0187788, IMG submission 133008) | Tropical peat soil microbial communities from peatlands in Department of Meta, Colombia - 1015_BV01_MP10_20_MG | ecosystem: Environmental > Terrestrial > Soil > Wetlands > Peat | place...
ACGCTCGATGCCGCAACCGTCGACGTGATCAAAGGTCTTGGTGGGCTGAAAGCGATCGCTATCTCGCATCCGCATTTCTACACCACCATGTTGGAATGGGCGCGCGCTTTCGATTGCCCGGTCCATCTCAATGCCGCCGATAGCGACTGGATCATGCGCAAGGATGGCTCAGTCCGGCTGTGGAACGGCGACACGCTCAGGCTTTGGGATGGCATCACGTTGATCCGGTGTGGCGGGCATTTCCCAGGGGGTACCGTGATGCATTGGGCGGCTGGCGCGGACGGCCGTGGCATTGTTTGTGCGGGTGACATCCTCACCGTCGCTACCGACCGCAAGTGGCTTTCGTTCATGCGTAGCTATCCAAATTTCATTCCGCTATCGGCGCGCGAGGTCGAGCACATCGGCAATGCGCTGGCACCGTTCAAGTTCGACGTGATTTACGGCCATTACTTTGATCGCGTGATCGCCAAAGACGCCAAGCAAGTACTGGAAAAGTCCATCGCGCGCTATGTGGCTGCAATAAATGGTACGCGGGGGTATTGAGTGGTGTGAGCGCACGCCACATCCTCGGCGTCAAGCGCGGGCTCGATCCGCGCATCCATGATGAGATGCACCTCGGCAAAAACCTGCAACTGTTGTGCGTTTAGAGCGTCATCATGATTGCCGGGACAAACCCGGCAATGACAACTGAAGGGGCCGTTGCACAAGATTGCGTGCGCAGCAGCTACGGGCCCCCGCCTTCGCGGACAATTTTTGTGTCGCAAAAATTAAACCAGCCGCGCGATTGCCGGGGTGGGGTACGGCATTTCGCGCGGCCGGGTGAGTGCGCCCGTGACGAGCGCGACATCAAGCCACATGTCGAGCTATGGTCTTGAGTTGGCCGTCGCTCGATCTCGTCCAACGGGCGCGATCGTCGGCCGCAGCCGTGAAGGCAAACTTAATTTCGAATTCGCAATAATGTTAATGCGGAACTGGAACAGTGATTCCGCCCGCAATGCGCGCCCAGTTGAGAGGATCACGTTGTTGCGACCCGCGCGTGAGATTCATTACAGCATGACCCCGCCGCGCCGGTCCGCGGAACAATGGCTAGAAATTTTCACAAAAATAGCGAAAATTTTCAGGCGAACCGCTTACTGGCCTTCCTTCTCGCCCTTGCCGCCGAGCTGCTTGAGCTTGGCAAACACGGCGCTGACGTCGAGTTCTCCCGGCTTTTTCTCCGGTTCGGCAGCGGCGGCAACCTCGGCCTCCTTGCGCGCGGTGGTCTCCGCAGCGGGTAGCAAGGTCGCCCCGGTATCGACGGGTACGGGCTTTTCCTTGTTGGCGCGCTGCACTTCAAGATCGAGGTCGATCTGCGAGGCGAGGCCGAGTGTCACAGGGTCCATCGGCGTCAGGTTGGCCGAATTCCAGTGGGTGCGGTCGCGGATCGAGGCTATCGTCGACTTGGTAGTGCCGACGAGCCGCATGATCGCGCTGTCCTTAAGTTCCGGGTGGTTGCGCACCAGCCAAAGAATGGCATTCGGCCGGTCCTGGCGGCGCGACACCGGCGTATAGCGGGGACCTTTCTTGCCGCGCTCGGTCGTCGGAACCGCAACCTTCGGTTCCGTCAGTTTCAGGCGGGTCTCGGGGTTTTGCTCAGCCTCGGCGATCTGCTCTCGGGTCAATTGGCCGGTCAGGATAGGATCAAGGCCCTTGATTCCCTGCGCGGCGTCGCCATCGGCAATCGCCTTTACTTCCAGCGGGTGCAGCTTGCAAAACTCGGCAATCTGGTCGAACGACAACGCGGTGTTGTCCAACAACCAGACGGCGGTCGCCTTCGGCATCAGGGGTGCTGCGGTCGCCATGACAAAATCTCCTCTATGCTTCGCCCGCCCCTGGGCGAAGCTTCAGATCATCAGTGATGATCGGAAAGTGGCCGGAATATAGGGGCACTGGCGGGGTCATGCAACCGTTCCCGCTTGACAGGGCGGGCCGGCGCGGCCCATGTCGGTGACACAAACACGCGCTAAAATCGCGCGCTTTCGAGGTTAATAATGGCTTCAAATTCGCCAAAGCCCGTCCTCAAGGTGCTGCTTTGCTCGCCGCGCGGTTTCTGCGCCGGCGTCGTACGGGCCATCGAGTCGGTCGAGCGGGCACTCTCGATTTACGGGGCACCAGTCTACGTACGCCATGAGATTGTGCACAACCGTTACGTGGTCGACAGCCTGCGCGCCAAGGGGGCGATCTTCGTCGAGGACTTGAGCGAAGTGCCCGATGACCACGCGCCGGTCATTTTCTCTGCGCACGGTGTGGCTCGTGCGATTCCCGAGGAGGCGGCGCGGCGCAATTTGTTCACAATTGACGCCACGTGCCCGCTGGTGACCAAGGTGCATCGCGAGGCCGAGATTCATTATCGGCGCGGGCGTGAGATCGTGCTCATCGGCCATGCCGGCCATCCGGAAGTTGTCGGCACCATGGGCCAACTGCCGCTCGGCAGCATCAGCCTGGTCCAGACGATCCGTGATGCGGAGGCATTCATCCCGCGCGACATCAACAAGCTTGCGTATGTTACACAGACGACGCTGTCGGTGGACGATACAGCGGCCATCGTCGAACTGCTGAAGCTGCGGTTTCCCGGCATCGTCGGTCCGCACAAGGACGACATCTGTTACGCCACGACAAATCGTCAGGATGCGGTCAAGCGCGTGGCACCGATCGTTGATGCGATGATCGTGGTCGGTTCGCCCAATTCGTCGAACTCGCAACGCCTCAAGGAAGTAGCAGAAAAGGCCGGGTGCCCGCGCGCCATGTTGGTGCAGCGTGCGGCCGAAATCAAATGGAGCGATTTCGCCGGCGTGACACGGCTAGGCATCACCGCCGGCGCGTCCGCGCCTGAAGTGCTGGTCGAGGAAATCATGGGCGCTTTCGCCGAGCGGTTTACGCTCGACACCGAAACCGTCACTGCGACGGAGGAGGCCGTATTCTTCCCGCTGCCCCGGCCGCTGCGCGAGCACGAGGCGGCGGAGTGACGCTTCATGGCGGTCTACACCGACGTTTCGGCGGAAGATCTCACCCGCTTTCTGTCAGCTTATGATATCGGCGACCTGCTTGCCTACAAGGGCATCGCAGAAGGCGTAGAGAATTCCAATTTCCTCGTGCACACCGGGGCCGGCAATTTCATCCTCACGCTTTACGAAAAGCGCGTTGCCGAGGGCGATCTGCCGTTCTTCCTGGGGCTGATGGAGCATCTGGCGGCGCGTGGCATCACTTGCCCGCAGCCAGTGAAGAACAAACAGGGCGGCATGCTCGGCAAGATCGCCGGCCGGCCAGCGGCGATCGTCACCTTTCTCGACGGTTTATGGATTCGGCGGCCCAATCCCGGCCACTGCGCAGCTGTGGGTGAGGCGATATCGCAGCTTCATCGCGCTGGCGCGGATTTCAAGCCGAAACGTCCGAATGCGTTGTCGATCGAGAGCTGGCGGCCGCTCTATGAGCACGCCAAGGCACGCGGCGACAGCGTACGGCCGGGGCTTTGTGCAGAAATCGCAAAAGAACTCGATGCGCTGGAAAAAACCTGGCCGCGCGATCTGCCGCAAGGTGTGATCCATGCCGATCTCTTTCCTGACAACGTGTTCTTTCTCGGCGACAAGTTGTCCGGGCTTATCGATTTCTACTTCGCCTGCACGGATACGCTCGCCTATGACATTGCCATATGCCTCAATGCCTGGTGCTTTGAACCGGACCACTCCTACAACGTCACCAAAGGGCGCGCGCTGCTCAACGCCTACGGCAAAGTGCGCGCGCTTTCGGCGTCCGAGCGCGCCGCGTTTCCCGTGCTCGCGCGCGGCGCGGCGATGCGTTTCCTGCTGACAAGGCTAGTCGACTGGTTGGCGGTGCCGGACGGCGCCCTGGTCCGGCCGAAAGATCCGCTGGAATATTATCGCAAGCTGCGCTTTCACCAGGCTGTGAAAAGCTTGCAGGATTACGGCCTTGGCGCATGAGCGAGCAGCGTGTCACCATTCACACTGACGGCGCCTGCTCGGGTAACCCCGGCCCCGGAGGCTGGGGTGCGATTCTCGCCTTTAACGGCCAGGAGAAAGAACTCAAAGGTGGCGAACCACACACCACCAACAATCGCATGGAACTGATGGCCGCAATTTCGGCTCTCGAGGCGCTCAAGCGGCCGTGTGCCGTTGATCTGCATACCGACAGCGAGTACCTCAAGAATGGAATCACGGCGTGGATTCACGGCTGGAAGAAAAATGGCTGGCGCACATCCGACAAGAAGCCGGTGAAAAACATCGACTTGTGGAAACGGCTGGATGAGGCGCTCGGCCATCACCATGTGCACTGGCACTGGGTCAAGGGCCATGCCGGTGACGCCAAGAACGAGCGCGCCGACGAACTCGCACGCGAAGGACTTGTCGCCGCACGCGCGGGTGCGATCGGCGCTATGAAGTCGAGATAGTCATTGTCGGGGCGGGCGTTGGCCCGCGAACCCGGCTGGATTACAGCTGCCCGAGTAACGTCTGGCCGCCCGAAATTTCGCACTTGCCGGGCGCATCCTCGATGTTGAGTTTCTTCACCACACCATCGTCGACCAGCATCGAATAGCGCTTCGAGCGTGTGCCGAGCCCGTTGCCGGAGCCGTCAAAAGCCATATCGATCGCCTTGGCGAATTCGCCATTACCGTCGGCGAGAAAATCGATCTTGCCGTCGGCGCCTGTCGATTTCTTCCAGGCCTCCATGACGAACACGTCGTTGACGCCGGTCACCGCGATTGTGTGCACGCCCTTTGCCTTGATTGCGGGAGCGTTGTTCAGGAAACTTGGGATGTGGAGATTGTTGCAGGTCGGAGTGAAGGCGCCGGGCACCGCAAAAAGGGCGACCTTACGGCCTTTGAATATTTCGTCGGTGGTTTTCCAGACCGGACCCTCGGTCGTCATGACTCGGAATTTGGCATCGGGCAATCGATCGCCGACCTTAATAGGCATGGGTGTCCTCTCGCGTTAGCGTTCGTTTCTTGGCTGGGTAGTTACGCCCTTGTCGCCGATTAGTCGAGATGGGTTTTGACCTCGACCGAGCGCTCGCCGGTGACGACGGTGAAAGTCAAATCGAATTGGCCCCTTGGGTCGACACCCGGCGGCAATCCGTCAAGTTCGAAGGTGAATTGGGCCCGTCCGGGTGGCGCGCCCTGCGCGGGCTTTGGAATGGGCAGGGCCCATTGCGGTGTCGGTCCTTCGACGAACAACTCGACCGGTTTGCCTGTGGGTGCACCGAGGTCGACGGCAACCAGAGATTTTGTCCCACCGTTGACGCGGCGCGCGGTCAGCCCCAGCTGGGCGGCCGTGACCGGCTTCGGTACGTGCGCCTCGGCTGCCGCCAGTGCGGAATCTTGAGCGCTGTCGGCGGCGGCGAGCACAAGCTCGGCACGGCCTTCGGCCGGGACGCATAGTTTTTCACATACCGCGTAATCGGCCTTTACGCGCAGCCGGACCGGCTTTCCTTGTTGCTGCGGCGAAACCACAAGCGGAAGGATCACTCTGTCCTTGTAGCCAAGTGTTTGGCCGGTCTCGTCGGCAAACAAGTGCGGCGCGGGATAGAGCACAGTGGCGGTTTTCACGTTCTCGGAACCGGAAAAATCGAAGCGCGGGGGCGCACCCGAATCACCCGGATAGCGCCAGTATGTTTTCCACCCGGGCTGCATCTTGATCTCGATGCCGGCCCGCAAATGGGCGTCGCCGTTCTTGTTGCTGCCGGCAACGAGTCTGACCGCCGAGCGGATGTCCTCGCTCCAAGCTGATTCGTCAGCCGCATGCGCTGTCGTTCCTGACAAGGTCACAATTCCGCAGGCGGTCAGCGCCGCAAACAACGATTTGTGAATACTATCCATCGGGGACGCTTTAGTCGGTAACCGCATGCTGCGCCATTGAATTCATTGTGAGCGGCCGTTGAACATGATCCGGGCCGGACACTGCCACAATTGCCGTATTGAATATGACGGTGAACGATTGAACTTTCGCCCGCAAGCTTCGTTTGCAAAGGCGGGTCTATCGGGTAACCTTTTGCCATGAAGATTTCACGCAAGGCGGAGCAGCCAGCCCCGGGTCGCGGCTATCTCGACGGCCAAATGCTGATTGCAATGCCGGCGATGAATGACGAGCGCTTCACGCGCGCCGTAATCTACGTGTGTGCGCACTCGACCGAAGGCGCCATGGGCATCATCGTCAATCATCCGGCGGCCAATATCAAATTTCCCGATCTGTTGGTGCAGCTGGAAGTGATTCCGGCGGCCGAACGTATTCAACTGCCAAACCGCGCTGAAGACGTGAAGGTTCTCAAGGGCGGGCCGGTCGAAACCGGACGCGGCTTTGTCCTGCATTCGGCGGACTTCTTCATCGAGAATTCGACGCTTCCGATCGATGAAGGCATCTGTCTGACGGCGACGCTCGACATCCTCAAGGCGATTGCGCGCGGCAACGGGCCGGCGAGCGCCATCCTTGCGCTTGGCTATGCCGGCTGGGCTCCCGGGCAGCTCGAGCAGGAAATCCAGCAGAACGGATGGCTGCATTGTGCCGCCGACGCCGAACTCATCTTTGGCCGGGACACCGACACCAAATACGAGAAGGCCCTGCGCAAGATCGGCATCGACCCCGCCATGCTGTCGAGCGAAGCGGGTCACGCCTGAATTTTACAAACTATTCAGATGCAATCTTGAGCGCGCGCAGCCGCGTCGGCTTGTCGATCAACAGGTCGCGGGCGGCGTCCGTGGTCATCGGCTCGCCGAAGGCAAACCCTTGCGCATATTCGCAACCGAGCTGATAGAGCTCGACCGCGTCGGAATCGGTTTCGGCGCCTTCCGCCACAACTTCCATGCCGAGATCGTGTGCGAGCGCGATGATCGAGCGCAGGATCACCGGTCGCGTGCCCCGGGGCGTGGTTCGCACGAATGACTGGTCGATCTTGATGGTGTCGAACGGGAAACGTTGCAGGTAAGCAAGCGATGAATGGCCCGTGCCGAAATCGTCCAGCGACAGGCCGGCGCCGAGCTCCTTGATGCGTGTCAACATTTGCGCGGCGTGCTCGGGATTTTCCATCACCAGCGATTCTGTGATTTCGAGCTTGAGCGTGCCACGCGCGAGCGCCGTGCGCCCCAGCACGCTGCGCAAATCCTGGATCAGGTCGTGACGCAGCAATTGGCGCGATGACACGTTCACGCTGGCGAACACCGGCTCGCGCGCGCGGGTGGCGGCCTGCCACTGCGCGAGTTGCCTGGCTGTATGGTCGAGCACAAAAAGTCCGAGATCGACGATCAGGCCGATTTCTTCGGCAATTGAGATGAATTCCGCCGGCGACAGGCGGCCGAGTTTCGGGTGGTCCCAGCGTGCGAGTGCTTCAAAACCGGCGATGGCGCGATCTTCCAGCCTTACAATTGGCTGATAGAGCACTTTGATCTCTTCCCGCTCGATCGCGCGGCGCAATTCCGATTCCATCGTCAGCCGGTCGGTCTTGCGAGAGCGCATGGCAGGCTTGAATATCTCGATGCGATCACCGCCAATGCGCTTGGCGTAGTACATCGCAAGCTCGGCATCCTTGAGGACTTCTTCGGTGCGCTGAGTCTGGTTCTCGGCGAGAGCCAGACCTATCGAAGCAGTCAGGAAGATCTCACGGTCGTTGAAGGCAATCGGCGCCCGCAAGGTGCGGCGGATGGTTTCGGCGAAAGCAACGATGCGTGCCGGCTCTCGCTCGGATAATACGATCAGCGCGAACTGATCGCCGGCAAGACGCGCCAGCGTATCTTGCGGCTTGAGCAAACGCGAAAGACGTCGCGCGATGGTGAGCAGGATCGAATCACCCACCGCGATTCCGACGGAATCGTTGACCTGCTTGAAGCGGTCGAGGTCGATAACAACGATCGACGGCCGGATTTGCGGTTCGGCGCGCGCGAAGCCGAGCGCCGCCTCAAGCCGGTCGATGAAAAGCTCGCGATTGGGCAAGCCGGTGAGGTTGTCGTGAACCGCATCAAACAGCAGCCGCTCTTCGGCATTCTTGAAATCGGTTACGTCGGTGAGCGTCCCCACAAGCCGCACGACCTCGCCGTCGGAGCCCACCACGGGGCGGGCCTTGAGTGCGAACCAAAGATAGTTTCCGTCAAGGTTTCGCAGCCGGAAATCCTGCGTGAGACGCCCGCGGCGCTGCTCGACGACTCCGTCAAGCGAAGCACGGAAACGATCGCGATCGAGCGGGTGCAGCACCTCGAGCCAGGTCGCCGCCGGTCCTTCCAGCGTGCCACGTTTGAGGCCCAGCATGTGCTCGGTTTCGGGGCTCGTATATACTTTGTCCGCGGAAACGTCCCAGTCCCAGATCAGGTCGCCTGCTCCCGTAAGCGCAAGCGCCCGGCGTTCGACGTCGGAAACAATACCATGGGTAATACCGCCGGCGAACGCGTGTTGCATGACGGTGAAACCGATCAACATCACGATCAGCACAAGGCCGCCGAGCAGCGCCGGACCGATGATATCGTTTGTAACGAGGCTGGTGACCGCGAGGCCGGCGGCTGTCGTCCACACAACCAATAACAACCAGGTCGGGATCAACAACACGGCGCGGTCGAAACCGTGGGTCGAGAGATAGATGACCAGGGCGAGCCCCAGCACTGCGATGCCGGCAAGCGACATGCGGGCGATGCCGGCCGCAATTGCGGGTTCGAACACTGCAACGGCAATCAACGCCGCAAGCGCCGCCAACCAGGCGATCGTGATGTGGGCATATCGCACGTGCCAGCGCGACAGATTGAGATAGGCGAACAGAAAGACCAGCAGTGTCGCCGACAGGATTGCCTCGCCGCAGGCGCGCCAAACACGTTCGGCGCCAGCCGACATGTCGAACACCTTGCCCCAGAATCCGAAGTCGATGCCGATATAGATCAACACCGCCCAGCCAAGTGCGGCGGCGGCCGGAAACATGATCGAGCCCTTCACCACGAACAGAATGGTGAGGAACAGCGCAAGCAGACCGGCGATGCCGATGACGATGCCATAGTAAAGAGTGAATGAATTGACTTTGTCCTTGTAAGCGTCCGGCTCCCACAAATAGATCTGCGGCAGCTTGTCGGTACGAAGTTCGGCGACCAGAGTGATGACGGTGCCGGGGTCGAGCGTAATGCGGAAAATATCCGCCGTCGTACCTTCCTGCCGTACGGGGCGATCGCCGGTCGATGGCGTGATCGCCGCAATGCGCGAGAGTCCCAGGTCGGGCCAGAACAGGCCTGACCCCACCATGCGGTAATGCGGCACGACAATCAGGCGATCGATCTGCTCATCGCTGTTGTTGGTGAGCGCGAGCACCGCCCAGTTCGTGTTGCCCTCGCGCGCACGCACTTCAATGCGCCGCACAATTCCGTCGGGACCGGGTGCGGTCGAGACCTGGATGCGGTCGCCGTCGGTTTTCTGCAACTCGGTTGCAGCGGTCAGATCGATGGCAGCGGCGTCGAGCCGCACATTCACCGCTTCGACGGCGCGCGCGGTCTGGGCCGCCAGCAACGAAGCGGCGAACGTAACCGCTACGGCTGTCAGGCATCGAATCATCAGTGCAAAACCCCCGCCCGCGGCATCGCCTGGCAGCCTAGGGCTCTTGGCTCGCCGACGGTGAAAATCTTCAAACAATCTCACCCTTTTCAGTTTAAGTCAGACATTGCGCCGATTTCGCGGCTTGAGCAGAAACGCACGTTCGGTCAGAAGGTTAGCACGATTTTGCCGATATGGGCGCTGGTTTCCATAAGCGCGTGCGCGGAGGCTGCATCGTCAAACGGGAAGGTCTTGTAGATGACCGGCTTCACCTTGCCCGCTGCAATCAAGGGCAGCACATGATCCTCGACCGCGCGCGCAATTGCACCTTTGTCGGCCACCGAGCGCGAGCGCAAGGTCGAGCCGGTATGGTGCAGCCGTTTGAGCATAATGCGGCGGAAATCCACCGTTGCTTTCGGGCTTCCCTGAAATGCTATTTGCACGATGCGCCCCTCCACCGCGGCAGCTTCGTAGTTGCGCGCAATGTAATCCCCACCCACCATGTCCACTATAACCTCAGCGCCTTTGTCGCCGGTGGCCGACTTTGTGGCTGCGACAAAGTCCTCGGTCCGATAGTTAACGGCGACGTCGGCGCCGAGCTTGCGGCATGCATCGCACTTTTCTTTTGAACCGGCAGTCGTGATGACGCGCGCGCCGAATGCTTTCGCGAGTTGGATAGCGGCCGTGCCGATGCCTGACGAGCCGCCGTGGATCAGAAGCGTTTCGCCGCTTTTGAGTCCACCCCGCTCAAACGTGTTGTGCCAGACCGTGAAGAAAGTTTCCGGCACCGCCGCGGCCTCGACCATTGATAGACCGGAAACCGGCAACGCATGACTTTCATGTGCGATGCAATACTCGGCGTAACCGCCGCCGACCACGAGGGACATCACGCGATCGCCCAGCTTCCAACGTTTGACGTTGGCACCCAAAGCTGCGACTTCGCCTGCAATTTCAAGTCCGGGAATATCCGGTGCGCCGGGCGGTGGTGGATAAAGGCCCATGCGCTGCATCACGTCGGGCCGATTGACGCCGGCGGCGGCCACCTTCACCAGGATCTCGCCGTTACCGGGTACTGGTACCGGGCGTTGTTCCGGCGCGAGCATGTCCGGGCCGCCCGCAGCCCTGATGCCGATCGCGGTCATTTTGGTTGGTAATGCAGCCATCGGTTCCTCTATTTCCCGACTGATTCGTGAGCTCTGTTTAGGCGGGCTCTACCGATGTGACAACCGAAGCCGCTATGGTTAGTTTCGTAACGCAGGAGGCCGACCATGCCGGCAATCGACGAGGACGACAAACCGAAAAAGAAAATCGCGCATGAGATTGGTCAGGATCTCACGCTGCTTTCGGTCGAAGAACTCGGTCATCGCGTGCAATTGCTGCACGATGAGATCAATCGGCTCGAGGCTGACATGAAGCAGAAACGTGCTTCGCGAACGGCCGCCAACCAGTTCTTCAAACGGTGAAGTCGTTCAGCGCCGTTGCAAGGCAACGATGGTATCCCTGTGCTTGAGTGGCTGAAAAATATTTGGCATTGCGTCTGCCTTCTTAAGGTGTCGTTAAGCTTTCTCGACCATTACTAGGCATTGTCCATCTTCATGTGGACATTGAGTGGCTCCTGTCCACTCTGTTTGACGCCTCCCTGTTATCACCTTAGAGCCGCCGGCAACGGCGGCTCCTTTGTTGTGCCAATATGGGTCACGCGCGCGTGACCTCTAAAGCTCGCACAGCAACTATATCGCAATGTTAACCATA
>Ga0187788_10000461_pt1 | contig 11285 bp, 12 predicted proteins | sample 1015_BV01_MP10_2_FD_133008 | JGI IMG/M metagenome (GOLD analysis project Ga0187788, IMG submission 133008) | Tropical peat soil microbial communities from peatlands in Department of Meta, Colombia - 1015_BV01_MP10_20_MG | ecosystem: Environmental > Terrestrial > Soil > Wetlands > Peat | place...
ATTGTTCAACGTCTGTGTGTGGCGACATCCCGGTCAAGGGCTGGCACATTCATCCACGGCCAGAGGCCACGGCTTTGTACTGCAGGGGGAGAATTCGTCAGAAGGAGGATCGCATGAAAGTTCTAGGAATCCTGGGGAGCCCTCGGGTCGGAGGGAACAGTGACATCTTATTAGAGCAAGCACTGGCCGGCGCCAAGAATGCAGGAGCAGAAGTGGAGAGGATTGTCCTGTCCAAGAAAAAGATTTCGGGATGCCTGGACTGCGGAAAATGCAATGAAACAGGGATCTGCGTCATCAAAGATGACATGCTGGAGATTCACAAGAAGATCCTCGAAGCTGATTCCATCATTCACAGCGTGCCCGTCTATTTCTGGGCCATGACTGCACAGATGAAAGCCTACCTGGACCGCTGGTGCGCTTTTTTTGATGCGGAATGGCAGTGGCATAAGGCTTACCGTCCAAAGATGAAGGGGAAGAAGATCGGCTTGATTACGCTCTGCGGAGACCCAAATGTTTCGACCGCCGACCCTATTGTTCACAGTTTCAAAAGCACCTGCCAGTTTAGCGGACTCAACTTTTTTGGAGTGGTGCAAGCCTCGGCTTCCACGAAAGGAGAAATTTCCAAGGACGAAGGAATCAAGAAACAAGCTTATGATCTGGGAAGAAAAAGTGTGACCGGTTAACGTCTCTTTCGAAGTCGGTTCTCCAGGATGATCCGGTCAATGATCTCCCCGCAAAGAATGCATCTCCATCCGAAAAAATCCTCGTTTAGACCATAGAATTTTTCGTAAGCCATCGAACCTCCACAACGGTCACATTTCATTCAGTTCACCTCCCTTTAATTTATAATAATTTATGTATCCGCTCTTTGAATTTCAAGGCCGGCCGGTGGAAAAATGATTCGATGCTTGACGGATGGAAATGGGCATTATAAGTTAACCCCGTTAGAAGGTCTCCTACTTTCTAAGGGGAGGGGTCACCCCGGTTAGAGACACAATCTCTAACGGGGTAAATAAAAGGCCTATGAAGTTGTATTTATTGCAACTTCCCATTCAGGGACACGATTTCTTCTACAGCAACGAGAATATTCCTCTCGCCGCTTCCTATCTCCAGTCGATTGCAGGAGCCGAGGGAATCGATGCGGAACTGCTGCCGAGTCCCTTGATGTCTTACGGGAGCGATCAGTCTATTCTCCAGTTTTTGGTAGATTCCCGGCCGAACATGGTTGCGATGAGTTGTTATTTGTGGAATGTGGAACGAAGCTTATTTCTTGCCCGGAAGCTCAAGCACCATTTACCCTCTTGCAAGATCGTGCTGGGCGGACCGGAGATCAACCCTGATAACGAATTCCTCCTGCGGCACAAAGAGTTCGATATTGGCGTCGTTGGCGAAGGGGAAGAGACATGGAAAGTCTTACTTCAATCTCACCCCCAGATTCCTCGCATTCCAGGGATACTGGCGAAAGAGAAAGATGGAGAATGGCATTTTACTGGAAAGAGGCTTTCTTCTTCTACCCTGAATCTTCGGGCGTCTCCATTTCTCTCCGGAAAACTGGATGGCCATCTCAAGAGCGTCTTGTGGCTGGAGACCGTACGGGGTTGTGTCCATCGGTGTGCCTACTGCTATTATCACAAGCAATCGAGTGGTCTCAGGACTTTTTCCCTCGAGCGCATTTTGATGGAAGTGCGTCGAGCGCGGGATAAAGGGTTTGAGGAGATCGTTTTCCTCGACCCCTGTTTTACCAGGCATCCTCAGCTGAAATCACTTCTAAAAGAAATGGAAAATATTAATCGGGGCCGTTCTTTAAGAATTCATGCCGAAGGCAATGCCGAAGGGATAGAACCGTGGATGGCTGAGAAGATGGCATGCGCTGGCTTTAGCAGAATGGAAGTCGGTCTCCAAAGCATCAAGAGGGATACGCTGAGACGCATTCGTCGAGATTTCGAGCTAGAACCTTTTCAGAGGGGGGTTCATCTCCTGCGGGATAGCGGCATCGAGGTGATGGTCGATCTCATCGCCGGGCTCCCAGGTGATCACCTTTCCGATATCTGCCGAGGCATCGACTGGGTGCTCGATCATGAGGTCTGCGATCTTCTGATGCTTTATCCCCTAAGCCTTATTTCAGGAACAGAGCTTCACCAACGTTCCAATGAGTTTAGGATTAAGGCCATGCCCTACCCTCCATACTTTGTGACACGAAATCATGAAATAGCCGCTCTGGAAATTTGCCGGGCCTTTCTTCATTATGAAAAAAGGATCAAGGAAGAGATTTCTCCTCTCGAGGTTCCTCCGGCTTTAGACTCTGTCTCAAAAAGGAATGGGTTACCCCGGGAATTACGCCATGTGATTCATTGGCACGCACCTGATCATCTGGATGCTCTTTCCCCGCTCAACCGTTCCTTCGCTTATGCTCTCACTCTCAGCCTATCCCGAGAGGTACTGAGAGAGCCTACAAGATGGCTCTCATCTTTACGTGAATACCTGGAGGAGAATCCTTTTACCCTGCTTTCCATTGAAGTGCCCTACGATGTTTTCCCTGAAGAACTCGCCCCCTATTGGCAGTTCGCCCGGGAACAGCAACAATCTCTCCTGGACCGGGATTATACGGTTCCCCACACGCCCTATCGAAGTTTTCTCATCTTCAGCCGGAATCAAGGACTCCTCTGGAAATGGCCGGACCCAAGGGAATCTTCTCCCCTTCAGTTACCCGATGGCCAAAAAATCCCCTCTCGCCCCGTCTGCCTGGTGAAGATCTCAGAGAAGACTCTTCCTCGGTGGTTCTTAAACCACATGAGTCGACGTTACAATCCCTTGCCTGAGATCAAAGTATGGCTCCCGCCCGAGGAGTGATTGAAACGCGTCTAAAGAGAGAAACGCGCAAGAGAGGGATGACAACGTTTCAATTTGATGGAGACCCGGAAGTCAAAGATCGGTGATTTAAAGGAATTGCGTCAAGAATGGAATCCAGCCAGACCACCTACCTTGCTCATCAATCCTCTCGCCTCGGGCACACGAAACACCACTGCGACGCCCATGTAAACAACACCATACAATCCTAAGGATACGATTGCCAACGGAATCGGATGGTTCACGCCCATCGCCAATTTGCCAGCCCAGCCTGCCGCTGCACCAACGGCTGCTGCGGTCCATAGTCTCAGGATGAATGAAATCGGTAGACCCGTCTTCCCAATCCGTGCTTCCAGTGAATTTCGAAGGAGGGCTAACTCCAACCATCCGCAAAGACCCGCTGACGTGGTGAGCCCCACGGCTCCCCAACGCAGATTCAGTCCCAGGAGGGGTGGTAAAGGGATAGCGAATAGATATCCGAGACCCGCGGTGAGACAAACCCGCACAATGGCATACCGCAAGGGAGTGCGTGTATCCTTCAAGGAATAATACATCGAGGCATACAGCCTCCCCAGCGTGGTTGCCAGCAAGCCGACGGCGGACCCCGCCAGGATGGCCCACACGTAAACCGATTCGCTCCGGCCAAACTGGCCTGTTTGGTAGATGGCTCCGGCAATGACGTCACCCAGGGTGAGAAAGGCCATGGCGGAAGGAATCACAAAAAAAGCAATCTGGCGAAGACCCATGTTCAGTCGGTTCCGCAAATAGGCATTGACCTCATCGGCTTCACCTAAGGCACTGGAGAAGGCAGGCAGTTCTGCCGCTGAAACGGACATGCCGAACAGACTCACGGGTAACGTATACAATGTTTGAGCATTGACAAGAGACGCAAGGGCTCCCGTCGGAAGAAAGCTTGCCAATAAAGTGTCGATGTAAGCACTGATCTGAACGACGCCACGGCTGACAAAAACCGGCAAAAAATTGCGGATCACAGTTTTAACACTGTCCATCCCTAGGCCCAGCGTGACCCAGAACCTGCGCACAAGACGAACGACCTGTGGTAATTGCACTCCAACCTGTAAGGCGCTGCCAGCTACGGACCCCCATGCCAGCACCGTGGTGAGAGAATCCTGTTCGAAGCGGCTTCCAAATCCAATCAGGGAGGCAATCATCGCAAGATTCCAGGCTATGGGTGCTGTGTATGAAATGAAGAACTTGCGATGGCTATTCAAAATACCAAGACACCATGCCGATAAAGCCAGAAGACCCGCCCCGGGAAACAGGATTCTCACCAAGCTACTCGTCAATTCGTGTTTGGGACCTTTGAATCCCCATGCAAGGATTTCTGTCATAAGGGGCGTGGCGAGTACACCAACCAAAACCAGGCAGGATACAACGAGAGCCAACAGGCAAAACACGGCAGAGGCAACCCGGTCAGCTTCCTCCTTTTCCTCACGGGCGAGCAGATTGGCATACACTGGAATGAAAGATGCTGAGAGGACTCCCTCACCGAACAGGTTTTGTAAGAAGTTAGGAATACGAAAAGCCGCCCTGAAGGCGTCCGCTGCATCAGAAATTCCAAAGTAGTGAGCGAAAACACGGTCTCTCACCAGACCTGCAATCCGGCTGAGGAAAATACCGACTGCGACGAGCGCTGCATGGTAGCTTATGGCAACCGTTTGTTTCGGATGAGATTCACCCTTTCCTGTAACCTGCTTCAACGATCCTCCTTGCTTTCACATATTAATATATAAAGCGGTAGATCATGTAAAGTCTTTTGTGCAGAAAGGGGCACATGGAACTAAGAATAGAGAACCCTGCCCACAAGGCGAGGGTGGCGGGGCACTTGCCGGTCAATTTTTCTTTTTCATTATGCCAATGACATTCGGAATCGGATAGGCACCCGATCGGACGACATTCCCATCAGGATCCGTTCCATAAATTCCAGCCTTTTCCAGTTCCATCCCTGCTGCCGAAAAATACAAGCTAGCCTCAGGCCCTCCCTCCAGATAGGTGGCATTGAAAATGGAGAGAGGTAGGGATAAGAGCACATTATTGAAATCATATCCGGAATAGGGAGCCTCCGAAAGAATAAAAAGGACTCTTCCCTCTTTATCCACGCCCAGAACAGCCAGGCTCCATCTCTTTTCTTGTTTCGACCAAACATTCTCTTGATTACAACCGATCATTCGAATACCCTGTACGAACGTCTGGTACTTGGGCCTCAGCGTCTCAAAGTCTTGACACTTCAAATCAATGATCTGAATCTCTGGGACACGAACATCCACCCGGTTAAAGGCGAGAACAGCTTTATATGTAGAATTCAGCCTAGGATTATTGAGATGGGAATAATTCTTCATATAACCAACGTTGGTTAGCCCGTCTTTCTGATACATTCCGGCATTAATGGCAGCAACGAGATTGTATTTCTTGCACCATTCCTTGGGCGTCAATCTAATCTTTCCGAGTTCTGAAGCGCAAAGCAACTTGAAAGAGTAATACGTCGGGTTGATCTTTAAAATAATGATCTTTGAATCCTTGACAGGAGTTTCATAAAGAGGATCAAACTGTCCAAGAAAGAGCCCATCCTCCACCTTTCTCCAGGGACCATTCTTTGATATCGCGCCCGAGGAAACGGCAATCAGACAAATTAGGATACTGGAGATGGAAAGAAATAAAAACGCCATTCTTATTCTTGAGCTTTCTTTTCTTCGGTCTTTCATCTCATTCTAAGAGAGGGACAGGATATGTAACGTGACGAAATTTCCACGATTCCGCTACTTTCTTAGGACCTCGATTACTTCGACTTTGCTGAAAAACCATTTCCTATCGATTTTCTTCAAAAGACATTCAAGCTCGCGAATTTCATCTATCTGCTCTCCACTCGTCGATTTTCCGGTCAGCCTGGCGGTTAAAGTAACGTCAGCTACCTCCTTTTCAGGGAAGGCGATTTGGAGGTCATAAAGTTTAAAATCGAGTTGAGAGAAATGTGAACGGGCACTGCCTGCATAGGCGGATATCTCTTGCCGAGTATAACTCCCAGAGAGGGAATCATGAGGAGCTTTCAGTTCACAGGGCTCCAGAAATAAGGTGCCGATCTCTTTCATCTTCTTGAGCATGGCGAATGAATTTTCTTCCGGGGACTTTGAAACCCATTCCGAAAGGAGATAAAACCGTTTTTTTACTCTCTTCTCCTCACTCGGAAAAACGGCCAGGCTCAAAGCGATCCCGATGATCAGAATGAGGACACCCATGAGGAGATATCTTACTTTCACCATAAGGGTCCACCCATCACCCGAATCTTTGAAGTTTGCCCAAGATGATGATTTTCGATCGGCATACTCCGATTATCTCCGACCACATAGACACAACCCTTTTCAACTCGCCGAGAGACAAGATTCCAGTGGCATGGAAAGCGAACATAAGACTCCTCGATTTCCCTGCCGTCAATAAAAAGTTTTCCGTCACGAAATTCCACTTGTTCGCCTTCTCGAGCGACCACACGCTTGAGAAGCATGACCCGGCTTCCGGCAAAACGCACGGCGACCACATCAGGCCTCTTCGGTTCTGAAAAAAGATATCGGAGCCTCCAACAAAAATTGACTCCCCCATCGGGATAGGTTGGCTCCATACTCATACCCTGAATCGTGAAAGGAATGCAGAGATAACCGAAAAAAAGATAAGCGAAGAGCGAGACCAGGAAGACCCTGATTAAGAACATCGGTGTCAAAGAAGGGAAAAAAAATTGTCGAATCCTACGATTGATCGCCATCCCGTTAAAGCAACTCTCACCCTGACTATTCAAATGGAGGTGTCCCCGTTCTCAACATCCTTGTCGATGAGAATTTCGACGAGACAACTTAGTATAGCGTAAAGTTCATTTCTCTGCAAAAGTTGGGGTGGGTAAAAACGGATGGAATAGGGATGTCTGAATGATGCGGAACTTCATCGGCGGAAAGTGGGCCTTTAGAAGCCTACGCCGATTGTCTCCTCGACTCCTCGTCCCGCCTGGGTTCTCTTTATTTGCAATGTGTCGATGGTCTTCAGCAACTCTTCCGGATTGTAGGGCTTCATGATGTAACCAGAAGCTCCTGACTGATAAGCCCTTCCCTCGCCCCCTGGGATCCCTGTGAGGAAGACAATGGGAATAGAGCGCGTAGCCTCAGCCTGCTTCAATCGCTCCGTGACACTGAACCCATCTTCTCCGGGCATGATAATATCCAAAAGGATCAGGTCTGGTTTCTCTTGGTTGGCCATCATCATGGCCTGGATGCTGTCATGGGCTAGGACCACCTCGTACCCGTTGGCCTTCAGCCGAATTGTCAAGGCCTTGGCAAAATCTTCTTCATCATCGACAACGAGAATCTTTCTCTTCGCCATTTTGCTTTCTCCCGATCTTTCCCGTCCTTCTGCATTCTTATAACGATTCTTCGTCCTCTGGCTCATCGTCAACAAAATTCTGATCCGCTTTCCAAAGAGTCTCCGTATCCTGTTCATCGGTTCGAATCACGATTTGTTTGGATAACTCTTCCGTCCACTGATCAAAATTTCTCATATCTTTTCCGCTCCCAACTGCATTGATCCTTGATGGAATCTTAGCAGCAATTCCCTTGCCAATTGAGCTTGATTTGAGCGGACGAAGATAACTCCTTAAAATGAGGGCATGTGATCTATGAGCACAAGACTATCCATGAGGGTTGGCCTCGCTCAAGATGCCGTCAATTGTCATCTTCGCCGCAATTATCGTCCCGCCCCGGCGCGATGCAAGGAATCCGGGTGAAAACGATGATACGCGGGAATCATCTTGAGCGAGGCCATGGCGATCTCCATTTTAGACAAAATGGGAGTTGCCCCATCAGGAAAAGATACAGAATCGATGTCCAATCTTGAGCGACTTGTGATAGAATGGAATCGGAGGTGAAGGCAGATGAATCGTATCGTTGTGATTAGTGGATCGACCCGTGGGATTGGTTTCTCGTCAGCAATCGAATTCTTAAAAGGCGGTGACCGGGTGGTGATCTTCTGCCGTCATAGGGAACATGTGATGAAGGCCGTAGGCCAATTGGCACGGCATGGTGAGGGTCAGAATATTTTGGGCCTCGTTGGAGATGTTCGACGAGAAAGGGATGTGAAAAAAATTATAATCCGATGTCTAAAATATTTTGGCAGAATCGATATCCTGATCAACAATGCCGGCATCGCCGCTTACAAAGGAATTGAGAAGATCTCCCAAAAACAGTGGGACGATATTTTGGATACCAATCTGAAAGGGTGCTTTCTTTTAATGCGCCAAGTCGTTCCTCTGATGAGAAAGCAGGGAAAAGGGGTCATCATCAATATTTCTTCAGGTCTGGGTGTTTCCGGAGAAGCCAAGTTTTCAGCCTACTGCGCTTCGAAGTTTGGCGTAATTGGCTTGACGCAATCGGTCGCTGATGAGACGGCCGACGCTGGCCTTCGTATTTATGCGGTTTTGCCCGGAGCCGTGAACACAAAATTGAATTGGGATCTCGATCTCGGGATGGCTCCCTCGGAATTATTGGCCCCAGAATATGTCGCCAGAAGGATTTATGGACTTGCGAAGGGAAAGAGAAAATCCGGGCAGTCCGTGAGGGTCTATTCATAAAGATGGAGGAAAGGGCTGAACATGGCAGAATCCCAGTCATGTTGAATTTTAGAGATCGAGCGAGAAGTGGAGAAAGGGTGTTAAAGGCTCAGCCCTATTTTTTCTTTAGGATAGGGTCCGAATAATACGCAGTAACCATTTCATTGCTGTGATCCGTATCCGTTTGAATCCCGATCGCTAACACTCCACTCGGCTCTGTTCCAAATGCTTTTTTGTAATCCTCATGAAGATTTCTTTTCTCAAAGACCCATTCTCCGGCCTTTCTATCACCGGACTCCAAGACAAAAACTTTGCAGTATTTCTCCCCCGGATGATCAAAGATGTGACCTGGGGGTAGATGGCTCGCCCAGATATATTCAATTCTAGGGCCCGAAGGTTCTGTTCCTTCGATCACTTTAAACCCCCTCTCTCGTCCAAAGACCGCCATCACCCGAGCGGCTGCATCAAATCTATCCTTTTTTGTCTCAATGGCAGAACGGACCACATTCGAGACCTTCCACCTCCAGGCGAGGACAAGAAGATCCTTCTCTTTTTCTTCCACCTCCCGATAAAGAGAAGATCGGCTGCCCAAGCTCTCGGCCTTGATGATTCCTTTCCCAGCCTTGGAATACTGCGTCGGAGGGACAGCAAAGTGGGAGACCATCCACCAACCCTTGACCGGTGTCTTCTTTTCCTGAGGCGTCTTCGAGTTGAAGTCCCCAAAGGGAAGTTGGACAAGGATGAGAATTAAACTGAGGGGAACCAATAAATGTTTCATTTTCTACTAAAATCTCCGTTCTCAGGTCATGATAGATCAGGTTTTGACGTACCCCACATCCAGAAGGTTTTGAAAATTGGTTTCTCAGCAAAGAGGCTGCACTCTTGTCCTCGTTAGAGAAAGGGTATGCCGACCGAGAAGAAAAGAGAGATCCTCTCGTATGACGACCATTGCAAACCCTACGGGAAAACCATCATTCAGTTAGCCGAGAAAATGAAACGCCACGAACGATGTTGATCGCTCATTTCGTCAAACAGGAAACGTTATCCGCAGGCAGGTAACCCTTTTCTAAATCTGTCTAAGGCTTCAACCCAGTTTTCTTCCTTATTGATCATAAATAACCTTTCAAGTTTGCTAATAAAAGCTCCAATCTTTCATGGATAACATTTTCCTTTGGATGACTCTCTTTAATCCATTCTTCAGGAATTTGAACGGGCATAATCAATTTATTCTCCTTAGTAAGAAACTGAACTTTATAACTTTCGTATTTGTAATCAATCATTTTGCAGTTAATACTCAAATTTAAGTGAATGATTGCCCAATTTAATATTTCTTGAGCTTCTTTCATTTTCTCATCTCGATCCATTGTGATGACCTCCTTTCTGTTCAGACAGATTTAACGATACGCATAAATCCATGCGGATCCTAAGAAAATCGTACCATGACCCTTCCTTATCCGATGAAAAAGCCGCTACCCAAAACCTTATGTTTGAATAGCGGCCCGACTATCCAGTTGTTTAACCTCCAGAAATATTTTAATATTTCTGGACCCACCAACCTTCTTCTTTTTATTTATTGTTCTATTAGCAAACTATTTTCCAAATGTCAAAGCCTTTTTACTCCGGTGGGGGGCGAAATGCCCCCTCAGGGCAGGCTATGATCGCTTGGAGTTCCCTATCGGGGGCAAGGTTTTTTTAGAAATTTGGTTATTGGGTGGAGGACCCGTGTAATCTTGGTTAAAAAATCCCCCTTGAATTTGATCCCCCGGATAATTACCTTTACTTCAAAATAAGGAAGGGAGGGCAAAAATATGATCAAAGACGACAGGAATTACCATCAGCGACTGCAGGAGTTTTGTGATTGTTATTTAGAGACCGACCCTAAGAAAGAGTTGGAGAAGGCTGCCCAGGGGATCTCAGGGGATCCCGGTGGCGACTTGGACGAATTAGCCCTTAAATTTCTTGGCCTTGGAATCTTTTACGGGACGACTGAGAAAGCCAAAAAGATTTCAATTGAACGATCAAAGGAAGGGAAGGTCTTATTCTCGGTGGAGTCCAGAGGAAAATATCAGCTTCCCGCGCCCAGTTCCCAGGTAGCCGATCGAATCATCTCCATTGCTCGATCCATCACTCATATGGACGAGGCAAAGGGAAAACAACCTGTATCTTTTGGCTTGCGAAACGATCGAATCGACCTTACGTTTCAGTTCGACCGGAAGAAAGCTGCAGAAACTTTGTCAATCTTGTTTCCAAAACTTTAGTATTCAATCTGCGACTCATGTGGAATGGCTTTTTAAGGCCAAATAGCCAGAGGACGTGTTCAATTTCGCCCTCCGATTTCTCTCTGTCCTGTAAGAATCAATCAGTCAGCTGACGGCGGATCTCAGTGTGGGGATATCATCGTTAGGGAAAAGAACAATGGAAAAGATTAAATTAGGTGTGAGCGCCTGCTTGCTGGGCGAAAATGTCCGTTATGACGGCGGTCATAAGCTTGACCGGTTTCTTACGGACATCCTTGGACAATATGTTGAATATGTCCCCGTATGCCCTGAGGTGGAGAGTGGACTTCCGATTCCAAGAGAGGCAATGCATCTGGAAGGAGATCCAAGTTCTCCACGACTCGTGACGATTCGTACCAGACAGAATATGACAAATCGCATGATTCAGTGGGCCCTGAAACGCGTCGCTGAGTTGGAGAAAGAAGATCTTTCTGGGTTTATTTTTAAGAGTGACTCTCCAAGCAGCGGCATGGAACGGGTCAGGGTCTTTAATGAAAAGGGGATGCCGGTCAAAAAAGGTGTTGGGATGTTTGCAAGGATATTCATAGAACGTTTTCCTC
>Ga0187788_10000463_pt1 | contig 11278 bp, 11 predicted proteins | sample 1015_BV01_MP10_2_FD_133008 | JGI IMG/M metagenome (GOLD analysis project Ga0187788, IMG submission 133008) | Tropical peat soil microbial communities from peatlands in Department of Meta, Colombia - 1015_BV01_MP10_20_MG | ecosystem: Environmental > Terrestrial > Soil > Wetlands > Peat | place...
CGCCGACCTGGCCATCCATCATCCCGCTCGGTGCCACGACGTCGGCTCCTGCCTCCGCCTGCGCGACCGCGGCGCGTGCATACAGCGCGATGGTCGCGTCGTTGTCGACGTCGCCCTCGGGCGTGAGCACACCGCAGTGGCCGTGATCGGTGTACTCGTCGAGGCAGAGGTCGGCGATGAGCACCATGCGATCGCCCACCTCGTCGCGGAGGTCGCGCAGCGCGACCTGGACGATGCCTTCGGCAGCCCACGCCTGGCTCCCCGTCGCGTCCTTGCGCAGGGGCACGCCGAACAGCACCACGGCCGGGATGCCGAGGTCGGAGAGCTCGCGCACCTCCTTCCGCAACGACTCGCGCGAGTGCTGCACGACGCCCGGAAGCGAGACGATCGGCTGAGGCGCGTCGATGCCCTCACGGACGAAGAGCGGCGCGACGAGGTCATCGACGCCCAGCTGCGTCTCGGCGACGAGACGACGGATCGCAGGGCTGCGGCGGAGCCTGCGAGGGCGACGCGCGGGGAACGGCACCTTCGAATCCTAGGACCCGAGCACCTCGACGAGAGCAGCGAGCATGGCGGGGATCGTGTGCTCGTCGGGCACCGCGGCGACGTGGAGGCCGGCGTCGACGGCTGCAGCAGCAGTGATGGGGCCGATGCACACGACGACGGGAGGCACCGCATCCGAGCCCGCAGCACTCACGTACTCGGTCACCGTCGATGCTGACGTGAAGAGGATCGCGTCGCCTTCCCGGGCGGCTGCGACCACGGCGGGCGGCGGCGTGACAGTGACCGTTCGGTACGCCTCGACGGCGGCGACGTCCCATCCCTTCGCGCGCAACCCGTCGGTCACGACCGACCGAGCTCGGTCGCCTTGCGCGACCACGACCGACCCCGGCCCTGACGGGAACGCGTCGACGAGGCTTTCGGCAACGAACGCAGGGGGGATGAGCGCAGGCGTGACGCCGGCTCGTTCGAGCACCGACGCGGTCATCGGGCCGACGACCGCGATGCGGGCAGTCGTCCGCTGCTCGGCAGTCAACGCATCGAGAACTCGCTCCGCGCCGTTCGCCGAGGTGACCACGATCCAGTCGGGCGCGCCGCGCACTGCGTCACGCAGTGCATCGCCACCATCCGCCGCGTCGACGATCGCGATCGTCGGCACCTCGATGGGCTTCGCACCCAGCACCTGCAACCGCTGGACGAGGTCGCCGGCTTGCTCGCTCGCCCTCGTCACGACGACGCGCCGGCCGGCGAGCGGCCGCGCCGGCTTCAAACCCCTCTCACCCGACGACGTCCTCGGCGATGGACACCCAGCAGTCGGTCGAGAGACGCAGTGACTCGACGTCGACGCGCTCGTCGTTGCCGTGGAAGCGCGAGCGGAACTTCTGGTACGTCACGTCGCGGCTCATCAAGCCGAACCCGTAGGCGAGCGATCCCGCGTTGCGGTAGAAGCGCGCGTCGGTGCCGCCCACGGTCATCACCGGCATGAGCGTGGCCTGCGGGTAGACGCGCTGCGCCACCTTCTCCAGAGCGTCGTAGAGCGGGGTGTCGGTCGGTGAGCGGGTGTACTCCCCGGACTGCAGGATCGACAGCTCGACTTCGCTGCTGAGATCGCCGAGCGCAGCGTCGAGATGGGCACGCACGTCGTCGTCGGTCTCACCGGGCATCACACGGATATCGATGTCGAGATCGACGACGTCGGGGATGACATTCGTCTTCACGCCCCCGTGCGCGACGTTCGGCGAGAACGTCGTCCGCGTGCACGCGTGTGCCAGCTTCGCGATGCCTTGATCGGGCAACGTGCGGCATGCCTCGAGCACCGTGTCCGGGTCGCTCAGCGCCTTGCGCTCCGCATCGGTGAGGTCGAACGCGTCGACGTAGCTCTGCCACAGGTCGAGGATCTGCGCGCGCGGCTCGTAGGCCGCGATGCGACGGACGACCTCGGCGGCCTTCACGAGCGCGTTGTCGGCGCCGAAGGGAGCCGAGCCGTGGCCGGGAGTGCCTCGGACTCGGAGCCGCCGCCACATGACACCCTTCTCCGCGACCGTGATCGTCACTCGCTCGCCGGCCCGCGTGTCCATCACGAGCCCACCTGACTCGGTGAGCACGTAGTCGGCCGCGACCGCGTCATGCTCGTGCTCGAGCGCCCACTCGGCACCCCAGTGCCCGCCGGCCTCCTCGTCTGCGACAGCGAAGTAGAGGAGCGTGCCCTTGGGTCGGAACCCCGAGCGTGCGAGGTGCTTGGTGGCGACGGCCATCGAAGCGGTGAGGTTGAGCATGTCGATCGCGCCACGGCCCCACACCTCGCCATCCACGAGCTCACCACCGAACGGATCGCGCTGCCATCCACTCGGGGTCACCGGGACGACGTCGGTGTGCCCCATCAGGCAGAGCGAGGGCGCCGTCGGATCAGTGCCCTCGATGCGAGCGACCAGTGAGCGGCGGCCAGGCAGCGACTCGAACGTGTCGAGCTCGACGCCGCCGCCTTCGAGGTAGTCGCGAAGCAAGTTCGCGCTGCGCTCCTCCTCACCGCTCTCCGGGCTCCCATCGTTCACGCACTGGTTGCGGATGAGCTGCTGCAGCAGCTCGGTGACCTCACCGGTGAGCTCCTCGGCCATGCGGCGAGCCTACGACCGCGACATCTAGGAGCGGGGCAAGAGGCGGGAGCCCCCGAGATCGTCGAGCAAGACCCGAGCGACGCGCGCGCCGAGCGCGACCGGATCACCACCGACCTCGGCGTGCCGGAGCACGGTCGCACCGGACAGGTCTGCGATGAGCCCTTCGCAGCGCCAGCCCCCTGCAGAGGCGGTGACGTACGCGCCGACCGGGAGATCGCAACCTCCGCCGAGGGCGGCGAGGAACGACCGCTCGCCGTCCACCGCGGCACGGCTGGAAGCATGCTCGATGCGACCCAAGCGCTCGACCGTCGCGCGATCACCTTCTCGGCACTCCACGGCGAGCGCGCCCTGCGCGACCTGCGGGAGCATGACGGCGGGTTCGAGGACCTCGGCGACGTGGCTCGAGAGCCCCAGGCGCTCCAGCGCGACCGCTGCCATCACGAGAGCTCCGTCGGGTGGCACCTTCGACAAGCGCGTCTGGATGTTGCCGCGCAGGTCGACGAACACGAGATCAGGGCGCACGTGCGCGAGCTGTGCCTGCCGGCGCACGGATCCTGTCGCCACGGTCGCGCCGATGGGGAGGCCCGCGAGCGCGCTGCCGACGAGGGCATCACGTGGATCACCGCGCTCCGGCACGGCAGCGATCACCAGCCCCGGTGCTGCGGTCGAGGGCAGATCCTTCGCAGAGTGGACGGCGAGGTCCGCGTCGCCGTCGGCGACCGTGGACTGCACTTCCTTCACGAACACGCCCTGTCCGCCGAGCTCGTGGATCGGGCGGTCTCGCGTGACGTCACCGCGCGTCTCGACGATCACGAGCTCGACCTCGACGTCGGGATCGTCGCCGCGGAGCAGCGCGCCGACGTGCTCGGCCTGCCATCGAGCCAACGGGCTGCCTCGCGTCGCGATCCGCACCCGCACGGCGGAAGCCGAGTCCTACAGCGAGAAGAGGTCGCGCAGCGCTTCGGAGAGCCGCTCGCCCCGTGGCGTGCCGGCGACTTCCTTGAGTCGGACGGTCGGCTCGTGGAGCAGCTTGGCCACGATGCCCCGCGTGATCGCCTCGACCGCTTCGCGCTGCTTGGGATCGAGCGCGTCGAGACGCGTCTTCGCCCGTTCGAGCTCGCCCTCGCGCACGGCGTCGGCCCATTCGCGCATCGCGGCGATGAGCGGTGCGACCTCGCGGGCCGTCGAGTGGTCGATCCAGCGCGCCACCTCTTCGTCCACGATGAGCTGTGCGGCTGGGATCTCGCCGCGGCGCTCCTGCATGCCCTTGTCCGCGAACGCGCGGAGGTCGTCGATGTCGAGCAGCGTGACGCCAGGGATCGACGCGACACCGGGATCGACGTCGCGTGGCACTGCGACGTCGACGACCAGCAGCGGACGGTTCGGACGCGCCGCCATCACCGGGGCGAGATCGGCATGCTCGACGAGGATCGATCGCGCGCCGGTGGAGGTGAGCAGCACGTCGACCTCACCGAGTGCGTCGGCGAGCTCGAGGAGGCGCACGGGACGACCGCCGAGGCGCGTGGCGAGATCATCCGCGCGATGGAAGGTGCGGTTCGCGACGAGCACCTCGGCGACCCCCGCGTCTGCGAGCGCGACCGCCATGCCTTCTCCGATGTCGCCCGCGCCGAGCACGAGCACTCGGCGGCCGGCGAGACCACCCAAGGCGTCATCTGCCATGGCTACGGCGGCCATGGACACCGACGTCGTGTGACGCGAGAGCCCTGTCTCGGTGCGCACTCGCTTGCCGACCTCGATCGCGTGCCGGAAGAGCGCGTTGAGCGTGGCGCGCGCGGTGCCATGCCCCTTCGCGGCTTCCCACGCGTCGCGCACCTGCCCGAGGATCTCGGTCTCACCGAGCACCGCGGAGTCGAGGCCGGCGGCGACCGCGAACAGGTGGTTTGCCGCGCCTTCGTCGAAGTGGCTGTACAGGTGGTAGGTGAGCGCCTCGGGCAGAAGGCCCGCGTGCTGCGCGACGTAGTCGCGCACATCGGAGTACGCGCCGTGGAAGCGCTCCGCGACGACATAGACCTCGGTGCGGTTGCACGTCGACAGCAGTACGGCCTCGGTGATGTTGGGCCGCGAGCACAGATCGTCGAGCGCCTTCGGCAACGACGCGCCGTCGACGCTCGTGCGCTCGAGGATCTCGAGCGGCGCGATGCGGTGGTTCAGACCGATGACGACGACGGACACGGGTTCACTCTAGGTCTGCTCACGCGCTCGCGATCCGGTCGCCACCACGGCGTTGCTGATAGAAGCTCAAGATCTGCAGCTCGACCGCGAGATCGACCTTGCGGAGCGAGACGCCCCGTGGCACGGTCAGCACGGCCGGGGCGAAGTTCAGGATCGAGGTGACCCCCGCGGCGACCAGCCGATCGGCCACCTCCTGGGCTCCGGTGGCGGGCGTGGCGATGATCCCGATCACATTCGCGAGCGCGCCGACGATGTCGGGCAGGTCATCGAGGTGGCGCACCTTCGCGGCGCCGACCTTCGTGCCGACCTTGGCCGGGTCGATGTCGACGATCGCCGCGACCGGGAAGCCCCGCTCGTCGAACCCCCCGTAATTCGCGAGGGCGTGCCCCAGGTTGCCGGCGCCGACGATCACAACCGGCCAATCATGGGTGAGGCCGAGCTCTCGGCTCATCTGGAACAGCAGGTACTCGACGTCGTAGCCGACGCCCCTCGTGCCGTACGACCCGAGGTAGGAGAGGTCCTTGCGCACCTTCGCGGCGTTGACGCCGGCCAGCTCGGCGAGGCGTTCGGACGAGATGGTCGCCGTGCGGGACTCGGCGACCTCGAGGAGGATTCGCACGTAGACCGGGAGGCGGGCGACGGTGGCCTCGGGGATGCGTCGTCGCGCTCGCTCAGCCATGCGGGAGGCAGGGTACGCCCACGTGCGCGGGTTCACAAAGCCCTCCACACGCGTACGCTGCCATCTCGTGGTGACCGCTCAGGCCGCGCTGTCGGCTGCCGCGACCCTGGTCGCAGTGGCCTTCACGTGCTGCACGCTCGATCGCTGGCTGAGCCGGCGCCGGCGGCACGACATGGCATGGACCGTCGCACTGGGGATGTTCGCCGTGGCATCGGGCGCGTTGTGGCTCGGGTCATCGGTCGGCTGGACGGGTCCGACGTTCCGCGTGTTCTTCCTCTTCGGGGCGATCCTCAACGTCCCGTACCTCGCGCTCGGCACGGTGTACCTGTTCGCTGGGCAGCGCACCGGCGATCGCGTCGCGCTGGGGCTCACGTTCGCAGCGGCCTTTGCCGCCGGTGTGATGACAGTCGCTCCGTTGAAGGCGCCGATCTCGGGCACCGATCTTCCGACGGGCAGCGAGGTGTTCGGTCCGCTCCCCCGGATCCTCGCCGCGGTCGGCTCAGGCGGGGGCGCGCTGATCGTGCTCGGCGGCGCAGTGCTCTCGCTCTGGAGGGTGCTGGGTGGGAAGGAGCGCACGCGGGGCCGCGGCGTCGCGGCGCATCCGAAGCGGCTCGCGCTGGGCAACGCGCTCATTGCCGGCGGCACGCTCGTGCTGGGCGCGAGCGGCACGTTGAACGGTCGCCTCGGCGCGTCGAAGGCGTTCGCGATCACCCTGACGATCGGCATCACGATCCTCTTCGCCGGGTTCCTCGTCGCGACGTCGTCTCCGGCGAGACGCCCCGATCGATCAGCGCAGGACGCGCCGCAGGACCTTGCCTCCCCAGCCCTTCGGTAGCTCGTCGACGAACATCACCTTCGTCGGGCACTTGTACCGGGCGAGCGATCTCCGGCAATGGTCGATGATCGCCTCCTCGTCCATTGACGTCCCAGGCGCGGGCACGACGAACGCCTTCACCGCTTCGCCCGTCGACGGATGGGGACTTCCGACGACGGCGACCTCCTCGACGCCCGGATACTCCGCGATCACGTCTTCGACCTCGCCCGGGTACACGTTGAAGCCCGACACGATGATCAAGTCCTTCGCGCGGTCGACGAGGTAGAGGTAGCCCTCGTCGTCCGCGACAGCGACATCACCGGTGCGCAGCCAGCCGTCGTTCGTGAGCGCGCGGGCGGTCGCTTCGTCGTCGTGCCAGTACCCCGCGAACACGTTCGGGCCCTTCACCCAGACCTCACCCGCGTCGCCCTCGAGTGCGTCGTCACCATCGTGATCGACGAGGCGCACCGTTAACCCCGACAGGGGGAGGCCGATCGAACCGACGCGGGACTCGCCTGGAGGTGATGCGGTGACGACGGGCGACGCTTCGGTGAGCCCGTAGCCCTCGAGGAGCTCGAGGTGGAAACGCGACTGGAACAGCCGTGACAGGTCCTCGGGCATCTTCGACGCACCGGTCGACGCGACGCGCACGGACGAGAAGGCAGAGGAGCTCACTTGCGGCAGCGTCGCCCACGCTGTCCACATGGGCGGTGCACCGGCGATCACCGTCACCCCGCGCGTCTCGATCGTCTCGAGTGCGGTCGCAGGATCGAACCGCTCGACGAGCACCACCGAAGCGCCCGCGTACAGCGCGAGCCCGAGCACGACGTTCATCCCGAAGATGTGGAACAGCGGGAGCACGCCGAGCACGACGTCGTCCGCGCGCAGCCCGCGACCGGGCTGCTGCTGGATCTGGCGCAGGTTCGACAGCAGGTTGCCGTGCGTGAGCATCGCCGCCTTCGCGGACCCTGCTGTCCCGCTCGTGAAGAGCAGCGCGGCGAGGTCGTTCGACTCGCGACCGACGATCGGGACGGGTGACGCGGCGAGCAGGTCCTCGAACGTCACGGCGTTGGCAAACGAATGACCCGCGGTCGCGATCACCGCACGCACGCTCGGCACCTTGGCGCTGTCGACCTCCGCCCACGACGCTCGGCCGGCGGGGCCGACGATGACGGCGAGAATGTCGACCGCGGCGACCTCGCGCTCGAGCTCGGGCGCCGGGCTCAACGGGTTGAGCGGGACCACGACGGCACCGAGGCCCAGCACTGCGAGGTAGGAGACGACGAAGGTTGGGTTGTTCGCGCAGAGGATGGCGACGCGGTCGTCGGCGCCGATGCCGAGCGAGGCGAGTCCGCCGCGCAGCGCCGCGACCTCCTCCCGCAGGGCGCCGTAGGGGGTCGGAGCGCCCCGCGAGACAAGCGCGACGGCGTCAGACGGGTGCGGCTCGATGATCTCGGCCAGGTTCACGTGCGAAGCCCCCCTCTCACGGCGGGAGCGAGCGTAGCGGGCGCTTCGGCAGCGCTCCCGAGCGCCGAGCGCACGGCTCCGGCGGGCCTCAGGTTCGTCTCAAGTGGGCCCCTTTCACGTGCCGAAGGGAGTTCGTGCGTCGGATCGCGCGAGCTCTCACGTCGGTCGCCCTCGCGGCGGGTTTCGTGGGCGCGGCCCTGGTCACAGCGCCGGGGACGGCCGGCGCGTCGTCGCCGGACGAGGAGGCGCAGTTCGTCGCGAAGATCAACGACCTGCGAGCGTCGAAAGGCCTCCCGCCGATGACGCCCGACCCCGCACTCGCGGCGACAGCCTGCACGTGGAACGACCAGATGATCGCGGCGGGTCAGATCTCGCACGACCCGAACCTCGCCAGCGAGATCGCGTCCGTCGTGCCGAGCTGGAGCAAGGGCGGCGAGAACGTCGGCATGGGAGGCACGATCAGCTCCCTGTTCGACGCGTTCGTGGCGAGCCCTGGGCACTACAAGAACCTCGTCGATCCCGATTTCAGCTTGATCGGCGTCTGCGTCGGACGCGATGCGAGCAACAAGCTCTTCACGACCCATCGCTTCGTCGCGGTGCGCGGAGCGGCGCCACCGCCCACAACGGCAGCACCGACCACCGCGGCACCCACGACGGCACCGCCCACGACGGCAGCGGCCGCGACTGCACCGCCGACGGCTGCACCGACCACCGCCGCGGCGCCGTCAACACCCGCACCGACGGCGCCACCCACGACCGCGCCACGACCGACGGCGCCACCGACCACGGCGCCGGGCACCACTGCTGCGCCGACGACTGCTGCGCTGGTGACGACGGCCGCGGCCGTGCCGCCGTCGTCGGAGTCGTCCACATCGTCGCCGGAGTCGTCCACGTCGTCGGAATCGTCCACGTCGTCGTCGGCGTCCACGACCGCGCTCTCGGAGCCCACCGTCCGCGAGCTCCTCGCGCAGATCATCGACCTGTTCCCCGCCTTCCTCCACCTGCCGCTGCCCTGACGGCGCGGCCGGCGCAAGACTGGAGCAGTGACCGTGGGACGCACCAGCGAGACGACGATCGTCGCGGACGGGTTGTCGCGCTCGTTCGGCACGCACAGGGCGCTCGTCGACCTCTCGTTCGACGCACAGCCGGGGGAGGTGCTGGCGGTGCTCGGGCCGAACGGCGCCGGCAAGACCACGACGGTCCGGCTGCTCAACGGCGTCCTCGCACCGGACGGTGGCAGCAGCCGCGTGCTCGGCATCGACCCCGCGGTCGATGGCAATGCGGTGCGAAGGCGCACCGGCGTGCTGACGGAGAACGCAGGGCTCGACGACCGCCTCACCGCATGGGAGAACTTGGTCGTCACCGGCCGCATCAGGGGGATGAACAAGACCGACGCCGGCGACAAGGCCAACGCGATGCTGCAGCGGTTCGGGATGGTCGATCGCGCCGACCAGCGCGTGCAGGGGTTCTCGACCGGGCAGCGCAAGCGCGTCGCCCTCGGCCGCGCGCTGCTCCACGACCCCGACATCCTGTTCCTCGACGAGCCGACGTCGGGCCTCGATCCCGAGGCGACGCGCGACGTGATCGACCTCATCGGCACCCTCGCCGCGGAGCACGGTCGCACTGTGGTGCTCTGCACCCACTTCCTCGGTGAGGCGGGCCGCCTCGCGCATCGGATGGCCGTGCTCGACCGAGGTCATCTGCTGGCGTTCGGCGCTCCCGCGGATCTCGCGGGGGAGATCTGGAAGGGCCTCGACGTGGCACTCGATCTCGGCGCAGCTGCCGACGAGGGACTGGTCGAGATGCTCGCCGGGTCGCGTGGCGTGCTCGCTGCTCGTCCGACGGCGAGCGGCGCGCACATCACAGTGAACGACCGGTCGATCATCCCGCTCGTCGTGGCGTCGCTCACCTCGCGCGAGGTGCCCGTGTACGGCGCCGTGCCGATGCCTCCCACGCTGGAGGACGTCTACTTCGCCGTGGTCAACGAAAGCGCAGCCAACGAGAAGGCAGTCAGCGCATGAGCGAGCGCATCGACACCAACGCGATCCGTGCGGTGATGTGGAAGGACCTCACTGCGATCCGGCGGTCCAAGGCAATCGTCCTGCCGATGCTGCTCGTGCCGCTGCTGCTGTTCGTGTTCCTCCCCGCCGCGGTCGGCTTCGCTGCTCGCGCGGTCACCGACGTCAACATCGACGGGTTCCTCGGCCGGCTTCCCGGCGATGTCGCGGCCCCGATCCGCCAGCTCCCGGAGCGGGAGCAGCTGGTCGTGCTCGTCAACGGGTACCTGCTCGCGCCGCTCTTCCTGATCGTGCCGCTGATGGTCTCGGTCGTGCTCGCTGCCGATGCGTTCGCCGGGGAGAAGGAGCGCAAGACGATCGAGGGCCTGCTGCACTTGCCGATCAGCGATCGCGATCTCTTCCTCGCGAAGCTCCTCGGCGCGTTCGTGCCCGCCGTCATCGTGTCGTGGGCTGGCTTCGTCTGCTTCGCGATCGTCACGAACACGATCGCGTGGCCCGTGATGCACCGGCTCTTCATCCCGACCCGGTTGTGGGGCGTGATGATCCTCTGGGTCGCGCCCGCGGTCGCTGCACTCGGTCTCGGCGTCATGGTGCGCGTCTCCGCGCGAGCACGCACGTCTCAGGAAGCCAACCAGCTCGGCGGCGCGGTGATCCTTCCGCTCATCTTCATCGCACTCGGTCAGGCCACGGGGTTGCTTCTCGTCGCGCTCCCGGTCGCACTCTCGGTCGGTGCCGTGCTGTGGATCCTCGCGATCATCCTCGTTCGCGGCGGCATCACGAGGTTCAGTCGCGACCGCATCGCGCTGCGCGTGTGACGCGTCAGCGCGCGAGCACGAACAGCTGCAGCGTGCTGGCGAAGAGGATCAGCCCGAGCAGCACGATCAACGCGATCGTCGTCCCTCTTCTCACCGGCCGTCTCTCACGCTCGGAACGCTACCGGCGTGCCGCGATCGCTCTCGCCCTCTCCGGGCTCACCGATGCGCACCTCGGTGCCGGCCGCGACGTGCAGCTCCTCAGCGGCTGACCTTTGATCGAGCGCGAGAGCGAGCAAGCCGTACGAGTCGACGACGAGGCCGAGCTCTCCGGGACCGAGCATCGCGAACGCGGTCACGCGTCGCGCGACTCGGCGCGTCGCACCGATCGTCACGCCCACGCGATCGCCGAGCTCGTCGACCTCGTCCGGATCGATGTTGAGCTGCGCGTTGCCGAAGTGGTCGACCCAGAGCACCTCGCCCACGACGGCGCCGACCTCGCGCCGGGTCAGCGGCACCGTGGCCGGCATGAGCAGATCGACGTCGAGGGGCGCGCCGAGGTCTGCGAGGTCGACACCGTTCGCGAGGTGGGCTGCCGCGGGCGCGAAGACGTCGCGGCCGGCGAACGTGGGGCCGGGAGCCGGCAGCTGATACGCGGCGTTCGTGAGCGACACCGCTCGCTCCGCTCCACCCGCGAGCGCGACTGCCGGCGCGAGGAGCCCGTTGTCGGGGCCGATGAG
>Ga0187788_10000464_pt1 | contig 11238 bp, 12 predicted proteins | sample 1015_BV01_MP10_2_FD_133008 | JGI IMG/M metagenome (GOLD analysis project Ga0187788, IMG submission 133008) | Tropical peat soil microbial communities from peatlands in Department of Meta, Colombia - 1015_BV01_MP10_20_MG | ecosystem: Environmental > Terrestrial > Soil > Wetlands > Peat | place...
CGACGGACGCCGGCGGGGCCGGGTCGCGCTGTTGTCCGGCTGCATCAATCCCGTGCTTGCGCCCTCGACCAATGAGGCTGCCATCCGTCTGCTCAATCGTCACGGAATCGAGGTGGTGATCGCCGCTGGTGAGGCCTGTTGTGGATCGCTGGTCCATCACATGGGGCGCGAGGACGAGGCCCTGTCACAGGCGCGCAACAATGTCGACGCGTGGACGCGCGAGATTGAAGGAGCGGGGCTCGACGCGATCCTGGTCACCGTTTCCGGCTGTGGCACGACCATCAAGGATTACGGATTTATGTTGCGCAGCGATCCGGCTTACGCCACCAGGGCCGCCCGTGTTTCCGCGCGTGCGCGCGACGTCACCGAATACCTGGCAACGATCAAGCTGCGGGATGCAGCCGCGCCATTGCCGCTCACAATCGCCTATCACGCCGCTTGCTCGCTACAACACGGCCAGAAGGTCCTTCGGCAGCCCAAGGATTTGCTCAGCAAGGCGGGCTTCGTGGTCAAGGACGTGCCCGAAGGCCATTTGTGCTGCGGTTCGGCGGGCACATATAACATTCTCCAGCCGGCAATCGCGGAGCATTTGCGGGCGCGCAAGCTCGCCAACATCGAGTGGCTCAAACCGGACGCGATCGCGGCCGGCAATATCGGCTGCATCATGCAGCTTGCCGCCGGCAGCGCCATCCCGGTCGTCCACACAGTCGAATTGCTCGACTGGGCGACCGGTGGCCCTGTGCCGGAGCCACTCGTCGCGCTGGCCGGTAAGGCCAATTAGTCATCCGTGACCCCGGAATGGACATTGCTCCGTTCCAATTGCCAAAATGCCTTCGATCCGGCCACCCGCTAACCAATCCCAGTTTACGAGCACCGAGGATTTTGCACCGGCTTCCAGCCAGCTCGGAAAACGCTTAACGTTTGCTGTCTGGGTATCGGGGCCCGGGCTAAAATCGGCCGGTCATACGACCGAGCACAAAAAGATTTTGGGGGAGATGCCAGATGATTACGCGCCGCGATATGTTGTCTGCAGCTGCCAGCGCGACCGCCATGGCGACTTTGCCGTATGCGGCTCCTGCGCGCGCGGCCATGCCACCGACCGGCAAGCAGGCCGCCGGCTGGTATCGATACAAGATCGGCAGCTTCGAAGTGACGGTCGCCACGGATGGCATCGCCCGCTTCAAGATGGCGGAAAATCACGTCATCAACATTAAACTGGATGCAGTCAACGCGGCGCTCGCCGAAGTCTTCATGGAAAAAGACATGATGACGACGCCGTACAATCCGGTTGCGGTGAACACCGGTTCCAATCTCCTGATCATCGACACCGGCACCGGCGAAGCCAACTACAAGAAATCCAATGGCGTCGGCGGCCAATTCATCACCAACCTCGCGGCTTCCGGCATTGACCGCTCCGCCGTCGATACCGTGATCATCTCGCATTATCACGGCGACCACATTAACGGCTTGCTGATGGCCGACAACTCGCTCACCTATCCGAACGCCGAAATTCTGGTGCCGGCGGTCGAGCACAAATACTGGATGGACGACGGCGAGATGAGTCGCGCGAGCGCTGGCCGCATCGCGACCAACTTCAAAAACATCCGGCGCGTATTCAACGCCGATGTGATGAAGCGCGTGCGCACCTACGAGTGGGGCAAGGAGGTTGTCCCCGGCATCACCGCGCATGGTACGTCGGGCCACACGCCCGGTCACACGTCCTACGTCATCGCCTCCGGGTCAGAACAAGTCTACGTGCAGTCCGACGTTACGCACGTGCCATTCCTGTTCGTGCGGCATCCCGACTGGCATGCCTTCTACGACCAGGATGGCGCTATGGCAGAAGCCACCCGCCGCAAGGTTTACGACATGCTGGCGGCGGAAAAACTGCGGGTGCAGGGATTTCACTATCCCTTCCCGTCGCTCGCCCATGTCGAGAAGGACGGCAGCGGTTACCGTTATATTCCGGTCTCGTGGAATCCGACGATCTGATCGCTGTGCGTATCGGGGGCAGACCACCCGCTCAGTTCGTGGCATGCGCGAGCTTGCTCCAGTCGCCGGCCTGGATCCGAACGATCGGCTTGTAGCCGCCGTTGCCATCTGGCTTGAACACAGACGCTTCGCCCTCGCGGACGTCGAACCAGTCCTTGCCGAACGCATCCAGGATGTTCGGCTTATGCGTGACCACGATAATGTTGGTGCCGGCGGGCGGCATTGTCCCGGCAATCTTGCGTAAGGCCGCGGTGCGCCGATCGTTTTCGATCGGTGTAACGACGAGCCCACCCTCGGTGTAATCGGCCGAGGCCTGGGCGTCGCCGAAACCCATCAGCGTGCCCGTGTCGATCGCCCGCTGGAACAGGCTGGTGTGAACCTGGCCGACCGGAATCCTGAGTTTGTGCAGCGAATCTCCGATCGACTTTGCGAGCGCACGGCCCTCGTAGTTGAGCTGACGCTGGTTAGCGACGTCCTTCGGATTGAGTGGGTCGGTGTCGGCCTGGTCCTGATAGGTTGCGCCATGGCGGAAAACGATCACGTAGCCGCCATCACGCAACGCACTGATCCATTCGGCTTGCGCTGGTGTGGGTTGGCTGCCGGCGGGCAGCGACAGAAATGCCAGAAAGGCGAACAACGAAGCCAGTCGAAAAATGCAGGTTACCATGAGGTCTTCCTCGCTTGTTTGGTTTCAACATCGCCCGTCGCGACTAGTGGACGCCTGCTATTTCAGGCAGCGCGAGCGCCGGGCTTTCGTTCAGCTTGAATGCGGGCGGGTTCCAGAGCAGCGAGACCAACATCAGTGCAATGATGCCGACGTCGATGAAAATGTGGGCGATCCTTGCAAAGCGGTCCTTCATTCAAATGACGCTTCCGTAGGACGTGTATGTCTCGACCGCGCACGCACGGTTTACAGCGACAAAATAAGTCGCCTGCCGGCCTAAAACTTGGACATAAACGACTTTTTATTGGCTAAAAACGACAATCACCAATCTTCGTTTGCGCCACGCGGCTACAGATGACGCCAAGCTCGTGTAAACGAAAATAAGTTCCATTGATTTAGGTCAAGACCGGATTGGACCGTGTACGCTGGAATAAGTCATCCTAAAGGTGACAACATGCACCGCATCACAGGTTACCTTTTCGCCGCCGCAACATTGGCTGCGCCAGTTCCAGCAGTCGCCCAGTCGCTTTCAGACCATTCTCCGGGACGTCAGGTTGCGATGGAGATTTGCAGTTCCTGTCATCAAGTGATCGAGGGACAGCGTCCCGCTGTCCAGAACGCTCCGAGCTTCAGCGCCGTCGCCAATATGCCGTCGACCACCGCTCTTGCCTTGAAGGTATTTCTTGCATCGAACCACAAACGAATGCCCAATTTCATAATCTCGACGTCGGATACCGATGCCATAATTGACTACATTCTCAGCCTGAAGCAGCGATAAAGGTCAGGAAGGGCACGCAATGCCACACATCGTCATTATCATCATGCTTGTTGTGGTTGTCTGCATCGCCTGGGTCGTATGGACCGAGCGGAAGAGCAAACAGGCGTTAGACAAAGACGCCTTGGATCAGGCGTGGCGGGAAGTGCTTGATGACCCGCATTATGTCGAGCGGCGGCACTATGAAGAGCGCAAGCGTGTAGAAGATCAAGCGCGGAGCGCCGCTGCCAAACACTGATCGCGCACGATACTTAAGGGATCAATCGGGCGGCATGTTTTGGTCCCGCATCAACTGAAAGCGAATGTTCGGATCGGGATCCCAACCGAGGTATCTGCCATCCCATGAATAGACCCCGCGTTGGGTCTGGGAAGCATGGGCGTCGTGACGCGATACCTTTTTTTTGTGGGCTTTGCTGGCAAGTGCTGGCGTGGCTAGCAAGGCCGCTGCACTAACAATCGCTAAAAGCAGTTTCATCTTGCCCGAGATCATGTGGCATCCCTCGCGTGAGTACGTCGTTTTGCGTTGTGTACGGTAGCGGGGTCATTGCGGTGCTCAATACGTTGGCAATCACATTGATTTGCTTCTTGTATAAACAGTTGACGGAATAAGCGCCGGCTTCAGGTGTCTCGAAACCCGCTCGGTGGCAAGCCGCTTAAGGGCCGCGACCAGTAATGCGGCAGTTGGTCAATATCAAACTCATTCAAACGGGCGACGATATTCTGACTTTGATTTGGAGATTCGCGATGAACTACACAATGCTGACAGCGAACGGAGATACCCATCTAAAAATCATTACGGTATCCTTGATATTTTCGATCACGATTGCGTGGATTGGCCTCGGGTTAATCGGCTGAGAGTTATCAATCGCGTCGAGCCTTGCGATAATGATGATAGGAGTCTCTGTTGGCCTGAAAGCGGGGCATCGCAACACGTCCATACGGCAACGCAACATGGAATCAGCAAGACGCCCGGTTCGGCAACTTTGTTTCCAAAAGAAATTGGAGTGCGAAACATGAAGACATTCATCCTGGCATCGGCGGTGATCATGTGCACGACGGCGGCGCTCGCCCAGAGCATGCCGAACTACGGGCCGAACCCGCCACCGGGCGCCGACAGCTTCGGCCAGCCGCCCACCGGCTACCTGCCACCAGGGGTGAGCCGGTACGGGCCGCAGCGCGCGTACGCGCCACCGCCGGACCGCCGCTATACGAGGCGACACTACCGCAAGCGCGTGGACAACTAGTCGGCGCGGCGGCCTGAAGTTTGGTCTAACGAGCCGGTACCGGTGTTATCGGTCTGCTTGCGCAGCGCGCAGGAAGCGGAAGGCTGCGGCGCCCACTGTCTGATTGCACTTCATTGCGTTTCAATGACATTCCGCTGCAGACTACGAGTGTCGGCGGAGATTTCCGGACTCCGTGAGAATTCGTTGAACAGCTCTGATTGGACCCTGGAATGCGATACACGACGTTGATTCTCGTTGTTCTTTTCGGTCACGTCGTATCGGCCGGGGCAACCGAAGTATTTTTAAAGGCGCGCGATCAGGTGACTGCAGGTTGGGTAAAGGAGGTGTCAAAAAAATTTCACGCGATAGTGCAAAGGCAAATCCCCGGTCTCAATGCCGTGATTTTCCAGGTTCCGACTGGCAATGTAGCGAATCTTGTGAAGTCGGCACGGGATAACCCGGCGATCTCGGCTGTGGAGGCGGGCGGCGATTATCGACGACTTTTCCGGATGACGCCAACGACCAATTTCGACGCCGTGCAAATTTCTCAAGCTCAAAAAGAAGCGGTAGCAAAACTTCGCGAACGCAAAACGTCAGCTTTGGTCTATGTCACTCAAGTTCGACCCGCGGGTATCTCACTCGAGCTTCTCAGAGGAGCTCTCACAATCGCGGACGGATTTAGCAAGGAAAACGGCATAAAACTGAATCTGGCTCCCGGAATGAAGGTCGACGCTATTCAGAAGGACATTAATCAACGCGGTCCTTCGTCTTTCGTTTGGCATGGGAAGGTTGAAAATCGCAAGGCTGCACCGGGCAAAAAAGATGGTGTAGCGACTTTCGTTGTCCAGGACGGAAAAATTTCAGGGACGGTCGTTATTGGATCCGATGTCTACATCGTCAATCCGCTTGGCAATGACTCATATGCCATAGTGAAGACAAACTCGAGTTTGTATCCATCAGAGCATCCGCCGGGAACCATACCCAATACAAATGATGCGCCCGCAATTCGTCCGCAAAAGGAAGGTCTGTTCCAAAACCAATCGGTGGCTGTAATCCGGGCATTGGTTCTTTATACGCCGGCGGTTCGGAAAGCGTTGGAGCAATTCGGCTCGAGCCCGGACGCGCTTGCGATCCTCGCCATTGAAAGCACAAATCTCGCTTCGAAAAACAGCAACGTGAGGATGTCGCTCAACCTCGCGAAGTCCGAAGAAATTGCGTATGTCGAGAGCGATTTCCCCTCAGACCTTGCGATGTTGCAGAAGTCCGCGTGGGTCAAGACGGAACGAGAGGCAGCAAAAGCGCATGTCGTTTTTCTTCTGAGCACAGTTGCCGACTATTGCGGCCTTTCAGATGTCATCCTTGCTGATAAAAGCAGTGCGTTTGCAGTCATAAACTATGTCTGTGCAGTGGGAAATTTTTCCCTGGCACATGAATTTGGCCACCTGTTAGGACTAAGACACGAGCGTGCCGTAGATAAAGACGACAAGCCTTTCAGGCGTGGGCATGGCTACGTGTACAAAAATGAATGGCGAACGATAATGGCAACTCGCAAAGCCTGCGCCTCTTGTCCTCGAATTCCTTTTTGGTCAAATCCGTCAATTAATTATAACGGTGTCCCTGCGGGCACCAAGGATTATGAGGACGAAGCCGACGTGATAAATGATACCGCGCCGATTATCGCCGGCTTCCAGTAGCTTTTGTGATTTAAATGCTGGTGTCCGCTGTTGGCCAAGAGCGGAAATGGCTCTGCTGGGGACCCAAAGCGGACATTGCGGCAATTCAGCCCCTTCCACAGAACCGGTCTGAGCCGCTACGTTTTCCTGTATTATCCTCGGGGGGCGAGAGTGGGACGACGCGGCAAGACAGGCGACAAGGCGGTTAAAAGGCGCCGCTCCAAGATGCCGGCGCGCCGCAAAAAGTTGAAGGCTGCACGCCGTGGTCCTTTTGCTGGCGGCAAGAAAACAAGCGTGGCGCGGCTAAAGCAAGAGCTCCACAAGGCTCTGGAGCAGCAGACCGCAACGTCGGAGGTGCTCAAGCTCGTCAGCCGCTCGACCTTTGATCTGAGCTCGGTTCTCAACAGCATCGTTCAAACCGCAGCGCGGCTGTGTGGGGCTGAATTCGCCATCATATTTACACTGGACGACGGCAAGTACCACGTGGCCGCGTCAAACAATGCGGACGAAGGATTTGTCGACTTTGCGTCCAGGCACCCAATTGCGCCAGGACGTGGTTCATTGGTCGGTCGCGTCGCGCTGGAAGGTAAGACGATCCATCTTCCTGATTGTCTGGCCGATTCTGAATACACCTACGTCGACTATCAACATGCGGGAAAATATCGCTCGGATCTTGGAGTGCCCTTGCTGCGCGAGGGCATTCCAATTGGCGTCATTGCCTTGATGCGCAAAGAGGTCAAGCCATTCACCGACAAAGAAATCGGGCTGGTCGAGACTTTCGCGGATCAGGCGGTGATTGCCATTGAGAACACGCGCCTGCTCAGCGAACTGCGACAACGCACCGAAGATCTTTCGGAGTCGCTACAACAGCAGACCGCCACTGCCGATGTACTCAAGGTTATCAGCCGCTCGACATTTGACCTCCAAACCGTCCTCGACACTTTGATCGAATCGGCGGGCGGATTATGTCAGGCCGAAAACGCACAAATCTTTCTGAGGGATGGCGAGCTTTACCGCCTCACTGCGGACAACGGCTTTTCACCGGAATATCAAGAATATGTGAGAGAGCACCCGATCACACCAAGTCGCGGCACTTTGGTTGCGCGAACAGCGCTGGAAGTTGCTCCAGTTCACATATCGGACGCGCTTGCTGATGCTGAATACACTTATCGGGAAGGTCGCAGACTCGGGGGATATCGCACAATGCTTGGTGTTCCGCTGGTCCGGGACGGAAATTGTATCGGCGTTATGGCATTGACACGCTCTGAGGTGCGTCCATTTACGGAAAAGCAGATTGAACTGGTCACGACTTTCGCTGACCAGGCGGTAATTGCGATCGAAAATGTGCGCTTGCTCACTGAAACGCGCGAGGCGCTGGAGAATTTGCGCGCCACACAGGACCGCTTGGTGCAAACCCAGAAGCTCGCCTCGCTCGGTCAGCTCACCGCCGGCATCGCCCACGAAATGAAGAACCCGCTCAATTTCGTCAACAATTTCTCGGGACTTTCCAGCGAATTGATCGATGAATTGCGGGGCACCCTGAAGGACATACAATTCGACGAGAAGGCGCGCGCTGAAATCGACGAACTGACGGACACGCTGCAGCGCAATCTCGACAAGGTGGTGCAGCACGGCAAACGCGCGGATGCGATCGTCAAGAACATGCTGTTGCACTCGCGTGAAAGCTCGGGTGAGCACAGGCCAGTCGATATCAATGTCATCGTCGAAGAGAGCCTCAATCTCGCCTGGCACGGGGCGCGGGCCGAGAAAAAGGACTTCGACATTACCCTGGAGCGTTCCTTCGATCCGGCGGCCGGCGAGGTTGACCTATTCGCCCAGGACATCACGCGAGCTCTTCTGAATCTGATTTCAAATGGCTTCTATGCCGCAACCAAACGCAGGGATGAGGCAAACGGCGGCGACTACGAGCCGACCCTTGCTGCCTCGACGAAAAATCTCGGCGATCGCGTGGAAATAACGATCCGCGATAACGGCACTGGCATTGCGCCTGATGTCAAAGAAAAGATGTTCAACCCATTCTTCACGACCAAACCGACGGGTGAGGGCACCGGCCTTGGCCTCTCGATCAGCCACGACATCCTCGTCAAGCAACACGCGGGCTCAATCGAGGTCGATAGTCAGCCAGGCGAGTTCACCGAAATCAGGATCATTCTGCCCCGCACGGCTGCGTTCGTCTGATGTCTGTGAGAGGAGTGTTCGCCGAAATCCTGAATGTCCGCTTCGGTCCCATAGCGGCCATGCCGACTGCGCAGGCGCCAATCGATATTCGGGCGGAGGTAGATCGGTAAGGGCGCGCCACGAGGAGCGTGACCTGACGGCAACAATTCACAGGAATTCGTGATGGCGACGCTTTGCGTCCACCGAACAGCCACAAATCGTTGTAGGAATGTCGGCCCCGACCTCGTGGACGGGGTACGGGGAATACCAGGTTGAGATCGGGGCCGCGCTCTCTTGGGGACGAGAGCGGCCCCGAATTTACTACCCTTCCAGTGCTCACGATCATCAACAATTCGCGACTGGGCGGAGCCCCAGAACCCGCGGAAGAGGCAATCCCGTTGCGTGAAGCTCTTATGGTTGTTGGCTGGCGCCGCTGAACTGGATACCCGCACGTACCTGCATTTTATATGCGGTAGATCGTTCCACCGCGGTGTCGTGCTACCGCGTGCCGGAGCGCGCCGTTCTGCAATTGGTACGACGACACGCGTTCATCACTTTTTTCAGTCACTCATATCTTGAGATCGATCGGCAGAGTGAGTTTGGATGCCTGCGCTATTCAGCGTTCGCTCACCACCCGATAACGACTTGTTGAGTTAGCATCATTGGTATTGGCGCGCATACTATTTAGATGACCGGTTCAGTTGTGGGTGCGCTCGCAGGCAAATTCGCGCGGGCGATTTACCGGCACGTACAGTTTGGCAAAGCTACGCCGAACAGCCACGGCACCAGAGCCGAGTAACCACAAGACCAGACCCGTGAGTGATAACAGGGAGTAATCCCATGGCCGTCAATCTCGTCACGCTCGTAGAACAATATCTAACCCCCGACTTGGTCAAACGCATCGCCGCCGCGCTTGAGCTCGATCGCAACAATACCAGTACCGCCATCGATGCGTCGGTACCTGCGCTCCTTGCTGGTATTTGCGGTGTTGCCACGCAAAAAGGTGGAGCACAGAAGCTGCTCGACACTGCAAGCCAGCAAACTGGCGCGCTCGACAAATTCGCCAACATGATAGGTGTCAACAAGGCCAGCGTGATCGACAATGGATCGCAGTTGCTTACAACGCTGTTCGGCGGTCAGCAGCAGAGTGCGCTGGCCGGAGCTGTTGCCCAGTATTCTGGACTGAATACAGGTAAAGGCAGTGCGTTGCTTGGAATGCTCGCGCCTGTTGTCATGGGCACCATCGCCGGGCAGCCCGCGGTTCGCGGTGGCGACACCGGTGCTCTTGCCAATCTTCTTGCAAGCCAGAAGGACAACATAGCCGCGGCGATGCCTTCGGGCTTCGCCAGGTTGCTCGGTGGTACGGGCCTGCTCGACACGCTCGGCGACGCCGCAAGAAGAACAGGCGGTGAAGCAACACGGGCCGCCGCGTCAGTCGCACGAACGGTCGAAGATACGCGGCGCTCAGCAGCGTCCTCGACTAACTGGTTTCTCTGGGGCCTCGTCGCCGCCGCGGTTGCTGCGCTGCTCATCTACATGTTAGCCAAACCGGCGGAACAGCTAGCTCAGCAAGGCGTCACTACCGTGCAGAGTCTCACGGTTGGCGGGCTCGACGTCGGCAAGCAGGTCACCGACAGTATCAGCAGCCTGCGTACAACGCTCGCTGGCATCACCGACGCCACTTCAGCGCAGGCGGCCTTGCCCAAGTTGCAGAACGCCACGGCTCAGGTCGACAAGGTGAGCGGGATGATTGGGCAGATGTCGGAGGGGCAGCGAAAGGCGCTTGCCGGATTGGTCAATCCCGTGATGTCGACGCTCAATCAGCTATTCGACAAGGTGCTGGCGATCCCTGGTGTAGCCGAAATCATAAAGCCCACGATTGATACGTTGAAAGCGAAGCTCGCAATATTGACTGCTTGAACCTTTACGTTCATCGATCATCATCGACCGTCGGCACATGTTGACGGTCGATGCACCTTAGCAATAAGCGCACTGCGCTGCATGAGTCCGCGCTTGGCAGACTGTTCAGTCGCCCTGACAAATGTCCGCTCTGGCGGGGTGAAACAGACATTCCATTTGCCATTTGCATCGGAGAATGTCCGCTAATGACCCAAGGCGCTCATCACTGTCGCGGTGGACTGAGAAATCAAGTCCAATCCAACGACAAAAACCGGCAGACCTATCACAATAAAAAAAACCAAGGCTCCGATGCGGTCGTACCGATTGAGCGGCCGGGTGATGAAGTATCTCAACGCTGTCGCTGCGAGCAAAAGCAAAATGAGTATGCCAAGAACCGCAAGCGCCATAGGTTTAGCCCCTCTGTCGCGCTGGCGGGCTTTTTTGTGCCAGACGCAGAGACTAACAATATCGCTAACAGTCAAAGATTCGTGGCAACTCAATACCGTTGCAAAGTTATGCAGCTGTGATTTTTCATCTACGTCATCTCCGAGATCCCGACGTAGCCGCTCGATGAGCACAGGTCTTTCGCGTTTATCCTGCGGTCTGCTCGATTAGGGCGGGCGATCTTTGCTTTGACACATCACAGACAACCGCGATACCGGCCACACCGCAGGTGGGCCTCGCCGGTCAATAATTCGGAGGCGAGGCGCGCTGCCGAAGGTCCGCTTTCGCTGCGGGGTCAACCGGTCGACGCAACAGCCAGCGGCCGGGTGCTCCTAAGGGCTTACGTGACCGCTTGTTTTGCTGACGCGCCGCTTTATTCGGATGACCTCG
>Ga0187788_10000465_pt1 | contig 11236 bp, 11 predicted proteins | sample 1015_BV01_MP10_2_FD_133008 | JGI IMG/M metagenome (GOLD analysis project Ga0187788, IMG submission 133008) | Tropical peat soil microbial communities from peatlands in Department of Meta, Colombia - 1015_BV01_MP10_20_MG | ecosystem: Environmental > Terrestrial > Soil > Wetlands > Peat | place...
GGTGCCGTGGGCATTGACGTAGCCGATCTGCTCCGGTCGAATCTTGGCGTCGGCCAGCGCATTCACCATCACCCGGTATCCACCCTCGTGCCCCGGCGCCGGCTGGGTGATGTGATACGCGTCGCCGCTCATCCCGTAGCCGGAAACCTCCGCCAAAATGTCTGCGCCTCTGCGCAGCGCGTGCTCCAACTCCTCAAGGATCAGAATCCCCGCGCCTTCGCCGACCACGAATCCGTCGCGATCCTTGTCCCAGGGCCGGCTGGCGCGTTCCGGGGAGTGGTTACGCGTGGAGAGCGCGCGCATGGCGGCAAACCCGCCGATGCCCATCGGAGTAATCGCGGCTTCGGTGCCGCCGGCGATCATCACGTCGGCATCGCAGCGCTGAATGATCTTGAAGGAATCGCCCAGCGAATGGGCGCTGGTGGTGCAGGCAGTCGCGGTAGCTTCGTTGGGGCCCTTGGCGCCGAAGCGCATGCTCACGTGCCCGGCCGCCAGGTTCACGATGGCCGCCGGGATGAAGAACGGCGAGATCTTGCGTGGTCCCCCATTCAACAGGTTGGCGTGCTCGCGCTCAATAATGTCGAACCCGCCGATCCCCGACCCGATGTGCACCCCGATGCGAGTGGCATTCTCCGGGGTCACCTGGAGGCCCGACATCTTCATCGCCTCATCCGCCGCCGCCATCGACAGGTGGATGAAGCGTCCCATCTTCTTGACTTCTTTCTTCTCGATGAAGTTCAGGGGATTGAAGTTGTGCACCTCAGCGGCAATCTGGCAGGCGAAATCGGCAGCATCGAAGTGGGTGATCCGAGAAATCCCGCTCTTGCCCGCCAGCAGGTTCTTCCACACCTCGCCGGTAGTGTTGCCGACCGCGCAGATCAACCCGATGCCGGTAACCACTACCCGACGCTGCAACTATTTCCCGCCTTTCGCGTGCTTCTGGATGTATTCGATGGCGTCTTTGACAGTACGGATCTTTTCCGCCTCTTCGTCGGGAATCTCCAAGTCGAAGGCCTCCTCGAAGGCCATCACCAGTTCGACCGTGTCCAGCGAGTCGGCGCCCAGATCGTCCACAAAAGAAGCGCTGGGCGTGACCTCCGCTTCGTCCACGCCCAGTTGTTCCACGACAATCTGCTTCACCTTCTCAGCTATGGCTGCCATCTCAGAGAATCTCCGGTATTCGCCGGGGCCGGCGGCTAAACGCAGCCGGGCCGCACGCAGCGGGGGGCCGACGGGGATGTGGGTTGGAGCAGGGCTTACTGCTTAACTTTGGCGTTCTTGCTGATGTAGTCGACGGCGTCCTGCACGGTGCGGATCTTCTCCGCGTCTTCGTCGGGAATCTCCAAGTCGAAGGCTTCTTCGAACGCCATCACCAGTTCGACCGTGTCCAAAGAGTCGGCGCCGAGATCATCCACGAACGACGCGTTCGAGGTCACTTCGGCTTCGTCTACTCCCAGCTGTTCCACGATGATCTGCTTTACCTTTTCGTCAACCGATGCCATCGCTCTTGGCGCCTCCTGTGAATAGAACCGCTAGTGTAAATGGCGCTGCTACAAGTGTAAAGAAACCGGCCAGCACACTTTTCCCCGCATCTCCAAAAATGGACCCGCTTCCCCCCGGCAACCCCCTTGTCTGCCACCCATGCTATCGATTGGCGATCACGCGGTCAAACCGCTGTACTGGCCATCATTTCCGGGATGGTGACGAACCGGTACCCTTCGCTGCGATAGCGTGAAATCAGCCGTTCGGTGGCTTCGACCGTGGCCCCGCGGTCCGCCCCCATATGCGTGTGGCTGCCGTCGTGCATCAGGATCACGTCGCCGCCACGCACCTGCGACGCCACTGTGCGCTCGATCTCCGCTCCCGATTTCAGCTGCCAGTCCCGCGCACTTACGCTCCACATCACTGGCGCCAGATTCAGGCGGCGAAGCGTCCTCAGCACCGCGGGTCTGCGAGCTCCATACGGAGGCCGGAAGAGCGGGGCCAGTTTCCCGCCCACGGCGTCTTCATAAGCGCGCTCGCAATCGCGGATCTGTCGCTGCAATTCCGCCTGGGAACGGAGAAGCAGGTTGGGATGGCTGTAGGTGTGGTTCCCCACCACGTGGCCTGCCCTGTTTACTTCTCGTGCAATTTCCGGCTTTTCTTTTGCAAAGCGGCCTATGACAAAAAACGTAGCCCGAACGCCATGTTTGGCCAGAATTTCCAGGATCGCGAGGGTGTGAGGGTCGTTGGGGCCATCGTCGAAAGTGAGCGCCAGTTGCCGCGTTCCGGGCTCGCGGCCGATGAAGGTTCGGCCGTACAACTGGGATTTGGGGGCCATGGTGTTGTAGCCCGCGACCACCGCTGCCGCGGTTCCCAAAGTGGCTCCCACTAGTAATCCCATCATTCCATTGGGATTGTACCGCGATGAGGAAAATTGACATCTTTTGGCCTTGCAATCGGACTAGTTAGTCCTATACTGACCTTCAAGTTTTCCCCGGGTGTAGTTCTCAGCCCGAACCAGCCTCAGCTCCTGTGCTCGACGGGAGGAGGGCATGAGAGAGAAATTGATTTTCGCGGTCGCACCCAATCAGGCCAAACGGGTCCTACTCGTTGATACTTCCCGCACTGATGCAAGAATTTGCGCAGAGCATCTGCGCCGCTTCGGCTACCTCGTCGATTGCGTCGACACCGCCGGCCTAGCCTGCTCTTACACTCGCAATCACCGCTACAACGTCATCGTGATCGCGCTCGCGGGCGACACGCGGTCGTCTGAGGTGCTCTACCGCAAGCTGCGCCGCATTTCGCCGGACTCCGCCGTCGCCTACCTGACGCGCCAGGACGGCCCCATTCCCGAGCTTCCCTGTCACAACGTCCTGTGGAGCGAGGAGCGCCCGGAGTACTTCCTGGCGCGCCTGGAAGCCATCACCGCCGCCTAGCTGAGGGACCTGAGTCGAGATGATCGAGGCGCAGCCTCGACGGTCATGAATGCGTGTGCTTTTCCGCCTCGACGCTTTCATCACGAGCAGTCACAGCAAGCGAGAAATCTGGAGTAAGTCTCAACCTGCATTGCCCTTTCCTCGATTCCCACTTTTCCCACTTCCACTCTCCCGCTTGTTTTCCACAATTGTTTCCGACTCCCCGGCGAGCTATCCTGCATAAGATTCTTCGCGGGACCCCGACCCATGGCCAAGCTCTTCGAACTGCCCCGCTATATTGCGGTTGAAGGCCCAATCCGCGTGGGCAAAACCACGCTGGCCAACGTTATCGCCGATCGCCTGCACGCCCAGCTCATCGTCGAACCCGAGGACAATCCTTTTCTCAGCTCCTTCTACAAGGGTGACAGCGGGGCCGCTTTCCAGGCCCAGCTAGCCTTCCTTATCCGCCGATTCGAACAACTGCGGGCCCTCGATGTTGGCCCGGACTCGCGCAAGATCGTGGTCGCCGACTACATCTTTGAAAAGGACAAGCTCTTTGCCTGTCTTAATCTGAGCGACGCCGAGCTTGAGATCTACAACCGCTATTACTCCTTCTTCCACGAACAGCTGCCATCGCCCGACCTGGTTATCTATCTGCAGGCGACTCCCGAAGTGCTGAAGAAGCGGCTACGCAAGAAAGGCGCGGCCGCCGAAGTTTCGATCAGCGACGATTACATCGAGGCCATCGCCAGGGCCTACGAGCACTTCTTCTTCCACTACACGTCATCCGACCTGCTGATCGTCAACACCTCCGACATCGACTTCGTCGACCACAATGAAGACCTGCAGGAGCTGCTGCGCAAGGTGAGCGAGCCCGTCCGCGGGACGCAGTATTTCCTGCCCCTGGGGGGCTCCCGCATCGTGGCCACGTGAAAAGGCGCTGGGTACCCAGTTTTTGTCCCGCCCGATTACCGATTCCCGTTTACCCAATTACCACTTACCCGATCGCACCCGATTCCCCTTCGTTACTTGCCTGGTTACCCACCAAGCGAGCAAACTTGTGAGGCTTACCAGCCTTAGCCTGGAAAAGACGAGGTCTTGCGAATGGCTCTTCCTCGCTCCCGAAACCTGTTCCACCGCCGGCTGCACTGGCTGCCGGCGCTGATTTGCCTCGGCCTGCTGACCTCTTGCGGAAACGGCGGGGGAGCCGGCAGTTCCAAGGGAACCAACGGAAACACAGGCACGACGGGAACCCTGCTCGTCCAGTTGAGCGACGCCACGGCCGACCAGGTCGCAGCACTGACGCTGACCTTCTCCTCCCTGACACTGACTTCGCAATCCGGCTCGACCGTTACCGTGTTCTCAGCGCCGGTCACCGTGGAAATCACGCGCCTGGCGGGCACCTCAACTCCTCTGGCGATCGTGACCAATATTCCCCAGGGAACCTACAGTCAGATGAGTCTAATATTGGGTTCTCCGGCGCTGACGCTGATCTCGCCCACCAGCGGCCAGCCCAGCCACCCCAATCTTCCGGCGGGGCCTTTCACCGTAAGTCCCACGCTAAACCCGGCGCTAACCATCTCCAGCACGCCGATGGTTCTGACGGTCGATGTAAACACCGCCGCTTCGCTGACCAGCGATTCGCTGGGAAATATCAGCTTCAGCCCATCGGTGAACGTGGTCACCGCTGCGCTTCCCGCTGCCGGCCTCAATCCGTTTAATGGACAGCTTGAGCACGTGGTCGGCCTGGTTACGGCTGTCGCCTCGAGTTCGTTCACCATCTCGCTGCGCTTCGGCGACCAGTCCCTGGCATTCAACGTGGATTCCAACACCAAGTTCACCGGCATTGGTGGCCTGAGTCAGCTCAGCGCCGGGCAGCTTGCCGTCGTCGACGGTTCCCTGCAGTCCAACGGCTCATTCCTGGCCGGCAGCGTCAAGGCCTCGGCGGTACCTCTGTTTGGCTTTCATACTCAGGGACTGCTGACCGCCAGGATTCCCGCCCCAGCGGCCGCTGCTACCAGCTTCCAGATGGCCGCGCGCGAGCTAACCGGAGGCAGTGTGCAGGGGAATTTTCTGGGGAATGGGTTGAACGTGGACGTCCTCAACAGTGCGTATGCCGTCAACCAGGTCGGCATCGATCTGACCGGACTGCCGTTTACTCCTACTTTCGACGCCACCACCATCGTGCCCGGTCAGGCGGTGGAAGCCACCAGCACTGGCCAACTGCTGCCCGCGACCACAACGTTTACAGGAGTCGGCGCATTTCCTCCGGCCCTGGTTTTTGGCGAGGTCTCTACTCCTGAAGTGGATCTCCAGCAGCAGCCGCTGAGTGGAACGGTGTCGAACCTGACGGCGACCAACTTTACGCTGACCGTAGCCGGAGATTCCGTCTTTTCGACCCTGACCGGCGCCACCTCAGTTGTGGTGTACGTCCAGCCCAGCACTCAGGTGCTGGGCATCACTCTGAGCAATGGCGCTAGTGTGACCGTCCGCGGGCTCCTGTTCAAGGATTCCTCCACCTACCGCCTGGTGGCTGCCCGCGTGGTTCCCAAGGTGTAGTCAACGGCCCCGCGAGCCCTCATCCATCGCCAGGTTCGCCAGCCGGTCCGCCTCCGCGTTCTTCCCCCGGAGCACGTGCTCGATTTCGAACCAACTCAATTGCCGGATCAGATTCCGGGCGCGTGCGTGCAGCTCCTGCAGCACCGGGTTCCTGACCTTATATTCCCCCCGGATCTGTTTGACCATCAGCTCGGAATCGCTGCGCACCCTGAGCGCTCGCTCGCCGTGTCCGGTCGCATACTCCAGGGCCGCCAGAAGCGCCGCATACTCCGCGTAATTATTGGTCTGATGGCCCAGGTAGCGGCTCAACTCAGCTACCCGGTTCCCGGCCTGGTCCTCGATCACCACCCCGTATCCCGCAGGACCGGGATTGCCGCGCGCGCCTCCATCGGTATTGGCCACCAGAAACGTCTGTGGCCGCGCTGGGGCGGCGCCAAAGAGAGCCCGGGTCGCCGACTCGCGTTTCCTCGTGAAACCTGGGCGAGATGGCATGCGACCGAGTTTACAAGATCGCTCCGCGACAGGCCTTCAGGATACTGCCGCTGCCTGGCGCTGTTCCCTTGCGCCCAGTATCGCCAGCCAGAACATAGTCGCCACTTCTGCCAGCATAAGGGGTTGGCTGTAGGCAAAGACCCTCTCCTCGCGCCCCGGGAGCAGGAAGCCGGTGAAGCTGAAGGCCAGCCAGGCGAAGCATTCCAGCATCAGCCAGACGCCGAGAAAGCGGGGCAGGAAGCGTGACCGGTACACCAGCATGCCGAATGGAAGCAGCCACAGCCCGGCAAAGATGAAGTTGGCCAGGTCAACGTTGTGATGCAGGTTGAGGAACACCATGGCGAAGGCGTCGCGCTGCGGCTTGTCGATGACGGACAGGAAGCCGCCGCCGCGAACGAAAAGCAGTGTAGCTGCGTCGGTCATGGTGTTGACGAAGGCAATCGGCACCTGCATCAAACTGCCTAAAATCACCATCAGCACGGCCAGCTGGCGGTCCACTTCGTTCAGCAAGCGATAAAGCGCCAAGGGGACGAAGAGCCACAGGCAATAGCCGATCAGCGCGCTGACAATACCCAAGCGGAAGAGCGGCTCGTGTGCCGCGATGTTGTTGGCGGTGGCAGTCGCGTTTCCGTGCACAATCAAAGCGTTGGGAATGTACATGAGACGCACGATGCCAACCGCCGAGGCCGAGATGTATAGGAGCCCTGCGACTCTGGCATTCTTGCTGAGTGAGGTCATGGGTCCTCCGGGGCGGTCATTTTTGGCGTGAGGTACGTCAAAAGTGGCGGGAAGGTTCAGCCTGGCCTGCTTACGGCTGGGCGCCCCGTTGACCCTGCTGTCCGCCTACCGCTAGATTCAATCCTTCTTCCAGGAGGGTAACCCGTTGCGCTTAACCTTCGCCTGCACTACTGCGTTTCTCGCTATCGTTACCCTTGGCTTTGCCCAGCAAGTCGACCAGGCGCACCGCATCCAGGCCAGCGTCCTGGGGGTTGACACCCACAACGACACGGTGCAGCGGATCATCTTCGAGCACGTCGACATCGGCCAGCGGCTGTCGAGCGGCACCATCGACCTGCCACGCCTGCGCGATGGCGGCATGCATGTTCCCTTCTTCGCGCTGTGGGTGCCCCCTTATTACCACGGCGCGGAAGCGGTGCGCCGCACCCTCGACCTGCGCGACGCCATGCAGGCCGTTTTCGACCAGTACCCTGACCGCATCGAACTGGCGAGCAGCGCGCGCGACATCGAGCGCATCGTCGGCCAAAAGAAGATCGCCGCTGTCCTGACTCTGGAAGGCGGCCACCAGATCGACAACGATCTCGCGGTGCTGCGCATGTATCGCCGCATGGGCATCCTCTCCATGACCCTCACCCACTTCCGCAGCAACGACTGGGCAGACTCCTCGACCAGCAAGCCGGTTCACAATGGTTTGACCGATTTCGGCAAGCAGGTGGTGCGCGAGATGAACTCGCTCGGCATGCTTGTAGACATCTCCCACGTCTCCGACAAAACCTTCTACGACGTTCTGCAAGTCAGCAGCAAGCCAGTGATCGCTTCGCACTCCTCCTGCCGCTCGCTCTCGGACATCCCCCGCAACATGACCGACGACATGCTGCGCGCGCTGGCGCGCAACGGCGGCGTGGTAGGCGTCAATTTCGGAGCGGCGTTTCTCAACCCTAAAGACGCCGAGGAACTCGGACAGGCCATCTCCCGCGAGAACGAAACCGAGCCCAACGTCACGGGAGCTGACCTGGACGGCTTCGCTGCCGACTCGCACGCCAAGAGCTTCAAGGACCATCCCCGCACCGGCCAGGCCACGGTGGAGGACGCCGCTGCCTGCATCGATCACATCGCCAAGGTGGCCGGCATCGACCACGTCGGCATCGGCAGTGACTTCGACGGAGTGAGCACGGTGCCACGGGGCCTGGAGGATGTTTCCAAGATGCCCAACCTCACCGCCGCCCTGTTGCGCCGCGGCTACAGCGAGCAGGACATCCAGAAAATCATGGGAGGGAATTTCCTGCGCGTGATTCGGGAGGTGGTGGGCTACTAGCCCGACAGGGAATGCAGAAATGCTTCGGGCAACCTGCCGCGGTTCGTTGCAGAGATGTGAGCCACGCGTCTTGCCCGATTACCATCCCCCTATGACCCTGGTCACAGCCCTTGTCGGCGGCTGGGAGTCCAATTCTCCCCAGCCGAGGTGTACGACTATGAAAACCAGGGCTGTGCTCATCGTTTTCTTTGTCTCCGCCTTGCTGCTGCTGCTGCCCGCGCTGCCTGACCGGCCCGCTGCTTCCAGCACTGCGTTGGTAGCACAGATCACTCCGCAGATGCCCCGCGGACTGTCCGGCGGTCGTCCCGGCATCTTCCGTTTCATCCCCCGCGAGCAACTCGTAGCCGACCGCGCAGAGATTCAGCAATTGAGGGCTTCGCTGGAGCGCTGGCAATTGTTGGCCAGCGGTGTCCAGGACCCAATTACGCGGCGCCGGCTGGAGGCCGATCTTGAACTCTGGCAGGTTCATCTCGACCGCGCCCAGCTGCGCCTCACGGCCAGCGCCAGCCCCACTGCGCAGGCCGTCGAGATGCAACTGAACGATATGAAGGGGACCCGCATGTGCGGGGTCTGTCACGAGGGGGGAGTGCTTGCCGACTCCCGTCATCTTGCCTGGCCGGCACACTGAGGACTAAGACCGCGGGGGCGCACGGCGCCTGCTACTCACCGCGCAGTTTGACCGCTACTTCACCGTCTGCCGCAACCATTCCAGCACTAGGGGCCCGACGTTCTCGCTGAAGCGTCCGCCGCTGCCGTTGAACGCCGCGAAGGCATTCTCGTAAATGTAGTAACCATGATCCATCTTCGGAATCTCCACGAACCTGCCTGCCCCCGGCTTGTTTTCGTTCACGATGGCAGCAATCATCTCGTGATCCTGACCGCTCATAACCCAGTCATACTCTCCGTGCACCGAGAGTACCGGTGCGCTCACCTTCTGCCAGGCCGCCGCCAGGTTCAGGTCCTGCAGCTGCTGGTAAAAGGCCGCGGGACGGCCATACTGGTGGCCGCCATCCTCCATCCATAGAGGCGCCAGCTCCGGCTTCTCGCGCACAACCTCTCCAGGAGTTTTCTTGCCGTTCAAATACAGGTCATAGAACACCTCGTAGCCACGCATCCCCTCGGAGACCTCTCCCGGCTTCTTTCCCGAGAGCGTCAGCCTTCGCCGCTCGATCTCCAGCATGTGCTCAAGCCAGGTTTTCACACAGCCACCGCTCACAATGTATCCGGCGACCGGAAACTGGCCCGCCACCAGCGGCTGCACTCCGCCGCCATTGCTCATGCCCAGCATCACGATCTTCGAGGGATCGACAAACTCCGAGCGCGTAAAGGTGGCGAAGGCGGCGCGGTATCCGGACAGCTCGGTGAGGAAGTCGGTGTCCGAGCAGACGCCCTGGCTGTCGCCCACGCCCGGCTTGTCCATCCGCATCATCACGAAGCCCGATTGCGTCATGAGGGCGCGGATGAAGCGCGCGAACCCGTCGTTCGCACCCAGTGGCGCCTCCACGCTGTCACAGCTCAGCCATCCCACCAGGAAGATACCTGGCAGGCGCCTGCTTGCATTTTTCGGCTTGGTCAGGATGGTACGGAACCGCAGCCCCTTGTCTCCTATCACCGATCCGTAGATCACGTCGAAGCCTTCGATCTGTTCTCGCGGCAGCGGGGGCATGGTCACGTCGATGGTCGCTGGCTTGCCCTGGCGCTCGACGCCCAGTTGCACGCGATCGCCCGCCCTCAGAGTTTCGTACACGCGGTCCACCGAGAGCGGTTCGTTCAGTGGCGCTGAGTTCACAGAAAGAATGCGGTCTCCGGGCTTCAGCCCCAGCTGCGCTGCAGCCGTCCCCGGAGCTACGCGTCTGATCTCCGCTCCCGCCTTCCCCGGCATGGGATCGCGCAGCGACACCCCCAAGTACCCCTTGCGCGGCAGATCGGGTTCGGCCGGAGAGGATGTGCTGTTCTGAGAGAATCCGGTGGTGACAAACAGGAAAGAAAGGGAGAGCACTGCGGCAGCTTTCATACGAGCTCCTGCCTGGGCTTGATCGGATGGTTGGACGCAACAACCGCAATTTGGTGACGCCCCAGGCGGGAGAATTTGCGTCCACCCGGCGGGGCGGGACGAGAGCAGGAGGCGAGGATACTGCGGGCAGGGGTTTCCACGCCCTCTACACCAGGCGCCGTGTCTTCAGCCTCACATTGACCACTTGCGCGCCGCGCCGCAGCTCCAGCCGGTACTGGCGGTCCGGCAAGCGGAACAGACGCCGCACCTCTTCGAGTGTCAACTGCACCGCGGGCTTGCCGTCGATGGCAGCGATGACGTCTCCGACCTGCAGTCCCACCTGTGCCGCGGGTGAGTTTGCGATCACGCGGCTCACTCGGAAAGTCCTGAAATCCGCTCCTTCCGCCACCAGGTAAGCGCCACTCATGTCAAACTCAAACGGCTCATGCGGTGCGGCGACGGGCTCCAGGATCATCTTTTGCATCCCGTAGTCGAAGATCACGCGGAAACGCCGCAGCACCTCGCCGCCCACCAGCCCGGCATCGTCGGGATTCGCGTCACCGCCCTTCGATTCCATGGAAAAGCTCGCGACTGGCTTCTCCAGGGCGATCGCGCCAATCCTAAGCGCGCCCAGCCGTCCGACGCGTTGCCGGGTCTGCCCACCCAGGCCGAATCCATAGGCCGCATCGATGGTTCCGGGAACCTTGTCCAAAATCCGGTGAGCAGCAATGAACGGCGAATACAGGTTCAGAGCCATGCGCGCGCCGGTATCTACCAGCAGCTTGGCGGGAAGGACTTCTCCAAGCGGCAACACGATGCTTCCCGTAATCTTGGGGAGATTGCCCTCGAAGATGAAGGGCACCACTTCACCGTTGCCCCGGTACTGATAGCGGTTGGGATCGTGAAGGATGATCTTGCGCGCCGCGTAATCGATCTCCACCACGAAGCTGCTGATCACGTCGTACCCCAGGATGCCGTCGACCGCCCGGCCTTCCACAGGCTGCAGTGGCTCCAGGGGTATGGCGGCAATCGGGCGCGGCGTCATGGTCACCCCCGGCAAGCCGATCACGACATCGTGGATCAGTCCGGTCTCTACCGACTCTTCGCCCGTGCCGCGGGTCTCCAGCGCTCCTTCCATCCGGAGGCCGAGCTTCTGCGCGCGCGCGCGATCTATCACCGTAGCCTCGGCGCCGCTATCGAAGATCATCCACAGCGGCGGCGAGCGATTCACCCGCACCTCCA
>Ga0187788_10000466_pt1 | contig 11202 bp, 8 predicted proteins | sample 1015_BV01_MP10_2_FD_133008 | JGI IMG/M metagenome (GOLD analysis project Ga0187788, IMG submission 133008) | Tropical peat soil microbial communities from peatlands in Department of Meta, Colombia - 1015_BV01_MP10_20_MG | ecosystem: Environmental > Terrestrial > Soil > Wetlands > Peat | place...
ACGCGGTGACCGTGCCCGGGCAGGTGCCGAGGGTGTACTCGGTGAGGTAGCTGTCGCCCACCCGCAGCGGCATCGTGGCGGGGATGACGGCGCCGGTCGGGGAGTCCAGGGTGACGGCGACGCTGCGCGTGGTGTCGTACATCAGCGTGCCGCGGGTGACTCCCCCGGCGGTCACCCCCAGGCTGCCGAGGCTGGCGGCCTGGGTGTTCGCGGTGCCGGTGTAGCCGGTGATCGACGCGCTCACCGAGTACGTCGCCGGGGTCAGGCTGGTGAACACCGCGCAGCCGTCGTCCCCGGTGGAGCGGGTGGCGCCGTTCGACAGGGTCACGGTGACCCCGGACTGCGCGGCACCGGAGGTGCCGGCGACCAGCACGGCGAGCGTGCCGAGGGTGGAGTCCAGGCCGTCGTTGCCCAGCCCGACCGCCTTCAGCGTGTCGCTGCGGATCGGCTTGACCTGCCCCATGTTCGGCCAGGTGACGGTCACCGTGACGAGCTTGTAGGCCAGCGTGTTGCCGGACCCGGTGCACACGCTGGTCGAGGAGTTCGTGGACACGTAGTTGGCGACCTGCTTGATCGTGTAGGTGGTGCTGCCCACCACGCTGGTGGTCGTGGTCTGGCCGTCCGGGATGTTGATCGCCTTGGAGCTGCGCACCGCCTCGATCTGCTTCATCGCCAGGTTCGCCGCGGCCGTCCGGCGGATGTTGTCCCCGGCCATCCCGGTGGTGCGCACCAGCAGGCCGAGGGTCACGCTCGCCGCGACCGCGAACAGGCTCATCGAGACGACGACCTCGACCAGCGTGAAGCCGCGCTCGCCGGCGGCCGGCACGAGTCGCCTCATCGAGGCCTCCGATCCGGGGATCGTCCCCACCTGGTCACGGGCAGGAACCCGGGTTCAGGCCCGCGGTGGCCGAGTAGTAGTAGTCCTTGGTGCTGCCGGCGGAGTCGGTCAGCGCGACGCACCAGGTGGTCGACTCCGAGCCCGCGGTCGCCTTGAACGGCACCGCCTGAAGGGCGGTCCCGGTGCTGAGCAGGATCTGGGAGACCACCGTGGCCCCGGACTTGATCGTCGCCGACCCGGGCAGGGTCGTGGTGTCGATGGTCAGCCCGCCGCTCTGGTCGACGTAGTAGACCGCGACCTCCTTGCCCAACCGCGACACGTCCGCCTTGGTGGCCGTGTCGCGGGCCTTGGCCCGCTGGTTGAGGAAGACCGGGATGGCGATCGCGGCCAGGATGCCGATGATGATCATGACGACCAGCAGCTCGATCAACGTGAACCCTCGGTCGCCCGGAACGGTTCGGCGCTGGTCGGCAGGCATCCTGATCCCCTCGACACCCCTCGATCGTCTGGCCACTTGTCTTGGCAGGACCGCCGACGCGGTGGGAGCAGCCGCAGACGGCTGCCCCCACCGACGTCGGGTCAGATCACGGACAGGTGCCCTGCACCAGGCCGGCGGTCGAGTTGTACTTGTAGGTCTTCAGCGACCCGTTGGCGTTGGTGAGGCCGATGCACCAGGTGGTCGAGGTCGGGTTGGCGGTGAAGCCCGCCGCGCCCGCCTGCAGCGCGGTGCCGCTGCTCACGTTGATCGAGGTGGAGTAGGTGCCACCGTCGGCCAGCGTGATCGCGGTGCCGGCGCCACCGGCCTGGGTGGCCGTCAGGGTCCCGGTGCCGTCGACGAAGTAGGTCGCGATCTCCTTGCCGACCGTGGACACGTCCGCCTTGGTCGACGTGTCGCGGGCCTTGGCCCGCTGGTTGAGGAAGACCGGGATCGCGATCGCGGCCAGGATGCCGATGATGATCATGACGACGAGGAGCTCGATCAGGGTGAAGCCCTGGTCCTTCTCCTCCATCGACCTGCGGATCCGAGCGAGCATCGACGTGCTCTCCTCACTACGAGAACGTGAGCCGCCCGCGGTTGAGGTACGGCTGCTGACACCTGCGGTATCGACACCTGGTGACGGACCTTGAGGCTTCGCCTGCGATCCGTGACCGAGATCCCCCGGACGGCGCAGCCCGACCGCCCCGGGCCCGGGTCGCCCCGCCGGGGGTCTGGTGACCGTGCGGATCCGCCGGTCACCCGGACGGCGGCCGGCTACTTGATCAGGTTGAACACCCCGAAGATCGGCATGTACAGGGCGATGATCATGGAGCCGATGATCGCGCCCAGAACCGCGATCATCAGCGGCTCGATCAGGCTGGTCAGGGCCTCGGTGGTCGCCTCGACCTCCTGGTCGTAGAAGTCGGAGATCTTGTGCAGCATGGTGTCCATCGCGCCGGTGTCCTCCCCGACCGCCAGCATCTGGACGACCATCGGCGGGAAGACCGAGTGCCGGGCCAGCGGCCCGGTCATCGACTCGCCCCGGCGCACGCTCTCCGCGACGTCCTTGGAGGCGTCCCGGATCACGATGTTGCCGCTGGCGTTGCCGACGATCTCCAGGCTCTGCAGGATCGGGACACCCGACCTCAGCATGGTGCCGAGGTTGCGGCTGAACCGGCTCAACGCGACCTTCCGGAACAGCTGACCGAAGACGGGCAGCCGCAGCTTCAGCGGGTCGACCACCCGGCGCACCTGCTCGTAGTCCTTGACCCGGCGCCACACCACCGTCCCGACGATCCCGGCCACCAGCAGCACAGGAGCGGCCCAGCGCATCGCGTGCGACAGGAAGACCAGCACCTTGGTCGGCGCCGGCAGCTCCCCGCCGAGCTGGTCGAACATCTTGGCGAAGACCGGGACGATGAACAGCAGCATGCCCACCACCGCGACGATGGCGATCACGAACACCACCGTCGGGTAGGTCATCGCAGACTTGATCTTGCCGCGGAGCTTCACCTCGGCCTCGAGGTTGGTGGCGACCTGCTCCAGGACGTCGTCGAGGAACCCGCCGACCTCACCGGCCCGGCACATGTTCACCATCAGCGGCGGGAACACCTGCTGGTGGCGCGCCATCGCCGTGGACAGCGACGCGCCGCCCTCCACCTCGGTGCGCACCTCGCCGAGCACCTTCGCCAGCGGCCGGCTCTCGGTCTGCTCGGCCAGGATGCTCAGCGCGCGCATCAGCGACAGCCCCGAGTTGATCATCGTGGCGAACTGCCGGCTCATCACCGCCAGGTCCTTGGTCTTGACCCGGTTGCCGCCGGGCAGCTTCAGCTCGCGCTGCATGCCCGCCCCGGACTCGCGGATGCTGACCGGGGCGTAGCCCATGCCCTTCAGCTTCGCGACCAGGGCCGCCTCGTTCTGCGCCTCCAGCCGGCCGTTGACCAGCTTCCCGCGCCGGTCCCGGACGGAGTACTCGAAGGTCTTGGTGGCACTGGCCATGTCAGCCTCTCAGCCCCGGCCGCAGAGCCGGTTGAAGTCCTCCACGTGGTGGCACTTCTCCAGGCCCACGTCGTAGTTGATCCGCTGGGTGCGCACCAGGTCCGCCAGGTGCTGGTCCATCGTGTGCATCCCGTGCTGGGCACCCGCCTGCAGCGCCGAGTAGATCTGGTGGGTCTTGCCCTCCCGGATCAGGTTGCGCACCGCCGGGGTGGCGACCAGGACCTCGGTGGCCACGATCCGGCTCTTGTTGTCCGCGGACTTGCACAGCGTCTGGCAGACCACGCCCTGCAGCGAGGCGGCCAGCTGCACGCGGACCTGCTGCTGCTGGTGCGGCGGGAAGACGTCGATCACGCGGTCGATGGTCTGGGCGGCGTCCTGGGTGTGCAGGGTGGCGAAGACCAGGTGACCGGTCTCGGCCGCGGTCAGCGCCACCGAGATCGTCTCCAGGTCCCGCATCTCACCGACCAGGAGGATGTCCGGGTCCTGGCGCAGCGCGTGCTTGAGCGCGTTGGTGAAGGAGTGCGTGTCCTCCCCCACCTCGCGCTGGTTGATCAGGCAGGACTTGCTCTTGTGGAGGAACTCGATCGGGTCCTCCACGGTCATGATGTGGTCCCGGCGGCTGCGGTTGGCCAGGTCGATCAGGGCCGCCAGCGTGGTCGACTTGCCGGACCCGGTCGGCCCGGTGACCAGGACCATCCCCCGGGGCAGGCCGGCGAAGTTGTTCACCGACGGCGGGATGCCGAGCTCCTCCAGCGCCTTGATCTCGTACGGGATGAGCCGGAACGCCGCGCCGGTGGACTCGCGCTGGCGGTACAGGTTGACCCGGAACCGCGCCCGGCCGGGCAGCGGGTAGGCGAAGTCGAGCTCGAGGGCCTCCTCGAAGGTCTCCCGCTGCTTCTGGGTCAGCGCGGCGTAGAGCGCCCGCTGGATGATCTGCGGCGCCATCGGGGGGTACCCCTCGATCGGCTGCAGCTCGCCGCGCACCCGGATCAGCGGCGGGCTGCCGGCCGACAGGTGCAGGTCGGAGGCGCCGGCGTCGATCACGTGCCCGAGCACGGCGTGCAGGTCCAGGTCCTCGGCCGTGGCCTCGGCGGCCTCGATCAGCCGGCGCTGGTACTCCTCCTCCGGGCCGGCCTCGCCGGCCAGCGGGGGCGCTGCGGCCGCGGCGGGGGGCCCGTCGGCGGGGTCCCCGAACGCGAACTGCTGCGGCACGTAGGACTCGCCGCCGGCTCGCCCGACGGTGCCCTGGCGTTCGGTGCCCTCCACCCGGTCCTCCCTCGCTGCGCAGACCCTTCTGTGTCTCGGCCCGCGGCGGCACGCGCTTGAGGGCTCCTCAGGCCACCACCCGGAGGATCTCGTCGATCGAGGTGACGCCCTCGGCGACCTTGGTCATCCCGTCCTCCCGCAGGCCGAGCATGCCCTCGGACCGGGCGAGCTGCCCGATCTCGGTCGAGGAGGCACGGGCCACCGCGAGCCGCTCGATCTGCTCCCCGACCGACATCACCTCATGCAGGGCGAGACGCCCCTTGTACCCGGTTCGTGCGCATGCCGGGCAGCCCACCGGCCGGTAGAGGGTCGGCAGCGGCTGGTCCGGCGTCCAGGGGAAGCCGACCGCGGCCAGGTCCGCCGCACCGGGCTGGTAGGGCTCCTTGCACTTGCCGCACAGCCGCCGGGCCAGCCGCTGGGCGAGCACGCAGTCCACCGCCGAGCCGACCAGGAACGGCTCGATCCCCATCTCGGTCAGCCGGGTCACCGCCGAGGGGGCGTCGTTGGTGTGCAGCGTGGTCAGCACCAGGTGGCCGGTGAGGGCGGCCTCGACGGCGATCTGGGCGGTCTCGCCGTCCCGGACCTCACCGATCAGCACGATGTCGGGGTCCGAGCGCAGGATCGAGCGCAGCGCCGCGGCGAAGGTGAGCCCGGCCTTGGTGTTGACCTGCACCTGGTTGACCCCCGGCAGCCGGTACTCCACCGGGTCCTCGACGGTGATCACGTTGAGCTGGGGGGTGCTGACGATGTTCAGCGTGGCGTACAGCGTGGTCGACTTGCCCGACCCGGTCGGCCCGGTGACCAGGATCATCCCGTAGGGCTTGGTGAAGCTGGCGGAGTACCGGTCGTAGTTGGCCGGGGTGAACCCCAGGTCAGACAGGTCCAGCCGGGCGGTGGAGTTGTCCAGGATGCGCATGACGACCTTCTCGCCCCACACGGTGGGCAGCGTCGCCACGCGCAGGTCGACCTTGCCCATCTGCCCGCTGACCGACAGCCGGCCGTCCTGCGGGATCCGCCGCTCCGCGATGTCCATGTCGGCCATGATCTTCAGCCGGGAGATCACCCCGGACTGGATCGAGCGCGGCGAGCGCATCACGTCGTGCAGCACGCCGTCGATCCGGTAGCGCACCCGCAGCTCGCTCTCCCCCGGCTCGATGTGGATGTCGGAGGCCCGGTCGGAGATCGCCTGGGTGATCAGGAGGTTGACGTACTTGACGATCGGGGCCTCTTCGACCACCTGGGTGATCCGGGCCAGGTCGTCGTCCTCGTCGCCGACCTCGATCGCCGAGCTGAGGTCGTCCAGCTCGCCCTCCTGCCGGCAGAACCGGTTGATGGCGGCGAGCAGGTCGTCCCGGGTGGCCACCACGGGCCGGGGCTCCAGGCCGGACAGGGAGCGCACGTCGTCGATCGCGAACACGTTCGCCGGGTCGGCCATCGCCAGCACCAGGCGGCCGTCGTGGTAGCCGATCGGCAGGACGGCGTGCCGGCGGCACACCGCGGCCGGCACCAGCGCCACCGCGGACCCGTCAACCGCGTAGTCGGTCAGGTCCACGAACGGCAGCCCGATCTGCTCGGCCAGCGCGGCGACCAGTTGCGCCTCGCTGAGCACGCCCTGCTCGACCAGGACCCGGCCCAGGCTGCGGCCGGCCCGCCGGTGCTCGTCGTAGGCGGTGGCCAGCTGCGCCTGGTCGACCAGGCCGCCCTCGAGCAGGATGTCCGCCAGCTGCCTCACCACCGCGACCCCCGTACCCGGTGCCCGCGGCGTCGGCGGGTACGCACGGCAGGCGGCTTCATGCGGCCGCTATCGGCCGGACGGGTCCACGGCTTGATTCCGGACGCCGCGCGCTCAGCCGCTCGGCCCACCGCGGGAGGCCGGCGCCATCGCGGCCTCCCCGGCGGCCCGCATCGCCGCCACCGGCGGGGTGCGGCCGGTCATCAGGCGGACCTGGGCCGCGGCCTGGTGCACCAGCATCGCCAGCCCGCCGGCCACCTGGCCGCCCGCGCCGGCCCAGGCCGCGGCCAGCACGGTGGGCCAGGGGCGGTAGACGACGTCCAGCAGGACGGCGGCCGGTGGGTCGCCGTCCCGCAGCAGCAGCGCGGCCAGGTCGTCGGCGGCGCCCGCGGGCAGAGTGGTGATCACGACGTCCGCGGCGGTGATCTCGGCGGCCCGCTGCGGCAGGCGGTCGAAACCGGACAGCTCCACCCGGACCCCCATCCGCCGCCCGGCCGCCTCCAGCTCGGCGGCCCGGGCCACCGACCGCGCGTGCACCACCGGCGCCCGGCAGCCCAGCCGGCGCAGCGCGGCCAGCGCCGAGCAGGCGGTCGCCCCGGCACCGAGCACGTGGGCCCGGCCGGCGGCGCCCGCCCCGGCCTCGCGCAGGGCGGTCACGATGCCGTGCACGTCGGTGTTGTCCCCGTCCAGCCGGCCGTCGCCGCGCACCAGCACGGTGTTCACCACGCCCACCTCGGCGGCCAGCGGGCTGAGCGCCGACAGGTGCGGCAGGATCGCCCGTTTCAGCGGCATGGTCAGGGACAGACCCGCCCACGAGGGGTCCAGCCGGGCCAGCCAGCCGGCCAGGCCGGCCTCATCCACCTCGTAGGCGTCGTAGCTCCACCCGTCCAGGCCGAGGGCGGCGTAGGCGGCCCGGTGCAGGACCGGGGACAGGGAGTGCCCGATCGGGCTGCCGAGCACACCCGCCCGGCGCGCCGATCGGATCGGTTCGGTGGCCACCCTCAGCCCTGCGGGTGGGTCCGCAGCCAGGCCTGGAACTCCCTGGTGATCGCTACCCGCTGCGCCTCGGTGACCGCGAACTTGGTCTCCCCGGTGTCCGGGTTCACCGTGACGAAGAACAGCCAGTCCCCGGCGGCGGGGTTCAGCACGGCCTTGACCGCCGCGATCCCCGGCGAGTCGATCGGGCCCGGGGGCAGCCCGGCCACCCGGTAGGTGTTGTACGGCGACCGGGACGCCCGGTCCCTGGCGCTGGTGGTGATCCCGAAGTGCCCGGTGGCGTAGCTGACCGTCGAGTCCAGCTGCAGCGGGATGTGCCGGGCCAGCCGGTTCTCCAGCACCCGGGCCACCTTGGGCATGTCCTGGGACCGCCCGGCCTCGGCCTGCACGATGCTCGCCTTGATCAGCACTGTCTGGATCTCGGGAGTGGTCACCCCGGCCGTCTGCAGCTGCCGCAGGCCCTCGGTGACCATGGTGGACAGGGCCTTGGACGGCGTCACCCCGGGCAGGAACTCGTAGGTGGCCGGGTAGAGGTAGCCCTCCGGGTTGCCCTTCGCCGCGGCCGGCAGCCCGATCGCGGCGGGGTTCTTCAGCGCCGCCTGGAGCTGCGCCCGGTCGAGGTGCGCCTGCTTGACCAGCAGGTCGACGATCTGGGTCAGCCGCGAGCCCTCCGGGATCGTCACCTTGAGCAGCACCCGGCTATTCGGGTCGAGCAGCAGCCCCAGTGCCGCGGCGGCCGGCATCTGCCGCTGCAGCGTGTAGGTCCCCGGCTGGATGGCGGCACTGTCGGTGTTCTGCTTCAGCGCGGTGAGGAACGCCTTCGGCGTGCGGACCACGCCGGCCTCGGCCAGGATCCTGGCGATCGAGGCGCCGCTGGCCCCGGCCGGGATCTGCACCTGGACGCTGCCGGTGCCCGGCCCCGGCCAGTCGTCGGGGGCGAACGCGGAGCGCACGGTCGGGGCCAGGCCGGACCAGGCCGCCAGCCCGCCCGCGCCGAGCACGAGCAGGGCGACCAGCAGGGCGAGCAGCGTGCGCCGCCTGCGCCTGCGCCGGCGCCGCTCCCGGGACCGCGCCGAGGACCGGCGGGTCGGCGGCTGGTCGATGCCGCCCGGCACCACGTCGGACAGGGACATCTCGCTCACCGGGGCCCGGCCTCCCGTACCTGCTCGCCCTCACCCGGACCCTCCGGGGGACCCCCGGGGGGAACCAACTCCCCCGGTGGGCGTCCGGTCGCCCGCTCGGCGTCCAGAGCGCCCTGCAGGATCTCCACGGCCGCCGCCTGATCGACCACCCGGCGGTGTTCGCGGCCCCTCACTCCCGCCTCGCGCAGTCGGGAATGCGCCGTCACCGTGCTCAGCCGCTCGTCCACAGCACGCACCGGTACCGGCTGTACCCGGCGCGCGAGGTCCGAGGCGTACCTCCGCACGGCTTTCGCCGCGTTTCCCTCACGACCTGCCAGGGTAGCCGGAAGACCCACCACCACCTCAAGAACGTTGTGCTCGCTGACCAGCCGGGCGATGTGGCTAATGTCACTGTCCGTACTGATATCACGACTCAGTGTCTCTGCCGGTAACGCCAGGATGCCCTCCGGGTCGCTCAGCGCGACCCCCACCCGCACGGTGCCGACGTCGACCCCCACCCTGACCCCGGGGCGCACCGGGTCAGGTCTCCCGGGTGACGAGCCGTCCCACGGTGTGCTCCACCTGCCGCAGCGCGTCCGGCACCCGCGCCGGGTCGGTGCCGCCGCCCTGGGCGACGTCGTCCTTGCCGCCGCCGCCACCGCCGAGGACGGCCGACGCGTCCCTGGCCAGTTCCCCGGCCCGCACGCCCCACCGGCGGGCCTCGTCGTTGGTGACCACGACGAGCACCGGGCGGGCCCCGCTGACCCCGGCGACGGCGACCACCGCCGGCTGGTCGGCGGGCATGCGCCCGCGCACGTCGAGGGCCAGAGCGCGCAGGTCGTCCGCGGAGGCGGTGCCGGCGTCGTGGGTGACGACGGTGACCCCGAACACGTCGGCGGCGTTCTTGGCCAGGTCGGCGGCCACCGCCAGGACCTGGTCCGCGCGCAGCCGGTCCAGCTCCCGCTGGACCTCGCGGAGCTGGGCGACCAGGGTGGCCACCCGTTCGGGGAGCTCCTCCGGGCGCACCTTCAGCGCCTCGGTGAGCTGGTGCACGAGGATGTGCTCGCGGGCGGCGTAGCGGTAGGCGTCGATCCCGACCAGCGCCTCCACCCGGCGGATCCCGGCGCCGATCGAGCCCTCGGTCAGCAGCTGGATCATGCCGAGCTGGCCCGAGCGGCGCGCGTGGGTGCCGCCGCACAGCTCCCGCGCCCAGTCGCCCACCGAGATCACCCGGACCCGCTCGCCGTACTTCTCGCCGAACAGCGCCATCGCGCCGATGGCGCGGGCCTGCTCCTGGCTCATCAGCTCCGCGTGCACCTCGAGGTCCTCGGCGAGCAGCGCGTTCACCCGGGCCTCGACGTCGCGCAGCACGCTCGGCGGCGGCGCGGTGGCGGCGTTGAAGTCGAACCGGAACCGCCCGGGCGCGTTCTCCGACCCGGCCTGGGTGGCGGTCTCGCCCAGCGCCTCGCGGATCGCCCGGTGCACCATGTGCGTGGCGGTGTGCGAGCGGCTGATCGCCTTGCGCCGCTCGATGTCCACCAGGCCCTGGGCGTCGCTGCCCAGCCGCGCCTCCCCGGAGATCACCCGGGCCCGGTGCACGATCAGCCCGCTGATCGGGGACTGGACGTCCTCGACCTCCAGCACCGCGCCGTCCAGCTCGATCCGGCCCTGGTCGGCCAGCTGGCCGCCGCCCTCGGCGTAGAACGGGGTGCGGTCCAGGACCACCTCGACCTCGGTGCCGGCCGAGACCGTGGGCACCGGCTCGCCGTCGACCAGCAGCCCGGCCACCCGGCCGGGGGTGGCCACCTCGTCGTAGCCGGTGAACTCCACCGGCCGCCCGAGGGTGTCGGCGACCGAGCGGTACCCGCTGGTGTCGTGGTGACCCACCTTCTTCGCCCGCGCGTCGGCCTTCGCCCGCTCCCGCTGGGCGTCCATCAGCCGGCGGAACTCGGCCTCGTCGACGGACAGGCCCTGCTCGGCGGCCATCTCCAGGGTCAGGTCGATCGGGAAGCCGTAGGTGTCGTGCAGCTGGAAGGCCTGCGCCCCGGTCAGCCCGCCGGCGCCGGACTCCTTGGCCTGCCGCACGGCCACGTCGAGGATCGTGGTGCCCGCGGCGAGCGTGCGCCGGAACGCCTCCTCCTCGGCCGCGGCGATCTGCGTGATCCGGGGCAGGTCGGCCTCGAGCTCGGGGTAGGAGGTGGTCATCCGCGCCCCCGAGACCCCGACCAGGTCGACCAGCATGGGGTCGTCCACGCCGAGCATCCGCACCGCGCGGATCGCCCGGCGCAGCAGCCGGCGCAGCACGTAGCCGCGGGCCTCGTTGGACGGCGTCACGCCGTCGGCGATCAGCATCAGCCCGCTGCGGACGTGGTCGGCGACCACCCGCATCCGCACGTCGTCCGGTGCCGAGGCGCCGTAGCTGTGGCCGCTGAGCTGCTCCACCCGGGCGATCACCGGGTACACGTCGTCGATCTCGTAGAGGTTGTCCACGCCCTGCAGCAGGAAGGCCATCCGCTCCAGGCCCATCCCGGTGTCGATGTTCTTCGCGGGCAGCAGGCCGCGGATGTCGAAGTCGGCCTTGCTGCGGACGGCGCTGAGCTCGTCCTGCATGAACACGAGATTCCAGAACTCGAGGTACCGGTCGCCGGCCGCCTCGACGTCCCCCTCGGGACCGAACTCCGGACCGCGGTCGATGAGGATCTCCGAACACGGCCCGCCCGGGCCGGGGATCCCCATGTGCCAGTAGTTGTCCTTCTTGCCCAGGCGCACGATC
>Ga0187788_10000468_pt1 | contig 11190 bp, 10 predicted proteins | sample 1015_BV01_MP10_2_FD_133008 | JGI IMG/M metagenome (GOLD analysis project Ga0187788, IMG submission 133008) | Tropical peat soil microbial communities from peatlands in Department of Meta, Colombia - 1015_BV01_MP10_20_MG | ecosystem: Environmental > Terrestrial > Soil > Wetlands > Peat | place...
ACGGAGATCTACGACTACCTGCGCCTGCTTTATGCGCGCGCCGGCGTGCCGCGCTGCCCCGAGCACGGCATCGAGCTCGCCGCGCAGACGGTGAGCCAGATGGTCGACCAGGTGCTCAAGCTCCCCGAGGGCACGGCGGCGGCGCTGCTCGCGCCGATGGTCGCGCAGCGCAAGGGCGAGCACCTCGAGCTCCTCGAGGACCTCACGAGTCAAGGCTTCGTGCGCGTGCGCATCGATGGCCGGATTCACGAGCTCGACGCGCTGCCCGCGCTCGACGGCAGGAAGAAGCACGACATCGAGGCAGTAGTCGACCGCGTGCGGGTGCGGCCCGATGCGGCGCAGCGCCTGGCGGAGTCGTTCGAGACGGCGCTGCGGCTCTCGGGAGGACTCGCGCAACTGATCTTTCTCGAGAGCGAAGAGCGCGCGGCGCTGACCTTCTCGAGCCGGCACGCCTGTCCGGTGTGCGGCTACAGCGTGCCGCCGCTCGAGCCGAAGCTGTTCTCCTTCAACAATCCCGCGGGCGCCTGCCCCGGCTGCGACGGCCTCGGCGTCGAGGAGTTCTTCGATCCGCAGCGTGTGGTACTGCATCCGCACCTGTCGCTCGCCGGCGGCGCGGTACGCGGCTGGGACCGGCGCAACGATCTCTACTTCCATCTCATCCAGGCGCTCAGCGCCCACTACGGCTTCGACATCGAGACGCCGTGGACGGAGCTGCCCGAGCGCGTGCGCCACGTGCTGCTCAATGGCAGCGGCACGGAGGCGATCGAGTTCAGCGACCGCGGGCAATCCGGACGGCGCGTCCGGCGGCGCCATCCCTTCGAAGGAATCCTGCCGAATCTCACGCGCCGTTACCGCGAGACATCCTCGCCGATGGTGCGCGAGGAGCTCGCGCGCTACCTGAGCCTGCGGCCCTGCCCCGACTGCCAGGGCACGCGCTTGAATCGCGCCGCGCGCTTCGTGTTCGTCGCGGATCGAAGCCTCCCGGAAGTGGCCCACCTGACGGTGGGCCGGGCGCTCGAGCTCCTGCGCAGCCTCGACCTCGCCGGCTGGCGCGGCGAGGTCGCAGCCAGGATCCTCAAGGGCATGATCGAGCGGCTGGCGTTCCTGGTCGACGTCGGACTCGAGTACCTGACGCTCGATCGCAGCGCCGAGACCCTCTCGGGCGGGGAATCTCAGCGCATTCGCCTAGCGAGCCAGGTCGGCTCGGGGCTCACCGGCGTCATGTACATACTGGACGAGCCCTCGATCGGGCTGCACCAGCGCGACAACCGACGGCTGCTGGCGACGCTCAAGCAGCTGCGCGACCTCGGCAACACGGTCATCGTGGTCGAGCACGACGAGGAGGCGATCCGCGCGGCCGATCACGTCGTCGACCTGGGTCCCGGTGCCGGCGCCCACGGCGGACACCTGGTGGCTCAAGGGTCGCCGCGCGAGATCGAGGCGGCGTCCGCCTCGATCACCGGCCAGTATCTCTCGGGCCGGCGGCGCATCCAGGTGCCGTCCTTACGCATCCGGCCCGCGCCGGACCGGCAGATCCGCATCGTGGGTGCGCGCGGCAACAATCTGCGCAACGTCACGGCCGAGATTCCCCTCGGCCTCCTCACCTGCGTGACCGGCGTGTCGGGATCGGGCAAGTCGACGCTCATCGTCGATACGCTGTTCGGCCACACCGCGGCGCGCCTCAACGGCGCGCGCGTCGAGGCCGCGCCGTGCGACCAGATCGAGGGCCTGGGCGAGATCGATCGGGTGATCGACATCGACCAGAGCCCGATCGGGCGCACGCCGCGCTCGAACCCCGCGACCTACACGGGCCTGTTCGCCCCGCTGCGCGAGCTGTTCGCGGCGGTGCCCGAGGCACGCGCGCGTGGTTACGACGCCGGGCGTTTCAGCTTCAACGTCAAGGGCGGGCGCTGCGAGGCCTGTCAGGGAGACGGCGTCATCCGCGTGGAGATGCACTTCCTGCCCGATGTCTACGTGCCCTGCGATGTCTGCAAAGGACAACGCTACAACCGCGAGACTCTCGAGATCCGCTACCGCGGCAAGAACATCCACGAGGTGCTCGAGCTCACGGTCGAGGAGGCGCTGCGCTTCTTCCAGAACGTGCCCGCCGCCGCGAGCAAGCTCCAGACGCTCGCCGACGTCGGGCTCTCCTACGTGCGGCTCGGGCAGAACGCCACGACGCTCTCCGGCGGCGAGGCGCAGCGGGTGAAGCTCTCGCGCGAGCTCGCCAAGCGCGCCACCGGGCGCACGCTCTACATCCTCGACGAGCCCACCACCGGGCTGCACTTCCACGACGTCGAGCAGCTGCTGCACGTGCTGCACCGCTTACGCGACGAGGGCAACACCATCGTCGTGATCGAGCACAACCTCGATGTCATCAAGACGGCCGACTGGGTCATCGACTTAGGTCCGGAGGGTGGCGAAGGGGGCGGCGAGGTCATCGCGACCGGCACTCCCGAGACGATCGCTGCGAATGAGCGCTCCTACACCGGCGCCTTCCTCCGGCCCCTGCTCGCGCGCGATGACGAGCGCCGTGCAGCGGTCGGCGCATAGGGATGAATACGCATCGCTCCCGAATCCCGTCCCGTGTAATTTTGGCCGTGGCTTCCTGAGGTCCAGTCGCATGTAAGTGACTGATTTAATTAACCTATCGGAATGGCCATAACGCGATTGCAAATGCGAACTGTTCTCATCCATAATTCCATCCATGGACGCCCTAGCTGCTCCCACCGGGCTCGCTCTTGATCCCGGCTTCGTGAGTCTTGCCGCGCTCCCTCCCGGCAGCGCCGGGCGGGTCGTCAGCGTTGGCGCGGGTAAGGGCGCCCTGTCACCGCTCGAGCGGCGGCTCCTCGAATTCGGCTTCGTGAGCGGGGAGCATGTCGAGGTCCTCGCCGAGGCGCGCCCAGGCCGCGATCCCTTCGTGGTGCGCGTCGGCCATACCACGCTCGCCCTGCGCCGGCGCGAGGCCCAGAGCATCGTCATCGAGCTGCAACGCTCCGGATCGGGCGCCTCAGCCCCGGGCGCAGCCCGCGCTCCATGAACGCCCCGGCGACCGCGGCTGTCGCGGCGCCGCAGATCAGTCTCTCCCTGGTCGGCGTGCCGAACTGCGGCAAGACCGCGCTCTTCAACCGCCTCACCGGCAGCCGCCAGAAAGTCGCCAACTATCCGGGCGTGACCGTCGAGCGCAAGGAAGGCCGGCTCCTGGGCCCGCGCACCGGCCGCAGCTATCGGGTGGTGGACCTCCCGGGCGCGTACAGCCTCGAGCCCACGACCCTCGATGAGGCCATCGCGCGTGACGTCGTCCTCGGCCGCCATGCGGTCGAGCCGGCACCCGATCTGCTGGTGTGCGTCGTCGATGCCACGAACCTGCGCCTCAACCTGCGCCTGGTGCTCGAGCTCAGGCGCCTCGGCGTGCCCATGATCGTCGCACTCAACATGAGCGACGTCGCCGCGCAGCGGGGCTATCGCTTCGATCGCGCGGCGCTCGAGCGTGCGCTCGGCGTCCCGGTCGTGCCCACGGTCGCCATCCGCGCCGGCGGCGAGCGCGAGCTGGTCGAAGCGATCGACACCTTTGGATTCGCGGACGCCGCGCGCGCACGGCGGCCCACCGAGGCGCCGCCCCCCGCCAGCGCCGCGGACATCGAGGCCATGCAGCGCGAGGTGCGCCGCCTGCTGAGCGAGATCGGCTATCGCGTGCCGGCGCGCGCGGCGATGCTCGCGCGGCTCGATGCCGTGGTTCTCAATCCCGTGGCAGGCCCCCTGCTGCTCGCCGTCGTGCTGTTCCTCATGTTCCAGGCGGTGTTCAGCTGGGCCAAGGCCCCGCAGGCCTGGATCAACTCCGGCGTCGCCGCGCTCAGCAGCTCGCTGGCGGCGGTGCTGCCCGCGGGACCCCTGCGCGGACTGCTGCTCGATGGCGTGATCGCCGGAACCGGCAGCGTGCTGGTGTTCCTGCCGCAGATCCTGATCCTGTTCCTCTTCATCCTCGCGCTCGAGGACTCCGGCTACCTGCCGCGCGCGGCGTTCATGCTCGACCGGCTCATGAGCCGGGTGGGACTCTCCGGGCGCGCCTTCATTCCGCTGCTCTCGAGCTTCGCCTGTGCCATCCCGGGGATCATGGCGACGCGCACCATCCCTTCCTCACGCGACCGGCTCGCGACCATCATGATCGCGCCGCTCATGACGTGCTCGGCGCGGCTGCCCGTGTACGCGCTACTGATCGGCGCCTTCATTCCCCAGCGGGAGCTCGGTCCCGTGAATCTGCGCGGACTGGTGCTGTTCGCCCTCTACATCGCCGGCGTCGTGAGCGCGCTCGCGGTCGCCTTCGTGCTCAAGCGCGCCATGATGCGCGGCGAATACCGGCCGCTGCTGCTCGAGCTCCCCGAGTACCGCTGGCCGCATCTATCGAACCTGGTGCTGGGACTGTGGGAGCGCACCAAGATCTTCCTCACGCGCGTCGGCACCATCATCCTCACGCTCATGGTGGTGCTGTGGTTCCTCGCGAGCTTTCCGGCGCCGCCGCCCGGCGCGCCGGGACCCGCCATCCAGTACAGCGTCGCCGGGCTCCTGGGCCGCGGCCTCGAGTATCTGTTCGCGCCGATCGGCTTCAACTGGCAGATCTCGATCGCGCTCGTGCCAGGACTCGCGGCGCGCGAGGTCGCGGTGAGCGCGCTCGGCACCGTCTACGCGATGTCGGGCTCGAGCGACGTCGCCGGTGCGCTCGCGCCGATCATCAGCCAGACCTGGAGTCTCGCCACGGGGCTGTCGCTGCTCGCCTGGTACATATTTGCGCCGCAGTGCCTCTCCACACTCGTGGTGGTCAAGCGCGAGACCAACTCCTGGACCTATCCGCTCGCCATGGCAGGCTACCTGTTTGCGCTCGCCTACCTCGGGGCACTCGTGACCTATCGCGTGGCGCTGGCCCTCGGCGCCGGAGCGCCGCCCGCGTGAGCGGGGTAGCGTCATGAGCCTGGCGGTGCAGGGTGTGCTCGTGGGCGTGGTGGTTGTCGCGTGCGTCATCTACAGCGCCTGGCGGCTCGCCTCGCTCAAGTTTCGTCTGCGGCTGATCGATGCGCTGGGCGCTTTGCCCCCGGTGCTGACCGCGCGGTGGCTGGCGGCGCTGCGGCAACGCACGCTCGCGCAGCTCGCCGGCGGCTGCGCCGGCTGCGCCGCGGGGGGCGGACTCACGCAGGACGCGGCGGCGCGCCCGAATCAAACACCTGGTGCACTTCGCCGTTGACGATGCGTTCCTGGTAGTTGCCGCGCGTATAGCCTCCGACCACGCGGCGCCAGAAACGCACGGCATCCGCATTGCGCAGGTACTCGGTGATCTCCCAGCGCCCGGCGAAGCGGTTGAGGATCAGCTCCACTGCGCTCCGTCCCACGCCGAGGCGGCGCCGCGCACGGGTGATGAAGAATTCCGCCATGCGGTAGTCGGTGCGCGGCCGCGGGAGCGGCGCGGGACTGGCGCGCAGCACGCGCGCGAAGCCCACGGGCTCGTTGCCCTTCAGGATCACCAGCGGGAAGGTATTGGGATCGCCGAACCAGTGTGCGATCTGGTCGCCCTCGCGGTGCCCGATCTCTCCCAGCGCGGGAAACAGCCCGGTGCCGGGATTCAAATCATCGAGATAGTCGCGATAGACGCTCTGGATCCAGAGCCGGTCGGCCGGCTGGGCGCGTGCATCGCGCACACTGACAGTCACCGCGGACATCGCTTGGGGCCCAGAATGACGCGGCCCGGACGGCTCGCGCTTGCGCTCCGTCCGGGCCGCGGTTTTCAGCCGTAAGCCGTGAAGACTTACTGCTTCGGCGGCGGCGTCTGCTCGGCCGGTGCAGCGGGAGCGGCAGCGGCGCCAGCAGCGGGCGCGGCAGCAGCGCCCTCGGCGGGAGCCGCGGTGCCGGCGGCCGGAGCGGCAGCCTGTTCAGCAGGGGCAGCGGGAGCCGCGGCCGGGGCAGCAGCCGGAGCAGGAGGAGTGGCAGCGCTCTCTGGGCCTGCGGCTTCCTGCTTCGCGCAGGCCGTCAGCATCAGCGCCGCAACGATTGCGCTAAGAGCAAGTTTGGTGTTCATTGATAATTTCCCCGAAGGAAGCAAGAGTTGTGTGGGTAAGGCCACGGCCGGGTAGAGGCCGTTCCGGACTCTCATTCGAGCCGCGGAGAACGCAAATTCTATAGAAGTCCCGGTACGATTGGAAAGTGCCGCGGGCTGCGCGCAGGCCGCGCTGTCGGGCCGGTGCGACAGGACCGCCGCGCTTGTGGCTGACGGGAGACAAACGAATGTCCGACATAGAACCCGTCCCCGGTCTGACGAGACTCCTCGAGGAGTCCTTCGCTCCGCACCTGGCGGCGCTCTGCGACCGAGCCGCCCAGGCCCTCACGGCCTGTGGCTTCGCGGGGTTGCTGGTGCATTCGGGCTCGGCGCTCACGGTCTTCGAGGACGACCGCACCTATCCTTTCGTGGCGCATGCCCCCTTCAAGGTGTGGGCTCCCCTCTCCGAGGCGCCCGATTCCTTCATCTGGTTCGAGCCCGGCGCGCGGCCGCGGCTGATCCTGCATCAACCCCGGGACTACTGGTACAAGCCCGCGGAACTGCCGCGCGGCTACTGGGTGCGGCATTTCGACGTGCTCCCGGCCGTCGACGCCGTCGCCGCGCGCGCGGCCTTACCCCGGGATCTGTCCCGGGCGGCCTATATCGGCGACGCCACGCCTGAGATCACCGCCTGGGGACCGGCGGCGGTGAATCCGCGCGCGCTCATGCGCCGGCTAGATTACGACCGGGCGGTCAAGAGTCCCTACGAGCTTCACTGCATGCGGGCCGCGAATCGCCTCGGCGCGCACGGACATCTCGCGGCCACGCGCGCCTTCGAGGCCGGGGCCTCCGAGTTCGAGATCGAGCTCGAGTTTCTCACCGCCTGCGGCCGGCGCGAGCAGGAATTGCCCTATAACCCCATCATCGCCTTGAACGAAGGCGGCTCGGTGCTGCACTACCAGGTGCTCAACAAGCGCCCGCCGCGCGAGCGCCACTCGCTGCTGATCGACGCCGGCGCGGAATTCGCCGGCTACGCGAGCGACATCACCCGCACCCATTCGTTCCAGGACGCGGACTTTCGCGCCCTCATCGCCCGCATGGACGAGATGCAGCTGCGCCTGTGCGCAAGCGTGCGCGCCGGGGTCGACTGGCGCGACGTGCACCTCGAGGCCCATGCCCACACCGGGCGGCTGCTCAAGGACGCCGATCTCATCCGCTGCGGCGGCGACGAAGCGGTCGCCACGGGGGTCACCAAGGTGTTCCTCCCCCACGGCATCGGGCACCTGCTCGGTCTCGAGGTGCACGACGTCGGTGGATTCATGAAGGCCCGCGGCGACGGCGACATCCCCCGCCCCGAGGGTCACCCCTACCTGCGGCTGACGCGCGTCCTCGAGAGCGGCTTCGTCGTCACCATGGAGCCCGGTATCTACTTCATCCCGCAGCTGCTCGAGGCCGCACGGGCCGACGACCAACAAAGCAGCCGGATCAACTGGCCGCGCGTTGCGGGGCTCATGAAGTTCGGCGGCATCCGCATCGAGGACAACCTGGCCATCACGGCCGCGGGCTGCGAGAACCTGACGCGCGACGCCTTCCGGGCCGCCAGCTCCGCCGCTAGCTAGCTCAGAGAACGCTAGACTGTCTCTCTAAAGAGACAATTCTAGCGCTTTGACAGCAGATCCTTAATATCCTGCAACAGTGCCTCAGTCTTCGTGGGCGCCGGCGGGGGCGCATTCGCTGCCGGCGGCGGGGCACGCTTCAGCTGATTGATGCCTTTGATGACGATGAAGATCGAGAAGGCGATCACCACGAACTCGAAGACCGTCTGGATGAAGGCCCCGTACTTCAGAAGCACGGGCTTGCCCGCCGCGTTCGTCGCAATCTGGAACGACAGCTCGCTGAAGTTCACGCTCCCGAGGATCGGCGACAGCGCCGGCATGATCACGTCGCCGACGAGCGAGGCGACGATTTTCCCGAACGCTCCGCCGATCACGACACCGACCGCAAGGTCGATGACGCTGCCCTTCATTGCAAATTCTTTGAACTCAGAAGCGAAACTCATGCGGGCCTCCTCCCCTCGAACACCGGTCGTATCGCCGGGTGAGCTTCTGAGCGTATCGGATGGCCTCCGGGGGAGGCAAACGCGCGCCCTCACAATGCGCGCGTGCAGGCCGCACGACTCGAGGCGAGCCGGGCGCGTCTGGGGTCAGGCGGGAAGGATCAGGCCGGGGCTTTCTTCCGACGGGTGCGCTTCTTCGGCTCCTCGGCGGGCTCAGCGGAGGGCTTTGCCTTAGGCTCGGCCTTTGCCTCGGTCTTGGCCGGGGCCTCTGCCGCCTTGCCCTTCGCCCTGGCGCGGCGAGGGGCCTTCTTTCCCTCCTCCGCGGGCGGCTGCTCGGTGGCCGCCGCCGCCGGTCCCTCGACGAGCTGCATGAGGGCCATCGGCGCGGAGTCGCCCGGCCGCGGCACCATGCGCAGGATGCGCGTGTACCCGCCGGGCCGTGCCCTGAAGCGGGGACCCAGGTCCGCGAACAGCTTCTCCACCACCCCCGCGTCGCGCAGCCGCGCATACGCCAGGCGTCGGTTGGCCTCCTCGTCGCTCTTGGCGAGCGTGATGAGCGGCTCGACCACCCGCCGCAGCTCCTTCGCCTTCGGGAGTGTCGTGCGGATGGTCTCGTGCCGCAGCAGCGAGACCGACATGTTGCGCATCAGCGCATGGCGGTGCGAGCTGTTGCGCGACAGCTGCCGGCCGGAGAGATGGTGACGCATAGTTCCTCTTGGCGGAAAAAGCCTGCGGCGATTTTCTGTCGGTCGAAAGCCGCCTGCGGCGCTTTCGACTCGCGGGCAAGAGGCGTGACTCTTGCCCGCGCCGCAGGCCAGTCCCAGCTAGTTAAATGACTTCCCGGCCTTCCTCGTGCTTCAGCCCCGGCGGCGGCCAGCCGTCGAGCCGCATGCCGAGCATCAGCCCGTGGCTCTGCAGCACTTCCTTGATCTCGGTGAGCGACTTCTTGCCGAGATTCGGCGTGCGCAGCAGCTCCACCTCGGTCCGCTGCACCAGATCGCCGATGTAGTGGATGTTCTCGGCCTTGAGGCAGTTGGCGCTGCGCACGGTGAGCTCGAGCTCGTCCACCGGACGCATCAGGATCGGATCGAACTGCATCTCGGAGACCTTGGTCGCGGCCTCTTCCTCGCCCTGCAGATCGATGAACACCGACAGCTGGTCCTTGAGGATCGCGCCGGCGCGGCGGATGGCCTCCTCCGCGTCGATCGTGCCGTTGGTCTCGATGTCGATGACCAGCTTGTCGAGGTCGGTGCGCTGCTCGACGCGCGCCGCATCCACCGCATAGGTGACGCGTCGCACCGGCGAGAAGGAGGCATCGAGCTGCAGACGGCCGATCGGGCGTGTCTGCTCCTCGAAGGCCACCCGCGAGGCCGCCGGCCGGTAGCCGCGGCCGCGCTCGACGCGCAGCGTCATGGCCAGCTCGCCCGCCTTGGTGAGGTTGGCGATCACGAGCTCCGGGTTCACGACCTCGATGTCGTGATCGACCTGGATGTCGCCGGCGGTGACCGGGCCCGGGCCCTTCTTGTGCAGGCGCAGCTCGGCGCTTTCGCGCGAGTGCATCCTCAGCGCCACCGACTTCAGGTTGAGCAGGATGTCCACCACGTCCTCCTGCACGCCCTCGATGCTGGTGTACTCGTGCAGCACGCCGTCGATCTCGACCTCGGTGACGGCGCTGCCCGGCATCGAGGACAGCAGCACGCGGCGCAAGGCGTTGCCGAGCGTATGGCCGAAGCCGCGCTCGAACGGCTCGATCACCACGCGCGCCTGGCGCGGCGCGATCGGCTGCACCTTCACCACCCGGGGTCTCAGGAACTCGCTTACAGAACCCTGCATTGCAGTTTCACCTTGCCGGCAGCTTGAGGCCGGCGCAAACACGAAAAATTCGCTTACTTCGAGTACAGCTCGACGACCAGGTTCTCGTTGATGTCGGGCAGGACGTCGTCCCGGCCCGGCGCCGACTTGAACAAGCCGCGAAACTCCTTGTCGTTGACCTCGACCCAGTCGGGCAGCCCCACCTGCTGCGCGACGTTGAGCGCGCTCTGGATGCGCAGCTGCTTACGCGACTTCTCGCGCACCTGCACGATGTCGCCGGCCTTCACCTGGTAGGAGGCGATGGTCACGGGCCTCTCGTTCACGGCGATCGCCTTGTGGCTCACCAGCTGCCGTGCCTCGGCGCGCGTCGCGGCGAAGCCCATGCGGTACACGACGTTATCGAGGCGGCACTCCAGCAGCCGCAGCAGCGTCACACCGGTGGCGCCCTTGGTCCGCGCAGCCGCCTTGTAGTAGTTGCTGAACTGCCGCTCCAGCACGCCGTACATGCGCCGCAGCTTCTGCTTCTCGCGCAGCTGCAGGCCGTAGTCGGAGAGCCGCTGGCGGCGCTCGCCCTTGATGCCGCCGGGCGGCACGGTGAACTTGCACTTGTTCTCGAGCGGCTTGACGCCCGACTTCAGGAACAGATCCGTGCCCTCGCGCCGAGCGAGCTTGCACTTTGGACCGGTGTAACGCGCCATAGTTTCCTCGTTGCCTCTACACGCGGCGCTTCTTGGGCGGACGACATCCGTTGTGCGGAATGGGCGTCACGTCCGAGATGCTGGTGATCTTGAGCCCGCAGTTGTTGAGCGCGCGCACCGCGGATTCGCGCCCTGGGCCGGGACCGCCGACGCGCACCTCGACGTTCTTCACGCCGTGCTCCTGTGCGGCCGTGCCGGCCTTCTCGGCCGCGACCTGCGCCGCGAACGGCGTCGACTTGCGCGAGCCGCGAAAGCCGCAGCCGCCTGCGGTCGCCCACGAGAGCGTGTTCCCCTGGCGGTCGGTGATCGTGATGATCGTGTTGTTGAAGGAGGCATGCACGTGCGCGATCGCATCGAGCACGTTCTTGCGCGCCTTCTTCGGTTTCTTGGCCGCCGCTGCCTGCGATGCGCCCTGCGCACCGCCGCCGCTCGCCTGTTGTGTCTTCTGTTCCGCCATATCTCTCTCTTGATCTATTTCCGGTTCTAGCTCCGACCCTTAAGCCTTAAGCCTTAAGCCTTACGCCTTCCCTGGGGGCGCGTTCAGCTTGACCGCCTGCTTGCGCGGCCCCTTCCTCGTGCGCGCATTCGTGCGCGTCCGCTGC
>Ga0187788_10000469_pt1 | contig 11190 bp, 10 predicted proteins | sample 1015_BV01_MP10_2_FD_133008 | JGI IMG/M metagenome (GOLD analysis project Ga0187788, IMG submission 133008) | Tropical peat soil microbial communities from peatlands in Department of Meta, Colombia - 1015_BV01_MP10_20_MG | ecosystem: Environmental > Terrestrial > Soil > Wetlands > Peat | place...
ATGCGCGGGCCGTCCTTTTGAACGGGCAGCGCGGACTTCATCGGACGACGAATGGCTACTTTCTCCTTTTGCAGTTGCGACAGTCCTTGACGCGGTCTGCGCGCCCCGGAACACGAAAGATTGGTAGAAACCGCGAAGAAGTCAACGCGGTTCCGTCATTATTGTCGATAGTCTGTGCCGGGTTTGCACTCAAAGTATTCAAATTGCTCTAATTTCGTCTTGCTTAACCGTATTTGGCCGGATCGGCGCCGGTAGCTTTGAGCTTTCCGGCAATCTGGCGGTAAAGCAGCAGCGTCTGCTCGGCGACAATGTCAGCGTTGAAATGGCCGAGCACCCACTCACGCCCGCGACGGCCGATCGTGGCCCGGTTGGGCTCCGGCATCGAAAACAATCGCAACAAGGCTGCAGCCAGTGCCGCATCGTCGCCGGCTTGAAACCGGAATCCTGCAATCCGGCTTTCGGGTACCGCCGGGGCAGTGAGCACGACGTCGGTGCCGCCACCAAGATTGGATACGATAACGGGACGCGCCATCGCTTGTGCTTCGAGGATCGCGCGCTGAACGCCTTCCGGCTGTACCGCCGCCGACACCACGACCGAGGACGCAGCATAGGCGGCCGGCATGTCGGCAACGGGCGCGGCCATGCGGATCACGTCCATGGTGCCCGTCGTCAAAACGAGGTCCCACAATTCCCCTGTGTAGCGGGTGCGGCCCCGATCCTCCCCGACGAAGACACACAAGAAGTCCTTCAGGCCCATTTCCTTGAGCCGCTTCACGGCCTTCACAACAACATGATGACCCTTGCGCCGCAAAATGCGGCCCGTGATCATGATCACCTTGGTGTTACGCTTGACGCCCCAAGCAGCACGCATTGATTCAATGCGTTCGCGTGTGACGTTTTCCGGATTGAAGCGCTCCAGGTCGACGCTGCATGGCAAGACCGAGATTTTTTCCCACGGCGTGCCGTAACGATCATTGATCAGCTGCGCGATTTGTTCGCTCGATGCGGTAACATAATCGCCGCGCGCCATGATGCTGTTGTACAGACGTTTGAAAAAATTCTGTTCACGGAATCCCTTGTACCAGCCGGTTATGAACGGAACGCCGCTCGATCGCGCGGCGATATACCCGCTCCAGGCCGACGCGCGGCCGAGTGCATGAATTGCGGCGCATCGGCGTTCGCGCACCAATCGCGTCAGAATGAAAGCGTTGCGCAAGATCACGACCGGGTTGTTGCTCGAAACGTCGAGGGGAACGAACTCGCCCCCGGCTGTGGTCACGTCCGCAACGAGTCGACCCGCGCGCGATACCACGATCGCATGATGGCCAGCCCCGGTAAGGATCCTTACCAGCTCGACCGCGCCGGCATCGGCAGCACCGCCGTCGAGTGTTGGCACAACAATGAGCACAGCGATCGGAGCCTGTTCGGCAGCCGGTACGCGCGATGCATCTGACGACAGAACGCCGTCCGAACTGACGGCGGGGAGGCTCGACATTTCTTCGTCCTCGAAATACCGGCGTTTTCGAGCGCATACGGGGAATTACGCGCGTATGCGAAAAACGAGGTATAGACACCGAGAATGACGCCGGCAACAGGTGCCCTTGCATTAAAGCGCATCTTGCGGCGACAAGAAGGCATGTCCATTCCGCAGTTGTCGACCTGTTCATGAGCGAAGCTCGCCTGACCTCCCTCACGGTGATTGCGTCGCCGCCCGCCCGGGCCGTCGCCGTACGCATCCGCGAAGGCGTGACCCCCGGCCTGTTCTGGCTGGGTGGTTTCAAATCCGACATGAAAGGCACAAAGGCGGAGGCGCTTGATCGGTGGGCGGAAAAAGAGGGTCGCGCCTGTGTGCGGTTCGACTATTCCGGCCACGGCGAATCAGGCGGTGCGTTCACCGAGGGCACGATCGGTCGCTGGCTGGAGGAGTGTCTTGCGGTCTATTTGCGCTTTGCGCAGGGCCCGCAGATCGTCATCGGTTCATCGATGGGCGGGTGGCTGGCGTTGCTGTTGGCGCGCGCCTTAGCCGAACGAAAGGACGCGGCGCCAATGGCGGGCATGGTGCTGATCGCACCGGCGGTCGATTTCACCGAAGAATTGATGTGGAAGCAGTTTTCCGCTGCAACGAAAGATGAAATCGAGAAAAAGGGTTCATGGCCGAGGCCGTCGGCTTACGGTGAAGAGCCCTATCCGATCACACGCGGCCTGATCGAGGATGGCCGCAAACATCTTCTGCTCGGCGGGCTCATCGAAACTCGCTGCCCAGTGCATATTTTGCAAGGCGTGCAGGATCCGGACGTGCCTTGGAGGCACGCAGTCGAGCTCGTGTCGCGCTTTTCTCGCGATGACGTTGTGCTGACCTTGATCAAGGATGGTGACCATCGGCTCTCGCGACCGGAAGATATTGAACGGTTGATCGCGGCAGTGAAGGAATTTTAGGCGAGCGCAGCCGTCCATTCATCCCGCACGGTCGCGTCCGAATCGGGATACTGCCGGGCAAGCGCCGCAAATTTTTCACGCGGCAGCAATCTCGCCAATGCCCAGATCGCGGCGCCTCGTACCAACGGTGAAGCATCGGCAAGCAAGCGCTTGGCTTCAACCGCAAGGGTCGCGTCACCAGAATTGCCGATGGCGATGAGCACATTCCGGACAAATCGATCTCGCCCGGTACGTTTGATCGAAGTCTTGGAAAAAAGTGTGCGAAATTGCGCGTCGTTAAGGTGGACCAGATCGGCAAGGCGTGGGGCGCGCAAACTTTCTCTGGCGGCGAGCTTGGCTTCCCGCCCCTGGCTTGCGAATTTGTTCCACGGGCAGACGGCGAGACAATCGTCGCAGCCGTAAATACGGTTGCCTATCGCCGCGCGCAAATCGTGCGGGATCGGACCCTTGTGTTCGATGGTGAGATAGGAAATACAGCGGCGCGCATCGAGGCGGTAGGGCGCGGGAAATGCCGCGGTCGGGCAGATGTCGAGGCAGGCGCGGCAAGAGCCGCAGCTGTCGAACTCCGCCGGATCGGCCGGCAGCTCGAGCGTTGTGAAAATCGAACCGAGGAAGAGCCAGGAACCGTATCGACGCGAAACCAGGTTTGTGTGCTTGCCCTGCCAGCCCAGGCCAGCGCGTGCGGCGATCGGCTTTTCCATCACCGCGGCCGTATCGACGAATACTTTCACCTCGCCACCGGCATTGGCCGTAAGCCAGCGCGCCAATTCCTTCAACCGCACTTTGATCAGCTCGTGGTAGTCGTCGCCCCTGGCATAGACTGAGATAGCGGCGCGATCGTGCGCTTTCAGGATCGCCAACGGGTCCGAATCAGGCCCGTAGTTCAATCCAAGCATGACGATCGAGCGCACTGCCGGCCACAACGCCAATGGCGACGCGCGGCGATCGGCCGTTGACGCGAGCCATTCCATGTCGCCGTGCGCGCCTTCGGCGATAAAGCTTTCCAGCCGCGCCTTCTGCTCCGGCGCGGCATCGGGTTTTGTAACGCCGAACGCATCAAAGCCGAGCGCGCACGCTCTTTCTGCGAGTGCGGCCTTTATCGCAGCGGGTTCGCTCAGAAGTCGAGGTCGGCGTATGTCTCTGACGGCGGAATGCCGGCCAGCGTGTCGGCCAGGATCGTGCGGAACGACGGGCGCGATTTCACTCGCGCGTACCAGTTTCTTGTCGCTTCGTCTTCGTTCCATGGCACTTCGCCCAGGTAGTCGGCGACCGACAGATGCGCAGCCGCGGCAAGATCGGCCAAGGTCAACCGATCGCCGGCGAGCCAATCGCGTGTCCGAACCAGCCAGCCGATATACGCCAGATGATAGCGGATATTCTGACGCGCGGCGCGCAGCGCTTCGGTATCCGGAGGGCCGCCGCCCTGTTCCCGCGTCATGTAACGCTTGAACGCCCGTTCGGTGACCAAGGGCCCACTCACCTCCGCATGGAATTTGTCGTTGAACCAGCTCGCCAGCCTGCGCACCTCGACCCGGCGACCCGGCGATTGCGGCAGCAGGCGGTCGGCATTCGCTCCCGGATAGATTTCCTCGATATATTCGGCAACGATCGCGGCGCCAGGTACCGGTGGGTCACCCTCGTTGACCAGCACCGGTAGCTGTGCGGCTGGATTGAGCAGCAGTAACTCCTCTCGCCGTTCCCAGAATCGTTCTTCCACCAACTGCACCGCGATACCGTATTCGCCGAGAATCAGGCGCACATAGCGCGAATGTGGACAGAGCGGATGATGAAACAGGGTCAACATGGCGTGCGAAATGGCGGCAAGGCCGCCGATGGAGGGAATCAACGTTTGCACTATAGAAAGCCGCTGCGGTGGTGCAAAGCAGTACGAATTACCGCGTTTTTTCGTTGCCTCAATGGCGCCTTTGCGTCAAAAGCGCTGGCCTAAATAGCCCTCGGCAATGCGCGCAAAATCTCCCGGAGCAGTTCATGCAACTCGATGCAATCAATGCGGCCGTGCTTGGCCCGGCCGCGGCGAATATCGATCTGATCAAGGCAGCCGTACTCGGCATTGTCGAGGGCCTGACCGAATATTTGCCGGTGTCGTCGACGGGCCACCTGTTGCTTATGGAGCAGTTGCTCGGCTGGGGCGACGATGCCTTCGGCAAATCGTTTGCGATCCTTATTCAGCTTGGTGCGATTCTCGCGCTACTGACGATTTACTTCGGAAGGATTTGGGCGCTCGCCACGCAGATGTTCACACAGTGGGCGGCCGCGCGCTTCGTCATCGGTCTGCTGCTCGCATTCCTGCCGGCGGCCGTGATCGGCGCGCTCGCATATCACATCATAAAGTCTTACCTGTTCGACGTCCGCATCGTGTGTGTCTCGCTGATCGTGGGCGGGTTCGTCCTGTTATGGATCGATCGCCTGAACTTGCAGGCGCGGTATCACGAGGCGACCGCATTTAGCCTGCCGATGTATCTCGGTATCGGCATTATCCAGTGCATGTCCATGGTGCCTGGTGTTTCTCGCGCGGGCGCAACCATTGTCGGCGCGATGTTATTTGGCGCCGACCGACGCTCAGCCGCGGAATTCTCGTTCTGGCTGGCGATGCCGACAATGGTCGGCGCGTTTGCCTACGAGGTTTACAAGAGCCGCGGCGAGCTTGCGCTCGGCAGCAATATTACGGTGACCGCGGTCGGGTTTATCTTCTCGTTTATTTTCGGGTGGATCGTCGTGAAGACGTTCCTGGGCTATGTCCAGCGCCATAGCTTCGCGCTGTTTGCCTGGTGGCGTATCCTGGTGGGCAGTGCTGGACTCGCGGCGCTTTATATTGTGTAAAACTAGGCGAGGCGTTTGCGGAATTGACCGGTTTTCCGAAAGCGCCAGAGATACGATGGCACGACCGCTTCCATCGGCTCTGGCTCGATGCCCAGCCCTTGCAACGTCCGTCCCGCAGACTTGGCGGCTTCTGAAACAATATTATCACTGCGCAGCAACTCGACCTGGTCAGGGGTCAACAGCGGCTTCGGAAGATACTGCAGAAACATCGCCTGTGCCCTGGCCATGAAGAACGGCAGAGACACCAGCAGCCGCTTGCGCTCGATCGTTCTGAGCACAAATTGCATAAGCTCCTTGAAAGTTTTCACGTCTGGCCCGCCCAATTCATAAGTCGTCGCAGGGCGCGTCTTCCCGTCGACGGCATCCGCGATTGCGGCGGCAACATCACCGACGAACACCGGTTGAAAGCGCGTCAGTCCACCGCCAATCAGCGGCAGCACTGGCGAAATGCGGGCGAGCGCGGCAAAGCGATTGAAGAAGTTATCCTCCGGGCCGAAGACGATCGATGGCCGCATGATGGTGGTCGAAGGTTGCGCGGCGAGCACCAGCTGTTCGGCGTTGGCCTTGGAGCGGGCGTAGACGCTGGGCGAATTTGTGTCGGCGCCGATCGCGGAGACGTGGACCATGCGCGCGCCATGCGCATTCGCCGCCAGCGCCACTTGCTCGGCGCCATAAGTATGGACCGCGTCGAAACGTTGACGGCCACGCTCAAACAGGATGCCGACCAGATTGATCAGCACCTGAGCGTCACGGGCGGCGGCTTCCACCGAAGGAGCGTGCCGCAGATTGGTTTGCACGGCGTGGATCTGGCCAACGCGGCCGAGCGGCTGAAGGAAGCCGGCGAGTTCGGGTCGGCGCACGGCGACCCTGATGCGGTAGTTGCGCTTCGCCAGCGCGCGCACCACGTGCCGGCCGAGAAAGCCCGAGCCACCATACACGGTGACCAGGGTGTCATAAGGGCTGCGTGCGGTCATGCCGCTCTCGATTTCTTGCCGGCCGGGATGCCTCGAAACCCGGCAAATACAGGATCGGCCAAGCGCTGTACAGGGTCAAAACCCCTTCATTGACAAGCCAGAAGCGGCTCCGTATCTGGTCCCGACGAGCCCAGGTGGCGGAATTGGTAGACGCACTAGTTTCAGGTACTAGCGGTGAAAGCCGTGGAGGTTCGAGTCCTCTCCTGGGCACCAGCATTCCGAGCCTGAGAATCTGAATGACCATCCGCCTGCACCGTGGTGATCTTCCAGACCTCTCCGCCTACAAAGGCGCGGTGGCGATCGACACCGAAGCCATGGGTCTTGATCCCAACCGCGACCGGCTTTGTGTCGTGCAGTTGTCGCCGGGCGATGGCTCCGCCGATGTCGTGCAAATTGGTGCTGGCCAACGCAAGGCACCCAATATCGAGCGGCTGCTCGCGGATAAATCGATGCTCAAGATCTTTCACTTCGCCCGGTTCGATATGGGCATATTGGCGAAAACATTCGGCATAATGGCGGCGCCCGTCTATTGCACAAAGATCGCCTCGCGGCTTGCCCGCACCTATACCGACAAGCATGGATTAAAGGACCTGGCGCGCGAAGTGCTCGGAGTTGATCTCTCGAAACAGCAGCAGTTGTCCGATTGGGGTGCCGACGAGCTTAGCGATGCGCAAGTGTCCTACGCGGCGACCGATGTCCTGCACTTGCATGCGCTGAAAGAGAAGCTGGATGGAATGCTTGCGCGCGAAGGGCGTGCTGATCTTGCCGCGGCCTGTTTCCGCTTTCTGCCCGACCGGGCGCGGCTCGATCTCGCTGGCTGGGCGGCCGAAGACATTTTTTCGCACTCGGCGTAAGTCTTTGAGTCTACGTTGCTATTGATTAAGCTGAAGAAAATCCGCTGCCGTGTCGGGGCCATATTCGGACGGCAAGTTGCTTTGCGGGGCGTGAGATAATTTCCGAAACTTCCTTGAACTCAGACGAGCACCGGGCTTGGCATGAGCCGCGCGATCACCGCCAAAAGCGATCCAGAGACGTCGCGCGCCTATTGGACGACGAACCGCGGCGACACCGAGCGTGCGTTTCTCTCCGCGCGCCGCCACAGCCGTCTGGTTCGCATTCTGCGTATTGCCGTTCCGGCCAGCGTAGCGGTGGCAGTCGTCATTATTACGTTGATCACCTATTTCAATCCGCTGCGCATGCTCGCCCGATTGCCGATCAACATCGACAACCTGGTCGTATCCGGGACCAAGGTCACTATGGAGCAGCCACGTCTGTCCGGCTTCACGCGCGACGCTCGCGCATATGAGTTGACGGCCGATACGGCAGCACAGGACATGACAAGGCCGGACATCGTCGAATTGCGCAACATCCGCGCCAAGGTGGAAATGCAGGATAAAACTTCGATGGAGATGACTGCGGTCACCGGCATTTATGATGCCAAGGGCGAGACCCTCAAGCTTGATCAAGACATTTTACTCCACTCGTCAACCGGCTATCAGGGCCATCTGAGTGAGGCGTTGGTCGATATCCGCAAAGGCAATGTCGTCTCTGAACGTCCGGTCGAAGTGAAGCTGCTGCAAGGCACGCTAAACGCCAACAAGCTGGATATCGTTGATTCCGGCGACGTGATTCGTTTCCACGGCGGCGTCATCATGGACATGATGCTCAATCAACCTCCGCCGCAGCAAAAATCGGATGCGCAATGATGGTGACGCGCCGACCGCATTTTCTGTTGATGATCGCCGTCGCGCTGATCGTGCCCGGCGCAAGTCTATGCGCGCAGACGACCGCATCGCAGGGCCCGCCCAACGCACTGCAAGGCTTTTCGCAGAATCGCGATCAGCCGGTTCATATCGAGGCCGCTTCGTTGGAGGTTCGTGACAAACAGAAGGAAGCGACCTTTAGCGGCGATGTGCGCGTGAAGCAGGGCGATACGGGCATGCGCTGCAAGGCGCTGGTAGTGTTCTACGAACAACCCGGTGAAAGTGCCGACAAGGGCAAGACCATGCAGGCAGCCGCTCCCGGTCCCGGTGGCGAGCAACGCATCAAAAGGCTGGAAGCGCGCGGTGCGGTGGTTGTGACGCAAAAAGACCAGACCGCTACCGGAGAACTCGGCATCTTCGACATGAAAAGCAACACCGTCACACTGACCGGCAATCCGGTCGTCATGACGCAAGGCCAGAATGTCTTGAGAGGCGATAGGCTGGTAGTTGACCTGACAAGTGGAGTGTCGCGTGTGGAATCGGGCAAGAACGGCCAAGGGCGTGTGCAGGGACTGTTCCAGCCCGGCGGCGCCGGGCCAGACATCAAACCGGGCGGCAGCGGCGCGCAAAACGCGCGGCCGTCCCCCGTACGGCCGTTTTAGTTGAGCTGCAGCGTGATCGCTGCGTGTGCGGCCACTCTCAGCTCCGGGAATCAGTTAAGGTCGCGCGCCCGGTGTTTTGTTCTATGCGCTGCGAGGTAGCCCGGTGAATATCCTTTCGTTGTTCTGGCGCCGGGCGCCTCAGACCCGCCGTGTCTTGACGCCGGAAGCGCGTGCTCATCAGGCTGCGCGCAGTGCGCAAATGCAGGTTTCGCAGCAGCGGCAAAGTACCCCGCAGAATCAGGAACCCGCACGTCCGCGGCGCGACGGCGATGGCCGTCAGGCGACACGGCAAGCGTACCTTGCCGCACATGGTGTCGAAAAAAGCTTCGGCGGCCGCACGGTAGTCAGAGGCGTCACGCTTTATGTGCGGCGTGGCGAAGCAGTCGGTCTGCTTGGTCCGAACGGTGCCGGCAAGACCACAGTGTTTTACATGATCACCGGCCTGATCAACGCCGACAAGGGCCGCATCGAACTCGATGGTTATGACGTTACGACACTGCCGATGTATCAGCGAGCGCGACTTGGCATTGGCTATTTGCCGCAGGAAGCATCGATCTTCCGTGGCCTCAACGTAGAAGACAATATCCGATCGGTGCTTGAGGTCGTGGAGCCGGACCGCCGACGCCGCGAAGCCGATCTCAACGCGTTACTCGAGGAGTTCAACATTGCGCGCGTGCGCAAAACGCCGGCCATCGCGCTGTCAGGTGGCGAGCGCCGGCGCGTGGAAATTGCACGCGCGCTGGCAACGCGACCAAGCTACATGCTTCTCGATGAACCCTTTGCCGGCATCGACCCGATTGCCGTCGGTGATATCCAGGCCCTGGTCCGCCATCTCACCAATCGCGGAATCGGCGTACTTATTACCGACCACAATGTACGCGAAACTTTGGGACTCACTGACCGCGCCTACATCATTTATTCGGGCGAGGTGCTGATGGAAGGGCGCGCCGACGATATCGTGAACAATCCGGACGTGCGCCGCCTCTACCTGGGCGAAGAATTCCGCCTGTAAGGCAACCTGCACACAATTCGTTAACGCGCACAATATTTATGCAGGACCAGCCTGCTTATTGGCATACCGCGCCAGCAAACCACCTGCTATAAACAAGCAAGAATCGGACCAATTCGCCGGAGCCCCTTATGGCGCTGTCACAAAGACTGGAACTTCGCCAGACGCAAGGGCTGGTGATGACGCCGCAGCTGATGCAGGCCATCAAGCTGCTGCAACTCTCCAGTCTCGACCTGGCCGCCTATGTGGACGGCGAACTTGAACGCAACCCGCTGCTCGAGCGTGCCAGCGAAGACGACCCGCCGGTCGCCGGCGCAGAAGCTAACAGCATCGCGTCCGACGGGAATGAAGGCAGTTCCGTGCCAGCAGATTGGATCGAGGCCGATCTCGAGACGAGCCGCAGCTCAATGGAGCAAGGGCTAGGAACCGAGCTCGAAAATGTGTTTCCCGACGATAGCGGCGAAAAAAACCCAAAAGCGGAAGAGGCGCCACCGCCGGCCTATTCGGAATGGTCTGGCGCGAGTTCAGCCGGCGGCGAAGATTACAATCTCGAAGCCTTTGTCTCTGCCGAAACAACACTTGCCGATCATCTCGCCGAACAGATGGCGCTGGCAATTTCCAATCCCGCGGGCCGTATGATCGGCCAATACATGATCGATATGGTGGACGAGGCCGGCTACCTCACCGGAGATCTCGAGACTGTTGCCGAAAAACTCGGCGCCAGCCGCGGCGATGTCGAACTGGTACTCGCGGTTCTGCAAACATTCGACCCACCCGGCGTGTGCGCGCGCAATCTCACCGAATGTCTTGGCATTCAGCTGAAGGAACGTGACCGTTACGATCCGGCGATGCGGGCATTGGTCGAGCATCTGGATCTTCTGGCCAAACGAGATCTCGCCGGCTTGCGCCGCTTGTGCGGTGTCAATGAAGAGGATCTCACGGACATGATTGCCGAGATCCGTACGCTCAACCCCAAACCCGGTCTGGCGTTCGGCTCGACCCTGGTGCAACCGATCGTTCCGGATGTGTTTGTGCGTGCGGCGCCCGACGGCACGTGGCTGGTGGAACTGAATTCCGACACCTTGCCGAAAGTACTTATCAATCAACGCTACTATGGACAGGTGTCGAAAACGAGCCGCAACGACAAGGAAAAGGCCTATATCGCCGACTGTCTGCAGACGGCAACCTGGTTGGTACGGGCACTCGATCAACGCGCGAAGACCATACTCAAGGTATCGAGCGAAATCGTGCGGCAGCAAGACGGCTTCTTCGCCAAAGGAGTGCAGTATTTGCGTCCGCTCAATCTCAAGACTGTCGCCGACGCCATTAGCATGCACGAGTCGACTGTCTCGCGTGTTACCGCCAACAAATATATGGCGACGAGTCGCGGCATTTTCGAATTGAAATATTTCTTCACGTCGTCGATTGCTTCTGCCGACGGTGGCGAGGCGCATTCGGCAGAAGCGGTACGTCATCGCATTCGCCAGTTGATTGAGGCCGAGAGCGTGGAGGAAGTGCTCTCTGACGATACAATCGTGGACAAGCTGCGCGACGCCGGAATCGAC
>Ga0187788_10000470_pt1 | contig 11179 bp, 11 predicted proteins | sample 1015_BV01_MP10_2_FD_133008 | JGI IMG/M metagenome (GOLD analysis project Ga0187788, IMG submission 133008) | Tropical peat soil microbial communities from peatlands in Department of Meta, Colombia - 1015_BV01_MP10_20_MG | ecosystem: Environmental > Terrestrial > Soil > Wetlands > Peat | place...
GCCTGGGGATCATGATAGACAAGGTGGATCCTCCCGGCCAGGGCAACCATCGAGAGGATATCCATCCGATTGTGGTAAAACACTTGAGAGATCTTTCGCCCGTCGCCGCTCTGGATGTAATCGAAATAAAGTGAGGGAATCCATTCGGATGGGATATCGTCCGTTCTTTCCACGCCCAGAAGTCTCGATTCAAGGGTAACCAGCCGGCAGTTTTCATAAGCCCCTTTCCAGATCTTCCTGGAAGGATAAAGGAGATCAAAATTGGGCATCTCCCTTATCTTTGAGACCATCCGCGAAAGAATAAATCTGGTTTCGAGTAAAGGGATATCGTATTGTCGCCCATTGAAGGTCACCAAGAATTGAAAAGAATCGATCAAATTCCTGAGGAGAGAGAGGGAGGCCCTTTCTTCCGAATAATCCCTCATAAAAAATTGGTGAACTGAGAATCGATCCTCCCGAAAAAATCCCAATCCCACCATAAACGCGAAAGTCCCGGTTCCTCCCGTTAGACCCGTTGTTTCAGTATCGAGAAAAAGCGCCTTTCGAAAATCCAGTTCCTTCAGCCGCTCGTCTCTGGAAAGGAGATGAGCAGGATAGGTGGGAATATGAAGAATATCCGCCAGGGCCATCTCTCCGCATCGAAGGTCTGTAGGAAAATCTTCTTTCGCCAGGAAGGTCTCTCCTTCGGGGATTGAAATAACCTCTCCCTTTACCAGTTGCTCGATAGGGACGACCGCTTTTTTCTTATAGGTCTTCTTCGGTTCGAGAAGCCGGTCCAGCCTCTGCCTCAAATCCCCGAGAACCTGAGACTTTTCCTCAGGCTGGGTGGAAGCGAGCTTAGAAACCGAAGTCAGCCTGTTTAACCGTTCTTTGAGATCCATGGCTTTAACCCAAAGTTCGGAGTAATTAGTTCGGGGTTCGGAGTCTTCAATTCAAGATGCTCATCAGTCTTTTCTCCGAACTCTGAACTCCGAACTCATAACTTTACTATCTCCTTCAGCAGTGCCAACGCGACTTCTTTTGATTTTTCGCCCATCTCTTTTGTCGGACCTACGCAGGACGGACATCCGCAGCGGCACTCGCACCTGGAGATGAGCTTCATCGTTTTCTCAAGCAGCACTCGCGTATCATCGAACAGCTGGGGGCTGAAGCCCATTCCCCCTGGATAGTTGTCATAAAGAAAAAGAGTCGGCTCGAAAACATCCATTCCCTCCAGAGGAACCTCGTCCAGAGCATTGAAAGAAGAGTAAATCCCTTTTGAATCCCTTGAAAGTCTCAAGAACCACTTTGCTCCTCGATCTCCAACACAGCGGTTAAGGTCATGGGGATCGCTCATCAAGTGTAGGGCTGCCATGGAGTGAAGGGCATAGCCGAGTCCTAACACTCCGTCAATCACCTCCAAACGGGAATAAGGAAGTTGTTCTAACAAACCCCTCCTAAAAGTGATCCAATAGGAGGTAGTATGAAACTGAAGATCCGGAAGCTCGATCTTCCCGTAACCCAAATTCTCGAGAGTATAGAATTTGATCTTCTTATATCCGACCACACGGGTCGCTATTTTTACCTCGCCATGTTCGAATACCGTGCTTTCCCCCTGCTTTCTCTCGAACCCCTCCAGGATGGAAACATCGGTATAGTCAATCGCATCGGTGTAGTAATCCCCTTCAGTCTTCCTGACGTAGGCTCTGCGGTTCGCGTAATCGAGCTTCTCCACCGTGTAGAGTTCCGATTCACAGAGGTAAACCGCCCCTTCGTAAAGCGTCGTATGGGCCCCGGTGAAATCCACCTCGGCGATCACCTCATCTTTCTTCTTCGTGGTATCGACGACCACGAAATTCTCCTCCGAGGCGGAGCGGAGGCTGACCTTTTCGGCGGGATAGGCGTCCTGCGTCCAATACCAATTCTGATCCACATGATGAAGCGTCCCTTTTTCTTCCAGGTACTTCAGCATCTCATTCAAATCTTCCCGTCCGAAGCGTTCTCCATCCCTGAAGGGAAGCTCGAAGGCCGCGCATTGAATATGGCTGAGCAGGATCAAGAGGTTATCCGGGTTGATCAATCCGTGTTCAGGGGATTGTCCGAAGAAATAGTCCGGGTTTTCGATGATGAATTGATCCAGAGGCTGGCTCCGTGCGATCAGGACCGCTAATGACTTTTCTGACCGTCTTCCCACCCGTCCTGCTTGCTGGTAAGTGCTGGCGATCGTGCCAGGATAACCTGCGATCAGGCAGACCTCAAGATCCCCGATGTCAATCCCGAGTTCCAGGGCGTTGGTGGAGACAACCGCTCTGACTTCCTTCTCCCTCAATCCTTTTTCAATCTCCCTGCGCATCTTTGGAAGATAGCCTCCGCGATACCCTCTGACTTTTCCTTTATCCTCCAGTTTCTTCTCGAAGCGATCTTTCAAGTATTTGGTCAACACCTCGACAGAAAGCCGGCTGGTAGCGAAAAGAATGGTCTGAATTCCCTGCTCGATGAAAGGTGCGGCGAGCCTCCTGGCTGCATGGATGTGGCTTCCACGAATCCCCAATTCGTTGTTAACGATGGGCGGGTTATAGAAGATGAAAACTTTTTCCGCCGAAGGAGCCCCGTTTCGATCAACCAGCGAAACGTCCCTTCCGAGAAGTTTTTCGGCTAACTCCTTGGGGTTGGCGATCGTCGCGGAGCAGCAAATGAATTGAGGTTTCGATCCGTAAAAACGGCAGATCCGGTCCAGCCGTCTGAGGACGTTGGTCATATGAGCCCCGAAGACTCCCCGGTAGGTGTGGAGCTCATCAATCACCACAAATTTCAGATTCTGGAAGAAGTTCATCCATTTCGTATGGTGAGGAAGGACACCCGTATGAAGCATGTCAGGGTTGGTGATTACGATATCTCCCCGGCTGCGAATCGCCTGCCGGGCGTCCTGGGGAGTATCTCCATCATAGGTGAACGTGGCGACTGATTTTTCGATCCGTTGGATGAAGTTCTGCAGTTCAACCATCTGATCTTGCGAAAGGGCTTTGGTCGGGAAGAGGTAAAAGGCTTTCGAGGAAGGCGCCTCCAGTCTGGTGTTCAATACCGGAAGGTTGTAGCAAAGGGTTTTTCCGGAAGCGGTTGGGCTGACGACGACGATATCCTTCCCTTCATGAATTGCCTCGATTGCGTCGACCTGATGAGAATAGAGCTGCTCGATTCCTTCTGCTTTCAAAGCCTCCCGGATGACAGGGTGGATGAAATTTGGAAAAGGGCGATATTGCCCCTCCCTCTTCTTAGAGATTCGAAGATCCGTGATACAGGGCCCGATGGCGCGGGACCGTTTCCAGGATTCGATAATCTCCTCAATCGACATAAGTCCTTTTCCTCTCAATCCTTCTTGAACCAGGTTTGGATCTTCGCTTTCCAGACCTCCACGCGCTCATGGTGCTGGGGATAACGTTCCTCAAGATGTTTCAAAAACCGCTTTACAATCTCGCTTCGAGAAGAGAGGATGGCAAGACCAATCAAAATAAATAGAACTCCCTGCAGAATGGGCAGGAATAGACCAATAATCCCCAAAAAAATGAATAACCAGCCGATGATCAGTAATCCAATTTTCTTGATTGCATCCAACGCCCAATTACTCTCCAATCAGAAGAGGGTTAAACTGCGTATCATAATCAAAGACATCCAACCCTTCCCTCTTCTTAAGAAAGTTCACTGCACCGTAGGTCAATGGTGTGGCAATGGCTTCATAGATCGATTTGGAAAGCCACTGAACCACGATGGCAACTCCGAGACCGGACCAAGGAATCGTCCCTGCAAATGCCAGGGTCATGAACACAACGGAATCCAATCCCTGGCCAACAAGGGTCGATCCGATCGTTCGCGTCCATAGCCAGCGTCCTTTTGTCGCAATTTTCATCTTGGCCAAGACAAAAGAATTGGCAAATTCTCCGACCAGGTACGCCAGAAAAGAAGCACCCAACAAGCGTGGCGTGTAGCCCAGAATCCGTTCGTAGGCTGCTTGTCCATCCCAAAAAGAGGCAGCGGGAAGGATCTGTCCCAACCAAATTGCCACCACCGTCAGCAGGTTGCAAAAAAACCCCAGCCAGATCACCCGCCTTGCCTGCCGATAGCCGTAAACCTCGGTAAGCACGTCTCCAAAAATGTAGCTGATAGGGAAGATGAGGATGGCTGCCGGCAAGATGAGTCCGAAAATATTGACGAGCTTGACCGCGGTGATATTAGAGGTAATTAAACAGGTGATGAAAATGGAAACAACCACAAGAAACCAATGGGAATATCGGCCATGGATAGAGAAACTTTGCTTCGGTACGGACATCCTTCTGTGAACCTCTCGCCTCCTCGGCCTAAAAGCCGAGGCTTCCCTAAGGTTCACCCTGCACTTCGATAAACTCAGCGCCCAGAGTCTGTCGAGGGAAGCCGCGACTTCTTCCCGCCTTAAAGGGCAGGGCTTGACGCGGCCGAACGGGTGAACTCATTTGGACAAAGATACCTATTATTATCCTGAAAATCTGAATCTTTCAATTAAAATATAATAACTGTGGACAATTGGGTTACAATGAATATAATTTTAATATTTGAATAATTTAAACAATTTATCGTCTAAAAGGTTAAGAGACAGTGAATCATGAAGAAACCGAAATGATCTCCAGATGTCAACGAGGAGATCAAGAGGCATTGAAAGAGATCTTCGATAAATATCATAAGAAGGTCTACCGGATTGCCTATGGTGTAGTGAGGCAAAGGGAGGAAGCTCTTGATGTTGTTCAGGAAGTCTTTATCAAGCTATTTCGGTCTATCCAGAATTTTAAAGGGAGGTCCCATTTCTATACTTATCTCTATCGAATGGCGATAAACACTTCGATCGACCATAAGAGGAAGGCCGGGAAACAATTTGTGTCAAGCCTCGATGAGGAAGGAAGTTTCGAACCCTCGGATGAAGCTGACAAGGGGCCGGAAAAGATCCTTCTCCAAAAGGAGTTGGAAGAAAAAGTGAGACAGGCGATGGATAAACTTCCTGATGAACAGAAGGCCGCTATTATTTTCAGAGATGTGGAAGGCCTCTCCTATCAGGAGATGGCGGAGGCTATGGGATGCTCCATTGGGACAGTGATGTCCCGACTCCATTATGGCAGGAAAAGGATGCAAGAATCGCTGAAGGACTATTTGAAGCTCCAAGGTCAAGGCCGTGGCATTCCCACCGTTTCAAAGGAGTAGGGGATGCCGAAGTTTTGGCGAGGGCGTGTAAAGAGAGGGAAGACAGATGAAAAATTCCTGTTCCTCAATATCAACAGCCTTAGAAAAATATTTTGACCAGGAGGTCACGGACGAGGAAAGATCTCTCGTGGAAGGCCACCTTCGGGATTGCCCGGCGTGCCGGGATGCCTTGAAGTCCATGGAGGAACTCAGGACATTGATGAGAGTCCCTGTTGAAGAGGCTGTCCAGAAGGAGGATTTCCCCTGGGTGTGGCAGAAAATCGAGAGGGGAATCCGTTTGCAGGAAAAGCGGACTGGGTGGCAATCCCTTCGCTCCTGGCTCGACATCACTCCCCTTCTCAGGAGAAAGGTCTGGATTCCTGCAATAGCAACATTTGTGGTCCTCCTATTTATTACGGGCCAAATTATTTTTAAACAATCTCCTTCCTATCAAGGAGCATCTGTTGTAGAATATCTTGAAAGCCCGACCTATAATGTAATGGTTTATCAGTTGGATGAGCCCAATGTAACGGTCATATGGATGTTCGAAGGCCCGGAGGAAGAACACACAACGACATGAAAAGAACAGTTTTCCTGCTCGCTGCTTTTTTCTTTTTCTCTTTCTTCTCCATTCCAACTACTTCAGCTCAGGTTCAAGTCCGGATAAGGGTCATCCTGGCTTCGAACGCCGGACAGACCATCGATCCTTCTTTAAACGATGTGCATAGGGAACTAGGGTCTCTTTTCAACTTCACTTCTTATCGCCTGTTGAGAGATGAACCCATGAATCTTGTCCCCAATCGAACGGTGACAGTCCAAGGCCGTCGTCCGGGAAGATTCATGGAGGTTACCTTGGTAGGATTGCATAGGGATAATGCCCAATTAAGGATAAGAGTCATCCGCGAAGGCGTGGATCTTCTTAATACGCAGGTCAGACTCTCCCCGGGAAGAACCGTTCTGATCGGAGGCCCAAGATACGGCGAGGGTGTTGTCATCTTTGCGGTCTCCTCTCGTTTCTAAGCTGAATCTTTCTGAACCTCTCCTATTCACACCCTTAAAGACCCAGCACCTCTTTGAATAAATTCCCTGTCCCTTCGTCCAAGAAAGTAAAAGACAAAAAAAGATCTGAAAGGAGGGATCGGTTATGTGGAAGAAATTAGCACTGGTGATTCTGGTTTTGGCCTTCATTTCTGTTTTCACCCTCCTCTCTGCAGAGGCAGGATCAAAGGATATATGGAAAGTAATCGCCCCGGGAGGACTATTCGCCGCTCTGCCTCCGCCTCCTGTGGTTATCGCTCCGGCACCGGAACGTCATTATTACGCGCCGCGACAGGAATATGTTCCGGGTCACTGGGAAATCACTCGTGAATGGGTTCCCGAAGCATGGGAAAGAGTTTGGATTCCTGGTTATCGTGATCGTTGGGGACATAGGGTGGCAGGGCACTATGAGAATTGCCAAGTACCCGGGTATTACCAGGAGAGAAAGGTTTGGGTTGAAGGATATTACAGACCCTATTAATGAAGTCATTTCTTCCAGAGCGGGGTTTTAACCCCGCCCCTTGCCTCCGGCAGAATCTAAAAAACCCACCTTCCGTTTTCTTATTCTTCTACCCTATCCTTCCCCCTTTTGATTTTTGTATTTCCCTATCCTTTATGGTTTGGTATGCTAATAGCAGAATAGGGACGGAGGATGAAGAGATGAAAGCGATGGTACTCAAAGCAATTTCTCCGATAGAAAAGGAACCGTTGAAGATGGAAGATTTACCCGATCCGATTCCCGGGCCTAAACACATTTTGGTAAGAATTTCGGCTTGTGGAATCTGCCATACGGAGCTGGATGAAATTGAAGGAAGATTGTCACCAAGACTCCCAATGGTCCTGGGACATCAGATTGTTGGAAGAGTGGAAGGATCGGGTTCAGGGGCAACAAAATTTGTTTTAGGGAATCGGGTGGGAATTGCGTGGATCAATTCAGCTTGTGGAAAATGCCATTTCTGCAAAGAAGGACGCGAAAATCTATGTCCGGAGTTCCGGGGTACCGGGTGTGATGCCCACGGGGGTTATGCGCAATACACGGTCGTCTCAGAAGACTTCGCCTATTTAATCCCTCAGAGGTTTTCCGATGCCGAGGCGACTCCGCTTTTGTGCGCTGGCGCTATTGGATACCGGGACTTAATCCTTTCCGGCATTCGAAAAGGCCAGACCCTGGGACTTTTTGGGTTTGGAGCCTCTGCTCACATTGTGATTCAAATCGCCAGACACTGGGGTTGCGAAGTTTTTGTCTTAACGAGAGGTGAGGAACATCGAGCTCTGGCAAAAAAACTGGGAGCCACCTGGACAGGGAAGCCGGAAGATGAGCCCCCCAAGAAACTTCATTGTGCGATCGATTTTACTCCGGTTGGGGAAACAGTGCCTCATGCCCTAAGAGCCTTGGAAAAAGGGGGAAGGTTGGTGTTAGCGGTCATTCGGAAAAGAAATTCAATTCCACCCCTGGACTATGCACAACTCCTTTGGGATGAAAAAGAAATCAAGAGTGTCGCCAACATTACCCGAAAGGACGCCCTGGAGTTCCTGCCACTTGCTGCTGAAATTCCGATCATCCCTGAAGTTCGAGAATTCAAATTGGAAGAGGCAAACCAAGCTCTCCTGTTGTTGAAGCAAGGGAAAATTCAAGGGGCAGGTGTGTTGAGAATGTAGGATAAATCGGAAAAAAGCAAAAAGGACCGAGGATTCTCGTTAGGACCTCAAGTCGGTTAGACGAACAATTTGTGCCTCTTGTATTGGAGGTAGACCTCGGCGATAAAATTTAAGGGCTTCTTCGCCTTTTGGAAATTCTCGTGAAGGACCCAGAATGTCTCTGATAAATCTAATTCTTTGGCTGACCGGTGTTCCGCGGCCAATTTGTAGAATTTCCGGCCTTCTTTTTCGTATTCTTCCGGACTGATCCTCATTTTTCCCCGGAATTGGGGTCTCGCATGACCCGAGAAGGGATATCGATATTCACTCTCTGCGTAATCCGGGTAGATGCCCAGGATAAAAAGACAGATGTCTGCAATCCTTTTATAAAAACCGAGCCGGTGCTCATCCTCCACCACCTCACATAAACCCATGAGGCTGAAGATGTCTGTGTCATTGAATTGAATCCTTTCCAATACGCCTGATTTCGTCTTATGCCAAACCATATAATTCTCGATTTTCGTGAAGGACGAAAGCATGTGAGCCAGGTAATCGACGAGAAAATCCTTGGTTAATAGCTCCACAACCTCTTTCGTATCAAAGACCGGGATCGTCATAGTGCTCGTTTTTTCAAGTGTATAGCTGACTCCTCTAAAATCAGTGACGACCCTTCTGAGAAGAATTTCAAAGAAAAGCCTGGGTGAAATGGTCAGGAAGATCTTAGCGTCGTTCATCAGCCTCCCGAAAACCTTCTCGTCAGCGATGAAGGTATTTCTAAGACCTTCATCCTCCCTGATGATTTCTTTGAGCTTGAGCTTGTCGATCACTTCTGGATGGACAGTCTCGATCAAGAAGTCAAGGTCCCTATCCGTAATGAAACCAGCAGATCGCTTATCCATTCTATCCTCCTCATGCTTTCCTTTTATTTATTTTAAATCCTGGGAGCGCGACCAGCAACCACTCCGAGTTCTGAGATTTCTGAAAATGAAAATTACTCATTAACCTTTCCCCGAAAAAGTGGACACATCCTTTCTGCTTGGCCACCTCCCTTATTCTCCCTGTTCGACTCAGGTCAGGAATGAGTTTGGAAGGCAGATGGATAGATTGCAAACGGGTCCTCCTGTTCCAAAAAAGTTGTTGTCACGGGCCGGCTGGCCTCTTTATCAACGTTGATTCCCTTCTTCCTTTGATAATTTAAGAGCGAGTAAAAGTTCCTATATCCAAACCTTTTGCCCACGACACTCGGAGAAAGAGAATTGTACTTGTAATATTGAAGAGCCTTGGCCAACCTGTCACTCCTCAGTGTCGCAAACTTCTTGGAAACAAGACCAGATCCCTTTAACTGAGTGAGATGCCAGCTACAGATCTTGTCGTCAATGTTGAGGAATTGTGAGAGCTGTTTCTTGGTTATCAGATTATCCTTGTCGGCAACCCGTAAAATTTTGTTACAGACCTCACATTGATGAATCCCATGGTGCCGTGCTAATAATCTGGGCCTATGGACGTCATACCCGAGTTCTTTGGCTTTTGTCATAATTTGGAAAATCCGCTGCTTGGAAATGCCATATTTCCGGGCTAGATGGGCCATCGTTTCAGAACTGGAGTTGAGTCTCCTGACGATCTTCTTATCTCTGTAGCACAGCTCCCTTAATCGTTTTCGTCCCCGACCCATCAGCGTTCACCTTTCTTAAGGATGAGAAAAGTAAGCGACTTTTCGGATAAACCTGTAATCCTCCGATTCTTCGTTATGATTGACAGCAAGTATGGTGCCAGTGGTTTAATTAATTTGTAACATATTAAAATGATTAACGTTCATCACATTATGACTTGACCGGAGGGTTTATTTAATATGTCAAAAATTGTCTCCCACGTGCCAAATTGTCAAGATACTTTTCACTCCTTTCAAATGACCATTCCTTCAAAAAAATCTAAAATATCAACCAACTATAAGAATAGTGTCATTGGCACTGATATTGCTCTTATTTCTAACCACTAAACAAAGCCAAGTCAGGAGCAACCGAGAATGACAATCGTAGAGGGAGAGAGGGTAAGAAATAAATTAACCCAGGATCTGTTTAAGATCGCCAAAGTTGAAAATGAAAAAGTGGTCATGCTGGAGGATGAGAAAGGACTCGTACGTATATGGTTTCCAAAGCAGCATCTCGGATCTTTTTTTGAGAAAGTAAAGGGGATATAACGCGCCATGAGGATTACGGAAGGAGACAGACTGAAGCATAAATTGACCGGACATCTCTATGAGCTGAAGAGCATTAAGGAGGGCACATTCGTTTTAGAGTCTGAAGAGACACCGTATCGGATGTGGTTCGGCGAAAGAGATCTGGAATTATTCTTCGAGAGGGCAAGGAAAAGAAAGAGAAGATAAAAACGTAATTCAATTTGAAGCTTCTACCCAGCGAAAGGCAGGACCGGAATGGCCCTGGCTTTCTTGTATTTCACCGGTGGGGTTCGATAATCACCTTTATGGAATCTTTTGCCTCAGTCACCAACCGAAATCCAACCCCTGTCTCCTTAAGAGGAAGCCGATGGGTAATCATTGGGCGAAGAGGAAGGCGTTGGGTTCTTATTAAATCAATGGCAGTTGCAATGTCAAAGGGGCTTCCACCGTAAGTGGGCAAAAGGGTAATTCCATCGTTCCAAAAATCAAAAAATGGGAGGGCAAAACTGAGACTCGGTTCCAAAGGAGCGAAACACAACACCGTTCCTCCCCGATCCACCGTCTCAAGTGCTTGTTGGTACGCCGAAAGGCTTCCAGCACAGACGATGACAAGGTCAACCAGACGTCCTTGATTGATCTCTCGAATCCTCGCAGGACTCACGGCTTTTGCAGGAACGACCTCATCCACCCCAAATTGCCCGGCTGCCTTCAGACGATAATCGCTGATATCCGATGCAATGATCCAACCTGCTCCGGAGGCGCGAGCCAGCGCAATATGAAGCACCCCTGAAATTCCACTTCCGATGACAAAGACACTCTGTCCGGGTCTGAGTCTTGCCAATCTCTGTCCTCGAAGGACACAGGCTAATGGCTCAATAAAAACACCGTCTTCAAAAGAGACCTCCCTCGGCAATAAAAATACACCCCGATCCACATTGATCCTCGGAACACGAAGATACTCGGCAAACCCCCCCGGGTCGAAATTAGTGCTTCGCAACGTATCGCAGAGGGTATGAAAACCGTTCAGACAGTAGTGACAGGTATTACAGGGGACGTGGTGGGAAACGAAAACCCGATCCCCTGATCTATAGCGATCCACCCCTTTGCCCACTTCAACAATCTCACCTGTAATCTCATGGCCGAGAA
>Ga0187788_10000471_pt1 | contig 11166 bp, 8 predicted proteins | sample 1015_BV01_MP10_2_FD_133008 | JGI IMG/M metagenome (GOLD analysis project Ga0187788, IMG submission 133008) | Tropical peat soil microbial communities from peatlands in Department of Meta, Colombia - 1015_BV01_MP10_20_MG | ecosystem: Environmental > Terrestrial > Soil > Wetlands > Peat | place...
CAGCGAGCCCAGGACCCGCGACGGCGCGAGCCCGCACATCTCGGTGAACGTGGAGACGCCGATCCCCAGCTGCACCGGGTCCTTCCGCTCCCGGCGCTCGGCCTGCTCCCGCCGCAGGGCGTCGTAGTCGAATTGCTGCCGGGCCTTGGCCGTGGCCGCCTCGTAGTTGCCCGAGTCGTAGACGAGCCCGCACACCGTGGTGAACGGGAACTCCTCGTGCTTGATCCAGTTCTTCTCCCGGACGGCGAGCGGGTCCATCCCCAGCTCGTTCGCCAGAGTGTCCATCATGCGCTCGATCGCGTAGGTGGCCTCCGGCCGGCCGGCGCCCCGGTAGGCGTCGGTGAACGTCTTGTTCGTGAACACGTTGGTGAGCTCGAACCGGTAGGCCGGGAACTTGTAGATGGCGTTGTACATGAACGCGCCGAGGATCGGGACGCCCGGGCCGAACGGACCCAGGTAGGCGCCCATGTCGGCGAGCAGCTCGACCTTGAGCCCGGTGACCGTGCCGTCCTTCTTCGCCGCCAGGGTGATCGTCTGGATCTGGTCCCGCCCGTGGTGGCCGGAGACCATCGTCTCGCTGCGGGACTCGGTGTACTTGGCCGGCCTGCCCAGGCGCCGGGCGACCAGCGTGGTGAGGATCTCCTCCGGCGAGACGTGGATCTTCCCACCGAACCCGCCGCCCACGTCCGGGGCGATCACCCGAACCTTGGACTCCGACAGCCCCAGGGTCAGCGACAGCAGGATCCGGCACAGGTGCGGGATCTGGGTCGACGACCAGATCGTCAGCTGCTCACCGGTCGGGTCGACCATGACCGAGCGGGGTTCCATGAAGGCCGGGATCAGCCGCTGCTGGCGGAACGTGCGCCGGATCAGGATGCCGTCCTCGGTCGTATCGGCCGCCCGGATGGCGGCCTCGGTGTCACCGCCGGTGCCCGCCTCGCCGGAGTCGAAGACCCAGTACGCGTTCCGGTTGGTGCCCAGGTCCGGGTGGACCAGCGCGGCGCCCTCCTTCAGCGCCTCCACCATGTCCAGGACCACGGGCAGGTCGTCGTAGTCCACCTCGACCAGGGCCGCGGCATCTCGGGCCTCGGCGACGGTGCGGGCGGCGACCACGGCGACGATCTCACCGCCGAAGTTGACCTCGTCCACCGCGATCGACACCCGGGTCGGTGCCTTCATGTCCGGGGTGACCTGCCAGCCGCAGGGCAGCCCGCCCTGCTCGGCTCCCAGGTCCTGCCCGGTCCAGACACCGACCACGCCGGGGGCGGCCTTGGCGGCGTCGGTCGAGATCGAGGTGATCCTCGCGTGCGCGACCGGGCTGCGCACCATGGCCAGGTGCACCATGCCCGGCAGCGACAGGTTGTCGGTCCATCGGGTGCGTCCGGTGATCAGCCGCCGGTCCTCCTTGCGCCGCCGCGCCCTACCCAGTTCGGCCGTGACCTGGTCCTCGACCGCGGTCATCGCACACCTCCAGCAGCCGCCGCCTCACCGGTGCCGGCCTTCGCCGCCGCCAGCACGGCACGCACGATGTTCTGGTACCCGGTGCACCGGCAGAGGTTGCCCTCCAGGCCCTCGCGGACCTGCTCCTCCGTCGGGTCGGGGTTGTCCCTGAGCAGGTCGACGGCCTGCATGATCATGCCTGGGGTGCAGAAGCCGCACTGCAGCGCGTGCTGGTCGTGGAAGGCCTGCTGCACCGGGTGGAGGGTGTCTCCGTCGGCCAGGCCCTCGATCGTGGTCACGGAGCCTCCGTCGGCCTGGACGGCGAGCACCGAGCAGGACTTCACGCTCTGCCCGTCGAGGAGCACGGTGCAGCTGCCGCAGTTGCTCGTGTCGCACCCGACGACCGTGCCGGTCTTGCCCAGCACCTCTCGCAGGTAATGGACCAGGAGCGTCCGCGGCTCGACGTCATCGGTGTAACTGACTCCGTCGACAGTGACGGAGATGCGAGTGGGTCCAGGCATCCGACCTCCTTGGCGCAGACCGTCCGGCCCAGGGGCGCGACCCCCGGAGCCGGCACGTGGACACTCCCGCGTGCATCACACCCCGTGCGGGGTGGCGGGCACAAGTGGTTCCGCGACATCGGGGAAAGATCGGTATCGGGACTGCTCCGCCCTGGTCAGCGGCCCACCCGCGGTGATCACGCCGCGCCGGTCGGGAAGCGCCGGGCGCCGCCCGCGGCACCGCGCCGGACCAGGTCAGAGCCGCCGCTGCTCCTCGGGGAGGGGCTCCGGCGGGTGCGGGACCCGCAGCCGGCCGTCGTCGCCGGGGCACCAGGCGCGCAGCGCGGCCAGGGCGTCGTCCACGAGTTCGGCGAGCAGCCGGCGACCCTCGCCGGGGCAGGCCCCGCCGGCCCCCGCGGGGTGCAGGTGGGCGGCTCCGGCGGGCCGCAACCCGGCGGGGCCGCCGGCCGACACCCGCACCGTCCACGGAGCCAGCGCCAGCATCAGCGAGGTCTCGACGTGCCCCGCCCGGGCGTCCGCGCCGGGGAGCGAGCAGGGCAGCCAGGCCGCGTCCCGGCCCTCACCGCGCAACCGGAGCACGGCCTCGGCGAGCGCCGGCACGTTCCCGCTGTCCCCGTTGATCACCAGCAGCCGCCCGGCCCACGACGCGGTGGACCGGCCGACCTCGACCAGGACGGCGACCAGCGCCTCCGAGCCGATCGACACCGTGCCCGGCTCTCCGCCGGGATCGCCGGCGGCCCCGTGGCGCACCGCCGGCGCGACCAGGACGGGCGGCGGGGTGCGGGCCAGTTCGGCCACCCGGTCGGCCACGGCCTCCGCGAGCGCGGCGTCCGTGCCCATCGGCAGGTGCGGGCCGTGCGGCCGGCAGGACCCCAGCGGCAGCAGCAGCGTGGGCCGGCCCCCGATGACCGGCGATGGCATCTCACCGAGCCGCAACTGCATACCCCCCATCCTCGTCGAGTCCGGCGGTGTGTAGGCGATCCGCATCCAGGATGCCGGACGTGTCATGCCACGTGTCACTCCGGAGCGGCCGATCCCGGCCGGGCGGGCGCCGGCGCCCGGGACGAAACCCGGGTGACAGCGGGGTGCGGCCCGCCGAACAGTGACCGAGATGCGCCGGGCTCAGCGCGGGACGCCGTGGTGGATCGGGCCCTCCCGGTCGGACAGCCGGTTCCCGTCCCCGCCCCAGCGCAGGGCGACGATCTCGGCGGCGATGCTGACCGCCGTCTCCTCCGGCGTCCGGGCGCCGAGGTCCAGGCCGATCGGGGAGGACAGCCGGGCCATCTCGGCGTCGGTCAGGCCCGCCTCGCGCAGCCGGCGCAGCCGGTCGTCGTGGGTGCGCCGCGAGCCCATCGCCCCGACGTAGGCCACCTCGGGCAGCCGCAGCGCCACCTCGAGCAGCGGGACGTCGAACTTGGGGTCATGGGTCAGCACGGCCAGCACCGTGCGCCCGTCGATCCGCCCGGCCTCCGCCTCCGCCGCGAGGTAGCGGTGCGGCCAGTCCACGACCACCTCGTCCGCGTCCGGGAACCGGGACCGGGTGGCGAACACCGGCCGGGCGTCGCAGACGGTGACCTGGTAGCCGAGGAACACCCCGACCCGGGCCACCGCGGCCGCGAAGTCGATCGCGCCGAAGACCAGCATCCGCGGCTTGGGTGCGAACGAGGAGACGAACACCCGCATCCCCTCGCCGCGGCGCTCGCCGTCCGGACCGTAGGTCAGGGTCTCCGAACGCCCGGCCGCGAGCAGCCCGCGGGCGTCGTCCGTCACGGCCGCGTCCACCCGGTCGGAGCCCAGGGAGCCGACGGTCGCGGCGGCGGGCGCCGCCTGCGGGTTGGCGCCGTTGCCGGCCGCCGCCGGTTCGGGCCGGACCACGAGCCGGCGCCCGAGCCGGGCCGGATCCGGGTGCTCGATCACCGTGCACACCGCGACCGGCCGCCCGGCCCCGATGTCGGCGTCGACGTCGCCCAGTTCCGGGAACCCGGCCGGGTCCACCCGCTCGACGAAGACGTCGAGGATGCCGCCGCAGGTCAACCCGACGGCGAAGGCGTCGTCGTCGCTGATCCCGTAGCGCTGCAGCACCGGGGTCCCGGACTCGACCACCTCCTGGGCGAGCTCGTAGACCGCGCCCTCCACGCAGCCGCCCGAGACGCTGCCGACGGCCTCGCCGTCCGGCCCGACCAGCATCGACGCGCCGGCCGGCCGCGGGGCCGAGCGCCAGGTGGCGACCACGGTGGCCACCCCCACCGGGCGCCCCTGCCGCCACCAGCCGAGCAGCGCGGGTAGCACGTCACGCATCGCGGGCTCCCTTCACACCGATCGCGCGGTCAGGCACTGCCGACCACCTCGACGAGTTCGGCGAACGTGGCGAGAGAGTGTCCGGCCAGCAGATCGTCGCAGTACGGCAGGGCCGCGGCGATGCCGCCCTGCACCGGCCGGTACCCGGCCTTGCCGCGGTGCGGGTTGACCCACACCACCCGGTGCGCCAGCCGGTGCAGCCGGGCCATCTGGGCGGCCAGCACGGCCGGGTCGCCGCGCTCCCAGCCGTCCGAGAAGATCACGACGACCGCCCCGCGGGCCACCCCGCGCTGCCCCCAGCGGTCCAGGAACGCGCCCAGCACGTCACCCAGCCGGGTGCCGCCGGACCAGTCGGGCACCTGCTCCCCGGCCGCCTTCAGCGCGTCGTCCGGATCCCGCGCCCGCAGCGCGCGGGTGATCCGGGTCAGTCGGGTCCCGACGGTGAACACCTCGGTGCCCAGCGGCGCGCTGCGCACCCAGACGTGCGCCAGCCGGAGCAGGGCGTCGGCGTAGGAGGACATCGACCCGGAGACGTCGATCAGCAGGACGACGCGACGCGGCCGGCGGCCCGGGCGCCGGTAGCGCAGCCGGCCGGGCTCGCCGCCGCGGCGCAGCTCCTCCCGCAGGGTCGCCCGGGCGTCGAGGCTGCCGCGCCGGGCCGGGCGGCGCCGGGCCGAGCGGCGCAGCGGGGGGCGGGGCCGGATCAGCGCGAACAGCTGGGCCAGCGCGGCACGCTCCGCGGGCGTCAGGTCGGCCACGTCGCGGTGGCGCAGCACGTCGGCGTCGCTGGCGCGCACGCGGACCACGTCCGGCTGCACCGGGCCGCCCTCGGTCGAGCCGCCGGGCGCCTCGACCATCCCCGGCGTGGCCCGGTTCGGCGGGTTGGCCCGGGAGCGCACCAGCCGCGGCACCTCGCCCCGGAACCAGGCCTCGAACACCTTGTCGTACAACGGGAAGTGGTCGGGTTCGGCGCACAGCGTCGCCCGCCCGGCCCAGTAGACCCCCGCCTGGTGGTCGGCGCCGACCTCGGCGACGGCGCGCAGGAAGCTCTGTGTCCGGTCCTGGGTGACCGGCACGCCGGCCGACCGCAGGGCCCGGGCGAACCCGGTCAGCGTGACCTCCAGGCCGCCCGTGGCGCCCGGGGTCGCGGTGGACAGATTCGCTTGCACGTTCACACACTCGCACGCGCGGGCAGCGCCCGCGACGCCCGGCCCTACCCGGCGAGCAGCCGGTCCAGCGAGTCGCGCACCCGGTCGGCGTCCTCGCGGTACTTGCAGACCGCGCCGAGGGTGTTCGCCGCGGTCTCGACGTCCAGTTCCCGGCGGCCGAGCTCCATCAGCGCGCGGGCCCAGTCCAGGCTCTCGGCCACCCCGGGCGGCTTGAGCAGCGGGGCCTCCAGCGCTCCCCGGCCGTTGCCGCCCTCGCGCATCCGCATCACCACCGAGGCGACCTGCTCGGCCAGCCGTTGCGGCACCTGCGGCAGCCGGGTGCGCAGGATCTCGATCTCCCGGGCCAGGCCGGGGTGCTCCACCCAGTGGTAGAGGCAGCGCCGCTTCAACGCGTCGTGCACCTCGCGGGTGCGGTTGGAGGTGAGCACGACCATCGGCGGGTTCGCCGCCCGGATCGTGCCCAGCTCCGGGATCGTCACCGCGTGGGTGGAGAGCACCTCCAGCAGGAAGGCCTCGAACTCGTCGTCGGCCCGGTCCACCTCGTCGACCAGGAGCACCGCGTTGTCGCTGCGCAGCGCCTGCAGCACCGGGCGGGCGAGCAGGAAGCGCTCGTCGAACAGGGACTGCTCCACGGCCGCGACGTCGACCTGCTCGTCCGGGCGGCGGGTGGCCTCGACCGCGCGCAGGTGCAGCACCTGGCGCGGGAAGTCCCAGTCGTAGAGGGCCTGGCTGGCGTCGATCCCCTCGTAGCACTGCAGCCGCACCAGCTCCGCGCCGAGCGCCTCGGCCAGCGCCTCGGCCAGCGCGGTCTTCCCGGTGCCCGGCTCCCCTTCCAGGAACAGCGGCCGGCGCATCGCCAGGGCCAGCCAGGCGACCGTGGCCAGCCCGTCGTCGGCGAGGTACCCGGTGGCCCGAAGGGCCGCCGCCAGCGCCTCGGGGGACGCCGGGCGGGCCGCGCCGTCCGCACCGGACCGGGCCCCGCCCGGGCTCTCGCCGTCCGTCATGCGCTCAGCATGACTCATCACCGGCCGGGCCGCCGCCTGCGGGTTGCGGAGGACCGGGGATCCGCCTCGGCCGCCAAGCACCCCGATCACCGGCTTAGGCTGCCAGGGTGAGCGACGTCCGTCTGGTGGCCGGCGGGACCGAGCTGACCCTCTCCGCGTGTTCCGGAGGGCGGATGGCCGGCCTGCGGGTCGGTGATCTCGAGGTGCTGGGCAGCGGCGGCACCGGGATCTACCACTGGGGATGCTTCCCGATGGCCCCCTTCGCCGGCCGGATCCGGCGCGGCCGGCTGTCCTGGGCCGGGCGCACGTACCAGCTGCCGATCACCTTCGGCGCCCACGCCATCCACGGGGTGGCCATCGACCGGGCCTGGAGCGTGGACCACCTGACCGCGACCACGGCCCGGCTGAGCTGCCCCTTCGACTCGCGCTGGCCGTGGGCCGGGCACGCGGTGTCCGAGCTTCGGCTGGCCGAGGACGGGGTGGACGCCGTGCTGGAGGTGCACGCGGACGCCGACCCGATGCCGGCGTGGACCGGCTGGCACCCGTGCTTCCGCCGGCAGCTCGCCCGCGGCGAGCCGGCGCGGCTGGACTTCACGGTGGAGGGGATGCTGCAGCGTGACGACGAGGGGATGCCGACCGGCGAGGTGATCCCCCGGTCGGGCGGCCCGTGGGACGACTGCTTCACCGGCGCGGCCTGGCCGGCCACTGTGACCTGGGACGGCGCGCTGCAACTGTGTATCACGTCGGATGCCGGCTACGTCGTGGTCTACACCGACGAGGCGAGCATGGTCTGCGTCGAGCCGCAGACCGGGCCGCCGGACGCCGTGGCGCTGGGTCGGCACGCGGTCGTCGAGCCCGGCCACCCGCTGGTCACGCGGATGTCCTGGGGGTGGTCACCGGCCTGACCGCCACCCCTGCCTTATGCCCACGGCGTGACACCGTGGGCATAGGTGGACCACGGTGTCACGCCGTGGGCCAAGGGGATGCGCATGACGCCGCACAGTCCCCGGTCCCCCTACGCGCACCGTGTCACACCGTGCGCGTAGGCAGCGCGGTGTCACACCGTGCGCAGGGCGGTTAGGGTCGATGGGCGGCGCCGGTGCCGGCCGGCGGCGCCGGTCCCACCCGGTGTGACGTGATCTCGAGCAGACCCTGGAGGGCGCGATGAGCGCGCAGCCAACCCCCGCCGACAAGTTCAGCTTCGGGCTGTGGACCGTGGGGTGGCAGGCCCGCGACCCGTTCGGTGATCCCACCCGCGCGCCGCTGGACCCGGTGGAGGCCGTGCACCGGCTCGCCGAGCTCGGCGCCTGGGGGGTGAGCTTCCACGACGACGACCTGGTCCACTTCAGCCTCGACGACTCCGCCCGCGCCGCGGGCATCGAGAAGTTCCGGGCCGCCCTGGCGGAGAGCGGTCTGGTCGTGCCGATGATGACCACGAACCTGTTCACCCATCCGGTGTTCAAGGACGGCGCGTTCACCAGCAACGAGCGCGCCATCCGGCGGTTCGCGCTGCGCAAGGTGATCCGCAACCTCGACCTGGCCGCCGAGCTGGGCGCCTCGACGTACGTGTTCTGGGGTGGGCGGGAAGGCGCCGAGACCGACGCCGCCAAGGACGTCCGCACCGCCCTCGACCGCTACCGGGAGGGCCTGGACACCCTGGCGCAGTACGTCGTCGACCGGGGCTACAGCATCCGGTTCGCGATCGAGCCCAAGCCGAACGAGCCGCGCGGGGACATCCTGCTGCCCACGATCGGGCACGCGCTGGCGTTCCTGTCCACGCTGGAGCACGCGGACATGGTGGGGCTCAACCCCGAGGTGGGCCACGAGCAGATGGCCGGGCTGAACTTCGTCCACGGCATCGCCCAGGCGCTGTGGCAGGGGAAGCTGTTCCACATCGACCTCAACGGCCAGCACGGCCCGAAGTACGACCAGGACCTGGTCTTCGGCCACGGCGACCTGCTCAGCGCCTTCTTCCTGGTCGACCTGCTGGAGAACGGCCCGGGCGGGCGGGCCAGCTACGACGGGCCCCGGCACTTCGACTACAAGCCGCCGCGCACCGAGGACATCACCGGCGTGTGGGCCTCGGCGGCCGCGAACATGCGGACCTACCTGCTGCTGCGCGAGCGGGCCGCCGCCTTCCGCGCCGACCCCGAGGTGCAGGCGGCGATGGCCGAGGCCCGGGTCGGTGAGCTGGCACTGCCCACCCTGGCCGACGGCGAGAGCTACGCCGACCTGCTCGCCGACCGGAGCGCCTTCGAGGACTTCGACCCCGACGCGGTCGGGGCGCGGGGATGGGGCTACGCGCGCCTCGACCAGCTCGCGGTGGAGCACGTGATGGGGGCGCGCTGAGCGTGGCACTGGTCGCCGGGGTCGACTCCTCGACCCAGTCGTGCAAGGTGGTGATCCGCGACGCGGACACCGGGGCGCTGGTCCGCGAGGGCCGGGCCGATCACCCGGAGGGCACCGAGGTGCATCCGGACCACTGGTGGGTCGCGCTCCGCGAGGCGATCGCCGCGGCGGGCGGCCTGGACGACGTGGCCGCCGTGGCGGTCGCCGCGCAGCAGCACGGCATGGTGGCGCTGGACGAGCGGGGCGAGGTGATCCGCCCGGCGCTGCTGTGGAACGACACCCGGTCGGCGGGCGCCGCGGACCGGCTGGTGGCCGGGCACGGCGGCCCGCAGGCCTGGGCCGACGGCGTCGGCTCCGTGCCGGTGGCCTCGTTCACCGTGTCCAAGTTGGCCTGGCTGGCCGAGCACGAACCGCGGTCCGCGGACCGCCTCGCCGCGGTGTGCCTGCCGCACGACTGGCTGACCTGGAAGCTCTCGGGCGCAGCCGGCCTGGACACGCTGGTCACCGACCGCGGCGACGCCTCCGGGACCGGGTACTTCTCCCCCGCGACCGGGCGGTACCGGCGCGACCTGCTGCAGGCCGCGGTCGGCCACGACGCCGTGCTGCCGCGGGTGCTCGGCCCGGTCGAGCCGGCCGGGATGTCGCGGGTCCCGAGGATCTCGGTGGGCGCCGTCCTCGGCCCCGGCACCGGGGACAACATGGCGGCCGCGCTGGGGGTGGGCGCCGAACCGGGGGACGTCGTGGTCTCGGTCGGCACCTCGGGCACGGTGTTCGCGGTCGCCGAGGTCCCGGCCGCCGACCCGTCGGGGATCGTCGCCGGCTTCGCCGACGCCACCGGCCGCTACCTGCCCCTGGTGTGCACGCTCAACGCCGCCCGCGTGCTCGACGCCACCGCGCGGATCCTCGGCGTGGACCACGCCGAGCTGTCGGCGCTCGCCCTGGACGCCCCCGCGGGGGCGGGCGGGCTGGCCCTCGTGCCGTACTTCGAGGGGGAGCGGACGCCGAACCGGCCGGACTCCACCGGGGCGCTGCACGGGCTCCGGCTGGAGACGGCGAACCGGGGGCACCTGGCCCGGGCCGCGATCGAAGGGCTGCTGTGCGGTCTGGCCGACGGCCTGGACGCCCTGGTCGAGCAGGGCGCCCGGGCGGAGCGGGTGCTGCTGGTCGGCGGGGGCGCGCGGTCGGAGGGGCTGCGCCGGATCGCCCCGGCGGTTCTCGGCCGGCCGGTCGTCGTCCCGCCCCCGGGTGAGTACGTGGCGGACGGCGCGGCGCGGCAGGCGGCGTGGGTGCTCAGCCGCGCGCCGGAGCCGCCGCGCTGGAAGCCGGGGGGGACCCAGGAGTTCCAGGCCGACCCGACCCCCGCCGTCCGCCGGCGCTACGCCGCCGCCCGCGACCTGACCCTCCCGATCCCCGACGCCGACCCCGCGGGCGCCACCTGATCCGGGCGCCACCTACGTGCCCGCTGGCAACGGGGTTTACTCCACCGCGAGCGGGGGCACCCCCAGCTGAGGGCCGGTTTGCTCACCGAGCGCCGCCCGACACGCCGTTCAACGGTCTGCCAGGCGGGTTTCAGTGAGCAATGCGGCGTCTGGTGAGCAAAGCGGCTCCGGGTTCGGGGGCCTGCGGTGCGCGGGAGCACCGGGCGTGGTCGCGAGATCACGGCGAGATCACTCCGGGGGCGGGGCTGTCGCTTCCCGGTTAACCTGTCCCGGTGAGTCACGTCGTCCTGGGCATGCCCGGCATCCGGCGTGGCGCGCCCGCGGACGATCTCGCCGGGCGACCCGACGATCATCGACTGCTCGACACCTTCGGCCGGGTGGCCACTGATCTGAGAGTCAGCCTCACCGACCGGTGCAACCTGCGCTGCTCGTACTGCATGCCGGCCGAGGGCCTGGACTGGATCGAGGACTCCCGGCTGCTCAGCGACGACGAGGTGATCCGGCTGATCGCTATCGCGGTCGAGCGGCTCGGCGTGGACGAGATCCGGTTCACCGGCGGCGAACCGCTGCTGCGCCGCGGCCTGGAACGGATCGTCGCGGCCACCGCGGCGCTGCGCACCGACGCCGGCCGGCCCCCGCAGACCGCGCTGACCACCAACGGCCTGGGGCTGGACCGCCGCGCGCCCCGGCTCGCGGAGGCGGGCCTGGACCGGGTCAACGTGTCCCTGGACACCCTGGACCGGGCCCGGTTCGCGCGGATCACGCACCGCGACCGCCTGGACGACGTGCTGGCCGGGCTGCGCGGTGCCACCGAGGCCGGCCTGGGCCCGATCAAGATCAACGCTGTGCTGATCCGCGGGGTGAACGACGACGAGGCGGCGCCGCTGCTGGACTGGGCCCTGCGGCACGGCTACCAGCTGCGGTTCATCGAGCAGATGCCGCTGGA
>Ga0187788_10000472_pt1 | contig 11163 bp, 11 predicted proteins | sample 1015_BV01_MP10_2_FD_133008 | JGI IMG/M metagenome (GOLD analysis project Ga0187788, IMG submission 133008) | Tropical peat soil microbial communities from peatlands in Department of Meta, Colombia - 1015_BV01_MP10_20_MG | ecosystem: Environmental > Terrestrial > Soil > Wetlands > Peat | place...
CCCTGCTGGCGGGGATTCTCCACGCGCTCGGCCAGCATGATGGCGCCGGCACAGGTGCCAAACGCCGGCCTGGTCTGAACGAAGCGCTGCAGCTTTTGGAACCCGGCTTCCCCCAGGAGCTTGAGAATGGCCGTGGACTCACCGCCGGGGATGACCAAGCCATCGATTTCGTCCAACTGCTCGGGCTTGCGCACCTCGAGGACTTCGGCTCCCAGTTGCTCGAGGCGACGGCGATGAGCGGCAAAATCGCCCTGCAGGGCCAGCACCCCGATCTTCATGATCGCCGCCCAGAAAGCATGCCTACCAGCCCCGCGTCTGCAACAACTGTCCCTCCGCCAGCGCGGAGACGGCCTGACCCTTCATGGAAGAAGGCACATCCTGGCTGACTTCCAGGAGCATCTTGGGATCGTTGAAGTGAGTGGTGGCCTGCACGATGGCGCGGGCGCGCTTGAAGGCATCGTCGGGATCGGCAAACTCGGTGGAATTCTTCATGAAGATGCCGGAGCCCACGAAGATGGCTTCCGCGCCGAGTTGCATCATGAGGGCCGCGTCGGCGGGAGTGGCAATGCCGCCGGCGGAGAAATTCGGCACCGGCAGCGTTCCGCTGCGGGCCACCATGCGCACCAGTTCATGGGGGGCCTGGTGGTTCTTGGCGGCAGTGTAAAGCTCGTCATCACCAAGGACAGTCAGCTGGCGCATCTCACCGACGATCTGGCGCATGTGCTTGACGGCATGGACCACGTCGCCGGTGCCGGCTTCGCCCTTGGTGCGGATCAAGGCCGCGCCCTCGGCAATGCGGCGCAGGGCTTCTCCCAGATTGCGTGCGCCACAGACGAAGGGGACGGTGAAAGCGTGCTTGTCCACGTGATGGGCTTCGTCGGCCGGGGTCAGGACTTCGGATTCGTCGATGTAGTCCACTCCCATTTCCTGCAGGATCTGGGCCTCGGCAAAGTGGCCGATGCGGCACTTGGCCATCACCGGAATGGAGACCGCTTCCATGATTTCCTTGATCTTCTTGGGCGCCGCCATGCGGGCCACGCCGCCCTCGGCGCGGATCTGGGCGGGCACGCGCTCCAGCGCCATGACCGCTACTGCGCCGGCGCGCTCGGCGATCTCCGCCTGCTGGGCGGTGGTGACGTCCATGATGACCCCACCCTTGAGCATCTCCGCCAGACCTACCTTCAGGCGAAGGCCGCTGCTTCCGTTGTTGGTTGACATATGACGTACTCCCAGGACTTAGATAGCCCTCGGCGCAGCGGGGCTGCAGGAATACCGCGCGCGCCAGAATGAGCGGGACGTAATTATTGTAACAATAGCACTCAGCAGTTGGCACTCAGTAGTCAGCAAGTGAGCGGCTAGAGCAGCGGGACTTCCAAACGGGGCGGCGGTGGCAAAGAGCAGGTCCTTTCACCTCGGGGCTCGCCGTTCGGCTCGGCTCTTGCTCAGGGCGAAGGGGTGGGTTTGCCGGTCGCCTTGGCGAGATACTTGGCGAACATACGCTCGGGGTCGATGGCGATGAACCTCCCCCGGCTGCTGGCCAGGACCTCTCCGTTGCCGTCGCGGATCTCGGCCAGGTTGTAATGCTCGCGGCCGGATACCTTCTCTTCCCACGATTCGACCGTCAGCCATTTGCCGAGGGGGACCGGCTTCAGGTAGTTGACCGACATCTCGGAGGTCAGCGCGATGACGTGACGCAGCTTGTTCACCTTGCCCATGGCCTCGTCAAGAATGGTGGCGACGATGCCACCGTGGGCGTGCTTGGGAGGCCCCCAGTAGCGGTGCGCGAGGCGGAACTTTGAGCGGCAGCGCTGGGCCTTCTCATCCAGCACAAACTTCAGTTGCAGGCCGTCAGGGTTGTCCTTGCCGCAGCCGAAGCAGTAGTTGCGCGGCAGGCTGTGACGAGGAGTGCCGTGCCCATGAACCGTCTTGCTCTTGGCCATGGCGTCCCTATTTCGGCTTCAGAGCCACCAACTCGGCGACCGCCTTCTCCTGAATCGTTTCCCGGTAGTAGAGGGTGCGCAGGTTGGGGAAGGCGTGCAGCAGCTCGTTCTGCTTCAGCAAATGCATGGGATTGCGCGGGCCGGTGGGATAGTTCAGCTGCTCTCCGGTGTAACTGGAGTAGATCAGCAGGCCTCCGGGTTTGAGCGCCGCCTCGAGGGCGGCGAACAGGTCGCGCTGCAGGTAGTAGAAGACCAGCAGGAGGTCATAGCGCTTGCGGTCGGGGCTCCAGGTATTCAGGTCGCGAACCAGGAAGTCGATATTCACGCCGCGCTCTTCGGCCTTCTTCTGCGCGCGCTCAAAGGCAACCTCGGAGATATCCACTACCGAGACCTTCCAGCGCAGCTCGGCCAGCCAGATGGCGTGGCGGCCCATGCCGCCGGCGATATCCAGCGCGCAGCCCGCCTTGGGATGCAGGGGGTGCACGAACTGCTCGTAGGCCTCCAGCAGAAAGGGGTCGGGCTCAAACGACATGTGGGGATGCTGGGAGTAGCGGCGATTCCAGGCTTCACGTTCGTTGGAATCAAATTCCCAACAGCGGTCCTGGGAGGGAACGTCAGGAGTTGAATCCTTTGTGGGTTCCATTCAATCCCTTAACTACGCCTTTCAGCGCGTGAGCGCAACTGAACACTGCTCAAGGACTGGTGCGCTGTGGACGTTGCGATATCTTTAGAGGATGTATGTTAAACCGTTAACAGCGGTTTGCCTACGGCAAGGCTACATCATGAACTCCGCCAAACAGGAGGCAGGATGCCGGAGTTAAATACTGGCAGTTACCACGCGAATAATTTCTTGCGTGCTTTCCGCCGTTGGTTCGTCCCTTATGTGCAGTCGCGCATGATGCCCGACAAGTTCCGTCCGTTGCTTTCCTATCTGTTCACCGAGTGGAAGTGCAACGTGGACTGCCACTACTGCTGGGCGTTCAACAACAAGGTCAAAGGTATGACCGAGGAGACGGCGATCCGCTCCATCGACTGGCTGAAGTCGGTGGGTTGCCGGGTGATCGCCATCATGGGCGGCGAGCCCCTGCTGCGCCGCGACATGATTCTGAAGGTGGTGGATTACGGCACCAAGAACGGCTTTTTCGTCTATCTGCCCACCAACGGAATCCTGATGAACGAGGATTTCATCGACAAGGTGGGCGAGCGCGGGGTAGCCGCGATCAACCTGGCCGTGGACTGCGTGGAAGAAAAGCCTGGTCTTCCCAAGAACTTCCGCCGCATCGAGAAGCAGTTCAAGTACCTGGTGCAGCAGCAGCGCAAGTACGGCTACATGATCGTGTTCAACACCAACATCTGCCGCAACAACATGGATGACGTGCGCCTGCTCACCGAGATTGCCCACGACAACGGCATCTCCAGCGACGTGCACATCAACGAGCCCCCCTACATCGAGCAGCCGCACTTTCAGCACCTGAACGACAACGTCACCTACATCCTCCCCCAGGACTGGCCGAAGGTGGATGAACTGCTGGAATGGCTGATCGAAAAGAACGCGCAGGGCTACATCATGGTGAACTCCAAGGATCACCTGCGCAAGATGAAGGACTTCATGCGGGGCGTCACCTATCCCTGGAATTGCCGGGCCGGGCACAATTCCTGCGTGATCCGCACCGACGGCTCGCTCGCCCCCTGCTTCCCCATGTACTCGGCGCACACCGACTGGGGAAAGATCGGGGAGCCCCGGTTCGACCTGCAGCAATTGGACGAGATGAAGAAGGTGTGCAACTCGCATTGCCTCTCCACCTGCCAATATGTGCTGGGGTACTACTACAACAACTCCAACGTGGTGCGCTGGATCCTGAAACAGGGATTACACGGCTGGAGCGGAAATCAGCGTCCACAACTGGCCGAAGCCTGATTCATCCGCGGTCGGGCGGATTGGAATGAGGAAAGGGGCGCGAGCAGTTCTGCTCGCGCCCAAACACTTTCAGAGGGAGTCCAGGAACGTCAGCAACTGGTTCTTCTGCCGGGACGAAAGTCCGCGGTAGTTATTGACCACACCCGCGGCCTCGCCGCCGTGGCGCAGGATGGCATCGTTGCGGGTCAACGACAGGCCGTCGTGCATCAGGCGGTCGTGGGTGCGGAGTCCCCATAGCGGCGCAGTGCGGAACTTGTTGGCCGTGTCGGGCGGCCCGTTCTGCACGATGCCGTCGCCCGTGCCCACCTCGTGCAACAGGAAATCGCTGAAGGGATGGATCATCTTGCTACCCAGCGCGGCGGGAACGGTGAAGGTTCCGCCGTTGATGACCGTGCCTGCAGGGGAGGTCATCAGGGTGCGGACGTGGCAGAAGCCGCATCCGATCTGATCAAACAGGTCCGAACCCGCCTGCGCGTCGGGGGTCGCCGCCAGCACCGCGTCCACCGGCGGGGCCATGGTGCCGCGCATGAAGCTGGCGAAGCGGTCGATGTCGGCCATGCCGTTGCTGTCGGGCTGGTCCTCCGGGTCCGACGTGGTCTTGCAGACGGAAGTCGTGTCGCTAGGATTGAGACGGTTGGTGATGCCCTGCTCGTTCAGGTAGGCATCGCTGGCAAAAGAGAGGAGGCTGGCGTGCTGATTCTTCCAGCCAAAGCGCCCCACGCGATGGTTGCCGGGAGCTTCGAGCACGGGCACCTGAATGACCTCGCCAGCAATCTGGCCGCGCGTCTGGAAACGCTGGCTCATGGCGATGTTGATGAGCGTGTTGGAGTCCACCGCCTCCACAAAGCCATCGCCCAGGGTATTGAGTGACATGCGGAAGGTGCGGAGATTTTCGCTGTTGGGAGTGCGCTCCTGCGCCTCGGCACAAATGGCGCGATCGTTGATCAAGGAGCGACCGGCGACCGTGTTCTGGGCATTGTTGATGGGGACGGTGGGATTGACGAAATTGCCGGAGCGGTCAGCGTGTCCGACGCGCAACTCGGCCACCTGGCTGACTCCTCCGGTGACAGGGTTCTGATGACAGGCGACGCAGGACTGGGCGTTGTAGAGGGGTCCGAGGCCCTTATCGAGCCCGTCCTGTTCTTCGAAGGTGCTCTGATCCGCGGCAAAGCTGTCGCCAGGCGGCTCCTGCATGCCATTGCTGACGCTTTTGGAGCCGGGGTTGTCGGTCAAGGTTGGAGTGGCGAAGCCGGTTGGGGCCTCAGCGGCGAAACGGGTTGGGGTCTGACTGACGACGAGACTGAAAGCACCGAGCGCGAGCGTGAGAAACAGTGCACTCACTACCCGCAACACATTCGACTGCAACATGCGAGTGTCCTTTCCGGAGCACACGGAAGGCTCCGAGTTGGGCGTGATCGTGCTGTGAGTCGTGCTTGTGTGTTGAGCGAGCTGAGTGACGCCAGGGACAGCGGCTTGGTAAAAGTTGCGCCAGCCCGCGGGATCAGATCCGCGGATCGAGGAAGGAAGCCGCCGGCCCACCTCCCGGTGGCGACGGCGGGAGACGGTCACTGTAAATGCAAAGCTCGTCCCCAAGCAGATACCGATGGGACATGTCCCGTCTCCCGCGGCTGCGGCGCTCCCCTGTCCGAAGGAACAATGACCGCGGCAGGGGCAACGATGAACTGCGAAGTCGGCAGCAGTGTGAAGGATGAGAAGTTTATCGCGGGCCGCTGCACTTCACCCCATCATGCTCGATCACTTCTTTCGCTTCGTAATTCACACTTCGCCTTCACACTTGATGCAGTTCACACTTCACAGTGCACTTGAGCGATCGGGCGATGAGAAATTGGCTGATCGGTCCAAGTGGCGGCGAAATAATCCATTTGTCGAGAGTAACCACGCGTAATTGTTTTGTGATAGACTTCGCGCCGCTGTTTCTTGCGGAAGCGTGGGGCTCCGCGGCGCGTGATCCAGACAGACAATTCGGTCCGGAGGAGGGCTGGTAAGGATGGGCCTTGCGCTCCTGTTAGTGATTTGGGTTATCACATTCGTTAGTTCTTACTTTTTCGCAGCACACACATGGTGGCTCCCGCCATTGGCATCCGCGACGGGGGGCGCAATCGACGCACAATTCAATCGCACCTTCCTGGCCATGGGCGTGGTGTTTGTAGCCGCGCAGGCGGGGCTGGGGCTTTTCGTCTGGAAGTACCGCGACCGCAGCGGCACCAGAGTCGAGTATTCCCACGGCAATACGCGGTTGGAGGTGATCTGGACGACGCTGACCGCGATCCTCTTCCTGGGTTTAGCAGCTTTCGGCGCTGAGATCTGGGCGGCCGAGCGCTTTGTCCCCGCTGAGCCCGGAGCGCTGGCGGTGGAAGCCACGGGCATGCAGTTTGCCTGGTACTTCCGCTATCCCGGCAAGGACGGCAAGTACGGGCGGACGCTGGCGGAGAACGTAGATCCCTCGGCGGGGGCGGAAGCGGCCATCGGCCTGGATACGACCGATCCCACCGCCAAGGATGACGTGGTGACCAGCACGATGGTGGTGCCGGTCAACCGCCAGGTTGACCTCACTCTTCGTTCCGTGGATGTGATCCACAGCTTTTTTGTTCCAGCCATGCGCTTCAAGCAGGACGCGGTTCCCGGGCTGATGATCCACATGCACTTCACCCCCGCCAAAGAAGGGGACTACGAAGTGGCGTGCGCGGAGTTGTGCGGCCTGGGCCACTACAAGATGCGCGCCGTGCTCCGGGTCGTGAGTCAAGCGGAATTCGACAACTGGATGGCACAACGGGTAGCGGAGAAGCAATAAATGTCGAACAGCAATGGTCATGGGGCCGGAGCTGCGGTTGCACACGCGCACGCAGCGCCCACCGGGTTCATCCGCAAATACATCTTCAGCAAAGATCACAAGGTCATCGGGCTGCAGTATTACTTTCTGGCGCTGACAGCGGTGTGGGTAGGCATGATCCTCTCGTTATTCATGCGCATCCACCTGGTGTGGCCGAATGTGCCTATCCCTTTGTTCGGTGAGATCAAGCCTGAAACCTATCTCACGCTGCTGACCATGCACGGCACCATCATGGTGTTCTTCGTGCTGACGACGGCGCCGCAGGGCGGGTTCGGAAACTACGTCCTTCCGATCCAGATTGGCGCCCCGGACATGGCCTTCCCCACGCTGAACATGCTGTCGTTCTGGGTGACGTTTCTGGCCTTCGTGGCGCTGATCGCGGCATTTTTCGTGGCCGGGGGCGCGCCCCTGGGCGGGTGGACAGCGTACGCTCCGCTGAGCGCGATTCCGCTGGCCGGGCCCGGGCAGGGCGCCGGCATGGACCTGTGGATCACCAGCATTGCGCTGTTCTGCATCGCTTCCCTGCTGGGGGCTTTGAACTTCATCACCACCACGCTGGATCTGCGGGCGAAAGGCATGACGCTGATGCGCATGCCCCTGACCTGCTGGTCGTGGTTCGTCACCGCAATTCTGGGCCTGCTGGCGTTTGGCGTGTTGCTGGCGGCGGGCGTGCTGCTGTTGCTGGATCGCAACCTGGGCACCAGCTTCTTTGTACCCGGCGGACTGAACGTCAGCGGGGTGGTGATCAAGCACAAAGGCGGCTCACCGCTGTTGTGGCAGCACCTGTTCTGGTTCTTCGGACACCCCGAGGTGTACATCGCCATCCTGCCGGGCATGGGCGTGACCTCGCAGATCCTGTCCACGTTCGCGCGCAAGCCCATCTTCGGCTACAAGGCCATGGTGTACGCCATGATGGCCATTGGGATTCTGGGCTTTGTGGTCTGGGGCCACCACATGTTCATGAGCGGCATGAGCCCTTACTCGGCGTTCGCCTTCAGCATCATGACCATGGCCATCGGGGTGCCTTCGGCGATCAAGACCTTCAACTGGCTGGGAACGCTGTGGAAGGGCAAGATCCGCTTCGTTTCACCGATGCTGTTTGCCATCGGCTTCGTTTCGCTGTTCGTCTCCGGCGGACTGAGCGGCCCCTTCCTGGCGCAGCCGGCGCTTGACATTCCTCTGCACGACACATTCTTCGTGGTGGCGCACTTCCACCTGATCATGGGCGTAGCTGCGATCTTTGGCATCTTCGCCGCCACCTACTACTGGTTCCCCAAGATGTTTGGCCGCATGATGAACGAATCGCTGGGGCGAATACACTTCTTCATCACCTTCATCGGAACCTACGCCATCTTCATGCCCATGCATTACGAAGGGCTGGCGGGACGTCCGCGGCGCTACTCGTCGCTGGACGTGGTGCAGTTCCTGCACCCCATGAAGCCACTGGAGCTGTTCATCACGGTGGCCGCGATTCTAACCATCGCCGCCCAGTTCGTATTCCTGTTCAACCTATTCTGGAGCATGTTCAAGGGCAAGAAGGCCAGCGACAATCCCTGGGAGGCGACCACGCTGGAGTGGACTACGGCTACGCCGCCGCCGCACGACAATTTTGGCGGCAAGGTTCCGGTGGTGAACAACGGACCTTACGAGTATGGCGTGCCGGGCGTAGCCCGGGACTACGTGATGCAGACCGACCCGCCAGTTCCGGCAGCGAAGCATTAAGAGCAGCGATGGCGCGGCGAAGCCAACACGAGCAGTGCAATGTCGACGTTTAGTCCAACCATCACGGAACCGAAGCCGCGGATGGGCGGGGGCGGTGGGGGGCCTGTCTCACGCTTTCCCGGCGGTGGCGGAGGGGGCGGGCGCGGCGACGATTCCCCCGACTTTGGCGAGACCCTGCGCCGCTATCGGCTGGGGCTGGCGGTGGGACTGGCCGCCGTACTCATGCTGTTCGTCTCCTTCACCAGCGCCTACATCGTCCGCCAGGGGCTGGGAACCTGGGATGCGCAGACGCAGACTTACGTGAATGACTGGCGGCCGCTCAGCTTGCCCATGGGCCTGCTGATGATGAATACGCTGTTTATCCTGGCGGCCAGCTTCACCATCGAGATGGCGCGCCGGACGGCATTTCAGGCTGCGGTCATGGCGCCGGTAGTGGCGATCCCGGGAATTGCCGCCGAGAAACGCAGCCCTGCTCCCTGGTTGCCGCTGACGCTGCTGCTGGGTTTCGCCTTCCTGATCGGACAGTGGATGGCCTGGAAGGAACTGGCGCGGCGCGGGTTCTACCTGGCAAGCAATCCCAGCAGTTCCTTTTTTTACGTTCTTACGGGAATGCACGGCCTGCACCTGATCGGGGGGCTGATCGCGCTGCTCTACGCGGCAACGATCGTGGCCTTCCGCACACGCGCGCTGGAGCGCAAGCGAATCATCGTCGACATCACGGCGTGGTATTGGCACTTCATGGCCCTGTTGTGGCTTTATATTTTTGCACTCTTAAAATTTGAGGCTTGAAGAGATGAGCTGCGCGGCATCGGGTGCCGCCGGTTCAGAGAGGTACGAATAAGAATCCTGGGAGAAAGTGCATGGCGGATACCACGGTAGAGCAAGTTCTACAACGGCCGTACGAGCCGTCTTTGTTCGGGACCTATTCGAAAAAGATCGGCATGTGGCTGTTCCTGCTCTCCGATTCGCTCACCTTCGGAGCGTTGCTGTTTGCCTATACCTACGGGCGCATATCCAATCCCGACTGGCCGACGCCTTTTGGTTCGCACAGCATTGTCAACGCCACCGTGATGACGGGGTTCCTACTGACCAGTTCGCTGACCATGGTGATGGCAGTCTCCGCCGCCAGCTTCAACAACCGCAAGGGGGCGATTGGATGGCTGCTGGCCACCATGTTCTGCGGCACCATGTTCGTAGTGCTGCACGTGCGGGAGTGGTTGGGATTGATTTCCGAAGGCATGACGCCGATGAAGAATCCCTGGGGCGCGCCGCAATTCGGGGGCACGTTCTTCACCCTGACCGGGCTGCACATGGCCCACGTCACCATCGGCGTGATCTACCTGGGGATCATCGCCATCCGCACCGGCAGCAAGTACTTCAAGCCGGAGGACGTGGAAGTCAGTGGCCTGTATTGGCACTTCGTGGACCTGGTGTGGATGTTCATCTTCCCCATGGTCTACCTGATGTCGACCAAGATCACCTAACCGGAGCTGAGGATGGCAAGCGAAGACGCAGTCATTGCGCAAGTGGAAGAAGCCCACCGGCATCACTCCAAAACGCAGTTCTACATCGTGTGGATCGCGTTGCTGGTGCTGACGGGAGTCGAAGTGATGCTGGCGTATCAGCGATTGCCCCCAGTGAGGATGCTCAGCTTTCTGATGGTGCTTTCCATCGTCAAGGCGGCGCTGATCATCGCCTGGTTTATGCACATGAAATACGAGATTCCGCGGATGCGGCGTATCATCATGATTGCCGGGGTAGTGTGCTTGTGCCTGATGTGCATCTTCTTTCCCGACGCTTATCGCATCCTGAGGATGGGTGCGCAGTGAAGATACGTATGGCAGGTGCGGTGCTGGGAGTGGCGCTGTGGGCCGCGCCGGCGTTGTCGCAGGGCTGCGCCATGTGCTACGCCTCGGCCAAGCACGCCGACCACCGCAGCCAGACGGCGCTTAGCCGAGCGGTGGCGGTGATGCTCTTCCCTACCCTGGGGCTCATGGGCAGCATGGCTGGGCTGGCGGTGATTTATGGCAAGCGGCGCGACCAGGAGTCGCGCGGCTGACGCCGCGGCCTTTCACCGAAAACCTTCGAGCGGTCACATCCCCGGGAACCTTCCCAAGAAGATCAAAATAGCGTCGATGGTATCGGACGTGCCGTGGGCGATGATCGGCACCCACAGGTTGCGGCCGGTGCGCAGATACATCACCCCCAAGAGCGCCCCGGCGATTCCTTCTTCGATAATGCCGGTCGGCCCCTGGTAGGCATGCGCCAGGCCGAAGACGATGTTCCCTACGAGCAAGCTCAGCCACCAGGAGCGCTGGGTACGGCCACCCACATCGGCAACCCGGTTCATCAGATATCCGCGATACACCATCTCCTCCCCAAAGGCGGCCAGCGTCCAGGAAAGTGCGATTCCCAGCAGGGTGAGTTTCAGATTGCCGGTGAGCACGCGAAAATCACTGAGGTCGGGTTGCTTATGCAGGAGGCTCGCCAGGGCGGGCTGCGTGACCAGCAGCTGAAAGGTTTCCAACACCGCCCCGGCGGCCACTCCCACCACGGCGGTGACCAGCCATGAGCGATAGCGGGTGATGCCGACGTCACGCCAGCGCAGGCCGCGTAACCGCAGCGAGGCCCAGGCGAACAGAAGCAGCAGCGGCGTTTTGCTGAAGGGGATCAGGTGGCGATGATCGGCGAGAAAGATCAGGCCAACGATCGCAAATTCGACCAACGCCAGC
>Ga0187788_10000473_pt1 | contig 11157 bp, 10 predicted proteins | sample 1015_BV01_MP10_2_FD_133008 | JGI IMG/M metagenome (GOLD analysis project Ga0187788, IMG submission 133008) | Tropical peat soil microbial communities from peatlands in Department of Meta, Colombia - 1015_BV01_MP10_20_MG | ecosystem: Environmental > Terrestrial > Soil > Wetlands > Peat | place...
CGCAGGCGGAGTACGACGTGTGCCCGGTGCGCTCCAGCGCGGTCACGCCGAGGTCGACGCCGTGCCGCCGGGCGGTCCGCAGGGCCTGGTGCGCGCCGCTCATCCCCGCGGCGTCCGCCCCGACCACGACCAGCCGCACGCGCGACGTCACGTGTCCGGCGGCAGCTCGAGCCGGACGACGGGTCGCGCCGGGGACGGGCGCGCCACCTCGCGGAACCCGGCCTTGAGGAACGTCGAGAGCGCGCCGTGGTAGAGCCCGGACGTCGAGATCGGCGTGCCGGCCGCGGCCTTGACGTCGACGTCGATCGGGTACCCCTCGACCACCCGCGCACCGAACGCACCGGCCAGCTCGACCGCGGCCTCGAGCAACCCGAGACTCAGCCCCTGGTTGCGCCGGCCCGCCCGGACCACGAAACAGGTGACCGACCACACGTCCGGGTCCTCGACGTCCGCGGCGACGGCGTCCGCGCGCAGCAGTTGGGAGGCCAGCACGCGCGGGTAACCCTGCCGCGGCCCCGCACCGCACCAGCCCACGGGCAGGCGGTCGAGGTACCCCACCACCCCGGGCGGAGGGTGCCCGGCCGAGGCCCCCTCGGCCTGCCGGCGCAGCCCGGCCCGGTTGGAGGCCGTGGTGGCGCTGCGCCACTGCGGGTTGCGCACCCGGAACCACTGGCACCAGCAGCGCGCGGGGTCGCCCCGGGTGCCGAAGACCGCGACGGCGTCGTCCCAGCGCTGCGCCGTCAGCGGGTGGATCTCGAGGACCGGGGTCACAGGGCTCCGACGCCCTTGAGCAACGCCTCGAGCTCCGCCGCCCGATCCGGTTCCAGCGGGGCGACCGGATGCCGGGACGCCGCCCCGGCGTGCCCGAGCAGCGAGACGCCGGTCTTGACCGCCGGCGTGTAGGGAACCGACACCAGGAAGCGCATCAGCGGGTACAGCTGCGCCCAGCGCTCGCGGGCCTCGGTGATCCGGCCGGCGCGCACGTGCTCGTAGATCTCGGCCGTCTGGCCGGGCACGATATTGCCCGCGCCGAGCACCGAGCCGGCGGCCCCCTCCATCAGCGCGGCGAAGAACAGCGGGTCCCAGCCGACGAAGGTGGACACGACGTCCGCGTGATCGTGGATCAGCTGGGCCGCCTGGCTGAGGTCCCCGGTGGTGTCCTTGATGTAGCGGATCGTCGGGACGTCGCGGGCCAGCCGGGCGACCTCGGCCGGCGGGAGGTTGACGCCGGTGGCGGCCGGCAGGTTGTAGACCATCACCGGGATCGACACCGAGGCCGCGAGCCGGCGGTAGTAGTCGCCGATCTCGGCGAGGGTCAGCGCCTCGTAGTACGGCGAGACCGCCATCACCGCGGCCGCGCCGTGCGACTCCGCGTGCCGGGCCAGGAGCACGGCGTCCCGGGTGGTCATCGCGCCGACCTGCGGCACCACGGGGGTCCGCCCGGCGGCCTGGTCGGCGACCACCTCCATCACCCGCCGGCGCTCGTCGAGGCTCAGCGTGGCGAACTCGCCGGTCGAGCCGCACGGGATCAACCCGTGGATCCCGGCCCGCACCGTGAACTCGACCACCGCGCGCAGCGCGGCCTCGTCGATCTCCTCGCCGTCCGCCGTGAACGGCGTGACGACCGCGCTGAGCACCCCGTGCAGATCCACCATGCCGGCCTCCCGCTCTCGCACCCGTAGTGGTGAGGCTACGTGCAGCCCGCGGCGGCGGCACCCCTTCCCGGAGGCGCACCGGGCGGCGGGCTTGGCGCCCCTCCGTGATCATGGCCAAAGGGCTGGGTTCCCGACGCTCAAACCAGCCCTTTCGCCATGATCACGGGGTCGACGCTCAGCGCGGCAGCGCGCTGGTGACCTGCTTGACCCGGGTGTAGTCGTCCAGGGCGAAGAAGGACCGGTCGTTGCCGTGCCCGGAGTGCTTGTACCCGCCGTTGGGCAGCTCGGCGGGCTGGATCAGGTGGCAGTTCACCCAGACCTGGCCGAAGTCCAGGTCGCCGCTCACCCGCAGCGCGGTCTCGTAGTCCCGGGTCCACACGCTGGCCGCCAGCCCGTAGGCCACGCCGTTGGCCATCGCCAGGGCCTCCGCCTCGTCCCGGAAGGGCTGCACGGTCACCACCGGGCCGAAGATCTCGTTCTGGATCATCTCGTCGTCCTGGCGCAGCCCGGTCACGACCGTGGGCTGGAGGTAGTAGCGGCCGTCCCGCCGGTCCGCGGCTCCGCCGGTGCGCACCGACGCGTGGTCCGGCACCCGCTCGAGGAACCCGGAGACCCGGGCCAGCTGGTTGGCGTTGTTCAGCCGACCCATGTCGACCTCTGCGGACGGCGGCCCGTACCGCACGGCCTTGGCCGCCTCGACCAGGCGGTCGGCGAACTCGTCGTCGATCCGCTCGTGCACCAGCACCCGGCGCGCGGCCGGTGTCCCGGTCGCCGACGACGACGTTGAACACCCCGGCGGGCAGGTGCTCGGCGGCGATCGCGCCGAGCATCGACGTGCTGACCGGGGCGGAGTCCGAGGGCTTGAGCACCACGGTGTTGCCGGCCGCGAGCGCCGGGCCGAACTTCCACACCGCCGTGATCAGCGGGTAGTTCCACGGCGCCACCTGGCCGCACATCCCGATCGGCTCGCGGCGCACGGCGGAGTCGTACCCCGGCGCGTATTCCGCGCTGGCCACGCCGTGCAGGTTGCGCGCGATCGTCGCCATGAACCGCAGGTGGTCCAGCACCATCGGGAACTCCTCCTCGGGCATCCAGCGCCAGGGGCTTGCCCGTGTTGCGGCACTCGGCGGCGATGAACTCCTCGGCTCGCGCCTCCAGCGCGTCGGCGAAGCGGAAGATCGCCAGGCTGCGCTCGGCCGGTGTGGTGCGCCGCCGCGCCGCGGCCCGGGTCAACCGGGGAGGATCACAGCACCCGGGTCCAGGTGTCGGACAGCGTGTAACCGGCCGGGAACGGATCGCTGGGGTCCAGGCCGACCTGGGAGATCTCGGTGATCCACGCCTGCCCGGCGACGCTGGGAACGACCGCCGGGACCCCGCCGACGGTGGTCGTGGCCTCGATCCGGCAGTCGAACCGGGTGCCGATCACGGACTCGTGCAGGAAGCGCTCGCCGACGCCGATCTGCCCGCGCGCGTGCATCACCGACAGCCGGGCCGAGGTCCCCGTGCCGCAGGGCGAGCGGTCCAGGCGGCCGGGCGAGACCACGACGGCGTTGCGCGCGGTCAGCACACCCCTCTCGCGCCGCAGCGGCCCAGCCAGCAGGGTCATCGTGATCCCGGCGTACTCCGGGTTCTCCGGATGCGCCACGGGCAGCTGCTCGCGCGCCGCCGCCTTGATCCGCTCGCCGACCGTGCACAGGTCCCGCGCCTCGTCCGGGGTGAGCGCGAAGTCGAGCGCGCCGGCGTCCACGATCGCGTACGCCATCCCGCCCCAGGCGACGTCGCAGCCGAGCGAGCCAAGCCCGGCCACCTCGACCGTGGCGTCCAGGTGGTAGACCAGCGCCGGCTGGTTGGTGAACCGGACCGAGGTCACCTTGCCGTCGCGGCACTCGCAGGTGACCCGGATCAGCCCGGCCGGCGCCTCCAGCACCAGCTCGGTGACCGGCTCGACCATCGGCACCATGCCGGTCTCGAGCAGCACGGTGGCCACGCAGATCGTGTTGCTCCCGGACATCACCGGGTACTCGGTGGCCTCCATGATCACGTACCCGAAGCTGGCCTGCGGGTCGCGGGCTGGCAGGATCAGGTTGGCGTTGTGCGCGGCGCCGCCGCGCGGCTCGAACAGCAGCATCCGGCGCAGGTCGTCGCGGTGTTCCTGCAGGTGGTTCCGGGCGTCGAAGATCGACTCACCGGGGACGTCGCCCAGTCCCCCGGTGACCACCTTGCCCATCTCGCCCTCGGCGTGGCAGTCCACCACCGTGAGCACACGTGACCAGCGCACCACGGACGGCGAGGCTACCCCGGCTGCGGTCCGGTCAACGGGCCGGTGGACCGGGTCACGCCCCTCCACAGCGGGCATCTACAGGGGGCATCTACAGGGGGCATCTACAGGGTGTCATGCACCGCGGAGCCACCGCCCGGACGGCGTGCCTGGCCCGCACGACGGTGGCCCCACGGTGCATCGGTGGCCCTGCGGAGCATGAGTTGGAGCGCGAGTTGTCGACCTCGCAACCCCGGCCGAGGCACGCCCGTACCGGACTCCGTCCGCCCGAACCTCGCCGGTGAAGCGGGGGTTCGGGCAGCCGTTTCATCGCCGGAGCACCCCCATGTGACCGGCGAGGTCCGTCAGACGTGCGCCCACCGGTGGATCAGATGCCGGTGGATCAGAACCGGTAGATCAGAACCGGTAGATCAGAACCGGTGGATCAGAACCGGTAGATCAGAACCGGTGGATCAGATGCCGGTGGATCAGATGCCGGTGGATCAGAACCGGTGGATCAGAACCGGTAGCCGGAGAGGGTGGCCCGCATCCGCTCGGCGGTCTGCGCCAGCGTGCCGGCCGCCTCGCGCGCCCGGGTGGCGGTGGCGCTGGTCTGCACCGCGGCCGAGGCGATCACGTGGACGGACCCGGCGATCTGGTCGGCCTCGGCGGTGGCGCCCTCGATCTTGCTGGCCACCGAACCGCTCTGCGAGGCCTGGAACTGCACCGCACCGGAGATGTCGCCCTGGTGCGCGGTGATCTCGTCGATCACCCCGGTGACCGTGGCGATGCTGGAGATCGCGTCCTCGACGTCCGACTCGATCGCCGCGATCCGGCTGCTGATGTCCTCGGTGGCCCGGCCGACCTCCTGGGCCAGGTCCTTGACCTCGCTGGCCACCACCGCGAAGCCGCGGCCGGCGTCCCCGGCGCGGGCGGCCTCGATCGTGGCGTTCAGCGCCAGCAGCCTGGTCTGGTCGGCGATCGAGCGGATCATCGCGGCCACGCCCGAGACCTGCTTGCTCGACTCGCCCAGCCGGCTGATCGTGCTCGAGGCGGCGTTGGCGCCCTCCGCGGCCCGGTCACCGACCTCGATCGCGGTGTCCGCGCTGGTGGCGATCCCCTGGGCCTCCTTCGTGATCATCTCGACGCCGGCGGCCACCTCTCGCGCCTTCTCGCAGACCCGCTCCGCGAGGCCGACCGAGGCCCCGGCCCGCTCGCTGGTCTGCTCGGCGGCCGAGGCGAGGTCGCGCGCGTCCGTGCTCAACTGCTCGACAGCCGCGTAGACCTCCGTGCTGCAGGAATCGATCACGCGCAGGCTCTCCTGCACGGCGACCACGGTCCGGTCGACGGCGCCGGCCACGTCACCGATCTCGTCCTGGCGGTCCAGGTCCAGCCGGACCTGGAAGTCCCCCGCGGCGACCTGGTCCAGGGATGCGGCGAGGCGGCGCAGCGGGCGGACCACCTCCCGGACGATCAGAGTGACCAGGACGCCGAACGCCAGCGACACCAGCGCCGAGACCAGCACCATCCACCCCTCCCAGCGGTGCAGGATCTGGTGGCCGGTCCGCTCCTCCGCCAGCACCGCCGCCGACATCTGCTCGGCGATGGCGTCCAGCCTGTCCTCCACCGCGCCGGACACCTCGAGGAAGTCCGGAAGCCGCCCCTCGGCGGTTCCCGGGTCCTCGCCGGCCAGCCGGACGACGTCCTGGGCCATGCCGGTGTAACGCAGCACATCGGGACGTGTCGTGACGAACTGCTGGCGCAGCGCCGCAGGCGCCTGCCGCGCGGCGGCGTCGAAGTCCCGCACCAGCGTCGTGGCATGCGCGCTCACGCCCTCGGGGTCGAGCGCCCGGCTGTCCTCCGGCAGGCTCGACACGAGGGCGGACATCACGTCGGCGCGGATGGCGGCGTGCATGGTGCTGGCGCTCCACATCCGGCTCATCCCGGAGCTCACCGAGGCCATCCGGTCGGCGGCGGCGATCTCCTGCTGCAGCCCGAGGTACGCCATGCCGCCCACGGTCAGGATCGCGATCAGGCCCGTGGCACCGAGCCCGGTCAGCCGGGCCGCGATGGTCGTCCGCACGGGCGCTCGCTCCTCACTCCTGCCGAACTCCTGCCGACCAGATCGAACGGCTCCCGAGGAGTCCGCTGGGAGAGTGGTCGGCAGCGCCGGCCGCCGCCTTGACCCGCTTTGCTCAGCCGACCGGCTCCGCGGGGCCGCCGCCCGCCGGCAGGGCATGCCGGACGATCCAGGCATGCATCGCGATCGCTGCCGCGGCCCCGGCGTTGATCGAGCGGGTGGAGCCGAACTGGGCGATCGAGACGACGTCCTGGCAGGCCGAGCGGGCCTGCGCGGACAGCCCGGGACCCTCCTGCCCGAACAGCAGCAGGCAGGTGCGCGGGATCGGGTAGCCCTCCAGGGGTGTCGCGCCGGGCAGGTTGTCGACGCCGATCACGGGCATGGCCGGGCCGGTGCCGCCCGACCCGGCCTCCACCCAGGCCACGAGCGCGGCGACGTCCTCGTGGTGGAGCAGGTGCAGGTACCGGTCGGTGACCATGGCGCCGCGGCGGTTCCAGCGGCGGCGGCCCACGATGTGCACGGCGGCGGCGTTGAAGGCGTTCGCCGTGCGCACGACCGAACCGATGTTCATGTCGTGGGCCCAGTTCTCCACGGCGACGTGGAACGGGTGCCGCCTGGTGTCGAGGTCGGCGACGATCGCCTCCACCGTCCAGTACCGGTAGCGATCGACGACGTTGCGCCGGTCGCCGTCCCGCAGCAGGTCGGGGTCGTAACGCGGGTCGTCCGGCCAGGGCCCGGTCCACGGGCCCACCCCGACCGGCTCCGGCGCGCGGACCGGGTTGTCCGAGGTCACCCGGCGCACCGTACGCGCTCCCGCGCGGGCACTCGCACCGGCCACCGCCACCGGTCGGCCGTACCGGCCACTCGTATCGGGCACTCCTGCCTAACTCTTACCGAACCCTTACCGAGCACTCCTGCCGAGTCACAGTGCTGCCACCGCGGCCCCCCGTAGGCTGGGCCGGTGACCTTCGCCCTGCACGCGCTCGGCCCCGGCTGGCTGGACCCGCAGACCCTCCTCCACGACCTGGGCACCTGGGCCCTGCTGGGCGCCGCGGCGATCATCTTCGCCGAGTGCGGGCTGCTGATCGGCTTCTTCCTGCCCGGCGACTCGCTGCTGTTCACCGTCGGCCTGTTCATCGGCAGCGGTGACCTGCACCAACCGCTGTGGCTGGCCTGCCTGGTGCTCGTGGTCGCCGCCTTCGCCGGCAACGTCGTCGGGTACGAGATCGGCGTGCGGGCCGGGCCGGCCGTGTTCAACCGGCCGGACTCGCGGATGTTCAAGCAGGAGTACGTCGAGCAGACCATGGCGTTCTTCGAGCGCTACGGTGCCCGGGCGATCGTTCTGGCCCGGTTCGTCCCGATCGTCCGGACCTTCATCACGGTGATCGCCGGCGTGGGGAGGATGAACCGGCGGCGCTACCTCGTCTACACCGGCGTCGGCGCGGTGCTGTGGGCGACCGGGGTGACCCTGCTCGGCTACTTCCTCGGGTCGGTGGCCTTCGTCCGCGACCACCTCGAGCTCATGCTGGTCGCGATCGTTGCGGTCTCCGTGCTGCCGATGCTGGTGGAGGCCTGGCGGGCGCGCCGGCGGAGCGCCGCCGAGCGGCAGCGGGCCGCCGCGCAGCCGCAGGGCGGGCAGCACGCCGGCTCGCAGCCGCCCGGCGGCGAGCGTGCGGACCTGCAGCCGGCCTCGGTGGACGTCGAGGAGACCTGACCCCCGGGCTGACCCGGGCCCTACCCTGACCGGGTGTCGGAGTGGCTGGCACACCTGACCGACCTGGCCTCGCTCACCTCGGGCACGGTCTACGTCGTGGTGATCGGCCTGATCTTCGTCGAGTGCGGCGTCCCGGTGGGGTTCCTGTTCCCCGGCGACTCGGTGCTGTTCGCCGCCGGGCTGCTGGCCGCTGCTCCGGGCGGCGGGGTGTCCGTGCAGGTGCTCGCCCTCGGCGTCTTCGTCGCCGCGGTCGCCGGGTACGCCACCGGCTACTGGGCCGGGCGCCGGTTCGGCCGGCCCTGGCTGGTCCGGCGCTCCGGGCGGGCGGCCCGGCACCTGGGGCGGACCGAGCGGTTCTACAACCGGTACGGGTGGTCGGCGGTGGTCATCGCCCGGTTCATCCCCTGGGTGCGCACGTTCACGCCGATCCTGGCCGGGGTGGCCGAGATGCCCCCGCAACGGTTCCTGTCCGCGAACCTCGTCGGCGCCGCCGCCTGGGGCTCCGGGCTGGTGCTGCTCGGCTACGCCGCGCACGGCCAGCCGCAGGTGCGGCTGCTCGCCTACGCGATCGCCGGGACAGCGATCACTCTGTCGATCGCCCTGCCCGTGATCGAGGCGGTGCGCCGCCGGATGGCGGTACGCCGCGGCGCCCCGGAGACCCCGTCCACCGGGTGAGGGTGCCCGGCCGGACGGAGCACGCTCAGAAGGTCGGTCAGAAGGCCGGTCAGGAGGTCGGCGGGGTGCCGAACGGCGGGGTGCTCCCGGGCTCCACCGCGGGCGGGGTGTCCTGCACCCGGCCCGGCAGGGCGCTGTCGGGCGTGCCGGACGGCAGGGACGGGGACGCCGTCCCCGTGCCGAAGCTGACCTGGGGCGCCTCGCGCTGGGCGGCCTCCTCGACCTCGAAGTACTCGGCCCGGGTGAAGTGGAACATCCCGGCCAGGATGTTCGAGGGGAACGACTCCACCTTGGTGTTGAGCGTCCGGACGTTGGCGTTGTAGTACCGGCGCCCGGCGGCGATCCGGTCCTCCGTGGTGGACAGCTCCTGCTGCAGCGCGAGGAAGTTCTGGTTCGCCTTCAGGTCGGGGTAGGCCTCGGCCACCGCGAACAGCCGGCCCAGGGCCGCCGACAGGATGCCCTCCTGCTGCGCCTGCTCGGCCACCGAGGACGACGGCGCGGCCGCGATGTTCCGGGCGCGGATCACCTCGTCCAGGGTTCCCCGCTCGTGGGCGGCGTAGCCCTTGACCGTCTCGACCAGGTTCGGGATCAGATCGTGCCGGCGCTTGAGCTCGACGTCGATCTGCCGCCACGCCTCCTGCACCAGGTTGCGCAGCCGGACCAGGCCGTTGTACGAGACGATCGCCCAGCCGACGAGCACCACGAGCAGGACGAGGATGACGATAAGAACGATCACTGGCTTCAACTCCCTGCGCTGATCAGGTGGGATGCTGTCAGATCTGGCGGGATAAGCCCAGGTCAGGCAGGCCGAAGGCGGCTCGGTAGGGCAGGCCCGCCGCCTGCACCGCCTGCCGGGCGCCGGTGTCCCGGTCCACGATCACGGCGACGCCGACCACCTCGGCGCCGGCCTCGCGCAGCGCCTCGACCGCGGCGAGCACCGAGGCGCCCGTGGTCGAGGTGTCCTCGACGGCGAGCACCCGGCGTCCGGACACCGCCGGCCCCTCGATCCGCCGCTGCAACCCGTGCTCCTTGCCCTGCTTGCGGACCACGAACGCGTCCAGCCGCTCCCCGCGCGCCGCTGCGGCGTGCAGCATCGCCGCGGCCACCGGATCGGCCCCCATGGTCATCCCGCCGACCGCGGAGAACTCCCAGTCCGCGACCAGGTCGAGCATCACCGCGCCGACCAGCGGCGCGGCCTGACCGTGCAGGGTGATCCGGCGCAGGTCCACGTAGTAGTCCGCCTCACGCCCGCTGGACAGCCTGACCTGCCCCGGCACCACCGCCTCGTCGCGGATCAGGCGCAGCAGGGACTCGCGAGCAGCCTCCACGCGCAGCATCCGGCCAGCCTAGCCGCGCGCCCCGACCCCGCCCGGCGCCCCTCAACCCCGCCCGGCGCCCCTCAACCCCGCCCGGCGCCCCTCAGCCCCGCCGGGCGCCCCTCAACCCCGCCCGGCTTTGCTCGCCGATGCCCGGTTTGCTCGCCGGCGGCCGCTTGGAAGCGCTTTCACCGATCCCGTGAGCGGCGTCCGGTGAGCAAAGCGGGGTCTGGTGAGTACGGCAGGACGACGGACCGCGGTTCGGCGGCGGTCCGGGGCTCGGCGGGGGCGGCGGTGCGGGGCTCGGCGGGGGCGGCGGTGGGGGGCTCGACGGGGACGGCCGTGCGGGGCTCGACGGGGGCGGCGGTGCGGGGTCCGGCGGGGGCGGCGGTGCGGGGTCCGGCGGGGACGAACCGCGGTTCGGCGGCGGAACGGGGTTCGGCCGGCACGGCGGGTGCGGCCGCCGGGCCGGCGGACGGCGAGCCACGCCGTCCGGCGGGAACCGGGGCCACCAGCGGGGCGGGCGCGAGGGTGTCCAGCAGGTCCCAGGCCTCCTGCTCGGGCAGCGGCCGGCCGAACAGGTACCCCTGCCCCAGCGTGCAGCCCATCCGGCTGAGCAGGTCCACCGTGTACGGCTCGGTGATCCCCTCCGCGACGACCTCCAGCCCCAGGTTGCGGCCCAGATCGAGGATCGACTGGACGATCGCCCGGTCGGTCGGGCTGTCCACCCGCTGCACGAACGACTTGTCGATCTTCATCTGGTGCACCGGGAGCCGGCTGAGGTAGGTCAGCGAGGAGTACCCGGTGCCGAAGTCGTCCACCGACAGGCGCACGCCCATGTCCCGCAGCCGGGACAGGGTCATCACGGCGCGCCGCGGGTCGGCGATCACGCTGCTCTCGGTCAGCTCGAGGCAGAGCAGGTCCGCCGGCACCGCATGCCGGGCCAGCGCGAGGCCGACCTGCTCCGGCAGCGACGAGTCGGCCAGCCAGCGCGGCGCGAGGTTCACCGCCACCCGCAGCGGGATGCCCTGCTCGTGCCATCCCCGGCACAGCCCGAGCGCCCGGTCCAGGATGCGCGCCGAGAGCACGGTGATCTGCCCGCTGCGTTCGGCCGCGGCGAAGAACGCCTCGGGCGCGATCTCGCCGAGCTCGGGGTGTGTCCAGCGGGCCAGCACCTCCACCGAGTGCACCCGGCCGGATTCCAGCTCCACCACGGGCTGCACCGCGAGCTCGATCTCGTCGCAGGCCACGGCGTCGCGCAGGTCGCTGGCCAGGGTCAGCGTGACCGCGCTGCCCTCCATCAGGTCGCTGGTGAACATCCGGGCTCCGCCCGCCCCCGACTTCGCCGCGTACATCGCGATGTCCGCGTGGCGCAGCAGGTCCGAGCCGGTGGTGCCGTGCTCGGGACCGAGCGCGATGCCGAGCGAGCCACCCAGCCGCAGCCGGGTGCCGGCCACCTC
>Ga0187788_10000474_pt1 | contig 11157 bp, 12 predicted proteins | sample 1015_BV01_MP10_2_FD_133008 | JGI IMG/M metagenome (GOLD analysis project Ga0187788, IMG submission 133008) | Tropical peat soil microbial communities from peatlands in Department of Meta, Colombia - 1015_BV01_MP10_20_MG | ecosystem: Environmental > Terrestrial > Soil > Wetlands > Peat | place...
AGCCAGAATGTAACGGTACCTCGAACAAGGTACAATCATATTTTTGGGGGATTGTTTTTCCTATTGATCGCACTTTTATCTTTCGTATTTCCATCAAGGCCCGAACAAGTTAAAAATACCAAGTTGTTGTGGGATTCGTTGGTAGGAGATCCATCTTTTTGGATGGTGATAATAATTGTTTTGATTCATAATTTTGGAATTGGTTTTTATATGTCCAGAAAAAAGACGAAAGAGAGGACTAGGGAAAAAAGGCAATAGGGGTGAGGTCTCAGAGATGGAAGTTAGGAGCCTTCTATGAAGGAAGAAGAGCCAAATGATTATCCTGAGGGGAGACATATGATGGATATCCAGATCCACATCGGTGAGATGCTGGCGAGAAACGCCCGGATGTATCCCAACGACATTGCTCTTATCGAGAGGACACCAGCGGAGAAGAAGAGGAGCACGATCACATGGCGTGAATTCGACGAGCGCGCAAACCGCTTTTCAAACGTACTCCGGTCTAACGGCATTAAGAAGGGCGATAAAGTCATCCACCTCATGAATAACTCGATTGACTGGCTCGCCGTTTATTTCGGTATTATCCGGACCGGAGCATGGGTTGTCCCCCTCAACTTTCGCTTCACAAGCGATGACATAGAGTACTGCTGCGATGTGGCGGAGGCGGACGTCTTCGTATTCGGTGAAGAATTCGCGGAGAGGGTAGGGCCGATCCGGGAAGGACTCTGTTCTGTCAAACACTTTATCTGCGTCGGCGAGAAGATCCCTCCCTATGCGGAATCATTTTCTCAGGTTCTTGCCGGGTCGCCTTCGACGCCCCCTGGAGTACCCATCACGTTTGACGATCCCTGCGGGCTCTATTTTACCTCCGGGACAACGGGCCAGCCCAAGCCGATCCTGTTAACCCACCTGAACATGGCCAATGCTTGCATCACTGAGAATATCCACCATCTTCAAAGCAAAAAAGATATCTTCATCCTTATCCCTCCCCTCTATCACACGGGAGCGAAGATGCACTGGCTTGGCAGCTTTGTCGTCGGAGGAGCTGCGGTCATCCTGAAAGGCATCTCTCCTGAATCGATTCTCGAAGCCGTGAGTGAAGAAGGAGGCACCATCGTCTGGCTCCTGGTCCCCTGGGCACAGGATATCCTGGTCAAACTGGATAGCGGCGAGTTGAAGCTGAAAGATTATGAAATTTCCCAATGGCGTCTGATGCATATCGGGGCGCAGCCGGTTCCCCCTTCCCTGATCAGGCACTGGAAACAGTACTTCCCGGAGATGGCTTATGATACAACATTCGGTTTGAGTGAGAGTACCGGCCCGAATTGTGTGCACCTGGGGATTGAGAATATTCATAAGGTGGGAGCTATCGGCCGGCCGGGATTCAACTGGGAGACCCGCATTGTAGACGACGAAGGGAAGGATGTCGGCCGGGCCCAGCCTGGCGAGCTCATCCTTCGTGGGAACGGGGTGATGCGGGAATATTACAAGAACCCCGAGGCTACGGCGCGAGCCTTAAAGGATGGATGGCTCTACACGGGAGACATGGCGAGGCAGGATGAAGATGGCTTTATCTATATCGTAGACAGAAAGAAAGACGTAATTATCGTCGGCGGGGAGAATGTTTTCCCCATTGAAGTCGAAAACTTCCTTCATACTCATCCAAGCGTAAAGGATGTGGCGGCCATTGGCTACCCTGACGAGCGACTGGGTGAACTGGTTGCCGCCGTAGTCGATGCCGTTCCAGGCAAGTCCCTCACTGAAGAAGAGATTCTCGAATACTGTGAGAAACTTCCGAAATACAAGCGACCCCGAAAGATCTTCTTGGGCGAGGTTCCGCGGAACCCAACCGGTAAGATAGAGAAGACAAAACTGAGGAAAAGGTACATCGGCAGCGAAGGAGCATTTAAAGTCTGACGGCGGAAGGATGAGAACGGAGGACAAGGGAGCCATCGGATGAGATTGCAAATTAGTCAGAGACCCAATAGAATAAAGAGCGATGGAACCGATTGTCGTCATCGGCGCGGGGCTGGCGGGGTGTGAGGCCGCCTGGCAGATCGCCAAAAGAGGAGGAAAGGTCATCCTCTGTGAGATGAAACCGGAGGTCTACTCTCCTGCCCACCGCTCTCCTCTCTTTGCCGAATTGGTCTGTAGCAACTCCTTTAAGTCAGAATCCATTGAAAATGCTTCGGGGGTCCTGAAAGAGGAGATGGCGCTCATGGGATCCCTCATCCTGGAAGTAGCGAAAGAGGCAAAGGTTCCAGCAGGAGAGTCCTTGGCCGTGGATCGAACGGTTTTTTCAGAGAAGATCACTCAAACCTTACAAAACTTGGAAAATGTGAAGGTGATCCGGAGAGAAGTTTCTTCTATTCCCCAAGACGGAATCACGATTATTGCGACAGGTCCTCTTACCTCAGAAAGATTGAGCAAAGAGATTCAGAAGGTGACGGGGTCCCGCCATCTTTTCTTCTATGATGCCATCTCACCCATCGTTACTTCCGATTCGATCGATTATCAGCGCGCCTTCAGATCCTCTCGATATGGGAAAGGGGGGGAGGACTACGTCAATTGTCCGATGGATGAAGAAGCCTATGGCCGGTTTGTGGATGCCTTGAATCGGGCAGAGAGAGCCCTAGTGCATCCTTTTGAAAAAAAATATTTCTTTGAAGGATGTCTTCCCGTTGAGGAGATGGCCGAACGGGGGAGGGAGACTCTGGCTTATGGGCCCATGAAGCCGGTTGGCCTCATCGATCCGAAAACAGGAAGGCAACCTTTTGCCGTCGTTCAACTGAGGCAGGAGGATCGGTTTGAAAGACTTTTTAATCTGGTAGGATTTCAAACTCGATTGAAGCATGAAGACCAGAAAAGGGTATTCCGGATGATTCCGGGTTTGGAAAAAGCAGAGTTTGTTCGGCTGGGTTCGATGCATCTCAACACCTTTATCAATTCTCCTCGATTATTGAGTGAATCTCTCCAGCTGAAAACTCATCCGAGCCTGTTCTTCGCCGGGCAGATTACAGGCGTAGAGGGATACATGGAATCGACAGCGATCGGGCTGCTGTCGGGGATCAATACCCATCGATATGCGAATGGGCTGCCGTCCCTTGTTCCCCCGCCCACGACCGCCATGGGGGCGTTAGTCGACTACATCACCCATTCGAACGCTGTCCCTTTTCAACCGATGAACATCAACTTTGGTCTGTTTCCTCCTTTATCGGGTAAAAGCAGAGGCAAAGGGAAACGGCTTCTTTTGGCAAGACGTGCATTAAGAGAGATGGAAGAGTGGAAGAGAAAGGGTGAACCTCTCGACGGCCCGGCCGAAAAGCCGGGGCTTGCTCGATGTTCATCCTGAGCCGCGCCTTCGCGCGGTCGAGCGGGTGATGAATAGAAAAGGGAAAACCGAATCATCGCGAGGGACCGATGGGAGAAAGAAATTGTTCCAGATGCGGGAAGGGAATCGAGCCAGGAGGCTTATTCTATGTCGTCCACATCAGGGTTTTTTCAGGTTTTGACGGCATCCTTTCAGAACCGGCCGGGAACATTGACCAACAACTAAAGGGCCTGCTTGAGGAAGTCCAACAGTTGGACCCCAAGGAGCTGGAAAAAGATGTCTATGAAGAGATCACTCTGATAATGTGCAAGAGTTGCCGAGATCGGCTCGTGGATGAGATTCGGCACCCCTGGGAAGGCCCTTTTCGGGTTCGAACAGATCCGGACTCTCTGCTCCATTGACACCACCCGCCGGGTTACCCGCACCCCCCTCCCCTCCAGAAATCACTTGACAGGCGTTCAGGAATATGTTTAATTAGTTCAACTGAATCAATTGAACAAGAAGAATGGAAAAGCGGACCCTTTCATTAAAGAAGCTGAGCCACGCCCTTTTGAAAAACGGAACGAAGGAGATGACCGGCCGTTCCCGAGGTATCCGGATTCGCGAGGGTCTTGAAAGAATCTTGGTGGATGCAAAAGGATCCCTTTGCATTGTCCTGGATTTCTCGGGGATGGGTTCGATCGATTTTTCATGGGCCGACGAGGTGGTGGCTAAAATGATCTCCCGGTTATGGGGCGGTGAATATGGAGAAAAGTTTCTTGTTTTGAAGAACCTCAGTCCTTCGCAGCTGGAGAACATCAGTGTCGCCCTGGAAAGAAAAAAGTTGGCGGTCCTGGCCACAGGAGCGGAGGAATGGCAACTGATCGGTTCTCTCAATAATTATTTGATTCACACCCTGACCCGGGTGATGAAGAGAAGGCAGTTGACGTTGAGGGAATTATCCGAAGAGGAAGGGATTGAGATGAACACGAGCGGGACGCGACTTCTTAATCTTTACAAAAAGCGTCTGGTCGTGCGCGTAGAGCGGGCGATGATGGGAAAGGAAGATTCCCATCGGGGAAGACAATATATTTACCAGTCCCTCCTTTTTTAGAAAGAGCGCGATGGCAGAGCTGAGAAGAGAGCCGGTGACAAGAATGTGGGTGGTGGTTACCAACGACGACCCCAAGGGTCCATCGGATTACCTTTCTTTCAAACCCCCTTATGGCCGTCGGGAGACGGAGGGGCCCTGTCCTTTCTGTCCGGGCAATGAAGGAATGACCCCGCAAGAAACTTTTTCGTTGAGGAAGGAGGGAGGAGGATGGTCTGTTCGGGTGATCCCGAACAAATTCCCGTTCTTCCGTATCGAAGGGAGCTTCGATCGAAGACCGGAGGGGATGTATGATCTCATGGAGGCGATCGGTGCCCACGAGATCGTTGTAGAGGCTCCTGAGCATGATCAGAACCTGGCCACCCTGGAGCCCAGGCAGATTGAGAAAATCCTGCTGGCCTATAAGGGGAGACTGATCGACCTGGAAAAGGATGAGCGATTTCAGCAGTTCCTGATTCTGAAAAATTACCCAGGCATCTTCAACCGCCATCCCCATTCTCACATCATGGCGATGCCGGTCATCCCGAAGCGAATTGATGAAGAGATCTGGGGGTCGTTGGACTACTATCAACGAAAGGAGCGGTGTATTTTTTGTGACATCATTAAAGAAGAAATCTCCATGAGGAAAAGGGTCGTTCTGGAGACCGTCCATTTTTTAGTCTTCTCCCCCTTCGCTTCCCGCTATCCCTTTGAGACCTGGATCGTCCCGAAGGTCCACTGTCCTGATTTTCACCACATCACCGAAGCGGAGGTGACGGACCTTTCCGTCGGGATCCAGTCGTTGTTCCATTGTTTTTCTGAGCTCCTTGACGATCCGCCGTATAGTCTTACATTGCATACTTCCCCTGTTCAGAGCCGATTCCACCGGCCGGAATACCACTGGCATGTGGAGACACGACTACGAATTGGACTGAGAGAAGGGTTCGAATGGGGGACGGGTTTTTTCGTCAATCCCACTCCTCCTGAAGATGCGGCGCATTTCTTACGGGGACTGATATGAGGGATGGACTTCAGGGTCGGATGGTGAAGAGTTAAAAATGGAGCCTTTAGCGTCTAGAAATGCGGATCGGTTTGGAGGAAGACCTTTTGAAGCCAAAAGGAAGAGGAGGAAATGGATTCTTCTTTCAGGGTCTTTCCTCGTTCCCCTTTTCTTTTTGATCTACTTTTTTGTACTCCCTTCCACTCCTTCACTGCCCCCGGCTACCGCCCCTGCCTCCCTTTCTCCGGCTTCTCAGGATTCCCTACTCCATACCATTGAAGGGGAGGTGAGAGGCCGAAGCACCCTTTTCCAATCCTTGTCAGAGAAGCAAATTCCTGTTCGATCGATCGATCTGATCATCTCGAAACTGAAACCCTATGTGAATTTTCGGAAAATGAAAGGAGGAACTTACCAATACACCCAGAATGGGAAAGGGGAGCTGATAAAGTTTGTCTATGAAGCGAGTCCTACGGAGGTTTATGAGATCGAAAAAGATTCCGAAGGCTATGCGGTTCAAAAAAGGAAAGTCCTCCTCGAAAGCCATCTGGTAAAAGTGGTTGGAGAAATTCGTTCCTCTCTCTTCGAGGCGATGGAGGCGGCCGGAGAACAGGATGGGTTGACCATTGCCTTTGCGGAAATCCTAGCCTGGGAGATCGATTTTTATAAGGATGTCCGGGAAGGGGATCGCTTCAAAGTAGTTGTGGAGAAGAATTATAAAGGAGATCAGTTTATCCATTACGGACCGATCCGTGCTTTAGAGTATCAGAGGGGGGAAAGGATCCTTCGAGGCATCCGGCACAAAGAGGGGTATTATAATGAGAAAGGGGTATCTCTGAGGAAGGCTTTCTTAAAGGCCCCTTTGAGGTTTAGCCGGATCAGTTCAAAATTCAGCTTGGCAAGAAAACATCCCATCCTGGGAGGATTGCGGCCCCATTATGGCGTGGATTACGCGGCTCCGCCCGGCACACCGATCTGGGCCGTGGCCGACGGAATCGTTACCTCGTGCGGATGGAATGGTGGATTCGGGAATCAGGTAATTCTCCGCCATATGAACGGGTATACGACCTATTATGGTCATCTTTCTGCTTTTGGCTCCGGAATCAGAAGGGGAGCAAGGGTGAGTCAGAAGCAGATCGTCGGATATGTGGGATCGACCGGCCTATCCACCGGGCCTCATTTGGACTATCGGCTGGCCAAGGACGGACAATTCCGGAATCCACTGAAAGAAGTTTTCCCTGCGGGCTATCCCATCGAAAAAGGAGAGGTGGAGGCTTTCCGTCAGACAAGAGATGAGATGGCCGTTTGGCTTCAAGAAGATTCACCCGGACCTCCTTCGCAGGGGACGGTGGGGCTGAGCCGTTGATGAATAGACCCAGGGTGCAGAACGGACACGGGCAGGCCGGCCTTCAACTTGATTGAACTCCAGCGGGGCGAAGGGAGATGAGTGCCGATTTTGGTGCCTGAGGAAAAGAATGGAAGATACAGACAATAAAAAGGTTGAGGGGGGAGAATGGGGAGAATATGGGGGAGAAGAAAAGGATTCTCATCGTCGATGACGAGCGGGATATTGTCAAGGCGCTGACGATCCGGCTTCAGCGAGCTGGATATGAGGTCGTCACCGCCTTTGATGGGGCTCAGGGTATTTTTGTGGCCCACAAAGAAAACCCGGATCTCATCATCCTCGATATCCGAATGCCAGCCGGGAACGGGTTCAGCGTAGCCGAAAAACTGAAGGAATCGACGGATACCGTTGCCATTCCGGTCATCTTCCTGACGGGGAGTCCGGAGGAGAACTCGGAAGGAAAGGCGATGGCACTGGGGGCTCGTTTTTATGTTAAGAAACCTTATGACCCTGAGGAGTTATTAGATGCGATCAGGAGGGCGTTGGAGAAGGACTTGGATCCCTCCTAACGTCGAAGGAATCGTGGTTGGGGTTGGATGTTAAAAGAGGATTTCGTCATCCAGTCGAACGTTCGCCAAATCCTGATCCGGAGCAACATCGATTACTCAAAGATCACTTTTGGGACGGTGAAGGGAGTGGTCTATCTGCGAGGGATCTTCAAGTCGGCGTTCCATCATACGGATGGGAACGTAAAGGGCGCCGCGAATATCGCGATCAAGAGTCTTGAATCCCTGGAAAAGAAGATCAAGGGTATTCCCGGAGTGATCGATATCGAATTCGAACTCACCAATTGGAAAAAGGCAGGGGGACAGTGGATTCCGAAGAAAGCGCAAGAAAACGGCTGAGGGTAAGGCGGCTCCGGCACCATCGGTGGATGTTGACCGAGATCGAGAGGGAGGTTGGAATGCACCCGGGCTACGCGGACCTTCAGAATCAGCTCGGCCTCCTTTTGACGGTCGGGGGAGAGAGGGAAAGGGCAGAGAATCATTTCCGAGAGGCTCTCCGCTTGAACCCAAAGTATCGAGAGGCTGCCTTCCATTTGGGCTTTTTGTACGTTGAGATGGAGCGATGGGAGGAAGCTGAAGAGATTTTCCTCTCCCAGCTAAAAAAACATCGTCAAGATGGTTTCGTTCGTCACGCCTTAGGAATTCTGTATCTCCAGACCGGAAGGCTGAAGAAGGCCGCGGCTCAAATTCAGAAGGCCATCCGGGTCCACTCCTATTATCGGGATTATTACAGAAAGAAAGGAGTGTGGCAGAAAGGAGTGGTTCATCTGGATCGGGATACCAAAGGGGTTTTGAGAAAGATTCATTTGAACCAGCACTACGCCCAATTTCACAACTTCGTCGGCCTCTATCTGGCCAGGAAAGGCAAACCCAAACAGGCGGTCGAGGAACTTCGAAAGGCTGCAAGGCTAAAGCCCGATGAATTTATTTTTCATGCAAACCTTGGGACGGTTTATGCTTATCAAGGGGTCTACCCGAAGGCGATTCAGGAGTTTCGGAAGGCTTTGAAGATCGACCCCCATTATGGCATGGGATATGCGAACCTCAGTTACGTCTACGGCTTGATGTGCCGTACGTCTGAAGCCCTCTGGTGTATGAAAAAGGCGGTTCGGGCGAACCCTCGGTACGCAGACCTACGTTATAATCTAGCCCTTCTTTATAGCGATCGGAAACGATATGCGGAAGCCGCCTTTGAATTGAAGAAGGCCCTTCGTATCAACCCCGGCTACCTTTTTGCAAGAATCAATTTGGGAGTCCTGCATGAGGATCGGGGGAGATGGAAGGAGGCAAGAAGAGAATATCGAAAGATCCTTCAGATCACACCCGAGGATGGACACATTCGGAGGCGTCTGAAAAGAATCTCCTGACCGAGAGGTGGTCAGTCGATGGACTCTCCCGATTCGAAAAAAGCGCCTGCAGTTCAATCCATCCTGGTCATTCACCAGGGGGCTCTGGGTGATTTCATTCTCGCGTTGCCCGCCCTCAAAACCCTTCGAAAGGCCTTTCCACATGCGAAATCAGCGATCATGGGATATCCGAGGATTCTGGAGTTGGTGCATGAGCGGTTTTATGCGGACGACATCTTTTCGGTGGATCAGAAAGGAATGGCCTCCTTCTTCACTCGAGATGGAAATCTGGATTTTACGCTCTCTCAATTCTTCAACACCTTCGATCTCATCGTTGTCTTTGGAAAAGACACAGAAGGAGCAATCATTGGAAATCTAAAGAAGGTTTGTAGGGGACAAATCCTTTCGATCAATTCTTTCCCACCCCGGGATGAGAAGGTTCATTTGACTGACCATCTTCTCAAACAATTTGCCCGATACGGGTTTTCCAGATCCAAGCCGCATCCAAAACTTTATTTAAAAGGGTCGGATCGGGAGTGGGGGATGGCTTTTTGGAGAAGCAAAGGGGTGTCCCAGATCGGGCGATCGAAAGTGATCATCCTCCATCCTGGGAGTGGAAGCAAGAAGAAGGTTTGGCCCCTGGATCGATTCTTAAATCTGGCTCGTACTCTTCAAGATCATCTCTGCTCAAAAGTCCTCATCGTCCTTGGTCCGGCCGAGGGGACAGAAGTCCGGAAGGTGTTTGAGACAATGGGACCCGACGCTCCCATTCTGGCAAAGGGACTTCCGCTTCTCCAATTGGCGTCTATGATGGAAGGATGTTGGTTCTTTATTGGAAACGATTCCGGCATTTCTCATATGGCGGCTGCGTTAGGACTTCCTACGCTGGCCATCTTTGGGCCAACAGATCAAAAGGTTTGGTCCCCGAGGGGGAGAAAGGCCTTTGTGGTCTGTCGAGAAGTCCATTGCTCTCCATGTCCTCAAGAGAGGTTCATTCAATGTCATGATCTGGAATGTCTGAGAGCGATTGAAATGAGCGAGGTCTTGGAGGGTTTGGAGAAAATAGGAGTGCGAGCGAAATTCTGAGAAAGGAGGGAGAACATGGAAGAGAAGAAAATAGGCGAAGTGATCAAATATTTTGGGAAGATTGGCGTTGCTGCGATACGGCTATCCGAGGGATCGTTGAAGGTGGGCGAGACCATCCACATTGTCGGACATACGACCGATGTTACTCAAGCGATCGACTCCATGCAGATTGAGAACAAAAGCGTCCAGGAAGCAGGGCCGGGTGCAGATATCGGGATTAAGATAAAGGACCGGGTGAGAGAACACGACGTCGTGTATAAAGTCGTGTAATGGACCGGGGAAGGGTCCGATGAGATGAAGACAGGGGTGGCTCATCTTCCGCTCCATTACGGAAAAGCGCCTTCATGGCTTTTTCAGAGGATGAAGGGTTTGGCGCGGGAGATCGCCCTTTTCATCATCGACGTTTATGGGACGGAAGAAATGCTTTCGCGGCTTTCTAACCCTTTCTGGTTTCAGGCCTTCGGTTGTGCACTGGGGTTTGATTGGCATTCAAGCGGCGTGACCACGACCGTCTGTGGTGCCCTGAAAGAAGGAATCAAGGCAATGGAAAAGGAACTGGGGCTCTTCGTTGCAGGAGGGAAAGGAAGGGTCTCCAGAAGGACTCCCCTCGAAATCGAGGAGATTTGTTCCCAAAGAGCGATGGATGGAACCCCTCTGATTTATGCAAGCCGGATGTCTGCAAAGGTCGATAGTGCCGCTGTTCAGGACGGGTACCAAATCTACCATCACACGTTCTTCTTTACTCAGTCAGGCGAGTGGGCCGTGGTTCAACAGGGCATGAATGAAGAGAGCCGGTATGCCCGGAGATACCATTGGTTCAGTCAGGGGGTCAGAGATTTTGTCTGCGAGCCACACTGGGCAGTGTGCTGTGATCAGAGAAAAGAGGGTTTGAATCTCGTGGCCGCCGAGAGTGAGAAGACCAGGCAGTCCATCACTGGCCTTTGCCATGAGAGGCCCGAGGTTTTGATCGCTGAAAGCAAGAGGGCAAATGAACTTTACCTTCCCAGGGAGCATCCAGTTCCCATGGAAGAGATTCGGTTGGAGAAGCTGGAAAAGATGTTTCTTCAAATCTATGAGCATTCGCCCGGGAATTTTGAAGAACTTCTTGGAATCCGGGGAGTGGGGCCGAAAAGCCTGCGGGCGTTGACCCTGATCTCCGAGCTGATTCATGGGATCTCCCCCAGCTTCAAAGACCCGGCCCGATTCAGCTTTGCCCATGGAGGAAAGGATGGCCATCCCTATCCCGTCGATCGAGAGGTCTATGATCAGACGATCGAGGTGTTAAAAATCGCGATTGATAAAGCCAAGGTGGGAAATCGGGAAAAGATGGATGCTATCCGAAGACTGCGGTGTTTCTCGGCCGGTGAGGGTAGATAGGTTCTTTGTCTACCCAACACGGGGCCTGGAGTCGAAGTTC